>Ga0209426_1000368_pt1 | contig 52993 bp, 47 predicted proteins | sample Deesub1362B_J571_FD_187697 | JGI IMG/M metagenome (GOLD analysis project Ga0209426, IMG submission 187697) | Deep oceanic, basalt-hosted subsurface ecosystem from Juan de Fuca Ridge flank, Pacific Ocean, CORK Borehole 1362B_J2.571 (SPAdes)... ... | reverse complement strand
GGTTACTTTTGGGCGTCTGCAAAAGTGACTCGCCGTAAGGGCGAAACCGCCAGCCGCAACACCCGAAGCAACGGATAAACACCCAAAACCCCAGGAGCATGGTCGGCCCAAAGGCCGCCAAGTCCAAAAGCCTCACCCCTCCCGGCGCACTCGGAACCAGGCCGCATACAAAGCAGGCAAAAACAAAAGCGTCAAAGCCGTAGCCACAATCAACCCCCCCATAATCGCCACCGCCATCGGCCCAAAAAACACACTGCGCGACAAAGGAATCATCGCCAGCACCGCCGCCAAAGCCGTCAACACGATCGGCCGAAACCGCCGCACCGTCGCCTCGATAATCGCCTCCCAAGGCGTCAGCCCCGAAGCAATATCCTGCTCGATCTGATCAACCAGAATCACCGAGTTGCGCATGATCATCCCCGACAGCGCGATCGTCCCCAGCATCGCCACAAACCCGAACGGCTGACGGAACACCATCAGAAACAACACCACCCCGATCAACCCCAACGGCGCCGTCAGAAACACCATCGCCGTGCGCGAGAAGCTACGCAATTGCACCATCAGCAACGTCAACACCACCACGATAAACATCGGCACCCCGGCATTCACCGACTTCTGCCCACGCTCCGAATCCTCCACCGTGCCGCCGACATCCAACAGATACCCGTCAGGCAATTCGGCACGGATCGGATCCAGCGTCGGAGCGATCTGCTTCACCAGCGTCGCCGGCTGCTCCTTACCGTAAATGTCCGCCCGCACCGTCACGGTTGGCAGACGATTACGGTGCCAGATAATCCCTTCCTCAAACCCGTACTCCAACGTGGCAATCTGCGACAACGCCACACTGCGACCGTTATCGGTCGGTACCGCCAGACTCGGCAGCAACGACAACTCGGTGCGCTCATGCACCGTGCCGCGCAACAGGATCTCGATCAGCTCGTTGTCCTCGCGGTACTGACTGACACTCGAACCAGTCAGCGAGCTCTGGAGGAATTTCGCCAGATTGGCCGTGCTCACACCGAGCGCCCGGGCGCGGTCCTGATCGATGTTCAGGTACACCACTTTGCTCGGTTCTTCCCAGTCCAGGTGCACGTTGACCACGTGCGGGTTCTCGCGAACCTTGGCCGCCACTTTACGCGCCAGCGCACGGACTTCCTCGATGTGCTCACCGGTGACGCGGAACTGCACCGGGTAGCCCACCGGCGGACCGTTTTCCAGACGCGTGACCCGTGAGCGCAGGGCCGGGAATTGCTCGTTGAGGGTTTCGATCAACCAGGTGCGCAGGGTCTCGCGCTCCTCGATGTTTTTCGCCAATACCACAAACTGGGCGAAGCTCGCCGCCGGCAGTTGCTGATCCAGCGGCAGGTAGAAACGCGGCGAACCGGTGCCGACATACACCACATAGTTATCGATGCCGGCGTGATCTTTGAGCATCGCTTCCAGGCGTTTGACCTCGGCCGTGGTGTTGGCCAGCGACGCCCCTTCGGCCAACTTCAGATCGACCATCAACTCCAGTCGATTGGAGGCCGGGAAGAACTGCTGCGGGACGAAACGGAACAGCATCACCGACGCGATGAACAGCCCCACCGTCAGCACGATCACGGTTTTGCGATGCGCCACGCACCACTCCACCAGACGCCGCACCCGTTGATAGAACGGCGTGCCATACGGGTCGGCTTGCCCGTCAGCTGTGCCGTGTTTGGCCGCATGAATTTTCGCCAGATCTGGCAGGAGTTTTTCCCCCAGATACGGCACGAACATCACCGCCGCGACCCATGACGCGAGCAAGGCGATGGTCACCACCTGGAAGATCGAACGGGTGTATTCACCGGTGCCGGACTGCGCGGTGGCAATCGGCAGAAACCCGGCGGCGGTGATCAGCGTACCGGTGAGCATCGGGAACGCGGTGCTGGTCCAGGCATAGCTCGCGGCCTTGATCCGGTCGAAGCCCTGCTCCATTTTGATCGCCATCATTTCCACGGCGATGATCGCGTCGTCCACCAGCAAGCCCAGCGCCAGCACCAGCGCGCCGAGCGAGATTTTGTGCAGACCGATGCCGAGGTAATACATGCAGGCGAAGGTCATCGCCAGCACCAGCGGAATGGTCAACGCGACCACCATGCCGGTGCGCACGCCGAGGGAGAAGAAGCTCACCAGCAACACAATCGCCAGCGCCTCGACCAGCACCTGGACGAACTCGCCGACCCCGGTCTTTACCGCCGCCGGTTGGTCGGAGACTTTGCGCAGTTGCATGCCGGCCGGGAGGTTTTTCTGCAGGCGCGAGAACTCGCCTTCCAGCGCTTTGCCCAGCACCAGAATGTCGCCACCGTCCTTCATCGCGACAGCGAGGCCAATGGCGTCTTCGCCCATGAAGCGCATGCGTGGCGCCGGAGGGTCGTTGAAACCGCGATGCACATCGGCGACATCGGAGATACGGAACGTCCGGTCACCGACGCGGATCGGGAAGTTCTTAATCTCCTCGACCGTTTGAAAATTCCCCGAGACCCGCAGTTGCACACGTTCGCTGCCGGTTTCAAAGAACCCCGCAGTGGACACCGCGTTCTGCTCTTCCAGCGCTTGCTGCACCGCCGCCAGTGGCAAACCGAGGGTGGCGAGTTTGACGTTGGACAGCTCGACCCAGATTTTCTCGTCCTGCAAACCGAGCAGGTCGACCTTGCCGACATCCTTGACCCGCTGCAGCTGGATCTGGATGCGGTCGGCGTAATCCTTGAGCACTGCGTAATCGAAACCGTCGCCGGTCAGCGCGTAAATATTGCCGAACGTGGTGCCGAATTCATCGTTGAAAAACGGTCCCTGAATCCCCGGCGGCAAGGTCTGGCGAATGTCGCTGACCTTCTTGCGCACCTGATACCAGAGGTCCGGAATTTCCTTGGAGTGCATCGAGTCGCGGGCAATGAAGGTGACCTGCGACTCGCCGGGGCGAGAGAACGACACGATGCGCTCGTACTCGCCGGTTTCCATCAGTTTCTTTTCGATGCGTTCGGTGACCTGCCGCGAGACTTCCTGTGCGGTCGCCCCCGGCCAGCGGGTCTGGATGACCATGGCCTTGAAGGTGAACGGCGGGTCTTCGCTCTGGCCGAGTTTGGTGTAGGACAAGGCCCCGACGATGGCCAGCAAAAGCATCAGGAACAGGACGATCTGGCGATTACGCAACGCCCATTCGGAAAGGTTGAAGCGCATCGGAACTTACTCCTTGTCCGCCAGATTGACCACACGGTTGGAGCGATCCACAGGCCGCACCTGCTGACCGTCGAGCAATACGTGAACCCCGGCGGCGACTACCCAGTCGCTGGCATTCAAGCCTTCGAGCACCGGCACACTTTTCTCGCCGAACGGGCCGATGCGCACTGGCGTCTTCTTCAGGGTGTTGTTGGCGCTGACGACCCAGACATAGGTCGCACCGTTCTCGGCAGTCAGGGCCGAAAGCGGTACTGACAGCGGCACACTGTCTGCCGATTGCACGAACACCCGAGCGCTCTGCCCGAGTTCAGCCGGGACTTTGCCGCTGGTGAACGAGATGCGCGCGGCGAAGGTACGGGATTTCGGATCGGCCGCCGGCGACAGCTCACGAATCTGCCCGGAGAAGCGCTGGTTCTGCTGGGTCCACAGTTCAACGGTCACTGGCTGGCCGACCTTGAACCGCCCGAAGCTCTGCTCCGGGAGGCTGATCGACACTTCCCGCTCGCCGTCGGTGGCGAGGGTAAACACGGTTTGTCCGGCGGCGACCACCTGCCCGACTTCCACCGAACGCTTGGCCACCACGCCGTCCTGCGGCGCGCGCAGCACGGCGTAACTGGCCTGGTTGGTCGAGACGTTGAATTCGGCTTTGATTTGCTTGAGGCGGGCTTCGCCGGAGCGGTAGAGGTTTTCCGCGTTGTCGTAGGCAGAACGGCTGACCATCTGCCGTTCCATCAAGGTTTTGTAGCGGTCACGCTCAGCGCGCACCAGGTTCAGATTGGCTTCAGCGGCGGCGACCTGGGCGCGAGTGGCTTCCAGTTGCAGGCGTACGTCCTGCGGATCGAGCTCGGCCAATGGTTGATCAGCCTTCACGCGCTGGCCTTCCTCGACCAGTCGTCGGCTGACTTTGCCGCCAATGCGGAACGCCAGATCGGGTTCGTAGCGGGCGCGAACCTCACCCGGATAACTTTCCATCGCCTGCGCCGAAGGCTCTGGCTGCACCACCATGGCCGGTCGAACGCTGACTGACGTCGCCTCTTCCTGACCGCATGCGGACAATAAAACAGCCAGACTGACTGGCACGGCAAAGGACAACGCATAGCGGAACATGGTGACGGACCTTTCGCTTATGGTGCTTGGAATATTTATACTGGCCGGTATGGTATTAATAGCAAACTCACCAGTCCAGTATTAAAAGCGAAGAATGTCGAACAATCTTTCAGCTCCAAACGGCCCGGGCCGTCCGAAGGATCCGGCCAAGCGCCGGGCAATCCTCGATGCGGCGAAAACCCTGTTTCTGAGTCACGGCTACGCCAACACCAGCATGGACGCGGTCGCCGCCGAGGCGGGCGTGTCGAAACTGACGGTTTACAGCCACTTCAACGACAAGGAGACGCTGTTCTCCTCCGCGGTAATGGCCAAATGCGAGGAGCAGTTACCGCCGCTGTTCTTCGAATTGCCCGCCGGCATCCCCGTGGAAAATGTGTTGCTGAACATTGCCCGGGGCTTTCATCAGCTGATCAACAGCGACGAGTCGGTGAATTTGCATCGCTTGATGATGGCGCTGGGCACCCAGGATCCGAAGCTGTCGCAGATCTTCTTCGACGCTGGCCCCGAACGCATGGTGCAAGGCATGGAGCGGCTGCTCAAACGCATCGACGAGACCGGCGTGCTGAGCATCGACCTGCCGCGCAATGCCGCCGAGCATTTCTTCTGCCTGCTCAAGGGTGCGGGGAATTTTCGTTTGCTGTATTGCTGCGGTGAGCCGCTGAGCGAAGAAGCGGCAGAGAGTCATGTGCAGGAAGTGGTGGGGTTGTTCATGCGGGCGTATCGGCCCTGATTTTTTTAGCGCCTGATCTGACGTCATCGCTGGCAAGCCAGCTCCCACATTGATCGTGCTGAACACAAATTGTGCGAACGACACAAAAACTTGTGGGAGCTGGCTTGCCAGCGATTGGGGCGAATAGGTCTCAGGCCTTGAGTGCTTTCTTCGGGTAGATGTCATACCGACTGGATTTGCCATCCAGCGCATGGCTCGGCTTCGGCCCCTCGATGCACGGCGCCTTGCGCGGGCGCTTGACCACCACCCGGTGTGTCGCCAGGGCCAGCGCCGCTTCGAGCAACGCCGGCGCATCCGGATCATCCCCGACCAGCGGCCGGAACAGGCGCATCTCTTTCTTCACCAGCGCCGTCTTCTCGCGGTGCGGGAACATCGGGTCGAGGTAGATCACCTGCGGTGGCTCGCCTTGCCAATTGCGCATCACCTCGATGGAGTTGCCCTTGAGCAGCTTCATCCGCGCGACAATCGGCGCCACGTCGAAATCTTCCGCCGCCCGCGCCAGACCATCCTCCAGCAACGCCGCGATCAGCGGCTGGCGCTCGATCAGGCTCATCTCGCAGCCCAGACTGGCCAGCACGAACGCGTCCTTGCCCAGCCCCGCCGTGGCGTCCAGCACCCGAGGGCGCACGCCTTGGGCAATGCCAACCGCCTTGGCGATCATCTGTCCGCTGCCGCCGCCGTACAGACGCCGGTGCGCCGCGCCCCCCTCGACAAAGTCCACCCGCACCGGTCCCGGCGCATCCGGGCCGAGCTGCTGCAGCTGCAAACCCTGCTCGCCGACCTGCAAGGCGAACTCGCCGTCGTCCACCTGCAGCGGCAGGCCCAGGCGCTCCGCCCATTGCTCGGCTTGCGCTTCAAACGTCGGGCCGAGGGCCTGGACATGGATGCGGCAGGCCGCGGGTTGCTCAATCATGAAAACACGCTCAAAAAAGTTAAGGATCGGCCAAAAGTGGCCGATAAACCAATCAACGCGCATTTTGCCAGAGCTGAGCGTCAACCGAAAAAAATGTCAGGCATTCTTCCCACATCGATTGGCTACATTTCGCCCAAGGGCGACTTCAGCCGTCATAACACTCAAGCATTGGGCGGCGTCAGTCACCTGTGGCAGGATTTCTTTGCCCAGGCCCTGGCCGAACAGACGAGTGATGTGGTGCCAGCCTGCGGCACATTCCCGCCGGTTGACCTGAACAGCCCGGAAGAACCGACCCTGGGCAGCGAGCTGCACGCGCACATCGTCGAGCAGCGTCAGTGCGATGTGGTCGAGACCGAAGTGCGTCCGCCGGAGCCGCTGTTCCTGCCGATCGCCGAGTTCGAAACCGATCTGCTGGACAAGCCGTTCCCACCGTTCCCGCCAGAAGAACTCAAGGCTCAGCAGGAGCAGCAAGACTTCGACAGCAGCTGGGTTCGCCCGATCGTGATCAACAACGGTCAGCCGGTGCCAGAGCCGGGTCCGGCGCCGCAGAAGAAGCCACTGTACCTGCCGATTGCCGAGTTCGATCTCGACCTGCTGCAAAAACCTTATCCGCCGTTCCCGCCGGAAGAAATCGTCGAGCAGCAGAAAGCGCTCGACTTCGATAACGGCTGGGCGCGCCCGATTGTCCTGCAGAACCTGCGCCTCGCCGCCTGATCCCTCAGCGACAAACGCTCCAGCGCCCGACATCGACATGAAAGTGATTGCGATGGGCGGCGTTGTAATCCGGACTCAACACCACACTGAACGCCTCGCAGGCACCATCGCGCACCTGGCGCAGAAATTGCGCGTCCTGATTTTGCTTCGGCCAGTCTTTGAGCACACTGACGCTGCGCCCATCCGCCAGCCGAAAACCGCTGATGTCCAGCGCATCGGCACTGGCGTGGCGACTGAGCGCCCCGCTCTCGCGGTTGTAGACATTGCGGCAGGCAAAGCTGCCGAGGTGATCGATACGCGCCACAGACTGGCCGTAAAGCGCTTGCGCGGCAGGTTGCAGGGTATGTCGTTCAAACATCGCGTAAGCCACCGCCAATGGACAACTGGCGAGGAAGCTGCTGCTCAGCGCCACCTCGCCGCTCTGCACGCGCACGGCGCCGATCAGCGGGCACTTGGCGTCGGGGCTGTCGGCTTGCGCTGTGATGCGCAGACCCGAGTTGCTGAGCACTTGTGCGCATAACTCGGGATTGCCACGCAGGCGCATCAGCTTGAAACCGGTCAGCCAGTTCGGCGCGGCCTTCACGTCCAGCGGCGCCCACGGGTTCCACTCGGCCGGCACGTCGACCCAGCCGCGCCAGACGCTGACCACGGCGCCAGCAATCATCAACAGTACCGACAGCGCGATCCAGCGGCCCATGCTCAGCCTTTGAAGAACTGATTGGCCTGAGCGTACGGCATCGATTGCGCAGTGAAGCCGAAGGTGCCGTGCTGCTGGATCTCTTCAGCCGCGCGGTAAAACTCGCCGAACGCTGCCAAAGCCAGCGCCGAACCGGTGCTGATCCTGCGCACACCCATTTCTTCCAGCGCCTGCACGGTCAGTTTCAAACCGCCGGACATCAGCACGTTGACCGGTTTTGGTGCCACCGCGCGCACCACCGCCAGCACTTCTTCGGCGCTGCGCAAACCCGGCGCGTACAGCACGTCGGCGCCCGCTGCGGCAAAGGCCTGCAGGCGGCGGATGGTATCGTCGAGATCGGGATTGCCGTGCAAGTAGTTTTCCGCACGGGCGGTCAGGGTGAAGGGAAATGGCAGCGTGCGCACTGCGGCGACGGCGGCTTCGATGCGCGCCACAGCGTGTTCGAAGCAGTAGATCGGCGCGTCGGCACGGCCCGTGGCGTCCTCGATCGAACCGCCCACCGCGCCCGCCTCGGCGGCACGCAGCAAGCTTTTCGCACACTCGGCCGGGTCATCGGCGAAACCGTTTTCCAGGTCCACCGCCACCGGCAGATCGGTGGCCGCGACAATGGCCCGGACATTGGCCAAGGTCTCATCGAGACTCAGGGCGCCATCGGCCTTGCCTTGGGAAAACGCATAACCGGCACTGGTGGTCGCCAACGCCTTATAGCCCAGACTGGCGAGCATTTTCGCCGAGCCGGCATCCCACGGGTTGGGGATGACGAAAATCCCCGCACCTTCATGCAGGGCCTTGAAGGCCTGGGCTTTGCGGGCTTGTTCTTGAAGGGCGTGGGCGTTCATCGGCAGGCTCCTGGGCAGGGGGAAAATCCGCCTTCAGAGCAAGCCGAGTTGCTCGGCGGCGGGTTCTCTGTATAGCTCAGGCAGGGACGGCAGGCCAGGCAAACGTTGCATCAATTGTGCGTGAAAACGTTGCGCCAGCTTCGCCGCCATCACGTTGTCGGCAGTGTGCAGGAAGATGTACGGCGTGCGGCCCTCTTCAATCCACTCGGCGATTTTCGCCACCCACGGCACGAGAAACGGATCGTTGGCTTCCAGCTCCGGATGGCCAATGAAACGTACCTGCGGAGATTGGGTAAACGCCGCCGGACGGGTCGGCACCCGAGGCTTTTTCGATTGCGCGTGGATCACCGAAGACTCGGTCGACAGGCAACTGAACAGCGCCCGCGGATCGAGGCAGATCCGCTCCACGCCACGCTCAAGCAGCAGACGATTGAGCAGGCGCTCGCTCTCGCCCTTGGCGAAAAACTGTTCGTGACGGACTTCCACTGCCAGTGGCCGGTCCAGCGCGTCGATGAACGCCGTCAGCTCGGGCAATCGATGCGGGGTGAAGCTTTTCGACAGTTGCAGCCACAGCGGCGAAACCCGTTCGCCGAGCGGGCTGAGAAGATTCACGAAGGTTTCGGCGGCGGTCAGCTGATCACGCAGGTCACCGCTGTGGCTGATGTCGCCGGGAAACTTGGCGGTGAAGCGAAAGTGTTCGGGCATGGTCTCGGCCCAACGCTGCACGGTGGCCGGCGACGGGCTGGCGTAGAAGGTCGTGTTGCCTTCGACGGCATTGAACACTTGAGCATAGAGACTGAGGAAGTCGGAAGTCTTGGCGTCTTCGGGGTACAGATACTCGCGCCAGGCGTTTTCGCTCCAGGACGGACAACCGAGGTAGTAAGGCAGATCCATCAGATGTACAGGTCGAGGCCCAGCACATCCGCATCCCAATCGACAAAACCGGCGGTGCTCAGGTAGCTGGCCAGGGCCATCGCTACGCTTTTGCTCATGGCGCGGTGATAAATCATGTCTTGCTGACGGGCAGGCAGATTGGCCAGACGTTGTGCGGAGGCTTTGGCAGCGCGGGCGGCCAGTTGCTCTTCAGTCGGGAATTCCAGCTCGCCATCGATATCGTCGACGGACTCATCCAGCGCCACATTGCCTTTGCGAGGCTTGCGCTTGATGGGGTAGGACTGAGAGGAAAGGCCGTCTATACGCATAATTTCATGCTCGGTATCGATGATGGCAATTTAGCGGCACTTGACCGACTTAGCAAACCGCCGAGTGATAACTAGAACACATAAAGCGTAAAAGGTTTAAAGCGCGGGGTTGGAAACTGACGATTGGCAGAATTTGGAATAAGCAGTGGGATTGTGGAGAGCCTTATGTGGTGAGGGATTCATCCCCGATGGGTCGCGAAGCGGCGCCAAAATCGGCGACTGCTTCGCAGCCGATCGGGGATAAATCCCCTCACCACAGAAGCTACCCCGCTAGAAGTCAGGACTCAGCGAGCCTTTGGAGTAGCGACTTTATCGCGCAGGTAAACCGGTTGCGCCTCGTCGGCAGGAATCGACTCACCGCGTTCCCAGGCAAACCGCGCCAGGGTCAGCAGGTCTTCGGCGTGAGGCAGCATGCCGGCATTCGAGCCGCTCAGGCTGACCGCGATCCGCTCGCCATAGCCCCAACCGGTGCCCGCACCAAACCACTCGCCGCTGGCATCGGCCGGCAGCGCCGCGGCTTCCGGTGGCAGCACCGCTTCGACACCCACCAGACGCATCTCACCGGCGGTCTCGCGGTAGCAGCCCCAATACACTTCATCCATCCGCGCATCGATGGCCGCCGCGACCTGGCTCACACCGTGTTCGCGATACGCGCGCTGTGCCAGCACCGCCAGGTTCGACACCGGCAGCACCGGGCGATCCAGTGCAAAGGCCAGACCTTGCACCACACCAATGGCGATCCGCACACCGGTAAACGCCCCCGGCCCACGACCGAAGGCAATGGCGTCCACCGCTTGCAACGTGGTGCCGGCGTCGGCCAGCAGTTGCTGGATCATCGGCAGCAGCTTCTGCGCGTGCAGACGCGGGATCACCTCGTAATGGCTCGTGACCTTGCCGTCATGCAGCAAGGCAACGGAGCAAGCTTCGGTCGCGGTGTCCAGGGCCAGCAAGGTGCTCATCGATGTTTCCAAAACAGGTGGGAGAAAAAGGGCGTCAGTATAAACAACTACGGCCCGCAAGCGGGCCGTGGATGATGCAGCGGATCGGCTTTTTCAGCTCAGCGCTTCGAGCACCTTGGCGGTGATCGCTTCAACCGAGCCAACGCCCGGGATGTGGCTGTACTTCGGCTTGCCGTTGGCAGCGGAGAGCTTCTGGTAGAAATCCACCAGCGGCTTGGTCTGCGAATGGTAGACCGACAGGCGATGACGCACGGTTTCTTCGGTGTCGTCCTTGCGCTGCACCAGATCGTCGCCGGTAACGTCGTCTTTGCCAGCCACTTTCGGCGGGTTGTAGACGATGTGGTAAACGCGGCCGCTGGCCTCGTGAACGCGACGACCGGCGATACGCTGAACGATTTCTTCGTCTTCAACAGCGATTTCAACCACGGCGTCCAGTTCGACACCGGCAGTCACCAGGGCTTCGGCTTGCGGAATGGTGCGCGGGAAGCCGTCGAACAGGAAGCCATTGACGCAGTCGGGTTGAGCGATGCGATCCTGCACCAGCGCGATGATCAGGTCATCCGACACCAGGCCGCCGGCATCCATGATGCTCTTGGCTTGAACGCCCAGCGGAGTGCCGGCCTTGACCGCAGCACGCAGCATGTCGCCGGTGGAGATTTGCGGAATGCCGAATTTCTCGGTGATGAACTTAGCCTGAGTACCTTTACCGGCCCCGGGAGCTCCCAGCAGAATGACGCGCATCGATGTGCTCCTCAATTTTTTATATAGAAAACAACGGGATTCGCCTCTTTGGGCCAATCTCAAAAAAACGGGTCGTGGCCGCACAAACGGCCAAAGGCTGATCAAGATACACAGCAGGCTGCGCCCACACAAGACGCCAAAAGTCGGAGAAACCGGCGCCCGCCGCGACCTTGCGACGCGGTAACCCAAGTCGCAACCCCATCATTAACTGTCGCCTGCCCGCACTTTCTGCCTGTGTACAAAGCGGCACCCGGCCTGTGCACCGGGTGCCTGATAGCACCGCAAAAACCTTAGCCGGTATTGCGCAATCCGGCGGCAATCCCCGCCACAGACACCAGCAGCGCCTGCTCCACCGGGCTGCCCTGCTCGACATTTTGCTGCCGCGAACGGGCCAGCAGCTCGGCCTGCAATAGATGAAGCGGGTCGAGGTAAGTGTTGCGCAAACGGATGAATTCCAAGGTGTCTGGGCTATGTGCCAGCAGTTGCGACTGACCGGTCAGGCCGAGCACCACCGTGCACGCCTGCGACAATAGGTCGCGTAACTGTGCGCCCAACGGCAGCAAGTCCGGCTCGACCAGACGCTGGTCGTACGACAGCGCGATGTCGGCGTCGGCCTTGGCCAGGACCATTTCCAGCATGTCGATACGGGTGCGGAAGAACGGCCACTGTTCACGCATCTGCCCGAGCAGTTCGCCCTCGCCGCGCTCCAGCGCCTTGCTCAATGCAGTTTCCCAGCCGAGCCAGGCCGGCAGCATCAGACGAGTCTGGGTCCAGCCGAAGATCCACGGAATCGCCCGCAGGCTCTCGATCCCACCCGCACGGCGCTTGGCCGGACGGCTGCCGAGGGGCAAGCGTCCCAGCTCCTGCTCCGGTGTCGACTGGCGGAAATACTCGACGAACTGCGGATTCTCCCGCACCACGGCGCGGTACGCGGCGACGCCGTCGGCGGCCAGTTCATCCATCAGGTGCCGCCATTCGGGCGTCGGCGGCGGTGGTGGCAACAGCGTCGCTTCGAGCACCGCGGCCAGATACAGATTGAGGTTCTGCTCGGCGATGTCCGGCAGGCCGAATTTGAATCGAATCATTTCGCCCTGCTCGGTGGTGCGGAAGCGCCCCGCCACCGACCCCGGCGGCTGCGACAAAATCGCCGCGTGCGCCGGTCCGCCGCCGCGGCCCACGGTGCCACCGCGACCGTGGAACAACAGCAGTTCGACTTGCTGCTCGCGGCAGATCTCCACCAGCCGCTCCTGCGCGCGGTATTGCGCCCAGGCCGCAGCGGTGGTGCCGGCGTCCTTGGCTGAGTCGGAGTAGCCGATCATCACTTCCTGCGGGCCTTGCAGCCTTGCGCGGTAGCCCGGCAGCAGCAACAGACGCTCCATCACCGGCCCGGCGTTGTCGAGGTCGGCGAGGGTTTCGAACAGCGGCACCACGCGCATCGGCCGCAACACGCCGGACTCTTTGAGCAGCAGTTGCACCGCCAGCACGTCGGAGGCGGCGCCCGCCATCGAGATCACGTAGGAACCCAAGGACGCGGCCGGTGCGGCGGCGATTTCCTTGCAAGTGGCGAGCACTTCCGCCGTGTCGGCGGACGGTTTGAAATGCGCCGGCAGCAGTGGCCGGCGATTGCTCAATTCGCGGGTAAGGAAGCTGATGCGCTGTTCTTCGTCCCAGTCTTCGTAGCGACCGAGGCCCAGGTAATCGGTGATTTCGGTCATTGCCGAACTGTGCCGCGTCGAATCCTGACGTACATCGAGGCGCACCAGAAACAGGCCGAAGGTCACCGCCCGGCGCAGGCAATCGAGCAACGGCCCGTCGGCAATCACGCCCATGCCGCATTCGTGCAGGGAGTTGAAACACAGTTCCAGCGGATCGAGCAGATCGCGGTTGTTGTGCAACACGTCGGCCGGCGCCGGTGTACTGGCGCTGAGCGAGGCATGCGCCCAATTGCGCGTGGCACGCAGGCGTTCGCGCAATTGCTTGAGCACCGCCCGGTAAGGTTCGGCACTGTCACCGGCCTTGGCCTTGAGCGCATCACTGGCCTGCTGCATCGACAGCTCGGCGGCGAGGTGATCGACGTCACGCAGGTACAGGTCGGCCGCCATCCAGCGCGCCAGCAACAGCACTTCGCGGGTCACCGCTGCCGTGACATTCGGGTTGCCGTCACGGTCGCCGCCCATCCACGAGGCAAAGCGGATCGGCGCCGCTTCCAATGGCAAGTGCAGGCCCGTCGCTTCATAGAGCGCCTTGTCGGCCTTGCGCATGTGGTTGGGGATCGCCTGCCACAGCGAGTGTTCGATGACCGCAAAACCCCACTTGGCTTCATCGACCGGGGTCGGCCGGGTACGGCGGATTTCCTCGGTGTGCCAGGCTTCGGCAATCAGCCGTTGGAGGGTGTTGTGAATCTGTTCGCGTTCAGCGCTGGTCAGGTCGCGATGATCCTGTGCCGCCAATTGCGCGGCGATCGCGTCGTACTTCTGGATCAGCGTGCGCCGCGCCACTTCGGTCGGGTGCGCAGTCAGCACCAGTTCGATTTCCAGGCGCGCCAGTTGCCGGGCCAGGGATTCGGCGCTGTGGCCTTCGTTGCGCAGGCGGGCGAGCAGTTCCGGCAGTACGCGGGATTCGAACGGCGCGGGCTGCGACTCTTCGCGGCGATGAATCAATTGATACTGCTCGGCGATGTTCGCCAGGTTGAGAAACTGGTTGAACGCCCGCGCCACCGGCAGCAGTTCGTCTTCGCTCAACTGATTGAGGCTGGCGCTGAGTTCGGCGTCCATCGAGCCACGGCGGTCGGCCTTGGCGCCCTTGCGGATCTGCTCGATCTTGTCGAGAAATTCCTCGCCGTACTGGTCGCGGATGGTATTGCCCAACAGTTCACCCAACAGGTGAACGTCCTCGCGCAAGCGTGCATCAATATCGGTCATCAGCAGTTCTCCAGCGGTAATCGGGACGGCGCAGAAACGAATGCTTTGCCCAGAGAGTGCCGCTCTACGGCGCTTCTTACAAGCAGACGACGAAGGGACTTTAAACCTTGCGGCTTGAAGCTAGTCTCAACAGTAAGCCGCACAACGGCTTGCCGGCCGCGCCGGACAGTCACCCGATCCTGCCATGAGCAGGTACGACATGAGGTCATCATGAAAATCCGTGAACTCGCCCAGCATTGGGAAGAAAACGCCAAGGGTCGCCTGACCGACACTGGCTACACGATTCATCTGGACGTCGAGGCCGCTGCGCGACTGGCGGCGATTGCCGAGATGTACCCCAAACGTCATCCGGAAGAACTGCTCGGCGAACTGATCGGCGCCGCGCTCGAAGAGTTCGAGGCGAGCCTGCCGTATGTGAAAGGTTCGACGGTGGTGGCGACGGATGAAGAAGGTGATCCGCTGTATGAGGACGTCGGGCCGACGCCACGGTTTCTGGCGCTTTCACGCCGGCATTTGCAGGATTTGTCCGCCGCTGCCGGCAAGCAAAAACACTGATCAGACAACACAAAAACCTGTGGGAGCGGGCTTGCCCGCGATGGCGTCAGTTCAGTCACATCAGTGTTGAATTTGATGGCCTCATCGCTGGCAAGCCAGCTCCCACAGGGATCGTATCCTTCTCCGCTTCTGCACGCTTTTTACCCCGCGCGTACCTCTCCACGCCTCCAAAGTTCCCGGTTTAGAGCCTTGTCGACTTGGTCAAAAAAACTTTTGGCGATAGGCCATCTTTTCTGAACTTTTGAAAAACGCCTTCGGTCGGAAGCTGTAACCACGCCTGGAACGAGCGTTTCAAAAACGCGCTTTTACACGACGCTTGCGGCTCCTCGACCAGGATGGATTTTCGGTTTTATCAGGAGTTAAACAATGGAGTTGAAGACCATGAAGACCCAAACCTCGTTCTCCCACCTGCGCGGTCTGAAACTGGCTGCTCTGGCCATCGGTACCAGCTTCGTACTGGCCGGTTGCGCCGGTAACCCGCCAACCGAGCAGTACGCCGTGACCCAATCGGCGGTCAACAGTGCGGTCAGCGCCGGTGGTACCGAGTTCGCTGCTGTGGAAATGAAGCAGGCGCAGGACAAGCTCAAGCAAGCCGAAATCGCCATGCACGACAAGAAGTATGAACAGGCTCGCACCCTCGCCGAGCAAGCCGAATGGGACGCTCGCGTAGCAGAACGCAAGGCTCAGGCTGCCAAGGCCGAACAGGCTGTGAAGGATTCCCAGAAAGGTGTTCAGGAACTGCGTCAGGAAAGTCAGCGCACCGTGCAGTAAGCGCGCATCCCGAATCGCAAAGCTGAAACTTTTATCGATAGAAAGGACGACAAATTATGCGTAAGCAACTGATGATCCCCGCTCTTCTGGCCGCAAGCGTTGCCCTGGCTGCCTGCTCCACCCCGCCTAACCCGAACCTGGAACAGGCGCGTACCAACTACGCCGGCCTGCAGGCCAACCCACAGGCAAGCAAAGTCGCGGCCCTGGAAACCAAAGACGCCAGCGATTACCTGGACAAGGCCGACAAGGCTTACCTGGACAAGGAAGACGCGGCCAAGGTTGACCAACTGGCCTACCTGACCAACCAGCGCGTGGAAGTGGCCAAGCAGACCATTGCCCTGCGCACCGCTGAAAACAACCTGAAGAACGCTGCCGCGCAACGTGCCCAGGCCCGGCTGGACGCTCGCGATCAGCAGATCAAACAACTGCAGCAGAGCCTGAACGCCAAGCAGACCGATCGCGGTACCCTGGTGACTTTCGGTGACGTGCTGTTCGCCACCAACAAGGCTGATCTGAAGTCCAGCGGTCTGGTGAACATCAACAAACTGGCGCAGTTCCTCCAGGAAAATCCGGATCGCAAAGTGATCGTCGAGGGTTATACCGACAGCACCGGCTCGGCTTCGTACAACCAGTCGCTGTCCGAGCGTCGCGCGACTTCGGTTCAAGTCGCGCTGATCAAGATGGGCGTAGATCCTTCGCGCATCGTGGTTCAGGGTTACGGCAAGGAATACCCGGTTGCCGACAACGGCAGCGTTTCCGGTCGTGCGATGAACCGTCGTGTGGAAGTGACCATTTCCAACGACAACCAGCCAGTGATGCCACGTTCGGCGGTCAGCTCGAACTAAGCAACACGCGCTAACGCAAAAGCCCCGCCTGAGTGATCAGGCGGGGCTTTTTCAAGATCAAAAGATCGCAGCCTTCGGCAGCTCCTACAGGGATCGTGTTCCAATGCAGGAGCTGCCGAAGGCTGCGATCTTTGGCTTTTATGGCTCGAGTTTCTGCGGGGTTTCCTGGCCCATGCAGCGCACGGCTTTTTTCTGCGCATTGATCAGCACCCCGGTCAGGCCTTTCTGCTCGGTGTCGAACAGCACCAGCACGCCGTCGATGCACTGCGCCACCTGCGGCGCCGGGTCCAGCGAGACTTTGTAGTCTTCGCCCGGCACGGTCTTGAGCATGGTGAATTCGTTGAGCAGCAGCGCATCCTCGGGTTTGGCGAAGTGCAGGTAGCCGTAATACCACAGGGCACCAACGGTGCCGAGGATGCTGCAGATACCGGTGATGATCAGCGGGATGGCGTTACGTTCTTCAGTCATTGCGGACTCTCATCTTCAGAATTCGGGGGTTGCGGATAATTGGGGATCTCGCCGAGGCGCCGCAGGCCGTTGAAGTGCTCGGGATCTTCCAGATAACGCAGCATCACTTGGCGCCAGACCGGGTCGCCGAAGGTCTGTACGTGGCCGCCGCGGGTCAACTGCAACACCCGTGGTGGCGGCGCTGCCTGATACAGGCGGATGGCGTTGGACATTGGCACCAGTGGGTCGTCGATGCTGTGAAAGATCAGTTTCGGCACGCCGTTAAGCTGCGGCATCGAGTTGATCGCACTGTCGCCGTCCGGCACCAGCCACGACAACGGCACTTGAAACGGCCAGGTCAGCCACGACGTGCTGAGGGCGTACTGACCGACGCTGCGGTAACTGGCGGGCACACCGTCGAGCACGAATGCTTTTAGCTGTTTCTGCCGCTCAGGGTGCTGCACCAGCCAATGCACGGCCATTGAGCCGCCGAGGCTCTGGCCGAGGAGGATCAGCGGCTTGCCTTTGACCTCTGGCGCCTGATCCAGCCAGGCAAACGCGGCGTCGATGTCCTGATAGATCGCCGGCAGACTCGGCTCGCCCTCGGACAAGCCATACCCGCGATAGTCCACCAGCAGCACCTGATAGCCGTTTTTCGGCAACCACCAACTGCCACCCAAGTGCATCGGCAGATTGCCGCCGTTGCCGTGCAGGTGCAGGACTGTGCCTTTGACCTCGACACCAGGCTTGGCCGGCAGCCACCAGGCGTTGAGCTTGAGGCCGTCGGCCGTGGTCAGGGTGACGGTGCGGTATTCGAGCCTGGCTTTTTCCGGGGTGAAGATCTGGCCCGGTTCGGGGTAAAACAACAGCGAACTGCAACCGCCGAGGGTCAGGAGCAGGCAAAGGATGCCGAGGATTCTCATCCGGTGAAACCTCGCAGAATTCGGGTTGAAAACAATACTTGTGTCAACAAATAACCCTGTGGGAGCTGGCTTGCCAGCGATAGCGGTGGGTCAGCCAACATCAATATTGACTGTCAGACTGCAATCGCTGGCAAGCCAGCTCCCACAGGGTTCGTATGTGGTCAGAGGATATTGGAGTAATCCGCCTCGATCCGGTCCAGGCTCAAGTGATTGAGGAAGTTGGAGAAGCACATCCACGCCGACAGCGCGTTCATGTCGCGGAACTGTTCCGGCAGGTATTTCGGCGGCACCACCAGACCTTCATCGACCAGTTGACGCAGGGTACGCATGTCCTCCAGGGTGGTCTTGCCGCAGAACAGCAGCGGTACCTGTTCAAGCTTGCCCTTACGCACGGCCAACTGAATGTAGTTGTAAACCATGATAAAGCCCTTGAGGTAGGACAAGTCTTTGGTGAATGGCAGACCGGTTGGCGTCGAGCCTCGGAACACGCGGCTGGCGTTGCCGTAGCTTTCGGCCATTTCGAAACCCTGTTCGCGGAAGAACTCGAACACCTGCAAAAAGTCCGCGCCCTCCTCGACCATGTGAATGGCGCGGGTGCGGTTGGTCAGTTTGCGCAGACGACTCGGGTAGGAGGCGAAGGTGATGATTTCCATCAGGATCGCCAGGCCTTCCTGGGTCACTGTCGACGACGGTGGGCCCTTGGACAGGAAGGTGCAGATCGGCTGGTTCAGGCCGTTAAGCGTGGTGCCGACATGCACCAGGCCTTCGTGGACTTCCAGTGCACGCACGTCGCGGTCGTTGAACAGCGCGTCGGTGCGGATCTTGATGTAGTCGGCGCCTGCTGCCGCGTCGGCGACGATGCCGTCGGACTCGAACACACGAATGGTTTCTTCGGCCTCGCCGAACACCTTGTTCAACCGGGTTTGCAACAGGTGTACGGCATCCTTGGCGGTGAGGACCTTCGGTTCGTCTTTCAGGTCGCCGCGGCCGTCGATGTTGTTCAGGTAGTCAGACATCATCAAGCCAAGGTCGGCCAGGGTCGGGTCGCCGGCGTGGAACGCATCGGACGCGGCGCCGTACAGCTCTTGCGAGATCAGGCCGAAATCTTCGGTGCCGCGCGCTTCGAGCATGCGCACCACCATCCGGTATTCCTTGCACATGCGCCGCATGATCTGCCCGACCGGGTTGAACTGGCCAAGCTGGCGGGTGATGTCGCGTTCGATGTTCTGGAACTCGAGTTTGACCTTGCTCGAATCGAAACTCAGCGGCCGATTGAGGTAGTAGTCGCGATCCACCGCCGGCATTTCCTTGCCCTTGGCCTTGAGAAAGCCCTTGCGGATGTTCTCGTCCCACTTCACCGCATCGAGCACGCGGATCGGCGTCTGCGCCAGCACAATGCGATCGGACAACGTGCGTATCGTCTGCTGGTAATCGTCCACCCGAAACTCCTGTAGAAAACTGAATTATTTGGCGCGGGCCTGGCGCTGATAGCGTGCGGCCTCGACGAAGACATCGGAATTGGCCGGATCGTCGAGGTAAGCAAAGACCTTGTCGAGGCTACTGTCGACCTGCACGCCGTCGCCGTCGTCCTCGGTCTGGAAAGCCTTGCCGTCGAAGACTTGCTGCTTGATCGCCTGATTGATCTGTTCGAGGTCGAGGTTGTACACCACCAGCTCGTGTTTGTCGGTGAGTTCGAAACCGGCGATGGCGTATTGGCCACCGTAACGCGCCGGCACTTTCGCCGACAGGTACCAGCGGCTGCCGTGGCGCGACACCGTGAACGGGTACGCCTCACGCTCGTGAGGCCGGGCCTTGAACCAGGTGATCGCCTGATAGCGATCATGGCCGACGCGGGTCAGCTCAAGGTTCATCGGCTCGCCCCAGGCATTGGTGCTCGACCACGTGCCCAGCAGGCCCTTGGGCGCCGACTCACTGGCGGGCAGCGGATCCTTGAAAGTCACCAGACAACCGCTGAGCAGCAGGAACGACAAGGCGATCAGCACGCCACGCCAGGCTTTCATTCAATACTCCCATGAACTCGCAATACCTCCCTGTAGGAGCTGCCGCAGGCTGCGATCTTTTGATCCTGATCTCTTAAAGCAAGATCAAAAGATCGCAGCCTGCGGCAGCTCCTACATTGGGATCGGTGTCAGACGGACAACAGGGCTTACACCGAGGCCAGGACCAGATGCATGTACCGCGTCAGAATCCCGAGCATGTCCTGTTCGGCCAAAGGCTCGGCGTCGTTGAGCAGGCCCTGATATTCCATCCGTCCGATAATCGCCGTCAACACTTTGGCATCCTGTTGCGGTTCACGCGAGCCCAGGACCTGGAACAACTGGCAGGTGCCCTGCAGCAGGATCTGCTGATGCGAGCGCACCAGATCCGCCAGGCGCGGGTTGAGCAGTGCTTCCTGGCGGAACGCCTGCTCGGCCATCAGGTGCTCGCGACGGTTGACCAGTTGCCGGTGCACATAGTCGGCCATCAGCCGCGCGATGTCGTCGGCGAGTTGCGAGCGCGACTCGGGGCTGCCGTCGCCACTGACGACCATCTCGCGCAGCAGGCCTTCGTTGTTGATCCACAGCTTGGCCATGTAGGCCGCGCTGCGTTCGACGTATTGGGCGAAGGTATCGGTGAGCAGGTCATCGATGTCCTTGAAGTAATAGGTGGTGGCCGACAGTGGCACGCCGGCCTCGGCCGCCACGGCCCGGTGGCGCACGGCGCGCACGCCGTCGCGCACGACAATGCGCATCGCCGCGTCGAGAATGTCCTGTCGACGCTGCTCACTGCCCTGTCGGCTGGCCTTGCGGCCCTGGTACTGAACACTTTCAGCGACCGCAGTGGCGATACCCGCTGCACCTTCTTGAGCGATTGCAACCATCACGACTGGACTTCCTCTGCTATTGCAAAATTAACCAATTGATACATTTGTACCAGACAGGCAATAAAAAGCCGCCTGTTTTAGGCGGCTTTTTAACTGAAACGTTTACGCTTGCGGTCGCATGTGCGGGAACAGGATCACATCGCGGATCGATGGCGAGTTGGTCAGCAACATCACCAGACGGTCGATGCCGATGCCTTCACCGGCCGTTGGCGGCATGCCGTACTCCAGCGCGCGCACGAAGTCGGCGTCGTAATGCATGGCTTCGTCGTCGCCGGCGTCCTTGTCGGCCACCTGCGCCATGAAGCGCTCGGCCTGGTCTTCCGCGTCGTTCAACTCGGAGTAGGCGTTGGCGATTTCACGGCCGCCGATGAACAGCTCGAAACGGTCGGTAACGTTCGGGTTCTCGTCGTTACGACGAGCCAGCGGCGACACTTCGAACGGGTACTGAGTGATGAAGTGCGGCTGCTCCAGCTTGTGCTCGACCAGTTCTTCGAAAATCATCACCTGCAATTTGCCCAGACCTTCGAAGCCCAGCACCTTGGCGCCGGCCTTCTTGGCGATGGCGCGCGCCTTGTCGATGTCGTTCAGGTCATCGGCAGTCAGCTCAGGGTTGTACTTGAGGATCGAGTCGAACACCGACAGACGGGCAAACGGCTCACCGAAGTGGAACACCTTGTCGCCGTACGGCACGTCGGTGCTGCCCAGCACCAGTTGCGCCAGTTCACGGAACAGCTCTTCGGTCAGGTCCATGTTGTCTTCGTAGTCGGCGTAAGCCTGGTAGAACTCCAACATGGTGAATTCAGGGTTGTGACGGGTCGAAACGCCTTCGTTACGGAAGTTGCGGTTGATCTCGAACACCTTCTCGAAACCGCCAACCACCAGACGCTTGAGGTACAGCTCAGGCGCGATACGCAGGAACATTTCCATGTCCAGCGCGTTGTGGTGGGTTTCGAACGGCTTGGCCGCTGCGCCGCCAGGAATGGTCTGCAGCATCGGCGTTTCGACTTCGAGGAAGTCGCGCTTCATCAGGAAGCTGCGGATGTGCGCGATCACTTGCGAACGCACGCGGAAGGTCTGGCGTACTTCTTCGTTGACGATCAGGTCAACGTAACGCTGACGGTAGCGCTGCTCGGTGTCGGTCAGGCCGTGGTGCTTGTCCGGCAGCGGGCGCAGCGACTTGGTCAGCAGGCGCACGTTGGTCATTTCGACGTACAGGTCGCCCTTGCCGGAACGCGCCAGGGTGCCTTCGGCGGCAATGATGTCGCCCATGTCCCAGGTCTTGACGGCGGCCAGGGTGTCTTCGGACAGGGTCTTGCGGTTGACGTAGACCTGGATGCGCCCGGTCATGTCCTGGATCACCATGAACGAGCCACGGTTAAGCATGATGCGACCGGCAACCTTGACCGGAATTGCAGCCTCGGCCAGCTCTTCCTTGGTCTTGTCCGCGTATTTCTTCTGCAGATCTTCGCAGTAGTTTTCGCGGCGGAAGTCGTTCGGGAAGGCGTTGCCCTTGGCGCGCTCGGCAGCCAGCTTTTCCTTGCGCAGGGCGATCAGGGAGTTTTCTTCCTGTTGCAGGGCTTGCGGGTCGAGTTGTTGGTCGCTCATGTCTTCAGATATTCCATCAGGTTCGTTGCCCCCGGGCCTGGCGGCCCGGGAATCGCCAGCAGGGCTGGCTCCTACAGGGATCGCGTTGCATCAGCGATCCTGTGTGCGTCTGTTACAGCCCCGATTTCAGGCTGGCTTCCAGGTATTCGTCGATATCGCCGTCGAGTACCTTGTCGCAGTCGCTGCGTTCGATGTTGGTGCGCAAGTCCTTGATCCGCGACGCGTCGAGCACGTACGAACGGATCTGGTGACCCCAGCCGATGTCCGACTTGGTGTCTTCCAGCGCCTGGGAAGCGGCGTTGCGCTTCTGCATTTCCTGCTCGTACAACTTGGCCCGCAGCATTTTCATCGCGGTGTCCTTGTTGGCGTGCTGGGAACGTTCGTTCTGGCAGCTGACCACGGTGTTGGTCGGTACGTGGGTGATACGTACGGCCGAGTCGGTGGTGTTTACGTGCTGACCACCGGCACCGGATGAACGATAGGTGTCAATCCGCAGGTCTGCCGGGTTGATTTCGATTTCGACCTTGTCGTCGATCTCTGGCGAGACGAAAACGGCAGAAAACGAAGTGTGGCGACGGTTGCCGGAGTCGAACGGGCTCTTGCGCACCAGACGGTGCACGCCGATCTCGGTGCGCAGCCAGCCAAAGGCGTATTCGCCCTTGATGTGCACGGTCGCACCTTTGATACCGGCGACTTCACCGGCCGACAGCTCCATGATGGTCGCGTCGAAACCGCGTTTGTCCGCCCAGCGCAGGTACATGCGCAGGAGGATGTTGGCCCAGTCCTGGGCCTCGGTGCCGCCGGAACCGGCCTGGATGTCCAGGTAGGCGTTGTTCGGGTCCATCTCGTGGCTGAACATGCGGCGGAATTCAAGCTTGGCCAGTGACTCTTCAAGCCCTTGAAGCAGTTCAACGACGTCGTTTACCGCGCCTTCGTCGTTTTCTTCAACGGCCATGTCGAGCAGCTCGCGGGAATCGGCCAGACCGCTGGACAGCTCATCCAAAGTGTCGACGATCTGCGCCAGCGATGCTCGCTCGCGGCCCAGTTCCTGGGCGTATTCAGGTTTGTTCCAGACTGCAGGATCTTCAAGCTCGCGATTGACTTCGATCAGACGCTCATACTTTTGATCGTAGTCAAAGATACCCCCGAATAGTTTCGGAGCGCTCGGACAGGTCCTTGATGGTGTTCAGGATCGGGTTGATTTCCATGACGGGCAGCACTCGTTGGCGAACTTTTGAAAGCCGGCGAGTATAACGTAATCACGCGGTCACGGCAGCCCGTCTGGCGGCTGTCGGGGTGAATCACTTGACACATTGCCCTGTAGGAGCTGCCGCAGGCTGCGATCTTTTGATTTTGCATTTTAAGATCAAAAGATCGCAGCCTGCGGCAGCTCCTACAGCAATTGATGGGTTACTCGATACCCACCTGGTTACGGCCATTGTTTTTCGCCTGATACAACCCGCGATCCGCCGCCGAGATCAGCAATCGGCAGTCGCTGCCCGCCTGCGGCACCATGGTCGCCAGGCCGATACTGATGGTCAGGCTCGCCCCTTCGCTCGGGGTATTGTGCGGAATCTTCAGCGCCGCCACGGTCTGGCGCAGCTTCTCTGCCACCAGCCGGGCACCGCCCGGCGAGGTATTCGGCAGTACCAGCGCAAACTCTTCACCGCCGTAGCGTGCCGGCAGATCCGACGGTCGCGCGCTGGCGTCGCGGATCGCCGTGGCGACCTTGCGCAGCGCCTCGTCGCCTTCTACGTGACCAAAGCTGTCGTTGTAGGACTTGAAGTAGTCGACGTCGATCATCAGCAACGACAACTGGCTCTGATCGCGCAACGAGCGGCGCCACTCCAGCTCCAGGTACTCGTCGAAGTGCCGGCGGTTGGACAGCCCGGTCAGGCCGTCGGAGTTCATCAGCCGTTGCAGCACCAGGTTGGTGTCGAGCAACTGCTGCTGGCTGACGCGCAACGCACGGTACGCCGCATCCCGCTGCAGCAGGGTCATGTAGGAGCGCGAGTGATAGCGAATGCGCGCCACCAGCTCGATGGTGTCCGGCAGCTTCACCAGATAATCGTTGGCCCCGGCGGAGAACGCCGCGCTCTTGATCAGCGGATCTTCCTTGGTCGACAGCACAATGATCGGGATGTCCTTGGTCGCCGGGTGATTGCGGTATTCGCGCACCAGGCTCAGGCCGTCGAGGCCGGGCATCACCAGGTCCTGCAAAATCACCGTCGGCTTGATCCGGACCGCCTGGGCGATGGCCTGGTGCGGATCGGAACAGAAGTGGAAGTCGATGTTCTCTTCGTTCGACAGCCCACGGCGCACGGCTTCGCCGATCATCGCCTGATCGTCCACCAACAACACCATGGCGGCGTTTTCGTCGGTTTTAATGTCGTCGATCTGTAAATCATTCATGGGCGGTCACCTGAGTACTGCGGGGGCCAGGATTGCGGAAAACGCTGTTCATTTGGGGAAAACCTCCAGCAATCGTGGCGCTATCTTTTCCAGTGGACGGATTTCGACGGCTGCATCGATGGCCGCTGCGGCCTTGGGCATGCCGTACACCGCACTGCTTTGCTGATCCTGCGCGATGGTCAGGTATCCCTGCTGGCGCATGAGCTTAAGCCCTTGCGCCCCGTCGCGTCCCATTCCGGTCAATAAAACCCCGATGGCATCACCGTTCCAATAGTTGGCGACACTTTCGAAGAAGACGTCGATCGAGGGTCGGTAGATCTCGTTGACCGGCTCGGCGGTGTAGGCCAGCGTGCCGTTTTTCAATAAGCGAATATGGTGATTGGTGCCAGCCAGCAGCACCGCGCCGGCCTGTGGTGGCTCGCCTTCGCGGGCCAGGCGCACGTCCAGGCCACTGGCGCTGGCCAGCCATTCGGCCATGCCCGCGGCAAACACCTGATCGACGTGCTGCACCAGCACAATGGCCGCCGAAAAATTGCGTGGCAGGCCCTTGAGCAATACTTCCAGCGCTGCCGGCCCGCCGGCAGACGAGCCGATCGCCACCAGCCGCTTGCACGACGCCGAACTGCGGTGCGGTGTCGCCACCGGACGCGAGCGCGGGGTTTTCTCGCCGATCAGCCAGCCGATATTGAGGATCTTGCGCAGCAACGGCGCCGCCGCTTCCTGCGCGTTACCGGCCCCCAGGGCCGGGGTATCGACCACATCCAGCGCACCGTGGCCCATGGCTTCGAAGACCCGGTGCACGTTCTGTTGGCGGTCAACCGTAACGATGACGATCGCGCACGGGGTTTCAGCCATGATCCGTCGCGTGGCCTCGACGCCGTCCATGACTGGCATGATCAGATCCATCAGGATCAGATCCGGGGTGTTTTCGGCGCACAGACGCACGGCCTCGGCGCCGTTGCCGGCCACCCAGACCACTTGATGCGCCGGTTCGAAGGCCAGCGCACGGCGCAAAGCCTCCACCGCCAGTGGCATGTCGTTGACGATTGCGATTTTCATGCCCGCGCTCCTCCAATGAGCTCAACCACTGCATCGAGCAGGGCGTCGTCATGAAAACTGGCCTTGGCTAAATAATAGTCGGCGCCCGCATCCAGTCCACGACGGCGGTCCTCTTCACGGTCCTTGTACGAGACCACCATCACTGGTAGCGATTGCAGACGGGTATCGCGGCGCAGCAACGTAACCAGCTCGATGCCGTCCATGCGCGGCATGTCGATGTCGGTGATCAGCAAATCGAAGTCCTCCGAACGCAGCGCGTTCCAGCCGTCCATGCCATCCACCGCGACCGCCACGTCGTAGCCGCGATTGAGTAGCAGCTTGCGCTGCAACTCGCGCACCGTGAGCGAATCGTCGACCACTAGAATCCGTTTGCGCGCCACCTCGGCGGCCTGGTTGCCATGCCGCGCAATACGCTCCAGGCGCCCGGTATTGAGCAGTTTGTCCACCGAGCGCAGCATGTCCTCGACATCGACGATCAGCACCACCGAGCCATCGTCAAGCAGCGCCCCGGCGGAGATGTCCTGCACTTTGCCCAGACGTTCATCCAGCGGCAGCACCACCAGAGTGCGCTCGCCGACAAAACGTTCGACCGCCACGCCATAGACCGCATCGCGCTCGCGGATCACCACGACCTTGAGGGTTTCGCCGCTGCTCTGACTGGCCGGACGATTCAGCAACTGGCTGGCGGCGACCAACCCGACATGTCGGCCTTCGTGCCAGAAATGCTGGCGACCTTCGATCTGCACGATGTCCTGTGGCTCCAGATCGCACATGCGCTCGATGTGCGCCAGCGGAAAGGCATAGGCTTCCTCGCCGACCTCCACCACCAGACTGCGCACCACGGACAGGGTCAGCGGCACTTCCAGATGAAAGCGGCTGCCCTCGCCCGCCGTCTGCTCCAGCACCACTGCGCCGCGCAGCTGCCGGACCATGTGCTGCACCGCGTCGAGGCCGACGCCACGCCCCGACACTTCGGTGACCGTGTCGCGCAGGCTGAAGCCCGGCAGAAACAGGAACGTCAGCAACTCTTCCTCGCTCAATTGTGCGGCGGTTTCGGCCGGTGACAATTGGCGTTCGACGATGCTGCGGCGGACCTTTTCCAGGTCGACGCCATTGCCGTCGTCACTCAGTTCGAGCACCAGCAAACCGGCCTGATGCGAAGCACGCAGGCGGATCAGGCCCTCTTCGGACTTGCCCTTGAGCAGGCGTTGTTCCGGGGTTTCGATGCCGTGGTCGACCGCGTTGCGCAGCAGATGGGTCAGCGGCGCTTCGAGTTTTTCCAGTACATCGCGGTCGACCTGCGTCTTCTCGCCTTCGATTTCCAGCCGCACCTGTTTGCCAAGGCTGCGCCCCAGATCCCGCACCATGCGCACTTGCCCGGTGAGCACATCGGCGAACGGACGCATGCGGCAGGCCAGCGCGGTGTCGTAGAGCACTTGTGCACGCTGGCTGGCCTGCCAGGCAAATTCGTCGAGCTCGGCGTTCTTTTCCGCGAGCAATTGCTGGGACTCGGCCAACAGGCGCCGCGCCTCTTCAAGGGCTTCCTGGGCTTCGAGGCTCAGCGCGTGTTCCTTGAGGTGTACGTTGAGGCTTTCCAGCGCCCGCAGACCATTGTTCTGCATGCGCCTGAGGCGCTGCATGGTCGCCAGATGCGGCTTGAGGCGCTGGGTTTCGACCAGTGATTTACTCGACAGGTCGAGCAGGCTGTTCAGACGTTCGGCAGTGACCCGCAGCACGCGCTCGCCGCCCTCGGTGGTGCGCTTGTTCTTGCGCGGTGCCGGGTCGGAGGTTTCCAGCGGTGCATCAACCGCCGGCGTGGGCGCTGGCGGTGGCGTTTCAATCGGCGCAGACGGTGCCTGCATCTGCAATTCGGCCATGGGCGGCGACGCCACGGCGGGCGGTGTCGAAGGGTCGAGCAGGCGCCCCATCAACGCCACATACGCCTCAATGTCCGGCGCTTGCGGGGCATTCGCCGGCGTAGCGATGCGCATCAATAGATCGGTGCCCTGCAACAACGCATCGATATGTTCGGGGCGCAGCAACAGCCGCTTTTCCTGAGCGCTGACCAGACAATCTTCCATCACGTGGGCGACGCTGACGCCGTTGTCGATGCCGACGATCCGCGCCGCGCCCTTGAGCGAGTGCGCCGCACGCATGCACGATTCCAGATAGTCAGCCTGGGTCGGATTACGCTCCAGCGCCAGCAGCCCGCTGCTCAGCACCTGGGTCTGGGCCTCGGCTTCGAGGCTGAACAGTTCCAGCAGCGAGGCGTCGCGCATTTGCTCGGGGGTCATGTGAGGCTCCGGGTCACGGCGGACAGCAACTGTTCTTCATCCAGCCAACGCAAACTGCGCCCGCGGAATTGCAGGACGCCCCGAGTGTATTTGGCGCTGACCGTGCTGTTGTGTTCAGCACCGGCACGCGACGCAGCGTCGAGAATGCGTTCGTCGATGGCGTGGATGCCGTCGACCTCATCCACTGGCACCACCACCGGCCCGCCGTGGGCGGCGATGATCAACATGCGCGGCATGATCCGTGCGCCCGTGGCCGGTACGGCGTTGCCATCCAGATCGAGCAACTCGACCAGCGACAGGCACGCCACCAGCGCCCCGCGCACGTTCGCCACACCGAGCAATGCCCGCGAGCGTTGGTGTGGCAACGAGTGGATCGCCTGCAGCGGAGCGACTTCCACCAGACTGCGAGTGGCCAGCCCCAGCCACTCTTCGCCAAGGCGGAACATCAGCAGCGAACGGGTTTTCACATCGCTTTCGACCGCCACGGCGACCGGGTCGCGCTCATCCTGCTGCAACGCATAGCGGTCGAGCAGGCGCGTGGCGGCAGCGGAATACACCGCGCAGTTTCGGCAGTGAATGTGCTCGGCCAGCAACGGGCAGGACTTGTCGCCATGAATGCCGATGCGGTTCCAGCAATCATCGATGGCCCGGGCGTCTTCGTGGGTGACGTTCAAGGTGTCGGACGGGATCATCGTTTACGCTCACTGTCGGCGGTGCGGCCGCTGCGCGCGGCACGTTCCTGCAATCGTCTGGCACCGGCGCTGTCGCCCTGGGCCTGCAGCAAGGCGGCCAGGTGCATCAACGCTTCGGGGTGTTGCGGTTCAAGGTACAAGGCCTTGCGGTAATGACTCTGGGCTTCGAGCGCGGCACCGGCAACATCGCTGAGCAGACCGAGCCAGTAAAACACCTGCGCCACCGGTTCGTGACTGCGCAGATACTGCTCGCATGCCGCGCGGGCCTCGGCGCTTTTGCCTTCGTTGGCCAGCGCGGTGATGTTGGCGAGCAAGGTCGCCGCGTCCGGGTTGGCGCTTTTGCTGTTGACGGGCAACGATGCAACGCTGGCAAACGGCCGCGGACGCACCGGCGGCGATACTGGCGGCGGACTGCGCAGTGGTTGGCGCACCGGCAAAGGGGTCGGGGTCGGCAATGCCACAGGTTCGGGCATGGGTTCAGCGTGTCGACTGAAGGCAAACGACTGCGGGATGCCAATCGAGCGCATGCCCAGACGCCCGAGCAGACTGCCCTCGGCCGGGCCGATGAACAGCACGCCATCCACGTGAGTCAGACGCTTGAGCACTTCGAACACCTGCTTCTGGGTCGGCTGGTCGAAATAGATCAACAGGTTGCGGCAGAACACGAAATCGAACGGCGGCTCACCCGCCAGCAGCGTCGGATCCAGCACATTGCCGGCCTGCAGGCGCACCTGCTCACGCACCGCTTCGCTGACTCGATGGCCGTCCTGCTCGGCGGTGAAATGACGCTCGCGAAAGCCCAGATCCTGACCCCGAAACGAGTTCTTGCCGTACAGCCCGCGCCGCGCCTTGTCCACCGACAGCGGGCTGACATCCATGCCATCGACCTTGAACTGATGGGGCTTGAGCCCGGCATCGAGCAAGGCCATGGCAATCGAGTAGGGTTCTTCACCGGTCGAACACGGCAGGCTGAGGATGCGCAGCGCGCGCATGTTGTTCAATTGGTCCAGACGCTTGCGCGCCAGCTTGCCGAGCGTGGCGAAGGATTCTGGATAACGGAAAAACCAGGTTTCGGGGACGATCACCGCTTCGATCAATGCCTGCTGTTCATCCCGCGAACCTTGCAGCAGTTGCCAGTATTCATCGCTGTGCGCCGCCTGCGAGAGCGTGGTGCGTTGGCGCACCGCGCGCTCGATGATCGCAGGTCCCACCGACGTGACATCCAGACCGATGCGTTCCTTGAGGAAATCGAAAAAACGCTGATCGCTGCTCATGACGGCGTCTCATGCGGCGCGGGAAAGAGCAGGCTGCGCACGGCGTCATCCAGCAAATCGTTGACCCGCACCCACTGCACCAGCCCCTGGGCATCTTCGCGCACCGGGCCGAGGTACGGCGCCTGACGATTGTCCAGACCATACGGCTGAAAATCCTCGGGATTGCAGCGCAGGGTGTCGGTCGCCTGTTCGAGTATCAGTCCGAGCCAGCGTGGCGGCTGCCGTTGATCCGGGCGGTAATGCACCAGCACCAACCGGGTGCTGGTGCGCGCCTCGGCCGGTTGACCGAAGGTCAGCGCACTGAGGTCGATAGCCGGCACCACCGCACCGCGATAGGCGAACACCCCGGCCACCCACTTCGGCGCCTGGGCAATTGGCTTCAACGGTACGCGCGGCAGAACCTCCGCCACTTCAGTGGCGCGCAATGCATAGCGTTCGTTGCCGATGCGAAACAGCAGAAACAGCGCCTGTCTGGCCACTGGCGCAGCGCTGCGTTTGGCAGTGATTTCGCTCATCAGACTTTGAATCGCGAAACGCCACTGCGCAGCCCGACGGCCACCTGGCTCAGTTCGTCGATGGCGAAACTGGCCTGACGCAACGACTCGACGGTCTGGCTGCTGGCGTCGCCCAACTGCACCAGCGCATGGTTGATCTGTTCGGCACCGGTGGCCTGGGCCTGCATGCCTTCGTTGACCATCAACACCCGCGGCGCCAGCGCCTGCACCTGATGGATGATCTGCGACAGTTGCTCGCCGACCTGCTGCACTTCGGCCATGCCCCGGCGCACTTCTTCGGAGAACTTGTCCATGCCCATCACACCGGCAGACACCGCCGACTGGATCTCGCGGACCATCTGTTCAATGTCATACGTGGCGACGGCGGTCTGATCCGCCAGACGCCGCACTTCGGTGGCGACCACGGCAAAACCACGGCCGTACTCACCGGCCTTCTCGGCCTCGATGGCGGCGTTGAGCGACAGCAGGTTGGTCTGGTCGGCAACCTTGACGATGGTCACCACCACCTGATTGATGTTGCCGGCCTTCTCGTTGAGGATCGCCAGTTTGGCGTTGACCAGGTCAGCCGCGCCCATCACCGAGTGCATGGTGTCTTCCATGCGCGCCAGGCCTTGCTGGCCGGACCCGGCGAGCACCGAGGCCTGATCGGCGGCGGTGGACACTTCGGTCATGGTGCGCACCAGATCCCGCGAGGTGGCGGCGATTTCCCGCGAGGTCGCGCCGATTTCGGTGGTGGTGGCGGCGGTTTCGGTGGCGGTGGCCTGTTGCTGCTTCGATGTGGCGGCGATCTCGGTCACCGAGGTGGTCACCTGCACCGACGAACGCTGGGCCTGAGACACCAGCGAGGTCAGCTCGGTCATCATGTCGTTGAAGCCGGTTTCCACCGCGCCGAACTCGTCCTTGCGATCCAGATTCAGACGGCTGCTCAAGTCACCGGTGCGCATGATTTCGAGGATCTTCACGATGCGGTTCATCGGCGCCATGATTGCACGCATCAGCAGCAGGCCACAGGCACCTGCCGCCAGCACGGCCACCAGCAGCGAGACAAACATGCTGACCTTGGCCGCCGCTACCGCCTCGTCGATATTGGCCATGGCCTGATCGGCGACCCGCTTGTTCTCACCGATGATGTCGTTGAGTTTCATGCGGCCGGTGTACCAGGCCGGGGTCAGCTTCTCGGTAAACAGCTTGACCGCCTCGGCTTCGAGATTGCGCTTGTGCAGATCGAGTACCTGATCCTGAATCTGCATGTAGGTGTCGTGATCCTTCTCGAACGCAGCGAACTCGACCCGGTCTTCGTCGGTGGTGACGGTGCTGCGATAGTTGGCCATCTGCTCTTGCAGGCGCGTCTCGAACGCCTTGTAGTCCGCCGCATCTTCACTGCTGATGCCCTGCCCCTCCTTGAGCCCCAGCAACTCCTGGGTCTGCAGGTAACTGTCGACCCACGCACCGCGAATCATCGAGCTGTAATAGACGCCGGGAACGGCGTCATCACGCACGCTGCTTTCACTGGCTTCGATTTTCAGCAGGCGGGAATACGAAACAACGACCATCAGCAACATGATGGCGATAATCACCGCAAAGCTCGCCAAAATGCGTTGGCGCAACGTCCAGTTCTTCACAGTGATTCCTCGTGCCTAAGTCGAAATGCGGGGAGTATAGCCGAGGGCGGTGTTTCATTTATAAGACGCTTTTTAACCCTCGGGCCTGCCAGGCATGGATGGCCGGGAGGCTCTGGGGTGGGACTGTCCGACAATCCGGGGCTGGCGTGCCAGTGATGGAACGGCAAAAAGGGGCGCTGGATCGGCCATTGCTGTGGATGCGCGGCTGAAAACGCAATCGTGAGCAGGCTTCGGCGTCTGGCCCAAAACCTTGTAGGAGCTGCGGCACGCTGCGATCTTTTGCTGTTGGCTTAAAAAATCAAAAGATCGCAGCGTACCGCAGCTCCTACATGAATACCGTGTTCAGGCAGTTCTACAGCGATACCTGGCGCACCTGATTCTCCAGTTCTACCTTCAACCCCGGCTCCAGCTTCAGTTGCTTGGCCAGTTCCTCCAGATACGCCTTTTCCATAAAGCTCTCCTCATCCACCAGCATCACGCTGGCGATGTACATTTCCGCCGCCATCTCCGGCGTACTCGCGGCGCGGGCGACGTCGCTTGGGTCGAGGGGTTTGTTGAGTTCGGCGTGCAGCCAGTGTTGCAGTTCCTGATCGTTGTCGAGTTTGATGAATTCGCCTTCGATCAATTGGCGCTCGCGATCATCGATATGGCCATCAGCCTTTGCAGCGGCGACCAGTGCTTTGAGAATGGCCTGGCTGTGTTGCTCGGCTTGCGCCGGTGGCAAGCGATCGAGGGTTTGCGGTTCGGTTTGTGGGGCGGTGCCTTTTTGCGCGTTCCAGTTGCCGTAGGCCTTGTAGGCCAGCACACCCAGTGCTGCGAGGCCGCCGTAGATCGCGACTTTGCCGCCGACCTTGCGTACTTTCTTGTTGCCGAGAAGCAGCCCCATCGCTCCGGCCGCCAGCGCACCACCGCCGGCTCCCGACAGCAGACCTCCCAGCGCCCCTGAGCCTGAAGACCCACCAAGCAAACCGCCCAGGCCGCCAGCCGCCGGTTTGTTCTGCGCGCCGCCGGCCTTGTTCTGCAACAGATCCTGGCCGGATTTGAGTAGTTGGTCGAGCAATCCACGGGTGTTCATGTTCCGCCTCCAAAACAGGGGTTATCCGGATCTATCAGGCCCTCAGCCTAGTTCGAAAGTGCCCTGGCCCTGCCCGCAAGTGTGCTTCCAGATGTTGCTCAGCAAGCGCAGGCCCTTCGTGAAAATCGATATACACTCAGGCCAATCGATAAAAACCGCCCACCGGGTACCTTTCCATGATGACCCTGCGTCAGATCCGTCACTTCATCGCGGTGGCCGAGACCGGCTCGATTTCCGCCGCCGCGCAAACCGCGTTTATTTCCCAATCGACCCTGACCCTCGCCATTCAGCAACTGGAAGAGGAAATCGGCGTCAGCCTGTTCAACCGTCACGCCAAGGGCATGACCTTGACTCATCAGGGTCATCAATTCCTGCGCCAGGCGCATCTGATTCTGGCAACGGTGGATAACGCCAAGCGCAGCCTGCAACAAAGCACCGACCAAGTGGCCGGGCAGTTGATTGTCGGCGTGACCAGTCTGGTGGCCGGTTATTACCTCGCCGATTTGCTCACCCGTTTTCAGCGCGCCTATCCCAATGTCGAGATCCGGGTGATGGAGGACGAGCGGCCGTACATCGAACACTTGCTGGTCAGCGGCGAGATCGATGTCGGCGTGCTGATCCTGTCCAACCTCGAAGACCGCCACGCCTTGCAAACCGAAGTGCTGACTCACTCGCCGCACCGTCTGTGGCTGCCGGCCCAGCATCCGCTGCTGGAGCACGACAGCATCAATCTCGCCGATGTTGCCCGCGAACCGCTGATTCAACTGAACGTCGACGAGATGGATCGCAATGCCCAACGCCTGTGGCGCGGTGCCGGGCTGCAACCGAAAATTACCCTCAGAACCGCCTCCACAGAGGCGGTACGAAGTCTCGTCGCAGCCGGCCTGGGCGTGTCGATCCAGCCGGACATGACGTACCGCCCATGGTCACTGGAGGGCGACATCATCGAAGCACGGCCGATTGCCGACCTCAACCAGACCCTCGACGTCGGTCTGGCCTGGCGCCGTGGGACAGCGCGCCCCGCTCTGGTCGATCCATTCCTGACCGTGGCCCGCGAGCAACCGCACGGCGGACGCAAGCCATCTATTTAATCGAATGCCACCTTCAGTATTTAGAATTTGTCGACCTCGGAGCCGCGCACTAGTCTTGCTGCATCTATAAGACGGTCGGCTCCCGGGCATGGGAGCCACAATGACCACACAAGAAAAGAGATCGCGGAAAATGGCTGGCGTGCAGACCCCGATGTGTACCGCGTTGCTGATCGACGGCGAACTGGTCGCCGGGCAGGGTTTTGTCGAACCGATCCTTAACCCGGCCACCGGTGAAATCCTCACCCACATCGCCGAGGCCAGCACCGAGCAGGTCGAAACCGCGATTCTCGCCGCCCACCGCGCGTTTGCCGAATGGTCGCGCACCACACCGCAACAACGCTCGAATCTGTTGCTGGACATCGCCAACGCGGTGGAAAAACACGCCGATCACCTCGCCCGCCTCGAAGCGCTGAATTGCGGCAAGCCGCTGCACCTGGCGCGGCAGGACGACCTGACTGCGACTGTCGATGTGTTCCGCTTCTTTGCCGGTGCCGTACGCTGCCAGACCGGTCAGCTCAGCGGCGAATACCTGCCGGGCTACACCAGCATGGTGCGCCGCGATCCGATTGGGGTCGTCGCCTCGATTGCGCCGTGGAACTACCCGATCATGATGGCCGCGTGGAAAATCGCTCCGGCCCTCGCCGCTGGCAATACGCTGGTGTTCAAACCCTCGGAACACACACCGTTGTCGATCCTCGCGCTGGCGCCAGCGCTGGCCGAGATCCTGCCGCGCGGGGTGATCAACATCCTCTGCGGTGGTGGTGAAGGCGTCGGCAGCCATCTGGTCGGACATGCCAAGGTGCGCATGGTCTCGCTGACCGGCGATATCGTCACCGGGCAGAAAATCCTGCAAGCCGCTGCAAAAACCCTCAAGCGCACGCATCTGGAACTCGGCGGCAAAGCCCCGGTGATCGTCTGCAACGACGCCGACCTGCAAGCGGTGGTCGACGGCGTGCGCACCTACGGTTACTACAACGCCGGTCAGGACTGCACCGCCGCGTGCCGCATCTACGCGCAAGCCGGGATTCACGACAAACTGGTTGCCGAACTGGGTGCGGCAGTCAGCAGCCTGCGCTTCGCCGGCAAGCGCGATGCCGACAACGAGATCGGCCCGCTGATCAGTACCCGCCAGCGCGACCGCGTCGCCAGTTTCGTCGAACGCGCCCTCGGCCAGCCGCACATCGAGCGGGTGACCGGCGCGGCGGTGCATTCCGGCGCCGGGTTCTTTTACCAGCCGACGCTGCTGGCCGGTTGCAAGCAAACGGATGAAATCGTCCAGCGCGAAGTGTTCGGCCCGGTGGTGACCGTGACCCGTTTCGACGAACTCGCACAAGCGGTGGAGTGGGCCAACGACTCCGAATACGGCCTCGCCTCGTCGGTGTGGACACAGAATCTGGACAAGGCAATGCAGGTCGCCGCCCGCTTGCAGTACGGCTGCACCTGGATCAACAGCCATTTCATGCTGGTCAGCGAAATGCCCCACGGCGGACTGAAACGTTCCGGATACGGCAAAGACTTGTCCAGTGATTCGCTGCAGGACTACAGCGTGGTGCGGCACATCATGGCCCGCCACGGCCAGCATCTCTGACTACGCTAATAACAAGCCGCCAACGGCATGCTGCACCGCGTTCACAACTGCCCCGACCATAATTTAAAGAAGAGGGTTCAACCATGTTCGTGCACAAGACCGCACTGCTCAGTGCAATCACCACGGCCCTGTTGGCCAGCGCCAGCCTGCAAGCCGCCGAGCCGCTGAAGGCCGTCGGCGCCGGCGAAGGTCAGCTGGATATCGTGGCCTGGCCCGGCTACATCGAACGTGGCGAGAGCGACAAGGCTTACGACTGGGTCACCGGTTTCGAAAAAGAAACCGGCTGCAAGGTCAATGTGAAGACTGCCGCCACCTCCGACGAAATGGTCAGCCTGATGGCCAAGGGCGGTTACGACCTAGTCACCGCGTCCGGTGATGCGTCGTTGCGCTTGATCGTCGGCAAACGCGTGCAACCGATCAACACCGCGTTGATCCCGAACTGGAACACCCTCGATCCACGCCTGAAAGATGCGCCTTGGTACGTGGTCAACAAGCAGACCTACGGCACCCCGTATCAGTGGGGCCCGAACGTGCTGATGTACAACACCAACGTGTTCAAGACGCCGCCGACCAGCTGGAATGTGCTGTTCGACGCGCAGAACTTCCCCGACGGCAAGCCGAACAAGGGCCGCGTGCAGGCCTATGACGGGCCGATCTACATCGCTGATGCGGCGCTGTACCTGAAAACCGCCAAGCCTGAGCTGGGGATCAAGGATCCGTATCAATTGACCGAAGCACAGTACAAAGCGGTGCTCGATCTGTTGCGTGCGCAGCAGCCATTGATCCACCGCTACTGGCATGACACCACGGTGCAGATGAGCGACTTCAAGAACGAAGGTGTGGTGGCGTCGAGTGCCTGGCCGTATCAGGTCAACGGCCTGATCAATGAGAAACAGCCGATTGCCTCGACCATTCCGAAAGAAGGCGCCACCGGTTGGGCCGACACCACCATGCTGCACGCCGAGGCCAAGCACCCGAACTGCGCGTACAAGTGGATGGACTGGTCACTGCAGCCGAAAGTCCAGGGTGACGTGGCGGCGTGGTTTGGTTCGCTGCCAGCCGTGCCGGCAGCGTGCAAGGAAAGCGAACTGCTCGGCGCCGAGGGTTGCAAGACCAATGGCTTCGACCAGTTCGACAAGATCGCCTTCTGGAAAACCCCGCAGGCTGAAGGCGGCAAATTCGTGCCGTACAGCCGCTGGACCCAGGACTACATCGCGATCATGGGCGGCAGGTAAGCCCTTTCAAGATCAAAAGATCGCAGCCTGCGGCAGCTCCTACATCAATGGACACCGCTCTCCTATAGGAGCTGCCGCAGGCTGCGATCTTTTCGACGCAACACCTGATCATTCTTTGAAAGCCTGCTTTACCGGAGCACCGCACCATGACGCTTGCAGTCCAGTTCACCAACGTTTCCCGGCAGTTCGGCGAGGTGAAGGCCGTTGACCGGGTTTCCATCGATATCCAGGACGGCGAGTTCTTTTCCATGCTCGGCCCATCCGGCTCGGGCAAAACCACCTGCCTGCGCCTGATCGCCGGGTTCGAACAACCGAGCGCCGGCTCGATCCGCATTCACGGCGCTGAAGCGGCCGGTCTGCCGCCGTATCAACGTGATGTAAACACCGTCTTCCAGGACTACGCGCTGTTCCCGCACATGAACGTGCTGGACAACGTCGCCTACGGCTTGAAGGTCAAAGGCGTGAGTAAAACCGAGCGCCACAAGCGCGCCGAAGAGGCGTTGGACATGGTCGCGCTCAGTGGTTATGGCGCGCGCAAACCGGTGCAGTTGTCCGGCGGTCAGCGCCAGCGTGTCGCCCTCGCCCGCGCCTTGGTCAATCGCCCGCGCGTGCTGCTGCTCGACGAGCCGCTCGGCGCCCTCGACCTGAAACTGCGCGAGCAGATGCAGAGCGAACTGAAGAAGCTGCAACGCCAGCTCGGCATTACCTTCATCTTCGTCACACACGACCAGACCGAGGCGCTGTCGATGTCCGACCGCGTGGCGGTGTTCAACAAGGGCCGCATCGAACAGGTCGACACCCCGCGCAATCTGTACATGAAACCGACCACCACCTTCGTCGCCGAATTCGTCGGCACTTCCAACGTGATTCGCGGCGATCTGGCGCGCCAGCTCAGCGGCCATCCGCAGCCGTTTTCGATTCGCCCCGAGCACGTGCGCTTCGCCGACGGCCCGCTGGCCAGCCACGAAATCGAAGTCAGTGGCGTGCTGCATGACATCCAGTATCAGGGCAGCGCGACGCGCTATGAACTGACCCTGGAAAACGGCCAGAACCTGAGCGTCAGCCACGCCAACAATCAGTGGATCGACAGCAGCGCGCAGCACCAGACCGGCCAGCGTCTGCGTGCACGCTGGGCGCGGGAAGCCATGATTGCGCTGCACGACACTGTCTCGAGCGGGGTGTGAGATGAGCACGCTCGCAATGACTCAAGCACCGCCCTTGCGGCGATTTTCCAACCTGCTCTATCGCAAGCCGAATCTGTATCTGTCGCTGCTGCTGGTACCACCATTGCTGTGGTTTGGCGCGATCTACCTCGGCTCGCTGCTGGTGCTGTTGTGGCAGGGTTTCTACACCTTCGACGACTTCACCATGGCGGTCACCCCTGACCTGACCCTGGCCAATTTTGCCGCGCTGTTCCAGCCGTCGAACTTCGACATCATCCTGCGCACGCTGAGCATGGCCATCATGGTGTCGATCGCCAGCGCCATCGTCGCGTTCCCGATTGCCTATTACATGGCGCGCTACACCACGGGCAAGACCAAGGCGTTTTTCTACATCGCGGTGATGCTGCCGATGTGGGCCAGTTACATCGTCAAGGCCTATGCGTGGACGTTGCTGCTGGCCAAGGGCGGCGTGGCGCAGTGGTTCGTGCAGCATCTGGGGCTGGAGCCGGTGTTGCAGTTCGTTCTGGGGATTCCCGGCGTCGGCGGCAGCACCTTGTCGACCTCGCATCTGGGGCGCTTCATGGTCTTTGTCTATATCTGGTTGCCGTTCATGATCCTGCCGATTCAGGCCTCGCTGGAGCGCCTGCCGCCGTCGCTGCTGCAGGCCTCCGCCGACCTCGGGGCCAAGCCGCGCCAGACCTTCATGCAGGTGATTCTGCCGCTGTCGGTGCCCGGTATTGCTGCCGGCTCGATCTTCACGTTTTCGCTGACCCTGGGCGACTTCATCGTGCCGCAACTGGTGGGGCCGCCGGGCTACTTCGTCGGCAGCATGGTCTACGCCCAGCAAGGCGCGATCGGCAACATGCCGATGGCGGCGGCGTTCACGCTGGTGCCGATTGTGTTGATCGCCATTTACCTGTCCATCGTCAAACGACTGGGGGCCTTCGATGCACTCTGAAAAAGCCTCTCTCGGTCTGCGCATCGCAGCCTGGGGCGGGTTGGTGTTTCTGCACTTCCCGATCCTGATCATCTTCCTTTACGCCTTCAACACCGAGGAAGCGGCGTTCAGCTTTCCGCCAAAGGGCTTCACCCTGCACTGGTTCAGCGTCGCGTTTTCGCGCCCGGATGTGCTGGAGGCGATCAAGCTCTCGTTGCAGATTGCCGCCATTGCCACGTTGATCGCGATGGTGCTCGGCACATTGGCTTCAGCCGCGCTGTATCGCCGGGACTTCTTCGGCAAGCAGGGTATTTCGCTGATGCTGATCTTGCCGATTGCGTTGCCGGGGATCATCACCGGGATCGCGCTGCTGGCGACGTTCAAGACGCTGGGGATCGAGCCGGGGATGTTCACCATCATTGTTGGTCACGCGACGTTCTGCGTGGTGATCGTCTACAACAACGTCATCGCCCGCCTGCGCCGCACTTCGCACAGTCTGATCGAGGCCTCGATGGATCTGGGTGCCGATGGCTGGCAGACCTTCCGCTACATCATCCTGCCGAACCTCGGCTCGGCGCTGTTGGCCGGCGGCATGCTCGCCTTTGCGCTGTCGTTCGACGAAATCATCGTCACCACGTTTACCGCCGGGCATGAGCGCACATTGCCGCTGTGGTTGCTCAATCAACTCAGCCGTCCTCGAGACGTGCCGGTGACCAATGTCGTCGCGATGCTGGTGATGATGGTGACCATGCTGCCGATCCTAGGAGCGTATTACCTGACCCGGGGTGGCGAGAGTGTCGCCGGTAGCGGTGGCAAATAATTCATGACAGACACCACTTTCCCCCTGTGGGAGCGAGCTTGCTCGCGAAGAGGCCATGACATCCAACATTGATGTCGACTGGCGCACCGCTTTCGCGAGCAAGCTCGCTCCCACAGGGATCTCGATTCGGACAGAACAATAAAAGTGTTAGCGAGGACAATGAAATGCAAACCAGACTCTTGATCAACGGCCACCTGGTCAACGGCGAAGGACCGGCGCAACCGGTGCTCAACCCGGCGCTCGGCAGCGTACTGGTGGAAATCAATGAAGCCTCCGAGGCCCAGGTCGATGCCGCCGTGCGCGCCGCCGATAACGCGTTCGCCGAATGGTCGCAGACCACGCCGAAAGACCGTTCGCTGCTGCTGCTCAAACTCGCCGACGCCATCGAAGCCCACGGCGAAGAACTGGCCAAACTCGAATCCGACAACTGCGGCAAACCCTACAGCGCTGCGCTGAACGATGAGATTCCAGCGATTGCCGACGTGTTCCGTTTCTTCGCCGGCGCCAGCCGTTGCATGAGCGGTTCGGCCGGTGGTGAATACCTGCCCGGCCACACCTCAATGATTCGCCGCGACCCGGTGGGCGTGATCGCCTCGATTGCGCCGTGGAACTACCCGCTGATGATGGTCGCCTGGAAAATCGCCCCGGCCCTCGCTGCCGGTAATACCGTGGTGCTCAAGCCGTCGGAACAAACCCCGCTGACCGCGTTGCGTCTGGCCGAACTGGCGTCGGACATCTTCCCGGCCGGTGTACTCAATCTGGTGTTCGGGCGTGGGCCTACCGTCGGCAGCCCGTTGGTCACGCATCCGAAAGTGCGCATGGTGTCGCTGACCGGCTCGATTGCCACAGGCTCGAACATCATTTCCAGCACCGCCGACAGCGTCAAACGCCTGCACATGGAACTGGGCGGCAAGGCGCCGGTGATCATCTTCGACGACGCCGATATCGATGCTGCGGTGGAAGGTATTCGCACCTTTGGTTTCTACAACGCCGGACAGGACTGCACCGCCGCGTGCCGGATCTATGCGCAGCAGGGCATTTACGAAAAATTCGTCGAGAAGCTCGGCGCGGCGGTCAGCAGCATCAAGTATGGCTTGCAGGAAGATCCATCGACTGAGCTTGGGCCGTTGATCACTGCGCAACATCGCGACCGCGTCGCTGGTTTTGTCGAACGTGCCGTGGCGCAGCCGCACATTCGCTTGATCACCGGCGGCAAGGCTGTGGACGGCGACGGCTTCTTCTTCGAACCGACGGTGCTGGCCGACGCGCAGCAGGATGACGAAATCGTGCGCCGTGAAGTATTCGGGCCGGTGGTGTCGGTAACCAAGTTCACCGATGAAGCGCAGGCGCTGGAGTGGGCCAACGATTCGGACTACGGCCTCGCCTCCTCGGTGTGGACGGCGGACGTCGGACGCGCGCATCGCTTGTCCGCGCGGTTGCAGTACGGCTGCACCTGGGTCAACACGCACTTCATGCTCGTCAGCGAAATGCCCCATGGCGGTCAGAAATTGTCCGGTTATGGCAAGGACATGTCCATGTATGGGCTGGAGGACTACACCACGGTCCGGCATGTGATGTTCAAGCACTAAAAGCATCGCTGGCAAGCCAGCTCCCACAAGGTTCAATGCAGCTCTTGTGGGAGCTGGCTTGCCAGCGAAGGCGTCACCCCGGTTTCAGGAAGGAAACCGGCATTACGCACCACCAGGACACAAAAACAATAACTACCGAACCGGGCGGCGCCCGCAAAGCACCGCCACGGCCTCGGCCATCCGAAATCTGCCGATTTCACGGAGCAAACACACATGAGTGCCTCACCCGAATTCGCGGCCGCCGTTGCCGACAGCGATGCCGAACAACTGCGCAAACTGGGCTACACCTCCAACTTCAACCGCAGCATGAGCCTGTGGGAAAACTTCGCGCTGGGCTTCACTTATCTGTCGCCGGTCGTAGGGGTTTATACCCTGTTCGGCCTGTGCCTCGCCGCTGGCGGACCACCGATGTTCTGGGCTTACTTGCTGGTCGGTTGCGGCCAACTGCTGGTGTGCCTGATCTTCGGCGAAGTGGTGTCGCAGTTCCCGATTTCCGGCGGCGTCTATCCTTGGGCGCGGCGTCTGGTCGGCAAGAAATGGGCATGGATGGTCGGCTGGATCTACTCCATCGCCCTGTGCGTGACTATTGCGGCAGTGGCTGTCGGTGCCGGCCCGTATCTGGCGGCGATGCTCGGGTTTGAACCGAGTAACAACACCAATATCGTCATCGCGCTGGTGCTGACGCTGTTCGCCACGCTGGTCAATCTGAGCGGCACCCAAGTGCTGGCGCGGATCGCCATGTTCGGCTTCCTCTGCGAACTGGTCGGCGCGGTGATCGTCGGCGTCTACCTGCTGGTTTTCGAACGTCATCAGCCGCTGAGCGTGCTGTTCAACACCTTCGACATCAGCGTTGACGGCTCGTACCTGCCGGCGTTCCTCACCGCTTCGCTGGCAGGGATGTTCCTCTACTACGGTTTCGAAGCCTGCGGCGATGTCGCCGAGGAAACCCCGAACCCCAGCGCAAAAATCCCGGTGGCCATGCGCATGACCATCTACATCGGCGGCATCGCGGCAATGTTCGCCTGCCTGGCGCTGATCCTCGCCGTGCCGGACATGCAAGCGGTAATCAACGGCACCGACAAAGACCCGGTCACCACCATCCTCAACAACGCCTTCGGCCCGATCGGCTCGAAAGTGGTGATGGGCGTGGTGATGATTTCCTTCATCTCCTGCGTCATCAGCCTGCAGGCAGCAGCCAGCCGTCTGCTGTACTCCTACGCTCGCGATGAAATGGTGATCGGCAGCCGACTGCTGAAAAAGATTTCTCCTACCACTCAGGTGCCGGTTGCCGCGCTGTTCGTGTCCGGCGTCCTGCCCGCCCTGATCATCGCCCTCGGCTTCTTCCTGCAGGACGCCGTGGCCACCATCGTCAGCTTCGCCGCCATCGGCATCTACCTCGCGTTCCAGATGATCGTGCTGGCCGCGTTGTATGCGCGGATGAAAGGCTGGAAACCGAGCGGCAAATTCACCCTCGGCGCGTGGGGCTGGCCGGTAAACATCGGCGCGCTGGTGTACGGCGTCGGCGCAATCATCAACATGGCCTGGCCACGCACGCCGGATGCGGCGTGGTACATCAACTACGCGATGGTGCTGAGCACGGTGATTGTGATTGGGCTGGGGTTGATTTACATGTGGATTGGCAAGCCGTATGACCATGGGAAGGCGCCGGCTGGGGATGCGTGGAAGGTGAGTCGCTAAGACGAGTTCCCCGGAATCGAATTTTGATTCCGGGGCCTCCTCGAAGCGCCGTCATCAATTGTCTAGCCCTGAAACAGGTGTGAGCCTGTTTCAGGGCTAGACACACTCAAAACCGCGAAACACTGCGCATCGCATCCACCAGATAGCGCATCGCAATCCGGTCACTCTCCGACAACTCGCGATAACGCTCCACCAGCTTCAGCTCTTCAGAACTCAATCGACGCCTTCTGCGTCCGCTGCTCAGGCAGGGAAAGATGCCGAGCATTTCGGCGATGCCTTGTATTTTTGCCATGGACGATGTCCTTCTCTGATACGTCGAAGAATTGCTTGATCACCACATCGCCCTGTCCCTTACAGCAGCGCCTGTGCCCTGCCGGTCGCACCGGCCATGCCCATAGAATAGAAATTTAATCAGCGCTGAAAAGCGGTTTTTAGAGTAATTAGTCGAAAAAAGCAGATATGCCCTGTAAATCAGAAAGAGCCGTCAGACATTTAACCGACACGTCTTGTTTCATTGACACTCTCTCATCGTGTATCAACGAATTTTGCTCGGCGAGCGAACCGTTTAAGCTAGCCGGCATCTGTTTATAGTCCGTTGCGTTTGGCCGAAGGCTTGTCCGAACCGTAATTTCTGATCCAGCACGTGCCAGGAAAGGCGCGGGATTGCTCACGACAGGTTGTATTTATGCACCGCAGGAACTTGCTCAAAGCGTCGATGGCCATTGCGGCTTACACCGGTCTCTCGGCTTCCGGCCTGCTGGCCGCCCGTGCCTGGGCCGCCAATGGTGGCGCCGCTGATGGCGAAGCGCAGGCCTTCGACTTCGAAGCGCTCAAGCGTCAGACCAAGCAACTGGCCGGTTCGGCCTATCAGGACACTAAACAGGTGCTGCCGCCGACCCTGGCGACCATGACCCCGCAGAATTTCAACGCGATCCGCTACGACGGCGATCATTCGCTGTGGAAAGAGAACAAGGGTCAGCTGGACGTGCAGTTCTTCCACGTCGGCATGGGTTTCCGCCAGCCAGTGCGCATGTACAGCGTCGATCCAAAAACCCGTACCGCCCGCGAAGTGCATTTCCGCCCGACGTTGTTCAACTACGAGAACACCTCGGTCGATACCCAGCAGCTCAAGGGCGACCTGGGCTTTGCCGGCTTCAAATTGTTCAAGGCGCCGGAGCTGGATCGTCACGACGTGGTGTCGTTCCTCGGCGCCAGTTATTTCCGCGCGGTGGACGCCACTGGCCAATATGGCCTCTCGGCCCGTGGTCTGGCCATCGACACCTACGCCAAAAAGCGCGAAGAGTTTCCTGACTTCACCAAATTCTGGTTCGAAACTCCGGAGCAGAACGCCACGCGTTTTGTGGTCTACGCCCTGCTCGACTCGCCGAGTGCGACTGGCGCCTATCGCTTCGACATCGATTGCCAGGCCGAGCGTGTGGTGATGGAGATCGACGCCCACATCAACGCGCGGACCGCCATCGAACAGCTGGGCATTGCGCCGATGACCAGCATGTTCAGTTGCGGCACCCACGAACGCCGCATGTGCGACACCATTCACCCGCAGATCCATGACTCTGATCGACTGGCGATGTGGCGTGGCAATGGCGAGTGGATTTGCCGTCCGCTGAACAACCCGGCGACCCTGCAGTTCAACGCGTTTGCCGACACCGATCCGAAAGGCTTCGGTCTGGTACAGACCGACCACGAATTCGCCAACTATCAGGACACTGTCGACTGGTACAGCAAGCGCCCGAGCCTGTGGGTCGAGCCTACAACCGCGTGGGGCGAAGGCTCGATCGATCTGCTGGAAATTCCGACCACCGGCGAAACCCTCGATAACATCGTCGCGTTCTGGACCCCGAAGAAGCCGGTGGCTGCCGGTGACTCGCTGAATTACGGCTACAAGCTCTACTGGAGCGCTCTGCCGCCGGTTGGCACACCGCTGGCGCGGGTGCATGCGACTCGCTCGGGTATGGGGGGCTTCGTCGAAGGCTGGGCACCGGGCGAGCATTATCCGCCGGTCTGGGCACGGCGTTTTGCCGTGGACTTCACCGGCGGCGGCCTGGATCGCCTGCCACAGGGTACCGGGATCGAACCGGTGGTCACCTGCTCCAACGGCAAGGTGCAGGACTTCAGCGTACTGGTACTGGATGACATCAAGGGTTACCGGATCCTGTTCGACTGGTACCCGACCAGCGACAGCGTCGACCCGGTGGAACTGCGCCTGTTCATCCGCACCAATGACCGCACGCTGAGCGAGACCTGGTTGTACCAGTACTTCCCGCCGGCGCCGGACAAGCGCAAATATCCTTGAAGGTTGTCTAGCGTCTGATCGGGCCTCATCGCTGGCAAGCCAGCTCCCACAAGTTCGGTGCCGTACACAAATTTCGTGATCGACACCGACCACTGTGGGAGCTGGCTTGCCAGCGATGGCGTCCGTCAGGTCAGCGGCAAATACAAATGGATGTCGCGGGGTTCCAGAGCGAATAACTCCGGATCCGGTTGATCAACCAACCGGCAACCCTGTCGCTGATAAAACTCCACAGTGTTGCGCGATTCAGTCGCTGAGACATACAACGCCTCGGCACCGAACCGCCGCCCCTGCTCACAGGCCAATGCAAACAGTTTCGCCCCCAGTCCCTGCCCGCGGTAGTCGCGGCTGATGTGCAGAAACGTCAATTGCCGCATGTTCAGCCCCTGGTTGTGGATAACCCGGTTATCCACAACCACCGCCGCGACCAGCGCCTGCCCGTCGAAAGCGCCATACAGCCAACCTCCGCGCCGCAAACACTTTTCCAGCACCCACGCATTTTCCTCAGCTTCCCCTTCCGGCCAACCACGCATGTCGACATGCACCGGGTACAGAATCAGCGCACCGTTCTCCAGACGATAGTTCGCCTCAACCCGCTCACTGCGGTCGATCTGCGCCAGCAACGGCAAGTCGTGTTCGCTCAGTTCTCGTTCGATCAACATGCTCGACTTCCTTGGCAAATGGCAGGCAAGAAAAAACCCGCCGGTTCAATGGCGGGTTTTATAGACGTTACGCGGTTTTGAAATCAATCGCGCAGATCAGACTCATGGATCGGCTGATCACGATGGGTTGCGCGCTGATACTGCGCCGGCCACACCGCTTTGCGCCCGCCCAGATCATCGTCGGCGTGCAGCGGCCAGTACGGGTCACGCAGCAGTTCGCGGGCGAGGAAGATGATGTCAGCCTGACAGGTGCGCAGAATATGCTCGGCCTGCGCCGGCTCGGTAATCATGCCGACGGTGCCGGTGGCGATGCCTGACTCCTTGCGCACCCGTTCGGCGAAGCGTGTCTGATACCCCGGCCCTACCGGAATCTCGGCGTTGGCGGCGGTACCACCAGACGAGACATCGATCAGATCCGCGCCCAGTGCCTTGAGGCGACGCGCCAGTTCGACGGTTTCATCCGGGTTCCAGCCATCTTCGACCCAATCGGTGGCCGAAACCCGGACAAACACCGGCAACTCTTGCGGCCAGACCTCGCGCACGGCCTCGGTGACCTGCAGCACCAGGCGAATACGGTTTTCGAACGAACCACCGTATTGATCGCGGCGCTGGTTGCTCAACGGTGACAGGAACTGATGCAGCAGATAACCGTGCGCGGCATGCACCTCGACCACGCTGAAACCTGCGGTCAGTGCGCGTTTGGCCGCGGCAACGAAGGCCTGGATGACGTCGGCGATCTGCGCTTCATCGAGCTGTTTCGGTTGCGTATGTTGCGGATCGAAGGCTATCGGCGATGGCCCGACCGGGGTCCAGCCGCCATCCTCCGGTTTGACGCTACCGTGTTTGCCGATCCATGGCCGATGGGTGCTGGCCTTGCGCCCGGCGTGGGCCAATTGAATGCCAGCAACCGCGCCCTGAGCCGTGATGAAACGGGTGATGCGTTGCAACGGTTCGATCTGTTCGTCGTTCCACAAACCGAGGTCTTCGGCGGTGATTCGCCCGTCGGCGGTGACCGCCGTGGCCTCGGTGAAAATCAGTCCGGCACCGCCCACCGCGCGGCTGCCCAGGTGCACCAGATGCCAGTCGTTGGCCAGACCGTCGACGCTGGAGTACTGGCACATCGGTGACACGGCGATGCGGTTGGGCAGGGTCAGTTGGCGAAGGGTAAAGGGTTCGAGCAGCAGACTCATGGGGCACCTCTCAAATCAGTGGGCAGGCTCCAGGGTTCTGTTTGAAAAGTCGACGAGTGACAAAAAAGGCGCAGCACCCGCCCCCGCGGGCAAAAAATTCGACAAGACGTCACAAGGCCAATCAAGCAGTGCTTAGAGCCTAGTCGACAACGGGGGTTCTCGGGGGGTTCCTGAAAAGATCGCAGCCTGCGGCAGCTCCTGCAATGGAATGCGATCCCCTGTAGGAGCTGCCGCAGGCTGCGATCTTTTGATTTCAGCGTGGTTCGATGTGGGCAATCATCAACTGCACCGTCTCGTTGCCCCGAAACTCGTTGACGTCGAGCTTGTAAGCCAGCTCGACCCACTGAATGGTCGGGTTCGGCCATACATCGCGGTCAATGCCGAAAGCGATGCCATCCAGCTTCACCGACCCGCACTCGCTTTTCAGCACTACTTTCAGATGGCGCTCGCCGACCACGCGCTGCTCGACCAACTGGAACACACCATGGAACAGCGGCTCCGGGAAATGCTGGCCCCAAGGCCCGGCATGGCGCAGGGCGCGGGCCAGCTCGAGGTGGAATTCCTCGACGGCGAGCGTGCCGTCGGAGAGCATCCGCCCGGTCAGGTCTTCTTCGCGGAGTTGCCGACGCACTTCGGCATCGAAAGCCTCGGCGAACAGCGCAAAATTCTCCTGCGGCAAGGTCAGGCCCGCCGCCATCGCGTGACCACCGTACTTGGCAATCAGGTTCGGATGCTGCGCGGCCACCACGCTCAGCGCGTCACGAATGTGGAAGCCTTGCACCGAACGCCCAGAGCCCTTGAGCAGCCCGTCGCCAGCATCGGCGAAAGCAATGGTCGGACGGAAATAAAGCTCTTTCATCCGCGAGGCGAGAATGCCGATCACGCCCTGATGCCATTCGGGATCGAACAGGCACAGGCCGAACGGCATCGATTCCACTGGCAAATCCTTGAGCTGGGCCAGCGCCTCGCGCTGCATGCCCTGCTCGATGGATTTGCGGTCCTGGTTCAAGCCGTCCAGTTGCGCAGCCATTTCCCGCGCCAGATTGGCGTCGGCGGTGAGCAGGCATTCGATCCCGAGGCTCATGTCATCCAGGCGCCCCGCTGCATTCAAGCGCGGGCCGACGATGAAACCCAGATCGGTGGAGGTAATCCGCGCCGCGTCACGCTTGGCCACTTCAAGAATCGCCTTGATCCCCGGCCGTGCGCGCCCGGCGCGAATCCGTTCAAGGCCCTGATGCACCAGAATCCGGTTGTTGGCGTCCAGCGGCACCACGTCGGCGACGCTGCCCAGCGCCACCAGATCGAGCAACTCACCGATGTTCGGCTGTGGCTTGCTCTCATACCAGCCGAGGCTGCGCAGGCGCGCGCGCAAGGCCATCAGCACGTAGAAAATCACCCCGACCCCGGCCAGCGCCTTGCTCGGAAACTCGCAGCCTGGCTGATTCGGGTTGACCAGTGCATCGGCCAGCGGCAGTTCATCGCCGGGCAAGTGGTGGTCGGTGATCAACACCTTCAGTCCCGCGCGCCTGGCAGCAGCCACGCCTTCGACGCTGGAGATGCCGTTGTCGACAGTGATCAACAATTGCGGCTCACGGGTCAGGGCGACTTCGACGATTTCCGGGGTCAGGCCATAGCCGTATTCGAAGCGGTTCGGCACCAGATAATCGACATGTGCCGCGCCCAGCAGACGCAAGCCGAGCACGCCGACCGTACTGGCCGTCGCCCCGTCCGCATCGAAGTCACCGACGATCAGAATCCGTTGACGCTGCTCCAGCGCCGTCACCAGCAGATCCACCGCCGCCTCGATGCCCTTGAGCTGCTGGAACGGAATCAGCCGCGCCAGACTTTTATCCAGCTCTGCCTCGGATTGAACGCCCCGCGCCGCGTACAAACGGGTCAGCAGAGGTGGCAGGTCACCGAGAAACGGCAGCGTGGCAGGCAACGGTCGAGGATCAATACGCATGGGGTAACGGAAACTTCTCTTGAATACGTGGGATTAATCAGCGGACGACGCGGGATCAGCCGCGCTCGCCTGCCAGCCATTCCAGCTGGACTTCGTGCTGACCACGGTCGTCGGTGACGAAAATCGTGCCTTCGCTGATCATCACATCCCACTTGATGACACGCGGCATGTCCTTGGCCAGGGTTTCCAGCACCTCTTGCGGCACGGCGGCGATGTTGACGTTTTTCAGGTTCTTCGCCACCGGCACCACTTTGCCTTCCCATACGCGCAGGCTGCCATAGGCCAGCAGGCTGGTGCGTTCAGTGCGACGCGAGCACCAGGTCAGGCGATCGGCATCCGGCTGGCCGACTTCGATCCAGTGCAGAACGCGGTCGTCCAGGCTTTTTTCCCACAGCGCAGGTTCATCCACATCCGACAGACCACGGCCAAACGACAGCAGTTCGTTGTACCAGAGGGCGTAGGCCAGCAGCCGCACGGTCATGCGCTCTTCAGTTTCCGAAGGGTGACGGGCGATGGTCTGCTTGACGCTCTCGTAGACACCACGGTCGAGGTCAGTGAGGTTCAGTTCGAATTTGTAAGTGGTAGACGGCTGGGCCATGAACGGGCTTCTTGATACGAGGAAAGTCGGCAAGTCTAACCGATGCGGTAGGCAATCATCGAATTGATGGCGATCAAGCTGCGGCGTCTGACAGCCGGCTATGTTAAAACGCTGTATCTGCTCAGCCTTGTCCTACAGGATTCAGTATGCCGTTCGCCAACAAACCGCTCAGCGGTGTGAAAGTCATTGAATTGGGTACGTTGATTGCCGGGCCGTTCGCCTCACGCATTTGCGGCGAGTTCGGCGCCGAAGTGATCAAGGTCGAATCGCCCGACGGCGGCGATCCGTTGCGCAAATGGCGCAAATTGTATGAAGGCACTTCGTTGTGGTGGTTCGTCCAGGCGCGCAACAAGAAGTCGCTGACGCTGAACCTCAAGCACCCCGAGGGTCTGGCGATCCTGAAAAAACTGCTGGGCGAAGCCGACATCCTGATCGAGAACTTTCGCCCCGGCGTCCTGGAAAAACTCGGGCTGAGCTGGGAAACCCTGCATGCCCTGAACCCGAAACTGGTGATGGTGCGTCTCTCGGGCTTCGGCCAGAGCGGGCCGATGAAGGATCAACCGGGTTTCGGCGCGGTCGGTGAATCCATGGGCGGTTTGCGCTACATCACCGGTTTCGAGGATCGGCCACCGGTGCGCACCGGCATTTCCATCGGTGATTCGATTGCCGCGTTATGGGGCGTGATCGGTGCGCTGATGGCCCTGCGTCACCGCGAGGTCAACGGCGGTCTCGGCCAGGTCGTCGATGTCGCGTTGTACGAGGCGATTTTCGCCATGATGGAAAGCATGGTGCCGGAGTTCGACGTGTTTGGCTTCATCCGCGAACGCACCGGCAACATCATGCCGGGTATCACGCCGTCATCGATCCACACCAGTGCCGACGGCAAGCATGTGCAGATCGGCGCGAATGGCGACGCGATCTTCAAACGTTTCATGCTGATCATCGGCCGCGAGGATCTGGCTAACGACCCGACGCTGGCGAGCAATGACGGGCGCGACACTCGCCGTGACGAGCTGTATGGGGTGATCGACCGCTGGGTCAATTCGCTACCGCTGCAAAGCGTGCTCGACCTGCTCAACCAGGCGGAAGTGCCGGCCAGCCGGATCTTCAGTGCCGAGGACATGTTCAGCGACCCGCAGTACCTCGCCCGGGAAATGTTCCTGCAGGCGAAACTGCCGGACGGCAAGCCTTTCAAGATGCCGGGCATCGTGCCGAAACTCTCCGAGACGCCGGGTACTTCCGAATGGGTCGGGCCACAACTCGGTGAACACAATGCGCAGGTGCTGCACGATCTTGGCTACGACGAACAGCAGATCGCCCGGTTGCGCACAGACGGAGCCATTTAAGCTGAAACATCGCCAGACATCGGCCGCCAACCGCGCCCACCCATGGTGGACGTGGCGGCTGTTCGGCCTGCTGTTTCTGCTGGCCCTGCCCGCCTGGGCGCAAGCGAAACCCACGCTGATCTGGTTGTTGCGCGACCTGCCGCCCCTGACCATCTTCGAAGGCCCGAAAAAGGGCCAGGGTGTGATCGATCAACTGATGCCGATGCTGATCGCCGGCATGCCGCAATACGAACACACACTGATGCGGGTCAATCGCGCCCGGGGCATGCAGATGCTGCACGAGCCGACCTTCACTTGCGATCCGTCGCTGATCTGGAGCAGGGAGCGCACGCAATGGATCGCCTTCTCTATTCCGGCGTTTCGCGTTGTCAGTAATGGTCTGGTGGTGCGTCAGCAAGATCGCGAGGTACTGGCGCCATACCTGGTCGACGGTGAAGTTGATCTGACGGCATTTCTGGCCAACGGCGAAATCAAGGTCGGCGTCGTCGCAGAACGCAGTTACGGCGAGTATCTCGACACGCTGCTCAAGCAGGCCCCGGACGGTGCGCTGACGCCGCATTATGGCAACGACGCCCTGAGCAGCCTGCTATCGATGCAGCGCCTGGGGCGTCTGCAAGTGGTGTTGGGTTACTGGCCGGAGATCCGCTATCAGGCGCATCAGGCGCAAATCGCCGAAGACCAACTGGTGTTCTATCCGATTCGTGGCACCGGCAAATATCTGTCCGGCTATGTCGGGTGTTCCGATACGCCTCAGGGCCGTCAGGCGATCAGTGAGATCAACCAACTGCTGCGTACCCTGCCCCATGAGCAACTTAACCAGTCGTATGCCGACTGGCTCGACCCCGAAATGCGCACGGATTACCTGCATCAGGCACGGATCTTTTTCGAACAACAGGCCGCGCAATAAAAACCTGCGGGCAAAAAGAAACCCCGAGAAGTGGGGAGACGACTCGGGGTTAAACGCGGTCTACATAAAGACCCGTAGCAGCAAGCGACAAGCACCGGAGCACAATGCTTGATCCTGCTGTTACGGGGTCTGACTGACGGGAATGCAGGAAGGTTCCCACAAAAAATATTTCATCTTTACAGTGCCGCACGCTTATCTAGCGCCGCATTGCGCAAAGCCGCGATGACACAGGGCTCCAGCCGCCCTTCGGCGATCAGGACGTCGCGGTGCAAACCGTCGACCACATCGGTCAGCAGACGTTTGTCGCTCAACTGCGCCTGATTGAATTCGCGCTCGACCACAAGGGCGCCGTTGCTGTTCTTCAGCGTCACCAGGCATTCGCCATGGGCGCCACACGGAGTCAACGTCACCTGATACGGGCTCAGAGCCTCACCGAGCAATAGACTGATACTTTCCATCTCGATCTCCACTCAATAGTCCGAAAACATTGTGCCTGGGGCGTGTTCACATTAAGTGACCACCGGCCCGAGAAGAAAGTTCTGAATGCCGCGCTGCTGTCGAAGCAGTTAGCGGTCTGTCAGAGCATGCACAGTGAAGATGACAGAAACATAACCGCCGGCTCAGGCACCGGCCGGCTGGGCTGCCGATTGCAGGTAGCGGTCCAGCAGCCCGCGCATCAGCACTGCCGAAACCGGCGTGTGCAGGCGCCCCAGCAGCGTCAACGCCTGTGTTTGCAGCAGGCTTTCGAGATCGCTCAACAGGCCCGGTGCTACTCGCCCCAACAGAATGAGAGCACATTAAATATGCCGGTTGTAACATGTTACAAATATAAGTGCATGATTCTAATCATTTTTTATTCTGTAACGCTTTTACCACCTTCCAGCTATTCGCTTACACA
>Ga0209426_1000367_pt1 | contig 53031 bp, 37 predicted proteins | sample Deesub1362B_J571_FD_187697 | JGI IMG/M metagenome (GOLD analysis project Ga0209426, IMG submission 187697) | Deep oceanic, basalt-hosted subsurface ecosystem from Juan de Fuca Ridge flank, Pacific Ocean, CORK Borehole 1362B_J2.571 (SPAdes)... ... | reverse complement strand
TCCAGTTAAGAAAGATCGTCACAACGCCAAAATAAATAAGCAATCCAAGAATATCGTTGCTCATCGAAATGAACGGGCTCGTGGCAACGGCGGGATCGATATTGAACCGCTTCAACAGAAAAGGCAGCAGGGTACCAATGAATGCCGCATTAATCACCACCAGCAAGAGGGCTACTCCAATAACAAATCCCAGACGGAAATCGCCAAACCATACGCCAGAAACCAGATAAATGCCAATGGCAAGAATCACCCCCAGAAGCAGCGACACCCATAGTTCGTTCCGTAGCCGCTTGCCCATTTCGATAATATCCACTTCACCGGTAGCAAGCCCCCGGATAATCACGATGGCAGACTGGTTGCCCACATTTCCCCCGATGGCCATTACCAGTGGAACCAGAAAGGCGATATAGAGTACCTTGGACAGAGAGGCTTCAAAGCGGCTCATCAGCAGACCGTTCACGATTTCACCCACAAAAGAGATCACCAGCCAGGGTAACCGGGAGCGGCTTACCTTCAACGGAGAGGTTTCCGTAAGATCCAGATCGATAATACCGGCCACCTTCTGGGCGTCTTCGTTGGCTTCTTCCTCGATGACGTCCATGATATCGTCGACGGTGATGCGCCCCACAAGGCGGCGGTTTTCGTCCACGACCGGAATAGAAACGAGGTCATATTTCTTGAAAAGGCGGGCCACTTCCTCCTGGTCCACATCCGTGGTTACGTAAACCACATTGTCGTCCATAATGTGCTGCACCTTCATTCCGGGGCGTGCCAGAATCAGCTCCTGCAGCGGAACCGCACCAACCAGCCGCCCTTCGTCGTCCACGGCGAAAACGTTGTAAATATCCTCAATCTCCTCCGCCATGTGCCGGATCTTTTGAATTGCCTGATCTACCGTGAGGTTCTGATTTACCGCAACAAACTCTTTGGCCATGATCCCGCCGGCGGAATCCTCCCGGTGCTCCAGGAGTTCCCGCACTTCGGCGGAATCTTCCATTTCGATGTTTTCCAGAACCTTTTCAGCAACCTCTTCCGGCAGGCCCGCCACAACATCTGTGGCGTCGTCTGAGTCCATCTCATCGATCACTTCCGTAAGCCGCTGATCGCCTACGGAACGGGCCAGTTCCTCCTGAAGAGGAGCATCCAGTTCCGTAAAAACGTCTGCGGCACGCTGCTTTTCCAGCAGAGAGAAGAAATAAAGCCGCTCATCTTTGGAAAGATGGCGGATAAGGATGGCCAGATCTGCCGGGCGCAGCTCCCGGATTATGTTCAGAATGAACCCATCCGCCCTCTCGCGGATTAGCTCTTTCAGATCCTCTATCGTCGCCTCTAACCACTCGGCGGAAGGATAGGGATCCCGTGCCGTTTCAGTTGTTCGCAAAGTCTTTTCCATTCCTCCACCGGTACTTCTTCTGCTCTTCTGCTCAGATCAAATCCGAGCGATTCCACCCGATCGACGGGCAAAAAGGACCGCAACGTGTTGCGGAGAATTTTTCTCCGCTGGGCAAATGCTTTCTTTACCAGCGAAACAAATTCGAATGTAGAACAATTTAGGCCGATCTCTCCCTGTTTTTCAAGGCGAATTACCGCAGATTCCACCCTTGGTCTGGGACGGAAAACAGTGGGCGGAACATAAAACTCCAGAACGGGCCGGTAAAACGTTTGTAACAGCACACTGAGGATTCCATAATCTTTGCACCCGGGTGATGCTACCACGCGCTCTGCCACTTCACGCTGAATTAGAAAAACAGCCCGGCAGATCCGTGGATATTCATCAATCATACGGAAAAATACCACGCTGGTGATGTTATATGGCAGGCTGCCAAGCCATTTCACATCACGGCAGGATGGATCCAGGAAGTCCAAAGGCACTGTCCGGAAATCGGCATGGATCAGGGTAAAACTGGGAGCATTCGCAAATTTCTCCGCCAGAAATGCCGCCAGCCGATCATCCAGTTCCACCCCGTAAACTCTGGCACCGCTGTCCAAAAAAAATTGGGTCAGGAAACCTTTTCCTGGCCCAATTTCCACAATGCAGTCCTCTTCCCGCGGCTCAAGAAGAGCCAGCATTTTGCGGGCAATGTTGGCGTCAACCAAAAAATGCTGCCCAAGGGATTTTTTGGGACGAAAGCGAACGTCCATCCGAAGCGTCCATCTTTGCACCCGCCGTTTTTACGCCGTTCCAGTCAGTTTCGGGAAGAGGCGAAAGGCGCTGGCAGTGGTGATCTGCGCAACATCCTCCAGAGGCTTTCCGTGAAGCCGCGCGAGCTTCTCCGCAATTATTCGCACGAAAGCCGGTTCATTCCGCTTACCGCGGTGCGGCACCGGTGCCATGAAGGGTGCATCGGTCTCCAGCAGCTGATGTTTCAGAGGCACCGACTGTGCCACCTCAGACGATCGAGAGTTTTTAAACGTAATCGTTCCCGTGAAGGAAACCAGAAAACCGCGTTCAATTAGGCGATTGGCCTCCTCGGGCGTTCCCGAAAAACAGTGAAAAACGCCAGATGGAAGCGACTCATCCTTTTCCAGAAACGTCCACAGGTCTCCAAAGGCCTGTCGAATGTGAACAATCACCGGCAAATCCTGCTCTCTGGCAAAGTCCAAAAAAATCCGGAACACGCGCTTCTGCACATCCCTTGGCGCATAGTCCCGGTAATAATCCAGCCCAATTTCTCCAATGGCCACAACTTTGGGATGGCGGCAGAGCGCTTCAAACTCTTTTAACTGCGGCTCCGAAAAATTGGCCGAATCCTGCGGGTGAATCCCAACCGCCGCATAGAGTTCGGGAAACTGGTCTGCCAGTTCCACACTTCGCACTGAAGTCTCCAGGTCGATTCCGGGAACGACAACTTTTTGAACGCCAGCCTCTACAGCCCGGGCGACAACCCCGTCCAGATCCGCTGCAAAATCGGAAAACGTCAGGTGACAGTGGGTGTCAACGAGCATGGGTTATTTTACCTTCGCGCCGGGTTCGATCTCGCGGTCCAGCGTCAGAAGCGATATGCGTTCGTTCACAGAAGCGGCCAGGAGCATCCCGTTGGACTCCACCCCGCGGATTACGGCAGGTTCCAGATTGGCCACCACCACAATACTCTTGCCAACCAGCTCCTCTGGACGATAAGCTTTGGCAATGCCCGCCACAATCTGGCGCTTCTCCGTTCCCAGATCGATTTGAATCCGCAACAGGCGGTCGGTGCCAGGAACCCTTTCGGCTTCAAGGATTTTCGCCACCCTCAGATCGAGCTTTTGAAAATCATCAAAACTGACATATTCCATGAGCCGCTCCTTCGTTTTTTCCAGCAACTTTTTCTGCTCGTCCGTTTCCCCAGTGTCTGCGCCTTCTGCAATTCGGTTGAGGAGATCGATCTCTCGCTGAATGACCTCATCAGGAATTTTGGGAAAAAGAATTTGCGCTCTCCCCAGGACGTGACCAGGCCTCAGCTGTAGCTCGCCGCACCGGTCCCATTCCTGCTTTTCCACATCCCCGTCCAGATTCAGCATCTGCCACACCCGCCGGGCGCTAAAAGGCAGAAACGGGCTCATTACCACTGCCAGGGTGCGGGTAAGCTCCAGACAAAGGTACAGGGTGGTTGCACAACGGACGGGATCTGTCTTGCGCGTCGCCCACGGTTCTTGATCGTTGAAGTACTTGTTGGCAAAACGGGCCAGGTCCATCATAGCGCGGACGGCCTGGCGGAACTCAAACCGATCCAGGTAGTCGCCGATCCGCTGCGGAAAAGTTTGAAGGGCTTGCAGAGCTTCCCGGTCCAGCTCGTCCCATTCTCCTGGGACGGGAACGCGACCGCTGAAGTATTTTTCCACGAACGTGAGGGTACGGTGGACAAAATTGCCCAGGATGTCCGCCAGTTCGAAATTGTATCTGGCCTGAAAATCGCGCCACGAGAAATCCGCATCCTTCGTTTCGGGGGCAATCGATGTAAGCACATAGCGCAGTGGGTCTGGCGGAAACTTATTCAGGTAATCCTCCAGCCAAATGGCATAATTGCGACTGGTGGAAATTTTGCGGCCCTCAATGTTGAGAAATTCGTTGGCCGGAATATCAGAAGGGAGCACATAATCGCCCCGGCCCATAAGAACAGCTGGCCAGACAATGGCGTGAAAAACAATATTGTCTTTTCCAATAAAGTGCACCAGCTGAGTCTCAGGATTCAGCCAATAATCTTTCCACCGATCCGGTTGTCCAATCCGTTTCGCCCACTCCTTGGTAGACGAAATGTAGCCGATGGGCGCTTCAAACCAGACATAGAGAACCTTTCCCTCCGAACCCTTTAAAGGAACGGGAATGCCCCAGTCCAGATCGCGGGTGACGGCCCGGTCTTCCAGGCCCTCTTTAAACCAGCCGTAACAGAAGTTCTTTACATTGTCGCGCCAGTGCGTTTTGGTATCAATCCACTTTTTAATCTGCTCCTGAAAACGGCCCAGCGGCAGATACCAGTGGGTGGTATCCCGGATCACAGGTGTATTGCCACAGATCACGCACTTGGGTTCCACCAGCAGCCTGGGTTCCAGCCATTTGCCGCAGGCCTCGCACTGATCCCCGCGGGCACCTTCACGGTGGCAGTAGGGGCAGGTCCCTTCGACATAACGGTCGGCAAGAAAGCGCTTGCACTTTTCACAGTAGAACTGCTGTTCTGTTTTGGTTACGAGGAGATTTTTGCGGTAGAGACGCAGAAAGAATTCCTGGGCTGTGCGGTGGTGAATGCGCAGGGAAGTACGGGAAAAATTATCAAAGCTGATCCCAAATCGCTGAAAAACCTCTTTATGGTTCTGGTGGTAATAATCCACCACCTCCTGCGGCGAAACACCTTTTTTCTCTGCGGTAATCGTAATGGGCACACCGTGCTCATCGGTGCCGCAGATAAAGAGCACGTCGTTTCCCTTCAGGCGCTGATAACGGACGTAAATATCTGCCGGTAGATAGGCGCCGGCCAGATGCCCCAGATGGATGGGACCGTTGGCATAGGGCAGGGCACTGGTAACCAGAATTCGGCGTTTTCTTTTCACGGATTCTTCACCCCGTTTCCATTTCGGTCTTGGTTGTTATTCTTCATCTTCTGCGCGCTCAGCTGCATCGCCGTCAGTTCATCCAGACTGTACTTTTCGAGCTGCTTTTCGCCAAAGCGGAGTACAACTTCTTCTTTGATCACGTCGATCCGTTCCACAACGGCGGTGCCAATGGGCGTTTTGATCTTCTGTCCAATATCCGGAAATTGAGCCGCTGCGCTCTGGTAGAAATCCACTTCGTAGCGCAAACAGCATTTCAGGCGGCCGCACAGCCCCAATAGCTTGGACTGGTTCAGCGGCAGATTCTGATCCTTCACGCACTTGGTGGTAATCGGATCGAACTCCCGGGCAATGCACGTTGTGCAACAAAGCGGGTAGCCGCACGGTCCGTAACCACCGATCCGGCGCGCCTCTTCCCGCGCACCGATTTGCCGAAGCTCAATCCGCGTCCGGTAAATCGCAGCCAGGTCTTTAACAAGTTCCCGAAAATCGATCCGCTGTTCTGCCGTGAAGTAAAACGTGATTTTATTCCGGTCAAACTGATACTCCGCGTCAATCCACTTCATGGGCAGGCCGCGTTCAGCCGCTTTCTGCTTGCAAACTTCGAGGGCTTTTTTTTCCAGCTCCCGATTCTCCGCCAGCCGTTGAAGATCCTGAGGTGTGGGTTTCCTGAGAATCTTCTTCAGTTCCATCTCCGGATCCGGCAAAATGGACCGGGAGCCTATCTGGAGCACCTGCCCTAAATCCTCCCCCCTCTCCGCCTCTACAATGGCGTAATCACCAATCTCAAAGGGAAACTGCAACGGATTGGCATAAAAACCTCTTCGCCTTCCCTTGAAACCGATCTCTATCACAGAACGCATAATCGCCTCTATTCTCAACCCGTAACCAGCATATTTGACAAAGAACAGAACTCCCTGCACACCAGATAAGGAACCTGTAAAACCTATTTCGATAACTTATTGAAAAAATTGATAAAAACCAGGTTAATATAGACATTTTTGTCTATCAATTCAATACAATTTTCCACTTCGGTGATTGTTTTCTCGAGATTTACGCCATCGAAAAGCGTGCACAGATCCCGGACTTTCTCAATGCTATCGGCGTTATAAAGCAGGGACTCCGCTACCCCGTTTCCGTTCGCCTGCGAAAAAACGTTTGCGTCCCGTAGCCACAAAAGGATCATATGAAAGAGTTCCTTAAAATAGCCGCGTTCCCGCCCCTGGGTCCATTCTGAAACCGCGGCGATCTGTTCGATCAGCGAGGCCTTCCGCGCCATATGCAGAATCTCCAGCGCCCGGTCCCGCAGGGTCTCGAAATCCTCCTCCGCAATTTCCAGGGCCTTCCCCAAGCTACCCATTGCCAGGCGGGAAATAACCCGTGAGCGCGAAGCTGCAACCCCCTGTTTCTCAAGATACTGGCGGATTTCTTCCTGGTCCAGTGGCACAAATTGAACCAGCTGGCAGCGGGAGGTGATTGTGGGGAGCAGGCGGTCCAGCCGCGACGAGGTTAGAATAAACACCGACCTTGCAGGCGGTTCCTCCAGAAGTTTGAGGAGCGAGTTGGCCGCCTCCTGGGTCATCCGGTCCGCCTGAGATAGAATAAAGACCAGATATCTGGCCTGATGATGTGTAAGGCTGGCCACGTGTTTGAGCTCACGGATCTGGTCGATAAGGATGCTGGCCGTGGAAGTGAACGCAGAGTTCAGATAGGGCTGCTCACTCTTCCGGCGCAAATGCTGGATATAGTCCTCCTCTTTTTTCTCCTTCAAATCCTTGGGGGCTGCAAAAATAAAAACCACATCGGGATGCTGAAGCCGCGAGATCTGCCGGCAGCTGCTGCAGGTCTGGCAGGGACGGACACTGGCGGTACAATTAAGGGCTTTGGCCAGCTCGATGGCCATCGCGTCCTTCCCCACACCTTCCGGCCCGTAAAACAGGTACGCTTTGTCCACCCGGTCTCGAGCAAGCACGCGCGCCAGAAGATCTTTCACCTTTTTCTGGCCAAGAACCTGATCGAACCGGTATGAAACGGCTTCCTGGGGGTGGCTTTTGGCCTTTGCCTTTTCGTCGAAAAGGGTTCCGGGCTGTGATTTCTGAACAGCTTTTTGGGGCGGCTTCGGCCGCTTTTTTTCCGGGCCCTGGTCCAGAAAGTCGAATAAAGATCCTTGTTCCATGCGCACGGGTCCTCTCATTTCAGCTTATTTTCTTCAACCAGTGTTCCGGATTCACCGGCTCTTTTTCTTTCCAGATCTCGAAGTGAAGCACCGGCCCGAAAATCGACCCGGAATCTCCAACGCGGCCGATGATGTCGCCGGCCTTTACCTCCTGTCCAAGCCCCACCAGTATTTCCGAAAGATGGGTATACACCGTGTAATACCCGCCAAAATGGTTGATAATGATAATATTCCCCCGGCCACGCTGCCAGGTAATGGCGGTAACCACCCCGGAACAGGGCGCTATAACAGCGGATCCCTCTGGCGCCTGAATGTCAATTCCCTCATTAATGTAGTAGGTGTTCAGACGGGGGTGCTTAACTTTACCGAAACGCTGGACGATTTTTCCCCTTGCTGGCCAGGGCAACCGTCCGCGCAACCTGGGAAACTCCGAAGGGCGCTCAAGCAGGGCCGGAGAGGCCAGGCGGCTGGCTTCTCTCTGGCGGATCAGGCGCTCAATTTCTCTGGCGGCGCGTTCGTACTCGCGTATTTTGGCTGCCAGAAGCTTCTTATTTTTCTTCACTTCGCGCAGCACTTCCTGGCGCCGCTTCTTGCGCTGACGAAGCACCGACTCTTCCCGACTCTTTTCCTTGATGACACTCTGCAATTCCGCAAGATCGGTACGGTAGGCCTCGCCAACCCGCGAAAGCTCCGCTCTCATTTGCCGGAGCCGCTCCAGTCGCTGGCGGTCTGCTCTGGCAATCATTTGACTGTATTTAAAAAGCACCAAAACCTCGTTCAGGCTCCTGGCGCCCAGCAGAAGCCGCAGCCTATCCAGGTTGCGGTATTTGTAAAAATGCACAAGGCGTCTGGCATAGATCTGCTTTAGGCGAGCCAGATCGTCTTGAAGCTGCTGAAGACGGTCCGTATTTTGCGAAAGCCTCTGGCGCAGGACCCGCTCCTGGCGGCGCAACTCGGTGAGATAGCGAGTCACCAGGCTAATCTCGCGGTCAATCTGTTCCAGCTCCTCCAGAGCATTCCGTTCCTTGTTCTCTTGCTGGCTGAGTAGCAGACGGTAGCGCTCGATTTCCATGCGGATCTTTTGCAGCCGCTGACGTTCCGAGGCCGTCTGGGCATTCAAAAAACCCGGACCCAAAACACCCCACCCGCACAAAGCAATCAGAATGGCCAGAAAACGGTGCGCGGAAGGTTGCATGCCAAAACCCAAAAACCCTTTCAAAAACACTTTTTATCCCGCCGCATCAGAGAACGGACCGAAGAGGCCCTCGCGCATATGCTTCTCCGTTTCTATTTTGCCCGAATGTTCCGATAAAAAAGTAGCGCCTGTTGGATCAAAAATCAACCAAGAAAGGGAAGGCGGCCTCCGGGACGGCCCCATTCCCTTGTTGCAATATTCCGCAAGACCGTATATATTGGAGCAGGCCAAACAACGGGAGCAGGAACCAATGGATTTCATTTGGAACAATATTTTTCGCAAAAGAACAAAAGACGAAGCCGACATCGCCGACTTGATTAAAAAAGTTCCCATTTTCGAGGATCTGAACCGGCTGGAGCTGAAGGAGTTTCTCCGGATCTCTCACCTGCGCACCTACAAACCCGGAGAGATTATCTTCTATGAGGGAGAGCCGGGGGTGGGTATGTACATCATCCAGAAGGGACGGGTGAGGATCTTTAAAGAAGCAGAAGAGGGAAAAACCACCGAGCTGGCAGTGCTGGAGGATGGTGATTTCTTCGGTGAACTTGCCCTGCTGGACGACTCGCCTCGTTCTGCCTGTGCCATGGCTATTACCGAGACAAAGGTGATTGGCATTTTCCGGCCGGACCTTTTTTCACTTTTCGAACGAAAACCGAAATTGGGTAATAAGGTTTTATTACGGCTGGCCAATATGATCGGCCAGCGCCTCAAGGCCACCAATGAACAGCTACAGCAGCTCACCCGGGAAAAAGAGGCCACGGGAGCAGACCGATGAACCCGGCTCAGATAAATGCGGCGGTCGCTGGCGAGCCGCGGACCGGTTCCAAACGGACGCGGTGGATCACTTTCTCTCTTGTACTGGGTTTTTCCCTGCTAGCCCTGTGGATTTTTTTGACCAAACTCCAGTCCATTTCTATCCCGTTCTTCCTGTCCGTCATCCTTTCCTTGCTGCTGGAACCTCCGGTAAACTTTCTGGAAAGCAAAGGCCTGGGCCGCCTCCAGGCGATCCTCATAATTTTTGCCGGAATCCTCATCGTTATCCTGATTGCAATCCTGGCTATCTGGCCTGCTCTCATCACGCAGGTCCATGCCATTCGGGATCAGTTCACCGTTACTGACTTATCCGGACAGATTGAGAGCCTTTCCTCCCTCCTCGAGAAGAAACTGCAGTTTCTCGGCGCTGCTTTCACCGCTGAGAATATAAACCTCAAAATCCAGGCTCTGTTTACAGAGTTCCAGAGCCGCCTCCTGAAATTTGCCATCGGAATTTTGTCGGCTTTCTCAAACCTGCTGATCATTCCCTTTATCACATTCTTCTTGCTGAAGGATGGGCCGGCCTTTAAAAAGCGGGTTATACAGGCAGTCCCAAACCGATATTTCGAAATGGTGCTGAATTTGATCTACAAGATTGAGCAACAGCTTGGCGGGTACATCCGCGGCCAGCTCATCGATGCCTTTCTCGTGGGCATTCTGTCGATCATTGCCCTATCCATTCTCGGTGTACCGTATTACATTCTGATTGGAGCACTGGCGGGTCTGGCCAATCTTATTCCCTATTTTGGACCGGTGGTAGGAGCGGTCCCAGCTATCGTCGTCTCCCTGATGCACAACCCGTCCTTTTCAATCGTTCTGTGGATCGCGGTGGCCTTTGCCATTGTACAGCTCATCGACAACATCGTTATTTCTCCCCTGGTGGTAGCCCGCAGCGTCAACATTCACCCCCTGATCGTTATTGTTGTGGTTCTAATTGGAGAACGGCTCCTAGGCGTTCTGGGAATGCTTCTGGCTGTACCGGTCACAGCCATCCTTAATGTTATCCTGCGTGAAACCATCTGGAGTTTCAAGAACTACCGCCTCTAAAATCCTCTGAAATAAGGGACGGGTCTTCCGATCTCCGGTTTGGGCTCGAGCGGAGAATCCGGAAGACCCCTACTGCTACCCTGTGAAAATCTGAGAAAGTTTCGATGCGGCTGCTTTGTCAATGATCAGTACCGCCTTCCGGTGCATCTGCATGATGGTCGCCGGCACCATTGCGGTAATGGGTCCTTCGACTGTTGCTTTGATGGCATCGGCCTTGTTTTCCCCAGAAGCAAGCAGCAGAAGTTCTCGCGCTTCCATGATGGTACCGATTCCCATGGTAATGGCATATTTGGGTACTTTTTCGATGTCATTATCGAAAAAGCGGGCGTTATCGCGCCGGGTTTTTTCGGTCAGGGTTTTGATCCGCGTGCGGGATCCAAGGGACGAGCCCGGTTCATTAAAGGCAATATGCCCATTGGCCCCGATGCCGAGGATCTGGAGATCAATCCCACCTTTCTCCTTAATTTTCGCTTCATACCATTCACAAAAGGCATCAATATCTTCTGCCATCCCATGCGGAATGTGAACGTTGCGGGGATCCACATTCACATGTTTAAAAAGGTTCTCCCACATAAAATAGTGATAGCTTTGCGGGTGTTCCGGAGGAAGTCCCACATACTCATCAAGATTGAATGTCGTAATTTTGGAGAAATCCAGTCCCTCTTCCCGATGCATGCGGATTAGCTCTTTGTAGAGCCCCACAGGGGTACCTCCGGTGGCGAAACCGATCACAGCATCGGGCTTTTTGCGGATCAGACTGGCCACCCTTTTGGCGGCTTCTTTGCTCATGTCGTCATAATCCTCTTTGATAATGACAAGCATGATCTTACCCTCCTTTCATTTGTTGAAACAATCAACATATATGGAGGTTAAAACCTCCTCCTCCAGAATACCTTCGCCTGTACGCCCCCTTCTTGTTCACCTTCTATCCTCCCAGAACCTTTTCTCTTTCTTCCCGAGTCATCTCGAACACCGCCCGGAATAGTTTCTCAAGGGATGGAGTTACCTCTTTGTCTCGACGTTTCATCACCTGGCGGGCCGTAGCAATAGCCTTTTCAAGCTGATGTTCTACCAGGCCCTCAGCCCCTCCCCACGCAAAGGAAGGAATAAATTTGGGCGGAAAGCCCCCCCCATACACATTGGCAAACACGCCGATAACCGTACCCGTATTGAGCATGGTGTTGATCCCCGTCTTGGAATGGTCGCCGATGGTTGCCCCCACAAAAAGAGATCCGGAATCCACCATCTTGCCGTTCACATACACCTTAACCGTACTGTAGTTGTTTTTGAGGTCACTGTTGTTGGTATCGGCTCCAATGTTAACCCATTGTCCGAGATAAGCGTGTCCCAAAAAACCGTCATGCTGCTTGTTGCTGTATGAGTGGATGATAGATTCTTCCACTTCTCCTCCCACTTTGCAGACTTCGCCGATAGAGGTCCCTTCGTAAATCTTCGCTCCCACTTTAATCGCACTTTTTTCTCCCACCGAGGCAGGGCCGATAATGGTAGCGTTGTGCATCACTTTTGCGCCTGGACCGATATAGATGGGCCCCTCTTCTGCGTCCAGAATTGTTCCCGGGCTGATTTTCGCACCCGGACCGATGTAGATGTTGGATTTTTCAACCAAGATCACCCCTTCTCCTACGGTGCCTTCGATGACGCCACCACAGTTCAGATAACGGAAGTCCGCCGCAATTTCCTCAGAGTTGTAGTGAACAAAATCCCAGGAATAGTTCAGCAGCCTGGCCTGAACAGTTCTCTCCGGAAGATGTGCAAAATCCCCGGATGTAAGGGCTCGCCCCACCGCAGATCGGATGCCCTCCAGTGCTTTTCCGCTTACAACGGCCGCCACCACAGTACCATCCGCGACATATTTGGCCTCTTTATCAAGGGAGATCTGGGATTTGAGCTCCGGCGAAAAGAGTACGCGGCCATTCACGAAGAGATAACGTTCCCCAGGCAACTCATTGACCGCCACACCGGGATTCGATTCGCGGAGGACTTCTTCCAAAACCTCCCGGCACAGCAGGGTCACCGACAGCTCGGGATACGCACGGGTGATCTTCTCCTTTAGCGTGTGAATGCCGCAGCGCAATTCGTACACCGGTCTCAAATAGGTGAGAGGCAACAGATGGGCATAACCCTCATCCTCAAAGATGCACAATCTCATGGCCGGATCCTTTCTGTTCGTTATCGCCTCTTTTTTTAACAGGGCAAACAGATCTTTCCGAGCACCGCCGTCCTTTCTGCACCGGTAACGCGCGGCAGGTTTGCCGGCAGGCCCTTCAGGGTGCGAAAGGCGAGAAAAGCAAAACAGGCCGCCTCTTTGGCATCGTCCGGAAAACCAAATGAATCACTGGATAGCACGGAGACCCCGTGAAACTGTGCCCGAATGCGCTCGACGAGAAAGGAATTTCGGGCTCCCCCTCCCGACAGAATGATCTGGGCCACTTTGGATGACGCCGGTAAAAAATGTTCTACCGCAAAACGAAGCGAGCAAGCAGTAAACTCGGCCAGCGTTGCCAGAAGGTCCTGCCCCGATAATCTGTCGTATTCAGGAAATGATTTCAGACTCTCGAGGAAAGGCCCGAGATAATACTCCCGTCCGGTAGATTTTGGAGGAATCCGATGAAAAAAAGGATCTTTCATCAAAAAGGAGAGAAGCCAGGAGTTGATTTTGCCTTTTCTGGCAAACCGGCCATCCGGATCGTACGGTGTGCCAAAGTGGATCCTGGAAAAGTGATCCAGGAGCACGTTTGCCGGGCCGAAATCAAAGCCGATCACATCCTCGGGCTCTGCTCCGGGTGGCAAAAACGTCAAATTGCCGATCCCGCCCAGATTGACCAGCAGCCGGGCCCGATTTGGATCGGTGTACACGTACCAGTCAAAAAGGGGGACCAGCGGTGCACCTTCTCCCCCCAGGGCCACATCGGACGTACGGAAATCACCCACCGTCAAAATTCCCGTCTTTTGTGCAATAACAGACGGGTCACCAAGCTGCAACGTTGAACGGAACTCGATCCCCGCCACCGAAATTTTTTCCGGGAGGTGACAGACGGTCTGCCCGTGAGAGCCGATAAAATCAACATCTCGCGGTTCCACTTTCTGGGAACGCAGAAATTCCACAATCCTCCGGGCTGTATGGTGTCCCAGAAAAGCATGCAGGCGGCATACCTCTTCCACACGGCCTCCCTCCGGCGCAGCCACCCGCTGAATCCATTGCCGGATCTCCTCCGGGTAAGGAAATGTTTTGAAGGCCACGAGCCGGGGCGGGATCTGCCTTTCTCCGGAAAAATCCACCAAGGCCACGTCGAGTCCGTCGGCGGATGTTCCCGAAATAACGCCCAGCCCCAGATAGGTTTCTTTTTCCTTCAACAGCACAAAATCACTGGACATCGTTTTGCCTCAGGCGCTGGAGAAATCCCTCCGTTGGAGATTCCCCCGCGCGGTTCATCGCCAAAAGGACGGCCCCTGCAGCCGGAGAATAAAGAGGAGCATGAATGGAAATGTCCTTGAAGTCCTGTGCCAGCACAGTGTACATCTGCGGGACCAGCCACTTTTCCTGTTTGAAAACCGACCCGATGCAGGCGATTTCCAATTTCTGTCCGTTTTTTGAAATTCTTTTTGCCACAGAAAGGGCCATGATTCCAAGCTCTTTTCCGGCCTCTTCGACGATCTGCTTTGCTACCGCATCCCCTTCGGAGGCTGCTTCAAAAACCAGCGGAGCCAGAGATGCCAGGACTTCCTTCGGCGCGGCCTTCGAACCGTACAGGAAAGGGATAATTTCGTGGAGTGTTCCAAGACCCAGGAAATCAACGATCAGGTTTAGAAGAGATGTTTCGGGCCCGCGTCCATCAAAAGCCCGCAGGGCAGCAATAGCCGCGCGCTGGCCAAGGAAAAATCCGCTACCCTCATCTCCCAGGAGATACCCCCAGCCGCCGGAACGGAAGATCTCTCCACGTTCATTCATCCCAAAGCAAATGGACCCGGTACCGGCGATGACGATAATCCCCGGTTTTCCGGCGAATGCTCCCCAGAGGGCGATCTCCGCATCACTGGTCACGCGAATCTCCTCTCCGCCCAAAAGGGGGCGGAGAGCTTCCTCAGCGCGCCGCTGGTCTTCGGGACGGCCGGCCCCCGCCAGCCCCAATACAGCAAAACGGAGTAGGCGCCGATCAAACCGGGAATCTTTGGCAAACTCTTCGAGAATCTGCCGGTAGATCTCCCGCAGGCCATCCGGGCCAATCTGCTGAAAGTTGGAAGGTCCCCACGTTCCGGAGAGAAAGAGCGTTCCTGATGAGTCCGTCAGAAGGGCGCGTGTGTTTGTTCCACCGCCATCGACACCGAGGTAAAACGCCATGGATCTTCTCCAGGGATTGTAAGTTGATAAAACCAACCAAAAGATAGGCATCCACAGCAAATTTGTCAACCCCAAAATGGCCCTTTTCATTTTTTTGCGGGGGGGCAGTGCCCCCCGGAAAAAATGCCTAACTTACCCGCGGCAGGCGGCGCATGGCGGCCTCGACGTTCTCTCGCGGGTATTCGAAGTTCTGCAAATTCTTTGCGAAATACTCGTCATAGGCTTTGAGGTCAAAGTGGCCGTGGCCGCTCAGATTAAAAAGGATCACCTTTTCTTCACCGCTCTCCCGGCATTTCCGTGCCTCACGAATCACCTGCGCAATGGCATGGTTGGTCTCGGGTGCCGGAACAATCCCCTGCGTCCGGGCAAACAGCACACCGGCTTCGAAAGACTCCAGTTGAGGAATTGCCGAAACAGAAATAATTCCTTCCTCATACAGCAGGCTGACCAAAGGAGCCATGCCGTGGTAGCGCAATCCTCCCGCATGGATCCCCGGCGGCACAAAATCATGCCCGAGAGTATGCATCTTCAGGAGCGGCGTCATCCCGGCTGTATCGCCAAAATCATAAGCATATACCCCTTTGGAAAGGGTGGGAGATGCTGTGGGCTCCACCGCAACGATGCGGATCTCCTCGCCGCGGATCTTGTCAGCCACAAAAGGGAACGCAAGGCCGGCAAAATTGCTTCCTCCACCCACACATCCAATGATTACGTCCACGCGCTTTTCGCCTGCAAGCTTCAGCTGTTCTCTCGCCTCCAGCCCGATGATGGTCTGATGCAGCAGCACATGATTCAAAACACTACCCAGGGAATATTTGGTCCCTTCATGTGAGACGGTATCTTCCAGGGCTTCGCTGATAGCAATACCGAGGCTGCCCGGCGAATCGGGCGATTCCGCCAGTATGCGCCGACCGGTTTCCGTGCGATCGGACGGGCTTGGATACACCGTGGCGTTCCACACCTCCATCAACGAACGGCGGTATGGTTTCTGGAAATAGCTCACACGGACCATATAAACAGTGCATTCCAATCCGAACAGATTGGTCGCAAAAGACAGGGCGCTTCCCCATTGTCCGGCTCCTGTTTCGGTGGCCAGCCGCTCGACACCCTCTTTTTTATTGTAATAGGCCTGTGGAACGGCCGTATTCGGTTTATGGCTCCCAGGCGGGCTGACACTTTCATTTTTGAAATAGATACGCGCCGGGGTTTCCAGCGCCTCCTCCAACCTTCGCGCCCGCACAAGAGGCGTGGGCCGCCAGAGCGAATACACCGCCAATACCTCTTCTGGAATCCCAACAAAACGCTCGGCGGTGACTTCTTGCTGGATCAATTCCATCGGAAACAGGGGCAAGAGGTCTTCTGGACCCACCGGCTTTCTGGTCGCCGGATGCAAGGGAGGATCCGGGAGCCGGTTCAGGTCTGCCTGCAGATTGTACCAGTGTTGTGGCATTCGCTCCGCCGGAAGATGAACCGTAAGCTGGTCCATGATCACCTCCTCTTTTTCAATTCTCGTTCCTCAACCCATAAATAAAAAAAGGCCCGCTTCCACTTCGTGAAAACGGGCCTCGAAAACTTCAAACCTTTGCTAACGATTCATGGAGGAAATTTTCTCGGCACCGTTTTCACACAGACTTCACGCCACCACCACCACCAGAAACCCAAGATCTGTGCGAAACGGTACCCGAGCATCTTTTCCTCCGTTGTTTTCAGAAATGTAACATTTCTCCGTTTTGGTGTCAATAAAAAAATTTTTCCATCCCGAAAAAGTCGGCCTCCCCTATCGTCCCAAATCGGTTTCCCGCCGTTCTGCAGACAACACATTCAACGAGGCCAGTCGCGGCAAGAGCCAGCTGGCAAGGCCGATTTTCACGAGGTCGCCCGGAAGAAAAACGGCCATCCCGGCCAAAATCAGGGTTGAGACACCAGGAGGGTCGCTCCAGTACAGATTGCGAATCGCGTACAGATAAACGAGCCCGCACAGATAAATAATGAGTGTACCCTCCCAAAAAACCTGAAACCGCTTCCAGAAAGACCCAAAATCTGAGGATTTCCATCGCAATCGCAGTCCGATCCAGAAAGCGGCAAAAGGGAATGCAGCAAGATAACCAAACGTTGGCCCGGTTATGACTGCCAATCCACTTGCACCGGCAAAAACCGGCAACCCCATCAAGCCAAGCCCCACGTATACTGCCATGCTAAATCCCCCGTAATAGGGCCCCAGGATGGCCCCACTGATCAGAACAAAAAACGTTTGTAGCGTGATAGGCACCGGCAAAATGGGAATTCGTACATGCGCCCCCGCAGCGGTGAGACATACAAAAAGCGCCCCCACCATCATCATTCTCAGGGGTCGATGTCCCATGACTTTCCCCACATTAAACCGAACGATCCGCTTTTTCTGACCTTAATGATGGCACAGCCCAAAATAAAAAGCAACTCTTTCCGTTTCGGTCCGTAAAATGCTCTCCAATTCGGCTTGAATTTATGAGCTTCATCCCCTAATTTTGGATGAATAACGAGGAGGTTCCGTGTTTGGGAGACCGTTCCCGTACTTTTTTGCATCCGCATTTGCCCTTTTGCTCCCGGTAGCTCAGGTATACCCTGCCTCTCAGTGGGTTTTGATGCTTCCGGAGAACGAACGTTACACAGACCGTCTCCTCTTGCCCAAATACCGATTTTTTGAACCGCGGGTTGGCCTCGCTCTGAGCGGGGGCGGGTCCCGGGGAATCTCCCACATTGGCGTCCTGGAAGCTTTGGAGGAAAATGGCATTTCGATTTCCTACATCGTCGGCAGCAGTATGGGCAGCATCATCGGAGGGCTTTACGCCGCAGGATACCGTCCCAAAGAGATTCTCAAGCGTGTACTGGAAATCAAGTGGCAGGATCTGATCGAAGATCGTCCTCAGCGCCAAAACCTTTTTCTCTCCCAGCGGGAAGTCCGAGACCCCGCTTTTCTGCAATTCCGTCTGAAAGGCGTTACGCCTGTGATCCCCACAGCCATTTCTCCAGGTCAGCGGCTGCTCGACGCCCTCAGAGAGTCCGTCCTTCATGCTCCATTTTCAGGCAACCAGGATTTCTCGCATTTTCCGGTAGTGTTCCGGGCTGTTGCCACGGATCTGGCCTCCGGAAAAAAGGTCGTGTTCGACCGGGGCGACCTTGCTCAGGTTATGCTGGCCAGTTCTGCCATCCCTCTTCTTTTCGCTCCGGTGCAGATCGACTCTATGCTCCTCGTCGATGGCGGCATTCTGGATAACCTTCCAACCGATGAGTTAGCGCGCTTCCACCCGGACATCATCCTCGCCGTGGATGCAACCTCCGATTTGCGCCCACCCAATGCTCTGCAACTTCCCTGGCAGCTGGCCGACCAGGTGACCACCATTATGCAATTGAAAGAAAAAAACAGTGCCCGCAATCGGGCGGATGTTCTTATCGAACCGGAACTGGGAGACCGAACGAACACCGATTTCGACAGTTTGGTGGCCATTTACAGAGCCGGTCTCGAAGCTGCCAGAAAGGCCCTCCCAGATCTCCTTACACTGATCCAGGAAAGACGGCAATCATTTCTGGAAAAGAACGATACCCTCTTCTTCATCAGTTCCTGCACCGGAGATTCTTCTCTCATAAGGCGCCTATTCAACGGCGATAAACCGCCAGCGAAAATACCCAAAATGCGCATTTTAAGAACACTGGAACAGCTCTACCGGACTGGCCAATACCGGGAGGTAAAGGCGATTCTTCAGGCAAAACCAGACTCGAGCTGCGAAATGCAGGCTGTGGCCATTCCATATCCCGTGATTCGGGGGATCCGCTTTCATGGCAATCATTCCGTTCCGGAAGATACGCTGCGCGCGCAACTGGAGAACCGAGCCGGTCGCCGCTTTGACGTTTTCGCGTGGCAAAAAGACCGCCTGCGCCTTCTGCGCTTTTACCGCAAAAAGGATCTCTCCCTGGCCCGCATCGTCTACGAAACCCTCTCCGAAGACGGCTTTCTTGATGTGTTCATTGATGAAGGAAGGATTGACGAGATCCGAATTAGCGGGAACCGCCGCACCAGCTCGATGATCATCCTCCGGGAATTTCCTCTGAAATCCGGGGATCTTTTCCGCGGTTCTCTTGCAGAAAAAGGGATCCAGGCCATTTACAGTACAGGCCTTTTTGAAAATGTCCAGCCTCACTACTTTTGGAGCGGAGACCGTCTGATTATTCAGATACGGGTAAAAGAACGGGCCCTTCAGGAAATCCGCCTTCGCTACCTTTATCACCGGGATGACCTGTTCCAGTTGCAGATACAGTGGGTGCATTTCAATTTTTTGGGAAACGCAAACCGCTTCGTGATCAACGGAGTTATCGGGAAGCGCCGGCGCCAAGTGCGCGCCGAGTGGCAGATAGATCGGATTTTTCGCACGTATATTTCCGCGCATCAGAGCCTCTTCTGGAGCTCGGAGGATCATTTTTACTTCCACCGCGGCAAACTGATTGGAGACTTCCGGGAAACGCGCACCGGCATTCATTGGTCCCTGGGCCAGCAGCTGCGGCGGATGGGTGTGGTACAGCTGCAGTTCCGGGTGGAAAACGTACGGCTGGACCGAATTGCGGGCTACGGATATCCAACGTTACGGTCCCGAAAAGTAAGCATCCGTCTCCAATCCACTGTGGATTCCATGGACCGGCTGCCATTTCCCACCCGGGGCCGGTATTACCGGTTCTATTATGAGATATCCTCCCGCTTTCTGGGAAATGAGCGTCCCTTCTTTAAACTCTACTCCCGTGTCGAAAGCTACTTTACTTTTCGGCGGCGATGGACCCTCCACCCGCGCATCGAATGGGCCTTCGCCGATATGACCACGCCCTTTTTTGAAATGTTTACTCTGGGAGGAATGGACTCCTTCTACGGCTTCCGCAAAAATGAATTCTGGGGGAGACGGCTTATCGGAACGTCTCTCGAACTGCGCTATTTCATTCCCAGCCGTGTCCCCGTTCGGACTTTCCTGCATCTGAGGTACGATCTTGGGGCTATCTGGAAAAACAGTCTCTCCCAGGTACGCTGGGACGACTTTACCTATGGTGTCGGCCTGCGGTGTTCTTTCGAAACGCCGGCCGGAGCCTTTTCATTTGCCTATGGACAGAATAGCCAGAGGCGGAAAGAGTATTACTTTCATTTTGGCTTCCACTTTTAAACGAGAAAAAGGAGGATTGGGATGAAAAGAGGATTCAGACGAGTTGCATTTTGCATGGCTGGGTTCCTACTGGCGTCCGGCGCATCCACACAGGCACAGAATTTCCAGCTCGGCCTTTACCCTCTGTTGAGCCAGCCGCAGGCTGAGTTCCAAAGAAACGTGGAAAATCTTGGCCTTGGTATCGGAGGGTTCTTTTTTTTCGGACCCGGCAACGGCTATGCATCGATTGGCGCTGATTTCGCCTATATTCTTTACGGTTCAGAAGAGAGAAAAGAGCCCTTTAGTACCACCATCCCGGATGTCACTGTAAATGTCGAAACCACAAATAACATCATTCTGGGACATTTAGCACTGCGGTTACAAATCCCTGTCGGGCCGGTTCGGCCATTCGTGGACGGGCAAATCGGTTTCCATTACCTCTTTACCCAGACCACCATAAAAAACGAACAGCTCGAGGAACCGATTGCCACTTCGACCAATTTCCAAGATATCGCTTTCAGCTATGGTGGCGGCGCGGGGGTGAGCATAAAAATACACGAAAGAAAAGAACAGCTGGGTACGGGGGGAGATCCAACGGAAAAAAGCCCGAAATACACCTTTATCGAATTTCGCATACGCTATCTTGCAGGGGGAGAGGCCAATTACCTGAAAGAAGGATCTATACGAAGAGAGGGGGGAAAGGTGAGCTATGATACCAAACACTCAAGAACCGACTTGATGACATATCAGGTCGGTCTAACGTTCTGGTTCTAAAAAACTTTTCTCTTCTTCTCCGCCACACTAAGTTGAGTTTTTTCCCTCATTGCGCCGGATTTCCAGAGAGGGGGGCCTGTGGCACCCCCTTCTCTTTTTAAAGACTTCTGGCATGCTCATTGCTTGCTATTTGCGTTTTGGTCGTTCCCGTTTTCTTCTTTCACCACACGTCCCACATCGGCAATCCGGTCGTCTGCATTCAGACGGATAAGCCGGACCCCCTGGGTGTTCCGCCCCATTACCGGTACACTCTTCACAGGAAGCCGGATAACCTGCCCTTTTGTGGTAATCAGCATCAGATCCTCGTTCTCGAAAACACACTTAATATCCACCAGCGGGCCCACTTTATCGGTAATCTTCATGGTAATTACCCCCTTTCCACCCCGGCGCGTAAGCGGGTAATCCTGAATGTTGGCCCGCTTGCCGTACCCCCTTTCCGAAACGATCAGGAGATGGGCCCCCCGTAGGACAGTGACCATGCTGATTACCCGGTCATCTTCTTCCAGCTGGATACCTTTCACACCCGCAGCGGTACGTCCCATTTCTCGAACATCGGTTTCGCGGAAGCGGATGGCCTTGCCGTTCCGCGTGGCTAGAATGATCTCCTGGCTTCCGTCGGTGAGCTTTACCTCTATAAGCCGGTCCCCTTTGGGCACTGTGGTGGCTGTGATCCCAATTCTTCTCGGATTGCTGAACAGACTCAGGTTCGCTTTTTTGACCAGCCCCCTCTCGGTGGCAAACACAAGGTAGTGCCGGTCGTCAAACTCTTTTACCGCTACAAAGGCTGTGATTTTCTCGCCCTTTTTCAGGCGCAGGAGGTTCACAATGGCACGGCCACGGCTGGCGCGGCCGGCTTGCGGAATGTCATACACCTTCAGCCAGTGACAGCGTCCCTCGTTGGTGAAAAAGAGAACGTAATGGTGGGTCGAGGCGATAAACAGGTGTTCAATAAAGTCCTCATCGGCGGTGGCGGCCCCGGAATAGCCCTTGCCGCCACGGACCTGACGACGGTAGCCGGACACGGGAAACCGTTTAATGAACCCCCTGTGAGAGATGGTGATGACCATATCCTCTTCGGCAATGAGGTCTTCCAAAGAGAATTCCTCCAGATCGTAGATGATCTCGGTCCGGCGGTCATCTCCATACTTCTCCTTCAGCTCCAGAAGCTCATCTTTGATAATTTTCATCCGCAGAGCACGGCTGTCCAGCACGCTGCGCAGGTAAGCGATCAATTTGATGGTTTCCAGGTACTCCTCCTCGATTTTCTTGCGTTCCAAGCCGGTCAGCCGCTGAAGGCGCATATCCAGAATAGCCTGGGCCTGGATCTCCGACAGCTTGAAACGCTTCATCAGATTGGTTTTTGCAGTGGCCGGTGTACGGGATTTGCGGATGATGGAAATGATTTCGTCAATATGATCCAAGGCGATCTTCAGCCCTTCCAGGATGTGGGCCCGCCTCTCTGCTTTGGCCAGGTCGAACTTGGTGCGGCGAACTACCACCTCATGGCGGAAATCAATAAAGTGCTGAAGCATCTGTTTGAGATTCAGCACTTTGGGTTCGCCGTTGACCAGCGCCAGCATGTTCACACCAAAGGTCACCTGCATCTGCGTATGCACATAAAGCTGGTTGAGGATAATCTCCGGCTGAGCATCTTTCTTCAGCTCAATGACAACCCGCATGCCGTCGCGGTCCGATTCATCGCGCAGGTCAGAAATGCCGTCGATCTTCCGGTTTTGAACAAGATTTGCAATCTTCTCCAGCAGGTTGGACTTGTTAACCTGGTAGGGAAGCTCTGTTATTACGATATTCTGGCGGCCGCTTTTGGTGGTTTCGATATTCGCCCGGGCCCGCAGGATGATCCGTCCCCGTCCTGTGCTGTAGATGTTCTCCAGCTCGCTGGCACCGTAAATAATGGCCCCGGTGGGAAAATCCGGCCCTTTGATATGGCGCATCAGCTCTTTCACGCCGGCATTGGGATGATCGATGAGATAGACAATCCCATCCACCACTTCGGAAAGGTTGTGCGGCGGGATGTTCGTGGCCATGCCCACCGCGATGCCCGAAGCGCCGTTCACCATTAGGTTGGGGAGAACCGAAGGAAGGACAACCGGTTCTTTGAGCGTTTCGTCAAAATTTGGAGTGAAATCGACCGTATCTTTATCGATATCCCTCAGCAGTTCCATGGCGATGGGTGCCAGACGCGCTTCCGTGTAGCGCATCGCCGCAGGAGAATCCCCATCAACCGATCCAAAATTTCCCTGGCCGTCAATAAGCGGATAGCGCAGGGAAAAATCCTGGACCATGCGGACCATGGCGTCGTAAACGGCCGCATCGCCATGTGGGTGATATTTTCCCAACACCTCTCCCACAATGCGGGCTGACTTTTTGTAGGGCCGGTCGGGATAAAGACCGAGCTCAAACATACCATACAGCACCCGACGGTGAACCGGTTTTAGACCGTCTCTCACATCGGGAAGGGCCCGGGAAACGATTACTGACATGGAGTAATCGAGGTAGGAGTTCTTCATCTCCTCCTCGATGAAAACAGGGATAATCCGTTCTCTGCTGCTTACGGCCATCGTCGCTTATCCTTTCCTGCTCAACCCATTAAATATCGAGATTCCGCACGTATTTGGCATTTTTTTCAATAAATTCCCGGCGCGGCTCAACTTTATCGCCCATCAGCGTGCTAAAAATCCGGTCCGCTTCGAATGCTTCTTCAATGGTCACCTGAAGAATGGTGCGCCGCTCCGGGTCCATGGTGGTCCTCCAGAGTTGCTCGGGATTCATCTCACCCAGCCCTTTGTAGCGCTGGATCTGCACATTGCTACGGCCAATCTTTTCCAGAATTTCATCCCGCTCTTCGTCGTCGTAGGCGTAATACTCCTCCTTGCCGTTGGTAATCCGGTAGAGCGGCGGCTGGGCGATATAGATGCGTCCGAGTTCAATCAGTTCCCGCATGTAGCGGAAGAAGAAGGTCAGAAGGAGCGTGCGAATGTGAGCACCGTCCACATCGGCATCTGTCATGATGATGATTTTGTGGTAGCGGACCTTGTTGGGATCAAATTCATCGGCGCCGATGCCCGTTCCAAGGGCGGTAATGATGGTACGGATCTCCTCATTGGCCAGAATTTTGTCAAGACGTGTTTTTTCTACGTTCAGAATCTTTCCTTTTAACGGAAGAATGGCCTGAAAGCGGCGGTCGCGCCCTTGCTTTGCCGAACCACCCGCAGAATCCCCCTCAACAAGAAAGAGCTCGGCGTGCTCGGGATCGCGAATGGAACAATCGGCCAGTTTTCCCGGTAGGCCACCGCTCTCCAGCGCTGTTTTGCGGCGGGTCAGTTCCCGCGCCTTTTTAGCCGCCTCACGAGCACGGGCCGCAAGAACACACTTTTCAACGATCTTCTTCAGGACGCTGGGATTCTGCTCAAAGTAGTTGGATAATTCATCGCTGGTGATGGACTCGACAATCCCTTTGACTTCGCTATTGCCAAGTTTGGTTTTCGTCTGTCCCTCAAACTGCGGTTCCAGAACCTTTACACTGATGACCGCCGTGAGTCCCTCACGGACATCCTCTCCCGTGAGCGAAACCTCCCCATTCTTAATCAGGTTGTTTTTCTGGGCAAAGTAATTGATCGTCCGCGTCAGCGCCGATTTAAAACCGATCAGGTGCGTACCGCCCTCCACGGTGGGTATGTTATTCACATAAGAGTAGATGTTTTCGGTGTACGAATCGTCGTACTGAAGGGCAATTTCCACGTCCACATCCTCGCGGTTTCCGTGAATATAAATAGGATGCTTGTGCAGGGGATTCCGGTTCTGCTCCAGATAGCGGATAAACTCCACCAGGCCGCCCTTGTAGTGAAAGACCTCCTTTATTCCGGCACGTTCGTCTTCAAAAACAAACCGCACCTGCGGGTTCAAAAATGCGAGCTCGCGAATCCGCTGCAGCAAGATGTCACTCTGAAATTTCACTTTTTTGAAGATTTCTTTATCGGGCAAAAAGCGGATTTTCGTCCCCGTCTCTTTGCGTTTCCCGCGGATCTTTAGGTCGGTTACCGGCGTCCCGCGCTCGTACCGCTGGTAGTAAACTTTGCCATCCCGGTAGACTTCCACTTCCAGCCACTCGGAGAGGGCATTTACCACCGAAACACCCACGCCGTGCAGTCCCCCAGAAACTTTATATGCTTTTTTATCGAACTTACCCCCCGCGTGGAGGGGTGTGAGAACAACCTCCACCGCCGGCCTCTTTTGCACGGGATGGATATCGACGGGGATGCCACGCCCGTTGTCCAGAACGCTCACGCTCCCGTCTTTATGAAGCGTGATGCTGATTTTGGTGCAGTAGCCGGCCATAGCCTCGTCGATGCTGTTATCCAGCACCTCATAAACCAGATGGTGAAGTCCTCGTGTTGAAACATCTCCAATATACATGGCCGGCCGCTTGCGAACCGCTTCCAGACCGCGCAGAACGGTGATCTTCCGCGCATCGTATTCGCTTACAGCCTCCAGCTTTACGTTTTCCTGCTCAATCTTTGCCATTTTTTCCTCAACCCCTTTTTAATTCACAGAAAAACAATGTCCCGCAGAATGTCCGCTCCAAGACGCTGATTTATTTTTCGAAGGATTCTTGGTTTGAGAAGCAAGAGTTCAGCGCGCCACGTGCTGTTGTGGACTTCTATGAAAAGTTTGCCATCCTCTACTTTTAAAGGCCGCGTCCGTTCCGCAATCTTGCTGCCGGCCACTTCTTCCCACAAAGTAAGGGCCTGAACTTCGCGGACACGGCGGTCAATTCCAAGGTTTTTCAAAAGACGGTCAAGAACTTCGCCCAGCTCGGAAAACTGGCTCTTTCCTCCCTTGTTCACGGTTCAAAAACCTCTTCCTGTGATGCCAGATTTGCCATATCCATGTGAATATAATGTATTTTTTGCATTAAATCATGCGATATATTGAATTTAATGTCGCGCTGATGGGATGTAATAAAAACCTGCCTCAGTTCGCCAAAGTAGTCATTGAGTGCCCTTTCCCGGAACTCATCAATTTCACCGTAAACATCGTCCAGTAAAAAAATGGGACTTTCCCCTTTGCCTTCCAGCAGCATACGGTATTCGGCGATTTTCAGCGCCAAAAGGCAAGATCGGTGCTGACCACGTGAACCGAAACGGCGCAGCTCAACCCCATTCAACAGGAAAAGAACTTCATCCCGATGTGGGCCGAAAAGGGAGGTACCCCGGACGATTTCTAAGTTCAGATTTTCGTCGAGAAAGGCCGAAAACTTTTCGTAACTATCCCATTCAGGACGGAAGGAAGGTTCGTACCTAATTTCCAGCGATTCGGCCCCGGTGGTCAGTTCGGAAAGAATCGGCGCAGCCTTCAAATTGAGCGCCTCCACAAACCTTGCCCTTCGATTTGTAATTTCCCGGCCAATCTGAAAAAATTTCTGGTTCCACGGCTCCACCTTTTTCGAAAGCCCAAAGCGACTTTCCCTGGCCTCCTGCAATATTGCGTTGCGCTGCTTGAGAACCCGGACATACTCCTGGAGAAGAGCGAGATAAGATCGGTCAAGTTGGGAGAGGACGATGTTGATAAACCTTCGACGGCGCTCTGGCGGGCCCATTGTGATTTCATCATCGTCCGGACTAAGCACCACAACCGGAAAGGTTCCAACATGCTCGGCAGCCGATATCACCCTACTGCGGTCAAGAAGGATCCGCTTTCCCGAGGAGCGGTCGAAGCGAATTTCGACCGTACGCTCCACCCCCATATCGTCGCGGAAATGTGCAACGACCCGAAAAAAAGTCTGACCGTGCCGGATGAGATCTGTGTCCTGGCGTGTGCGGAAGCTTTTGGTCAGGCAGGTAACAGAAATGGCTTCGAGCAGTGTCGTTTTCCCCTGGCCGTTCGGGCCATATACGACATTGAGTCGCTCGCCGAACTCAAACTCTGATTTCTGAAAAATCCGGAAATTTTCAATTTCCAGAGAGCGAAGGATCAAAAATCTACCTCATTCGCCTCATCGCCCGGGCTCGTGCCCGAGCTGTACGGTTCCTCCTCCGTTTCCTCCTCCGTTGCAATCCGCACCGGCATAAGCAGCATGAGGTGCTCTTCCCCCTCATGCTGGTGACTCGGCAAGACCATTGCCGGCCGCATCGGAGAGCTCATCAGAATTTTTGTTTGGTCGGTGTCAATGTGTTTAAGAATGTCAATGAGATACTGGGCATTAAACCCGATGCGGATCGGTTCGCCCTGAAACTCTACCTTCAGGCGTTCCCGCCCTTCCCCTCCCATATCCACATCCTGCGAAAAGACCTCCATTTCACCGTCGGCGATATTTAGCAGTACTTGATTTGTGAGCAGGCCGGAGAAAACCGATACGCGGCGGATGCTTCCCAGAAACTCGCGCGTGTCCACTAGCAACTCTTTATCGCTATCAACAGGAATAACCTGCTCGTACTCGGGATACTGGCTTTCGACGAGCCGGGAATAAATCTGAAGGTTGCCCAGATCAAAAACAACGAAATTCTCGCCGTAATGTGACCTGACGGTGCCTTCAGAAGAACGCAAGTTTTTATCGAGGAGGGAAAGGGCTTTCGTTGGGACAATAATATCTGTGTCTCTCTCGGAAGAAAAGCTGCGGTAAATTACTCTGGACAACCGGTGACCATCTGTTCCCACCAGGCGAAGTTCATTTTCGCGGATCTGAAACAGAATCCCCATGAGGGCCGGTCGCAACTCATCGCGCGACACAGCAAAGATTGTTTTTTCGATCATTCTCGCCAGAACATCGCTCTCCATTTCAAAACCGGATGTAAATTCTTCTACCGGCATGAGCGGAAAATCCTCGCCAGCGTCGCCTGTTATCCGGTACTCTCCCCAATCCGTTTTCAAAAAAACTCGGAGCGAATCTTCCAGTTCAAACGTAAGATCTACGTTCTTAAGTTCCCTTAGAATTTCATTCAGCACCTTTGCTGGAATGGCAATGGCGCCGTCATTTTCACCCCAAACTTCGATTTTCGTTTTCGTAAGGATTTCCAGATCGGTCGCTATGAGCTCCAGCTCGTTTCCCGAAAGCCGGAAAAGAATGTCATAGAGAATCGGTGTGGTGGTTTTTGCTGGAACAACACCCACAATTTTCTGAAGCGCCTGGTATAGTTCATCTCTTGCAACGGAAAATTTCATATTTCCTCCCACGCTGCATTTTATATGGAAATCTGTGTTTTTAAAAGTAGCAAATTTCCGCCATTTTTCAAGGAAAAAGATGAAGGGCGATATGGGCATATTTTTGAGTAAAGGTCTTTAGAAAGAGAAAAAGAGAGTTTATAGTAGCGCTTGTGAATATGTTTATAAGGGGAATATGGTAGAAGAAAGGGCTTGATATTCAGGGAGAAGGAAGAATTGAAAATGGGAGCGTGTGTGCGAAAGATGTGGATAAGTATGGGATGGCTGTGGATAGAATTTTGCGAGAGTTTTCCGGTGCGATTAAAAGGCAGAAGAAAAGGAATTTTTCCACAGCAAGGAACAGGTTTTCCACAGGCGGGTGTGGATAACTTTTGGAATAAAACAAAAATGTGCAAGAGTTTCAGACGGCAGTTTTTCATACTTCAGACGGAAAGTTCAATTTTCCGTTTTATTTCCTCGGCTTCTTGTGCAAAGGACCGGTCCTTTTTCAGTTTTTTCTCGATTGTCTGGCAGGCGTGGATGACGGTGCTGTGGTCTCTACCGCCAAAGTGGAGCCCGATGGTTTTCAGGGCAAAGTTTGTCATTTCTTTGGCAAGGTACATGGAAAGCTGCCGTGCGAGAGCAATTTCTTTTTTTCTTGTTTTGGCGCGCAAAAGGTCTTCTTTTATGCCATAGTAGTCCGCGACGACGCGCTGGATGGTCTCGATGCTGATATGTGTATTTTTACGCTTAATGATGTCCTTTAGTACGCGCTTAGCCAGGTTCAGGGAAATATCCTCTCCGTTCAGCGAAGCGTGCGCAAGGAGTTTGATGAGGGCACCCTCAAGGTCGCGGACGTTCGTTGTAATGTTGCTGGCAAGGAAGATCGTAACCTCTGTGGGGATCTGGATATTGTCCTGCTCTGCCTTTCTTTGGAGAATGGCGACCCGCGTTTCGAAGTCGGGAACCTGAATGTCAGCGATTAGTCCTGAGTTAAACCGGGAAATAAGCCGTTCCTCCAACCCTTTCAGTTCGGAGGGCGGACGGTCCGATGAGAGAACAATCTGCTTGCCCTTTTGCTGAAGTTCATTAAACGTGTGGAAAAATTCTTCCTGGGTGCGCTCTTTGTTGGCAAAGAACTGGATGTCATCCACTAAGAGGAGATCCACGTTTCGGTAGAGCTGGCTGAATGCGGAAGTTCGGTTGTTCTGAATGGCGTTGATGAAATCGAGCGTGAACTTTTCGCTGCTGACGTAGCGGATCCGCTTAGCCTTTCCTTTCTTCGCAGCATAATTGCCAATTGCTTGGATGAGGTGGGTTTTACCCAGACCAACGCCGCCGTAAATAAGTAGCGGGTTGAAGGTTGTCTTACCCGGATTCTCGGCGACGGCAAGGGCAGCGGCTTTGGCAAACTGATTGGAACTGCCTTCCACGAAGTTCTCAAAAGTGTACCTCGCATTCAGGCGCGTTTCATACTCGGGCAGAAAAGAGGTCTGCGCCGGCAGTTCAGGCGTTTCGGGCTGGTCAGTCAACGAGGGGATCATCTGTTCATCCAATGAGACGGTGTAATGGCGGGTGGGAGCATAGCCAAGAATATCCAGGAAGATGCGATCCAGGAGATCGCAGTAATGCTCTTCAATCCACTCATAGTGAAAGCGGCTCGGGACCTGGATGATCAGTTTGTCGCTGAACAGTTTGAGCGGGACAATGGGCTTAAACCATGTGGAAAATGTTTGCGGCGGCACATGTTTCTGAATTTCCGCCAGGCATTGGTCCCAGATTGATTCCAGATCTTTTAACGCCGTCGCCATTTTAAATCCTCGATTTTGCGGTTAATTTTTCTTATCTCCCGTTTTTCCCGAACAACTATTAAAGGCGAGTCAGCTACACAAATTCCCAAACAAAGAACAACATGCGAAGTTATCCACAAATTATCCACACAAAATCCCTCAGCTTTCACCGCTGAAAAATATATGACGGCGCGCAAAAATGTCAAATCTTCGCGTCGAAAAAGTGATGCGCTAATTTCTAAAAAAAACTTGAATTTTCGAAAGGGTAAATTGTATATTTTTTAGCGTTTTTCGGATCGGAAGAAGCTGTTCAGTAATAAAAAAGAGAACAGGGAGTTAAGATGAAGCGCACTTATCAACCGAGGAACCGGAGAAGGAAGAACGTGCACGGGTTCCGCGCCAGAATGAAAACGAGATGGGGCCGGCAGGTGCTGAAGCGGCGACGGGCAAAGGGGCGGAAAAAACTCACTGTCAGCGATGAATTCACCGCAAAATGACGGATGGACGCAGCAGAAGGGTCCGCCAGGAAGCGGGAGACGCTGAGAAAGTATGAAATCCTCCGCGGCCACGGCGCCATTGAGCGGGTCTTCCGGGAAGGAAAAAAAGTGAACGGAAAGCTGGTTTCCGTTTTTTACTTGCCTAACCCAGAAAAAAAGGTCGCTTTTGTTGCTTCCCGACAGTATCGGAAAGCGGTGAAAAGAAACCGGGTAAAACGGCTGCTTCGGGAAATTTACCGGAAAAACAAGGATCTATTTCCGGATGGGCATTGGATTCTTTACGGCAAGTTTTTTGATCCGATACCGGACTATCACCAGTTAAAACAAGATGTTATAAAAACAATGGAAGTCTTTAAGAAAGCCCATCAAAACAATGATTAATCGCATTTTTATTGGCATTATCCGGTTGTATCAGCTGCTTCTTTCGCCGCTTTTTCCCCCATCCTGCCGATTTTATCCAACCTGTTCCGAATACAGCATTGCGGCGTTCCGAAAGTATCCGCTGCACAAAGCCCTGGCAAAAAGCGTATGGCGAGTTTTGCGCTGCAACCCTTGGAATCGCGGTGGGTACGATCCTGTGGAATAGACGAGGAATTTCAGAATGAGTGAGAGGGGTTATGGATAGACGAACAGTTGTCGCCTTCGTGTTAATTGGCCTGGTTCTGATCTTTACCCAGACAGAGTTTTACAAGAGCAAGGTTTTGCCAGAAAGGGGAAAGATTGCAGCCGACACCACTTCCATTGATGTTCTTAAAAAGACGGAACTAATTGAGAATGAAAGGGATACGCTTAATAAGGCGGAAGGAGTGGAAAGATTTTCGGCCGGCCCGCCTGTTACACCGGGAGTGAAAGATGATCTGGAAGAGGATGTTTTGGCCTTTCCGGAAGAAAGGCGGATCGAGATAGTCACACCGGAGTATGAAGTTGTGCTTTCCAACCGCGGCGGAGGAATTGTCAGTTGGAAATTACACCGTTATCTGGATGCCGACAGTCAGTTTGTGAGTCTGGTGCCGCCGATGAAGCACGGCGTGCCCGGGATCGGTGTAGCAATGGGGCGGGACACTGTCCGATACGACGATTACCTTTATGAGGTAACGGTTTCTGGGGCGCAGGAGGGGGAGAGAATTTACCTGAAGGAAGAGAATCCGGACGTCGAAGTCCGCTTTCGGCTGGCATTTAAAGACGGGAGGTCCATTGAAAAGAGATTCCGCTTCCGGTACGGCCAGTACAATTGCGAGTTTGAACTGGGCATTCGGGGGTTCCAGGGCAAAACATCGGACAAAAGCTATCACCTGATCTGGGATGCCAGCCCGCTACCCACGGAGGAACCAGTGCGGGATGACCTCGGCTACACCAAGATCTACGCCTACCTGGGCAACGACTTGCAGGATTTTAACGTCAAAGAGACACAGATAGAGTGGAAGAGTGAAGAGGTGACGGGCATTGTGAACTGGGCAGCGGTGCGGACCAAATATTTTGTTTCGGCCATCGTGCCTCTGGAACGGAAGGGCAGGAGCCTTTTTTACAGGGGCCGGGGGGTTCAGCTGGCTCCCGGAGAGCGCTTCAAACGATATGAGTTTTCCGTCATTATGCCGCTGGAGGATGAGGCGGCACAGTCGGACCGCTATGTCCTTTACCTGGGTCCGCTGGAATATAACGAGCTGAAGTCCCTGGGCCTGAATCTTGAAAAGCTGATCATGAGTTCCAGCGGCTACGAGCGTCTATTCCGGCCGTTCAGTATAGCCATTCTGGTTGCCCTGAAATTTATGCAGCGTTTTATCCCAAACTGGGGGCTGGTGATAGTGGTTTTTTCGATTCTCATCAAACTGCTGCTTTATCCTCTTACCCACAAATCCTACACCTCCATGAAAAAAATGCAGCAGATACAGCCGCTGATGGCCGAGTTGAGGGAAAAATACAAAAACGACCCGCAGCGGCTGAACCGCGAGATGATGAAGCTGTACAAAGAGTATGGGGTCAACCCGATGGGCGGCTGCCTGCCGATGTTGCTGCAGATGCCGCTGCTGATCGGCCTTTTTATCGTCTTCCGGTCTACTATTGAGCTGAGGGGCGCGGAATTTATCTGGTGGATCAAGGATCTTTCGAAACCGGATGTGATCTTCACGCTACCGTTTTCGCTGCCGTTTTACGGCAATCATGTGAGCGTCCTGCCACTGGCGATGGGACTTTCGATGTTTCTGCAGCAAAAGAGCAGCATGCAGGACCCGCGCCAGAAGGCCATGGCCTATTTCATGCCCATATTTTTCGTGCTGCTGTTCAATTCGTTCCCGTCGGGACTCAACCTCTACTATACGCTTTTTAACCTGCTAACGGTGGTGCAGCAGAAGTTCATTAAAACGGAACCAGTGGAGATTAAGCCAGTAGAAAAGAAAAAGGGGCGTGGCAGGAAAGGGAAGCGCGCGTGATGCATCTGGAAGGGAGAAGATTTGGGGCTCCATCGCAAGATGGAGCTTTTTTTTAGCGATGGAGGCACAAAAAGACACCATTGCAGCCATTTCGACACCGGCAGGAACCGGTGGGATCGCTGTGATCCGCATTAGTGGCCCGGAGGCGGTGACTATTGTAGAGCCGCTGTTTGAACATAGAGTGCCGCTGACGGAGGTGGAAAGCCATCGGGCAGTGGTAGGTTATTTTTCGGCTGAACCCGGGGGGGAACCGCTGGATCAGGTGGTGGTAACTCTATTCCGGGCGCCCCACAGCTACACCGGGGAGGATGTGGTGGAAATCAGCTGTCACGGCGGGCGATATCTCGCGCAGGTGGTGCTGGAGGCGGTACTGAATCGGGGGGCAAGGTTGGCCGAGCCCGGCGAGTTTACCAAACGCGCCTTTTTGAACGGGCGGATAGATCTGGCCCAGGCGGAGGCGGTGGTGGACCTGATCCAGGCACAGACCAGGGAAAGCCTGCGCTATGCGGCCAGGCAGCTTCGGGGAGGCTTTTCCCGCCAAATTGAGGCGCTGAGAGAACGGATCGTGGCAGTTCTGGCCAATCTGGAACTGGAGCTGGATTTTGTGGAGGAGGATATCACGCTGGCGCCGGCCGAGGAGGTGGAAAAGGCGTTAAAAGCCCTGCTGACAGACATCGGAAAGCTCTTGAGGAGCTATTCGGCCGGACGGCTGATCCATGAAGGGGTGAGGACGGTCATCGTTGGAAAGCCCAATGTGGGAAAATCGAGCCTTTTTAACGCCCTTCTGGGGTATGAGCGGGCCATTGTGGATGAGGTGCCAGGAACGACCAGGGATGCGCTGGAGGCCCACCTGGATATCGGCGGCACGCTATTCCGCTTTGTCGATACGGCGGGGCTCCGGCAGAGTAGGGAGCGTATCGAGAAAAAGGGCATGGAGATTACAGAGAAGTATGTGGCGAGCGCGGATCTGATCCTGTTTGTGGCCGATGTGACCAGCGGCTTTGCGGAAGAAGACCGGAAAATCTGGAAGCGGATCGCAATGAGGCTGGAGGAAAGCCGCGAGGAGCCGGGGATTGTATTCGTCTGGAATAAGATCGACTTGAACGGGAAAGAAGAAGAACTGCCGGGCGAAGTGAAGAACAGGGTGGAAGGCGTTGTGAGTGTTTCGGCGCGCAGGGGAGATGGACTGGACAGGTTACATGATCTTCTCGCAGGCTATGTAAAAAATCGGATAGGGACAGAAACCGGGGAAATCGTAACCAACGTGCGGCACAGAAGGGCCCTGGATGATACGAGAGCGGCCCTGGAGCGGGCCCTGTCTGCCGTGGAAAAAGGGATGAGCGGCGAATTCGTGGCGGTGGACCTTCGGGAAGCGCTCGACGCCCTGGGCCGGATCGTAGGGAAGACCACCCCGGAGGACGTACTGGGGTATATCTTTGAACATTTCTGTATCGGCAAATGAATGTTTCACGTGAAACGTGGAGGCGGGTGAAGGGACCGATGGCACGGAAATCCGTCTACGATGAATACGATGTAATTGTGGTGGGTGCGGGACATGCGGGATGCGAAGCGGCGCTCATTGCCGCGCGCATGGGCGCGAGGACCCTACTGGCCACCATGAATCTTTTTACTGTGGCTCAGATGTCCTGCAACCCGGCCATCGGGGGGCTCGCCAAGGGCCATCTGGTCCGGGAAATCGACGCACTGGGCGGCGAAATGGCGCTGAACACAGACCGCGCCGGGATTCAGTTCCGGATGCTCAACCGCTCCAAAGGACCGGCTGTTTGGTCTCCTCGGGCCCAGTGTGACCGCCTCCTCTATTCCTGGCAGATGCGGCTCGCCCTGGAGCGCCAGCCGAATCTTCATCTCAAGCAGCTGATTGTGGAAGGTATCGTGGTAGAGGGCAGAAGGGTCGTGGGGATCCGCCTGAAGTCGGGAAGCGTGATCTACGGCAGAACCGTGATTCTGACCAGCGGTACCTTTTTGAACGGGAAAATGTATACCGGTCTGGTGGCCACGCCCGGCGGGAGGGCCGGAGAATTGGCGGCCACCGGAATCAGCAAGGATCTTCTGGCCCTGGGATTTCGAATCGGACGGCTCAAAACTGGAACCCCTCCGCGTATAGACGGGAATACCGTGGATTTCTCCAAGCTGACGCCGCAGTACGGCGATGAGCCGCCTCAGCCCTTCTCTTTCCGCACCGGAGAACTGAAGGTAGACCAGTTACCGTGCTATCTTACTTCAACCCGGCCGGAAACCCACTCCGTGCTGCGTACCGGACTGGACCGCTCGCCCATGTACACGGGGCTGATTCAGGGGGTGGGCCCAAGATATTGCCCCTCCATAGAGGATAAAATCGTGCGCTTCAGCGAAAAGGAGCACCATCAGATTTTTCTGGAACCCGAAGGCCGCGGCACTTCTGAAATGTACGTGAACGGATTTTCTACCAGTTTACCGGAAGAGGTCCAGATCCGGGCATTGCGTACCATTCCGGGGCTGGAAAATGTGGAGGTAACCCGCCTCGGTTATGCCATCGAATATGACTTTTTTCCAACCGATCAGATTTTTCCCAATCTGGAAACGAAATTTGTGGAAAACCTCTTTTTCGCCGGGCAGATCAATGGTACATCCGGCTACGAGGAAGCCGCGGCGCAGGGAATTATGGCGGGAATCAATGCCGTTTTGAAGATCCGCGGTGAAGAGCCCTTTGTCCTGGAGCGGTCAGAAGCTTACATTGGGGTGCTGATCGATGATCTGGTGACTCGCGTTCCAGAAGACCCGTACCGGATGTTTACCTCCCGGGCCGAGTACCGGTTGCTATTGCGTCAGGACAATGCCGATCTGCGGCTGCTGCCCTATGCGGAAAAATACGGCCTGTTGCCGCCGGAGGCCCTGGAACGAACCCGGGAGAAAAAGCGGTGGATCGGGCGCCTGCTGCAAGAGCTGAAAGGACGGCGCGTGGACCCGGAAGAAATCGCACCGGTGCTGGAGAAATACGGCTCTGCTCCCATCAGCCAGCGGGAAAGCCTCTATCAGCTTTTGAAACGGCCGGAGATCCCGATTTCCGCCCTGCGGCCGTATCTTGGGGGATTGCCCGCTGAAGCCCGTCTGCGGGAGGAGGTGGAGCGCCAGGTTGAAATCGAGGTAAAATACGAGGGCTACATCCGCCGTCAGGAGGCGATGGTGCAGGCTTTCCGGGCAATGGAGCACCGGTACATCCCGGAGGACATCGATTATGCCGAGATCCCGGCGCTTTCTTCCGAGGCCCGGGAAAAATTGAGTCGTTACCGGCCAAGATCTCTGGGACAGGCTTCACGGATTGCAGGCGTTTCACCTTCGGATATTTCCGTGCTTCATATCTACCTGGCTAAGCGGAAGCGTGAAAGGACTGCGCACACGGAAAAGGTGGATGAGTCGTCCTGATGTTTCACGTGGAACATTCCATCCGTGAGGCGGCGGAACAGCAGTTGCAAGCATTCCTCCGCGGTTGTGATCTGCTCGGCTTTTCGCTTACCCCCCATCAGGTTCAACAGATCCATACCTATCTGGAGCTTCTGCTGGACTGGAACCGCCGTATGAATCTTTTTGCCCCCGGCGATGCCGGACGTCTTGCCGAGCGCCACGTACTGGAATCCATCGCCTGGATACGTGCCTTTCCTTCTCCTATCCCGGAAGGGCTTCTGGATGTGGGGACGGGGGCCGGCTTCCCAGGACTGCCCATCGCGGTCCTTCTGGACTATACCCACGTCGTTCTTCTGGATTCCAAACGCAAAAAGATCCAGTTTCTTGAACACGCCATTCATAGATTGGGATTGAAAAGTCGGGTCCGCACAGTGCTGTCCCGCGTGGAAGAGCTGGACCGGCAGCGGTTCGCCGAAACCGCTTTTCCGCTCATTACCGCCCGGGCGGTGGCTTCCCTGAAAAAGCTGGTCGAGTGGACCTTGCCTTGGTTGTGCGATGGTGGAAAACTCGTCACGTTTAAGGGAGATCGGCTGGAGGATGAGGTCCGGGAGCTGACACGCGGCAAGAATGCCTTGAAAATAGCTGTACAGGTGATAGATTATACCGCATGGCGGAATGTGCTGGACCGCCCGCAGAAAGTGCAACGGAGGATGGTTGTGGTTACAAGGAAAGGAGAATGAACTTATGGGACGTCAGGTTTTTGAGGAGATTAAGAATCTGGTTACCGAACAGCGGAATCCGCGGTCAATGGACATTGACCGGAAAAGCATCCCGGAAATCTTGAGGATCATCAATGACGAAGACAAGACGGTTCCGTATGCCGTCGAGAAGGAGATCCCTTACATCGCCCGGGCGGTTGAAATTGTGGTGGATGCCCTGAAAAGGGGCGGGCGGTTGATTTACATCGGTGCAGGCACCAGCGGGCGGCTCGGCGTGCTGGATGCGGCGGAGTGTCCGCCCACCTACGGCACACCGCCGGAAATGATCCAGGGCGTAATCGCCGGTGGATACGAAGCCCTGGTGGTGGCCCAGGAAGGTTCGGAAGACCGGCGCGAGGATGCCCCGCGAGACCTCCAGGCCCGAAACCTCTCATCCAAGGACGTCGTGTGCGGGATCGCCGCCTCCCGGCGTACGCCTTATGTCGTGGCCGGGATCGAGTATGCCCGTTCCATCGGTGCCCGGACCATCTTCATCACCTGCACGCCAAGGGAAGAAATGAACCTGGATGTGGACGTAGCCATCTGCCCGGTTGTGGGACCGGAAGTGATTATGGGGTCTACCCGGATGAAGGCAGGAACCGCCCAGAAATTGGTGCTGAATATGATCACCACGACCACAATGATCCGCCTCGGAAAGGTCTATGAGAACATGATGGTGGATCTTCAGATGAACAGCGAAAAGCTGGAGGAACGCTCCAAGCGGACCGTGATGATTATTACCGGGGTGTCTTACGAAGAGGCGGAAAGGATCCTGCGGGAAGCGGGAGGTCATGTAAAAACAGCTGTGGTGATGATCCGGGCGGGCGTGGACCGCGAGACGGCCGAAAAAGCCCTCCAAGAGGCAGAGGGTTTCGTCCGTCAGGCCATTGAGCGGGCCAAGCGCATGAAAAATCCTGTGCAGTGAAAAGGCCCTTCAGAAGAAAGCTTTTTGAGCAGAAGCGTTTAAGCATGGACCGCCCTCCGCAATGGATTGGGACGGATGGGTTGGGGGGCGTTTGATTGACACAAAGGGGGCAGGCAAAAGGGTTGATTGATCAGATTCGCAGGCGAATTCGGAGCTCGGCGCCTTTTCTGAAAGCGGCCGATCTCCTTTCAAAGGGTAAGTCCCTGGAAACATCGGGACTGAAGGGGGCAGGTCTTGCCTTTTTTCTGGATGCACTTTTTGCTCAAATCCGCAAAAACATTGTCGTAGTTACCGCGGAAGAGGAACGGGCGGAACAGCTGTGGAGCGATCTTTCTACAATTATAGGAAAAGGGTCCGTTTTTCTTTTTCCGGAACAAACCCGTTTGCCTTGGCTGCAGCAGCGGCAAAAGGTCGATATTCTCGGATGGCGTCTGCAGTCTCTTGGAGCCCTTCGTGAAGAAAAACCCAGCCTTGTTGTCACAACAATCCGCTCGCTCACGGAAGAAATTCCCGGGCTTGCCGAGGCGGTTTCCCGCTGCCTTTTCCTGAGAACGGGAGAAGAGTATGCCATGGAAGATCTCGTGCGCTGGCTGGCCGAGAATGGCTACGAGCGGGTGGAGCTGGTGAGCGGGGTGGGAGAATTCAGCGTGCGGGGCGGGATTGTCGATGTTTACCCCTATGAGCTGGAACATCCGGTCCGGCTGGAATTTTTCGGGGATGAGATCGAATCGATCCGGATTTTCGATGTGGTGAGCCAGCGCTCCCGGGAGATTGTGGAGCAGGTTCGGCTTTTACCGGTTGTGGGACAGCACAGGGAAAATCTTGCGCCTGCCCGGAGGTTGCTGGATGTGCTGTCCCCCGAGAGAACGCTGCTTTTTTTGGATGGACCCGAAATGCTTGAGAAGGCTCTTCACGAAACAGAGACCTCGGGTGGTTATCGTCTTTTTGGGGAGGGAATCGCGGTTCTCCTGGACGGCCCGGAGGAGAGATGGCAGCGCTTTCTCATCTCGGCGGAATCGTTCCAGAGGATCGTCCACCGGTGGGTGGGAGGGATTCGGCATGCGGCCGTGTCGTTCGGGATGCGTGAGGTGGAGCAATTTCGGGGGAACATCCGTCTTCTCCGTCGGCGGCTCCGGGCGTTTCTGGAGGAGTACCGTCAAAACGGCCCACCTGTCGCCGGGATCCTTCTGGAAGAGGATTTCGAAATTGAGCGGCTCCACGATCTGCTGCAGGAAGATGAGCTGAATGTCGAAATTGCCCGGGGAGCCCTCCATTCGGGGTTCATCTTTCCCGAAGGCTCGCTGCTGCTGATCACGGAATACGATCTTTTTGGCAAAATCCCGCGCCGGCGGCAATGGGGGAAATTTCGGGGCGGCATCCCACGATCGCGGATCCATGCGTTGCAACCCGGTGATCTGGTTGTTCATGTAGATCATGGGATCGGTCGGTTCCTCGGCCTGGAAAAAATCACGGTTGCCGGTTCCGAACGGGAGTGTTTAAAGCTCCAGTACCGCGATGGAGATATCCTCTACGTGCACATCGAGCATTTGCACCGGGTGAGTAAATACACTGGAACGGAAGGGATGGTTCCGCAGCTCAGCAAGCTGGGGGGAAAGGACTGGGAGCGGATCAAGGAACGGACGCGGAAGGCGGTGGAGAAGATGGCGCGGGATCTTTTACACCTGTATGCCGTCCGCAAGGCCCAGAAGGGGTTTGCCTTCTCCCCGGATACCCTCTGGCAAAAGGAACTGGAGGCCTCTTTCGTCTACGATGAAACCCCCGACCAGTTGAAGGCCATCGAGGAGGTGAAGCGGGATATGGAGTCAGAAAGCCCGATGGACCGGCTAATCTGCGGGGATGTGGGATTCGGGAAAACAGAGGTGGCCCTCCGGGCGGCCTTCAAAGCAGTGATGGACGGCAAACAGGTCGCCGTGCTGGTGCCTACTACGGTGCTGGCCCAGCAGCATTATATGACCTTCACCGAAAGGCTGGCCAATTTTCCCGTGCAGGTGGAGCTCCTTTCCAGATTTCGAACCAAAAGGGAGCAGCAGCAGGTTCTTGAAGGGCTGAGAAAGGGAACCGTTGATATTGTCATTGGGACACACCGTTTGCTCTCCGGCGACGTGCAGTTCAAAGACCTCGGTCTGCTAATTGTGGACGAGGAGCACCGTTTTGGTGTGCGTCAAAAAGAGAAGCTGAAAAGCCAGTTCAAGCTGGTGGACGTCCTTTACCTGACAGCCACGCCCATTCCGCGGACGCTGCACATGGCCCTTACCGGCACCCGCGATATGTCGATCATCAACACAGCGCCGAAGGAGCGCCGTCCGGTAATCGTGGAGGTAGCTCCTTTTGATCAGAAGCTGATCCGCCAGGCGATCCTGAATGAGGTCCACCGCGGGGGACAGGTTTTCGTGGTGCATAATCGGGTACGTTCCATTTTTGCCATGGCCCGCCTGATCCAGAAGCTGGTTCCGGATTTGCGGATCGCCGTGGCACACGGGCAAATGCCGCCACACCGCCTGGAAAAAATCATGACAGATTTTGTGAACCGAAAATACGACTGCCTGGTATCAACCATGATCATCGAATCCGGGCTGGACATGCCCAATGTGAACACGTTAATTGTCAATCGAGCCGATAAACTGGGGCTGGCCCAGCTTTATCAGATCAAAGGGCGGGTGGGACGCTCCAACCGACAAGCTTACGCTTATTTTCTGGTACCGCCTTTTAAATTCTTGACCCCCAATGCATTAAAGCGTCTCCAGACAATTGAGGAACATATGGAGCTGGGTGCTGGTTTGCAGATTGCTATGAAGGATCTGGAGATCCGGGGAGCCGGAAATCTCCTCGGACCCGAGCAAAGCGGGTACATCAATGCCGTTGGCTTCGATCTCTACTGCAAATTGCTGAATGAAGCTGTAGCCCGTTTGCGGGCCGGAGAGAAAACACCACAGGTCGCCGCCGAAGAAGAACTGGATGTAACGGTTGATGTTGATGTTGACGCTTATATCCCAAATGAGTACATTACTCTGGATTTTGAGCGGCTATCCATCTATCAGCGCCTGAGTGCGGTGAGAAGTGAAAATGATCTGAACGATCTGGAGGAAGAATTGCGGGATCGCTTTGGTCCGCTGCCACCGCCGGTTCGTGCTCTTTTTCAGGTTGCCCGGATCCGGATCCTGTGCCGCAAACTGGGAATTGAGCGGATAAAATTGTTCCGCGGTGACCTCACAGCGCATCTTTCGGAGGCCTTTTACGGGCCCGAACGTCAGGAACTTTTGCTGAAACTGATTCGTACAATGCAGCAACAATCGTTAAACTCCTTCCGGTTCCTGCACGGAAAGAAATTTGGGTTCAAGTGCCGGTTGAGGCACTCTGGTCATTCCGCTCTGATGGATCTGCGGGATGTTCTTTTGGAGGTCAGTAGGGCGTGCAGCGCAATAAAAGAGGATGGAGGAGGGCAATGAGGGTAAGGCGGCTTCCTTTGCATCTGGGATTGGTTCTGCTGGGGATTGCTTTCGTGACTGGCATCTGGGGCTGCGGTTCGGAGAAGGTACGTTTCGTAGCCAGGGTGGGAAATAACTATGTCACCCAAGAAGAGTTTGAAAAGGCGTTTTTGAAAGAGAAGCCGGTGTATGTGGCACAGCACGCAACGCTGGAAGAGAAGCGGCGTTTTTTGCAAAAGATGCTGGACAAGAAGCTGGAATACCTGGCTGCGCTACAGAAAGGAATCGACAGGGAAGAGCCGGTTCGGGAAAAGCTGGAGGCGGAAAGAAACCGTATTCTCTACTTCGCCACCATGGATAAGCAGGTGGTTTATAAGATCATCACGGAAGAGATGATGCGGGATTTCTACCGGCGCTCCCGGGTTGAGGTCAGGGCGCGGCACATCCTGTTCAAAGTGCCTGCCGATGCGACGCCGCAGCAGGTGGAAGAGGCCCGCAAGAAAGCGCAGGAAGTGATCCACGAATTGCAGAATGGGGCGGATTTTGCCGAACTCGCCAAAAAATACTCCGAAGACCGGGCCACGCGGGAGCGGGGTGGCGATCTGGGATTTATCCGATGGGGGCGGATGGAACAGCCCATCCTGGATGCGGTGTTCAAAATGGGAAAGTATCAGTTCACCACGGAGCCAGTGCGTACCTCGCGGGGGTTTCACGTAATTCAGGTGACCGACCGCCGGATTGTTCCGCAAAAGCCGTTTGAAATCGAAAAGAGCAATATTGCGCAGACCCTTTTTCAGAAGCACCGGAAAGAAATCATGGAGCTTTACGACCGGTTCAACCAAGAGCTGGAACGCCGTTATCGGGTGCGCTATCTGGAAGCCAACATCGACAGTATGGCCCGCTATTTTGCCCGGCCGGAGGTGGATTCCATCATGCGTTCTTTCGAGTGGGTCTCGAGGATCCAGCTGGACTGGATGGAACCGGGAATGAGAAATTTGCCGCTGGCCCAGATTGAGGGCAAGCCGTACACCATCGAAGACATGTTCAAACAGGTCAAACAGCGCGCATCCGGTTCTCCGGTGATGCCCATTCACACGCCAAAACAGCTGCGGGAGATGCTCCAATCTGAAGTCCGCATTGCTCTAGCCATCCGTTTTGGCCAGCGGCGCCGCTATCTGCACCAGTCTCCCTACCGGGAGGAATTTCAGAAGAAAAAAGAAGAGATTTTGCGGAGCATTATCCGCCAGCGTGAACTGCTGGATAAAATCGAGATCACCGAAGACCTCAAGAAGAAATATTATGAAGACCACAAGGACAATTATAAGGTGCCAGCCAAAGCACGGGTGCAGGAAATACTCGTGAAAGACGTAACATTGGCCAACCAGATTGCTGAGTGGGCAAAAGCTGGCCGCAACTTCGACCGGCTTGCGGAGAAGTACAATGTCCGGATCACCACCAAGAACAAAAAAGGCCACCTCGGCTGGCTGACCCGGAACAGTTACGGGCCAATCGGGCGCAATGCGCTGGAGATGAAAGTCGGCGAAATTCGCGGTCCCATCCGTTACGGGAAGAACTATTCCATCATCAAAGTGCTCGAACGGACGGAGGAAACGGTGCAGCCGTATGAGGAGGTGAAGGATCGCGTGGAGTCGGATCTGCGCAAGGAGCTCCTCCGCCGGCGGGAAGAGGACTGGAAACACGAACTGCGTAAGATATTTCCGGCCCGGATCTACTTGGACAATCTGGAGAAAGCGCTCAAAGAGATTCGGAGTCGGGCGTGAGTCTGCCAAAATTGATGGGAGAAAAGGTGAAAAGAAAATCCCCCTCAAAGTGGACAATCCCGTTCCTACTGACGGTACTGGTGGGGCTCGCCTGCACAGGAAGGAACGACAACAGTCCGGTGGTAGCCCGTGTGGGACACCGTACCCTGACCGTCAAAGAGCTCCGGGCTATGCTGCCCGACACCGGACACTCTCCGCTGGAACTGCAGGTGGTGCGACCGCTCATCTACCGGTGGATCGACCGCGAAGTTCTTTATCAGGCCGCCGAAGAAGCCCGCATCGGCGAACGCGAGGACATTGTCCGGCAACTCCAACAGTTGCGCCGCGATCTGCTCATCGAATATTTTCTTGCAGATAAGATCGCAACCCTGCCGGAAATCACCGAGGCCGAGGTGAAGGCCTATTACGACCAGAACCGCGACTATTTCGTCCGGGATTATCCGGAATACCGCTATTTTTACCTCATTTGCAAAGACCGAAAAACGGCCATACGGCTGAAACGGGAACTGCGCGAAGGGAAGGATTTTGCGACCCTTGTGTCCGAAAATTATCCGCAAAATGTGCTCAACAGCGAGTGGGACTCCGGATACGTGCCACTGGAACGGGTGTTGCCGGCTCTGCAGCGAATTGTACCGTCTCTGCAGCCCGGAACCCTGTATGGACCGGTGATGACCCAGGGAAAGCCCGTGCTGATCCGCCTTGTGGAGCGGCATAAAGCCAACACACTGAAAAGCCTGGAACAGGTGCGGGCAGAGATCGAGCAGCGGCTGCGGGAAGAAAAGTACAGGGAAGCCTATCAGCAGCTGCTTAACTCTCTCAAAAATAAAAAGCGGATCGAAATTCACTTTGAGGCGTTAACGGAAAAGTAGAAATTTTGTGGAGTGAAAGAAGGGGTTCGTATGAGAAACCGATTGCTTGGGTGGGCAGGGATACTGCTCATCACCTGTCTGGTAACACCGCAATCATCGGGGCAGGAGCTCCTCGATGGCATTGCTGCTATTGTTGGCGATGAGATCATTTTGCATTCGGAGGTCTCCCAGTATGCTTTCAATGTGGCGCTACAGCTTCAGGTGGACATTCAAAAGAATCCGGAGCGGTTTGATGAGATCCGCAAAAAGACCCTGGAGCACTTGATCATTCAGAAGATCCTTTTGGCGAAGGCCAAGGAAGATACCATCACCGTGGATGACGCCCAGGTCGATCAAGTCCTGGATCAGCAAATTCAGGCGTGGATCCAGCAGATTGGTGGCGAAAAGAAGCTGGAAGAATATTTCGGCATGCCGCTGAATAAGATCCGCAGGGAATTCCGGGAGGAAATTCGCGACCGGCTTATTGTGGAGAAGGTTCAGCAGGAGTTTATGCAGAAGATATCCATTACCCGCCCGGAGGTGGTGGAATTTTACAATACGATGAAAGACAGCCTGCCGGAAATGCCAGAGCGGGTTAATATCAGTCACATCCTTCTGGAAATTAAGGCCCGCGGGAAGGCACGGGAGGAAGCCCTGCAAAAGATCCGCGAGATCCGGAAGAAAATTGTAGAGGGGGGCGCAGATTTTGCCGCCATGGCCCGCCTCTATTCCGAAGATCCCGGTTCGGCACGGCAGGGAGGCGAACTGGGCTTTATCCAGCGCGGAGATTTTGTGAAGGAGTTTGAAGAGGTAGCCTTCAGCCTGGAACCCGGCCAGGTTTCCGATGTGGTCGAAACGCGCTTCGGGTTTCACATAATTCAGATGATTGAGCGGCGTGGCGAGAAAATCAACGTCCGCCATATTCTGATCCGGCTGAAACCGACCGAATCCGACGTGGAAGCCACCCGCAAACTCATCCAAGCCATCCGCGATAGCATCATTTTGGGTGCGGATTTTGGCGAGATGGCCCGGAAGTATTCCGACGACAACACCACGAAAGAAGAGGGCGGCCGTCTGGGATGGTTTCAGGTGGATCAGCTTCAGCTGCCCGAATTTAAAGAGGCCATTCAGGACCTGCAGCCGGGGGAGGTGAGCAAGCCGTTCCGCACGCAATTCGGGTTTCACATCGTGAAGCTCAACGCCAGAAAGTCCGGCGGCAAATTAAACCTGGACCGCGACTGGGAGGAGATTGAACAGATAGCTCTGAATTACAAACGCAATCGCGAATTTAAGAAGTGGGTGGAGGAGCTGAAAAAGAACGTCTACATTGCCATCAAAGAATAGTCCATCCCACGAAGGCCTTCCGGAGGGAAAGCTTTTTTGTCGTAGGCCCGGATGTTTTGGCATCCGGGCTTTTTTGTGTGGCGGCGCAGGTCAAGAAGCGTTGCAATTTGATTTTTTGCTTGCGATAGATCACAATTTTTTTCACCTTAAGCTGCGTACAAAAATTCCTTACATATTTTGAGGGTTGATGGATGAAGCGCTTTTTCCGTGTTTTTGTGGCAGCCGCTGTCCTGTTTTTATTGCACAGTGGCTTATTAGCCCAGGAACATATTCGTATCCTTCACTGGGCCGATTTTCATGCTGCCAACCGCGGGTTTCCGCCCTCCGGAAAACAGAAAGTCTGGACGGGTGGAATGCCTCTTCTGGCAGGTGCCATCCAGTCCTTCCGGGCGGATTCGGTTCCCGTTGCCGTTGTACATGCTGGGGATGAATTTCAGGGGACGCCGATCTCGACCCTGACCCGCGGTGAATCTCAGGTTTACCTGCTTTCGCTCCTCAAGCTGGATGTTTTTGAGCCAGGAAACCACGACTTCGACTATGGAAAAGACCGCCTCCTGGAACTGCTTCGGCGTTTTCCGCTGCCCGTCATCTGTGCCAACCTTTTTGATCGGCGGGAGGGCCGGTTGCTATTTCCGCCATACCGCATTGTATCCCTCGGATCGGTGCGCGTGGGATTTATTGGGCTCATCACGCCTTCGCTTTCCCGCCTGGTGATGCGGAAAAATGTGGCTGGACTCCGTGTGCTGGAACCGGCCGCCTCTGTGCGCCGCTTTGTCCGCGCCCTGAGGGACTCAGTGGATCTGTTTGTGGTTGTGAGCCACATGGGGATCGATCGGGACCGTGAGCTGGCCAGACAAGTGGGAGCGTTGGATTTGATCCTTGGGGGGCATTCCCACACCGTAATGCGGAAGCCGGAAATCGTAAACGGGGTACTCATTTCGCATGCCGGATCCAAGGGGCGATCGATCGGGATTATTGACCTGTGGGTGGACGCCGAAAAAGATACGATTGTTTCTTTTCGGCGGCGTCTTGAGCCGCTTACGGATCGCGCGTTTAGAGCAGATCCCGGCATTCAGGCGGTAGTGGATTCCCTTGAAGCGGTGGTAGACAGAGAACTGGGCGAAGTGGTTGCCACCCTGAAACGTGATTGGGTGCGGAAATACCGGGGAGAGAGCAACATCGGCGACTGGATTGCTGATGCCTACCGCGCCTTCACAGGGGCCGACATCGCATTCCATAACAGCGGAGGAATCCGCAAGGGTCTAAAAAAGGGACCGGTCACCAAACGGGATTTTTGGGAGATCTGTCCGTTCGAAAACCGGCTGGTTGTTTTTGAGGTGCGCGGCCGCGAGCTGTACCGCCTGCTGGAAACAAATTTTGATGGGAAGGGGGAGTTTTTGCAGATGTCAGGCCTGGAGGTCTGGGTGGATCTGTCGAGACCGCCTGGCCAGCGTGTTCTAAAAGTTCGGGTGAATGGCGAACCAGTGAAAGACAGCCGAATCTACCGCGTGGCCACCAACAATTTTCTTGTGGATCATTTCTACGATGTTTTTGGGCTGCCTCCCAAGGGACGGAAAATCTCTTACTTGGATGCCATCGATCATGATGTTTTGATCTGGTATGCCAGGAAGCAAAAAGTGATAGAGGGCAAAAAAGCCGGGCGCATTCATTACCGCCGGAATCGGTGAAGTTCATAGCTACAACAAACGGAGGGAGAGAGCCTCATGCTTCGCGGGAACAAACAGCACCGAGTTCGCATCTGGATTTGGATGCTTGTGGTTTCGCTCTTTTCTGCTTCTTTTTTACTGGCACAGGAAGAAGTCCCTTCGCCGGAAAAGTACCTCGGGTATAGGCTAGGTGAGCGGTTTACACCGCATGCCAAAGTGTTTGCTTATGTAAAAACCGTTGCGGATCGCTCAGACCGGGTTCTCTACCGCTCTTACGGAGAGACTTTCGAGGGACGGGAGCTGGGAATTTTGATCATTAGCGATCCGGCAAACCTGGCCCGTATCGAAGAGATCCGCGCGCAGAATTTGCGCCTCACGGACCCGAGGCGCATCTCCGAAGGCGAGGCCGCAAAAATCATCCGGGAAAATCCGGGAATTGTCTGGCTCAGTTACAACGTGCACGGCAATGAGTCCTGCTCATCGGAAGCCGCCATGAAGGTGCTTTATCGCCTGGCCACTGCCCAGGATGATAGCACACGGGAATGGTTGAAACGGCTGGTTATCATCATGGACCCGATGCTGAACCCGGATGGGCGGGACCGCTATGTAAACTGGTACAATTCGGTGGTGGGCGCACAGCCCAATCCGGACCCGCTTGCGGTGGAACACCGGGAACCCTGGCCCGGCGGTCGCGGAAACCATTACCTGTTCGATCTCAACCGTGACTGGGCCTGGGCCGTCCAGAAGGAAAGCCGCCTCCGTATTCAGGAGTACCACCGCTGGATGCCGCAGGTGCATGTGGATTTTCACGAAATGGGTTACACCAGCACCTACTTCTTTTTTCCTCCGTCGCGCCCGGTGAATCCTCTCTTTCCCGAACAGGTTCACCGCTGGGCGGAAATTTTCGGGAAGGGGAATGCTACCTATTTTGACCGGGAGGGAATTCCCTATTTTACGGGGGAGAGTTTCGATCTCTTTTATCCGGGATATGGGGACTGTTATCCCACGTTCAACGGGGCGACGGGGATGACCTACGAACAGGGAGGGGGCGGCTTTGCCGGACTGCGGATCCGCCGGCCGGACAAAACCGAGCTCACGCTGAAGGACCGCCTCCACGGCCATTACCTGGCGTCCCTGGCGACCATCCAAACGGCGGCGCAGCACCGCGAAGAACGCCTGAGGGACTTTTTCCGCTTCTTCCAGTCCGCACTGAACTATCGTGATCCGCAACGGCCACGCTGGGTGTTTTTGGATCGCCGCAACGATCCTGCCCTCTTGGAGGCCCTGGTAGAACTCTTGCGATTCCACCGGATCGAAGTGGCGGTGCTGGAGAAACCAGCACGCGTGCAGGCGGTGGCATATGGCGAATCTGTTGCCCGGAGCCGGCGGTTCCCGGAGGGAACTCTGGTGGTTGATCTCAACCAGCCGATGGGGTATCTGGCCCGGGCCCTTCTGGAGCCGGAAGCGCAAAAACCTGACACTCTGTTTTTCTACGACATCACCTCCTGGAGCCTTCCCTATGCCCTGAATTTGAAAGCATTCTGGGCGAAAAAGGCGGGCGGCCTCCAGATCAACAGGCAGTTTGATCTGCCGAAACCAGAGGTCCCGGACATCTCGCCGGCGCGCGTGGGGTACCTGGTGCCGTGGGGGCAGATCCGTGCCATCCGCTTCCTTGCGCAGTGTTTTGGAGAAGGAATCCGTGTGCGAATAGCACACCGGCCATTTGTGTATGGTGGGAGAAAATTTGGACGCGGCAGTCTGGTTATTCTTAACCGCGACAATAGGGATAAAAAGAATCTTGTGGGACTGCTCCAGAAGATCAGCAGGGAGACCGGTGTTGCCGTTTTTTCCGCTCAATCCGGGATGACTGAATCCGGAATCGACCTTGGGTCCAATTATGTGCGGCCGCTGAAAAAACCAAAGGTTCTGCTCCTGCGCGACCGGCCGGCATCCTTTACCAGTGTGGGCGCGGTCTGGTTTCTATTTGAACAGGTGTACGGATTTCCCCTTACGTTGATCAATGCCGATTTGCTGAAGAGCGTTCGCTTCGAGGATTACAATGTGCTGATTCTTCCTTCCTCTTACGGCCGCGGGGGCGGAATTCGGTCGGTACTGGACTCTGCAGCCGTCGAGCGCCTGAAAAAGTGGATCCGGGATGGTGGGGTACTCATCACCATGGGAGGCTCAGCTGGCTTTGCCACTGCTGACGGGGCAAAACTGGTGGATGTGGCTGTGAAGAAAGAGAAGCGAAAGGGCAAAAAGAAAGATAAAAAAGAAGAACTTTCGCCGGAGGAAATTGCCGAAAGAAAGCGGACCGTGGCGGAACGCGAGCTGGAGCGCTGGAAAGAACGCGTGCCCGGTACCATTATGCGAATTCTTCTTGACCAGACACATCCCCTGGCGTATGGCATGCCGCGCCAGGCCTTTGTGCTGAAGCGCGGGCGCCAGGTTTTTGAATTGGGCAAAAAAGGATATAACGTGGCGCTGTTTCCGGAGAAGGACGCGAGGATAACGGGTTACCTGTCTGAGAAGAATGTCCGGCTGATCCGTGGCGGGGTATACCTTTATGAACAGCGCCTGGGTCGCGGGCACGTGGTTCTGTTTGCGGATGAGCCCAATTTCCGCGGATTCTGGCGCGGTCTGGATCTGCTCCTTTGTAATGCTGTATTTTTCCTGCCGTCCTGGTGAGCCGAGCGGCCTGAAAAAGCACAGGGCCCGGAAAGCCCGGAAGGGTGAATGGCTGGGGCAGCCCGCGCTTTGTGGAAACTGGAGACTGGACGGCAGGAAGGAAGAAAATAGCAGGAGAGAATCGCCATGCTGAGCGTGCTTGGATGGGCGGCGTTTGTCCTGGGCCTCCTGATCGGCTTGATCATCATTCCGTTTGGGCTGCCCGGGACATTTGTCATCGCTGGGGTGGCGCTCATCGCCGGAATTTTCACTGGCTTTCATCCCATTGGCTGGAAATTACTGGCGTTCCTGTTTGGTCTTTCGGTGCTGGTTGAAGTGGTGGAATACCTCTTGAGCGCTGTTGCAGCCAAAAAATACGGCTCTTCCCGTTGGGGAATGTGGGGCGCCATCCTTGGCGGGTTTGCCTTTGCCATCTGGGCTACGCCCATTTCTCCGTTTATCGGCACAGTCTTCGGCGCATTTATCGGCGCGTTTCTGGGTGCCTTCTTTTTTGAATGGCTCCGCTTTGGCGATGTGGGGCGCGCCTTTCGCTCCGGCTGGGGTGCGTTTCTCGGAGCCCTGGGGGGAAGGCTGCTGAAGTTCCTGGCAGCACTGGTCATGGTCACCCTGATTGCCTTCACACTACTGTAAAAGTTTTGGAATCCAGCAGGGGATTTTCATACCTTGGGTTGGAAGGCCACGCGGGACCTGGAAGGGACGGAAAGTGATGGTGCGGCCTGGTAGCTGAGCGGGGACCTTCTTGAGAAAGACGGAATACCGCCCGATTAACTGATTGCGGATCAAAAAGGGGTGCCGGTGGGTTTAACATTCTGTCTGGAGCGCCAAAAGGTGGGAGCCGGTAATATTATGAAGAACACCTGGCAGATGGGGATTTTGCTTCTGGGACTGGGTCTCTTGAGCCCGATGCAGACCGCTGCTCAGACAGATCCGGCATTGTTTACCATCGCTCGGGTAAAGTACAGCGGCGGGGGCGACTGGTACAACGACCCTTCCGCCATTCCGAACCTTCTGGAATTCCTGGCGAACGAAACAGGGATGGAGGTGGCCAAAACAGAGGCTCGAGTTTCCCTGACGGACGAACGCCTGTTTTCCTATCCGATCTTATACCTGACAGGCCACGGGCGTATCCGCCTCTCGGATGCCGAAGCACAGCGTCTTCGCGAGTATCTTATCCGCGGAGGGTTCCTCTACGCTGATGACGACTATGGAATGGATAAATATTTCCGGGCGGCAATGAAGCAGGTGTTTCCGGATAAAGATCTGGTGGAATTGCCTTTTTCGCATCCCATTTACCACATCCACTTTGAATTTCCCAATGGACCGCCGAAAATCCACGAGCACGATGGCGGGCCGCCGCATGCATATGCGATCTTTCATGAAGGAAGAATGGTAGTGTACTATACGTTTAACACCAACATTTCGGACGGCTGGGTTGATCCCGAGGTACACAAAGATCCGCCAGCCATCCGGGAGGCAGCTCTGAAAATGGGGGTTAACATTGTGCTGTGGGCCCTGATGCAGTGACATCGGGAGGCTGTTTTTGAGGTTTAAAGCTGAAATAGACGAGCGGGTGAGATGCCGGGCAGCGACTTTGACAGGGGCATGGCAGTGAACGCTTCTACCGGCGACATTGTTGTCCGCATCCTGGACCGGGAGCGGCGCCGGAAATGGCTGATCCGGTTTGGAAAAGGCATCCTCCGGCTTCTGACGGTTGCCCTTTTGCTGTTCCTTTTTCTGCTCGGTGTGGAAATTTTTCTTCAACCCGATCCGGGGCCGCGCACTGCCCTGGTGCTGCTGGCTGGTGGAGTTGTGTTCGTTCTGCTGGCGATAGAGGTTTTTCTCCCGGCCGTCCGTTACCTTTTGCGGCAACCTCCATTTACCGATACCGAGATCGCCAGGGAATACGGCCAGGCTTTCCCGGATGTTCACGACCGGCTTCTTAACGTTTTGCAGCTGAAGGCGAATCTGGAGAACAATCCCGAAGGATATTCGCGGGATCTGATCCTGCATGCCATCCGCCAGGTGGAAAAGATCCTGGCGCAGCATCCCACCAATGGGCTCTACAGCGCTGAACCCCTCCGTAAGTCAGGGCGCCAATTGCTGACACCGCTCCTTATTCTGATATTTGGGCTGGGCATTTTTCCGCAGCAGTTTCGGGAGGGGATAAAACACCTTTTGCACCCAACCGTCCAGTATAAGCCCGTTCCCGTGCAGGCCATTGAAGTCCGGCCGGGAAACACCACTTTGTTGGAAGGGGATTCTTGTCAGGTTGAAATTCGGCTGCGGGGCACATACAGGGGGCCAATCAGGCTCTTTTACCAGGAAGAACATCGCAAGGCCCGGGTTGAGCGAGAACTGAGACCAGATACCGACGGCACCTACCGTTATCTGTTTGCCGGTCTGCGGAAATCCATCCGCTATTTTGTGAAAGCTCTGGAGAAAGTGAGTCCCGTTTATACCCTGCAGGTTGAAAAGCGGCCCTTTGTCCGCCTGCTCAAATTGCAGCTCGTTTTTCCAGCGCATACGGGGATCGCGCCGCGCTATCAGGAAGACAATGTGGGAGATGTAACCGCTATTGTGGGAACCCGGGTTCTGGTACGTGTCGTTCCCAGCAAACCGGTTCAACAGGGATGGATCGTATTCAGTGAGGGCCGAAAAAAGCCCCTGCAGATGTATCCCGATGCGCTGCGCGGGGAGTTTACCGTCCGCCGGGAGGTTTCCTACCACATTGAGCTGGTGGATACGCGCGGTTACCGGAGCGAACATCCCATTGCCTACCGCGTAACCCCGATTCCGGATCAGCCTCCGCTGGTTGAGGTCGTAAGTCCCGGAAAGGACGTGGATCTTACGGAGGAAATGAAGCTGCCGCTTGCTATCGAGGCAGAGGACGATTTCGGCTTTTCGGGGCTTCGCTTGGGTTACCGCATTCAGCCCGCCGTGCAGATTCCGGGAGCTGTGGTTGATACGAACTATCATTACGTCGCTCTGCCGCTGAAGGAACCCTCCGTCACCAAGCTGCGCGTGGAGTATTTGTGGGATCTCAGCAACCTTGGCCTGATGCCCGAGGACGTGGTTTTCTATTTTGCGGAAGTTTTGGACAATGATGCGGTGACCGGACCGAAGCGGGCCCTCTCCCGCATCTATACAGCCCGGTTTCCTTCTGTCTACGAAATTTATGAGGAGGTGACCAGCGCCCAAAAAGGAAAAGTGGAAGAACTCGAAGAAGCGCTGGAGGAAAGCAAGGAGCTAAAGAAAAAACTGGAGGAAATTTCCCGGGAACTGCTTCAGCAAGAGAAGGTAGATTGGCTAAAGAAGCAGGACCTGGAGGAACTGGGCGAGCGCCAGCGTCAGCTCCAGCAGCAGATCGAAGAGATCAAGCGCGATATCGAAGAGATGGTGGAGAAGCTGGAAAGCAACCAGCTTTTGAGTTTCGAAACGCTGAAGAAATTTGAGGAACTGCAGCGTCTTTTTCAGGAAATCATGACGCCGGAGCTGGCCAAAGCGCTGGAAGAGCTGCGGAAGGCATTCGAGCAGCTTGACGAGCGCAAGCTGAAAAACGCCCTGAATCAGCTCCAGCTGGCACAGGACAAAATCCAGAAGAGTCTGGAGCGTACTATAAATCTTTTGAGGCGTTTGGAGCTGGAGCAGAAGCTGGACATGGCCAGACGGCTGGCGGAGAATCTGGCGGAACGCCAGCGTCAGGTGGCGGAGCAGCTGAAAAAAGCCCGCCCGGAAGATCTGGCATCTCTGATGCA
>Ga0209426_1000365_pt1 | contig 53124 bp, 51 predicted proteins | sample Deesub1362B_J571_FD_187697 | JGI IMG/M metagenome (GOLD analysis project Ga0209426, IMG submission 187697) | Deep oceanic, basalt-hosted subsurface ecosystem from Juan de Fuca Ridge flank, Pacific Ocean, CORK Borehole 1362B_J2.571 (SPAdes)... ... | reverse complement strand
CTTCAATTACATCCCTTTGAGGATGATTCTCTACATCATGTATATACCTCATAAGCCAATTATAACCACGAAAATAACTCCTAAGATAGATCTGACGCAATTTTAATCCTTTCCTTTTCCCTCAAGGGAGTCCAATATGTTTTTGAACTTTTGCATTAGTTTCTCCCTCTTTAGCAATTTAAATAATATATCAAAAATATAAATTTTGCAACCTCTATAAGTTTAAAATCTTGATGGTATTTAAACTTTATGATATATTTCGAAAGATGTTAGAGAAACACGTTTACTTATCACTGGTTATTCCAGTTTATAATGAAATGGAGAATTTAGTTCAGCTTTATGAAGAAATAATAGAAAGTTTGAAATCTTTTAATAAAAATTATGAAATAATATTTGTGGACGATGGAAGTGAGGATAATTCCTTTTCTCTATTGAAACAAATTCATGAGAAAGACTCAAGAGTAAAAATAATTAGATTGAGAAAAAATTTCGGTCAAACAGCAGCCCTGTCTGCTGGTTTTGATTATGCAAAAGGGGAAGTGGTAATTACTTTAGATAGCGATTTACAGAATGACCCTCAGGATATCCCCCGTTTAATTAAAAAATTAGAAGAGGGTTACGATATAGTAAGTGGATGGAGACATAGAAGAAAAGACAATCTTTTCACGAGAAAGCTTCCTTCTATAATTGCTAACTGGCTGATTTCTCTAATTACTAATGTTAAACTTCATGATTATGGATGTACTTTGAAAGCCTTTAGAAAAGAAGTAATTAAAAATATTAGATTATATGGAGAAATGCATCGTTTTATTCCTGCGATAGCAAGTTCTATAGGAGTTAGAATTACTGAACTTAAAGTAAATCATAGAACTCGAAAAGCTGGAAGATCTAAATATGGACTTTCTCGTACAATAAAAGTTATTTTGGATTTAATAACTGTTAAATTTCTTCTTAGTTATTCAACCAGACCCCTTCAAGTATTTGGATTAATAGGTCTTCTAAGTGGATTGATAGGTACTGCAATAGGTGCTTATCTTTCTTATCAAAGATTAGTTTTGAAGACAACAGGTCTTACAAACAGGCCTTTACTTCTTTTAGCCATTTTATTAATTTTTATTGGAGTTCAATTTATTACAATGGGTCTTTTAGGAGAGATGGTGGCTCGTACTTATCATGAATCAGTTAATAAGAAAATATATACTATTAGGGAGATTGTTGAGTAAAAAATCAGGAAGATTTAAAAATGAAAATTTTAATGATAGCTCCAGAACCTTTCTTTCAACCAAGAGGGACACCTCTAAGTGAGTATTTTCGAATTAAAGCTTTATCTGAATTGGGATACTCTGTGGATTTAGTTACTTATCATTTAGGTGAAAATGTAAAAATTAAAAATTTAAAAATTTATAGAATTCCTTCAATCCCATTTATAAAAGAGATAAAAATAGGCCCTTCATTTATAAAAGTTTTTTTAGATTTTTTTCTTTTCTTTAAAACAATTGGAAGACTTATAAGGAAAAAATATTCTTTAATTTTCTCCCATGAAGAAGCAGCCTTTTTTGGAGTGATTTTAGCAAAGATATGGAAAATACCTCATTTATATGATATGCATTCAAGCTTGCCCCAACAATTGGAAAATTTTCAATTCTCAAAATCAAAAATTCTAAAAAAAATATTCCAATGGATGGAGAAATTTGTATTAAAAAACTCAGATAGGATAATTGTAATTTGCAAGGATTTATTGAATACTGCAAAAAAAATTATTTCAGAAGAGAAAATATTTCTTATTGAGAATTTTTTGACTCTTGAGGGAAAAGAATATTCAAAAAATGATACTGAAAAAAAGAAAAAAGAATTGGGTATAGCTAATAAAAAGATTGTTTTATATGCAGGTACTTTTGAGAATTATCAAGGGCTTCCTCTTCTTTTTGAAGCTTTTAAGGAATTAAATAAGAATGTTATACTTTTGCTCATAGGGGGTAAACCAAAACAAATTGAGGAATTAAAAAATTTAGCCTTGAAATTAGGTTTATCATCGCGGGTAATTTTTATTGGACAAAAATCTCCTTTTGAGATTCCAGTTTACCTCTTATTAGCTGATGTTCTTGTTTCCCCCAGATTATTAGGAACAAATACTCCTCTTAAGATTTATTCATATTTAAAAACAGGAAAGCCAATTGTTGCTACTAATCTTCCCACGCATTTGCAGGTTTTAAATTCTGAAATAGCAATTTTAGTAGAACCAAAACCAGAAAGTTTTGCAGAAGGTATGAAATTTGCTTTATATAATCCAAAAGCAATAGAAATAGCTCAGAGGGCGAAACAATTTGCTGAGAAAGAGTATACATATTCTAATTATTTATTAAAAGTCAAAAATACAATGAGTTTTCTTGAAAATAAATCAAATCAATGAAGGCTTTTGTTACAGGTGGTAGTGGCTTTATTGGTAAACATTTACTCAATTTTCTTTTAAGAAAAAAATGGAGAGTGAAAGTTCTATGTCATAAAACCCCTCTCCATGATTTTGGAAATAAAGTTGAAATTATTAAAGGTGATATAAGAAATTTAGAGCTACTTAAAGAATCAATTGAGCAAGGGGAGGTCATATTCCATTTGGCTTCTGCTCTTGGAGCCTCTTTAATTTCTGAAAAGGAGTTTTTTGAAATTAATGCACTGGGCACAAAGAATATTTTACAAGCATCCTTAGTCAAGGGTGCAAAGAGATTTATTCATTTCAGTTCAGCAGGTGTTATTGGATATGTTAGAGATGGAGAACTTGCTGATGAAAATTATCCTTTAAATCCAGAAGATTTCTATGAAAGAAGTAAACTTGAAGCAGAAAAAATTGCTGTAGAATATGGTAGAAAAGGAGTAAATGTAATAATTATTAGACCGGGTTGGGTTTATGGTCCTGGAGATAAAAGAACCTTTAAATTAATAAAAGCTATTGCAGAGAGAAAGTTTTTCATAATTGGAAAAGGAGAAACTCTACAGACTCCTATATTTATTGATGATTTAATTGAAGGAGTTTATTTGTGTGTTCAAAAAGGTGTTTCAGGAGAAATTTATCATTTAGCTGGTCTGGAAGTAATAAGTGTTGAGGAAATGGCAGAAATAATTGGAGGAAAATTAGGGAGAAAAATTCTTCCTTTTAAATTCCCTGTGATTCCAGCTGAAATTTTAGCATGGAGTATGGATAAATTATATCGAATTTTCAATAAAGAAGCTCCTTTAACTCCATCAAAAGTAAGATTTTTTACTAAAGCAAAACCTCTTTTAATTGAAAAAGCAAAAAAAAACCTTGGTTTTTATCCTCGCACGACTTTTCAGAAAGGAATTGAAAAAACTATACTATGGTATAGAAAGCAAGGATGGCTTCAAAAGTGATTGACATAATTTATCGAAAAATATATATTATTTTCCAATTTTTAGATAATAATGAATAAAGAAAAAGTTAGTAAATTTTATGATGTTGTTTGGACAGAATATATACCTGAATATAAAGCTTCAAAAGAACATCTTGAATTTTTTTTCACAGATAAGGAAATTGCTGGAAAAACAATTTTAGATGCTGGTTGTGGCACAGGAATTTTTTCTATTATATTTGCACACAAAGGAGCAAATAAAGTTATAGGCATTGATATTAGTGAAGGAAGTTTAGAAACAGGAAGAAAGCTTAAAGAAAAATTTAAATTATCCAATATTGAGTTCAGAAAAGAAGATATGCTAAATTTACCATTTGAAGATAATACATTTGATATTGTTTGGGCCTGGGGAACAATACATCACACTGAAGATCCTTATAAAGCTATGAATGAGTTAATTAGAGTTTTAAAAAAGGATGGCATATTCTTTTTAACCCTTTATAGAAAAACTGGTTTAACATTTATTCATGAAATTATGAGAAGGATTTTAGTCAAGACCCCTAAAAAAACATGGACTTTATTGTCAAAGGTAATGGCTTTTTTACTCTGGCCAATAGTTTTTTTATTTAAAAAGAGAGAAAAATCACGAAAAGGAGAAAAACTTGAGGAGTTAATTTTAGACTGGTATTTTGTTCCTATAAGGTATTATTTTGATCCTCAGGAAATTAAATCTTTTCTGGAAAAAAGAAACTTTAAAATAGAAAAATATCTTCCTGCTTCAGGAAGATTTAATAGCACCTCTAATTTTATATTCAAGGCTAAAAGAGATGAGAAAAGTTAAACTTCATACTCGGATTTTAATTGGAATGATTTTAGGAGTTATAATTGGAATAATTTTTAAAGAAAAAGCTGTATTAATCAAACCTATAGGAACACTATTCATAAGACTTATAACCATGATTGTGGTTCCATTAGTTTTTGTTTCTCTTTTTATTGGAACTGCAAGTTTGGGAGATATAAAAAAATTGGGAAGAATAGGTGTTAAGGCTTTTCTCTATTTTTTTATTACTACAGCAATTGCTATCTCAATAGGTGTTACACTTGCCAATATAGTAAAACCTGGTGAAGGTCTTGCTCCTGAAGTGCAAGCTCAATTGAAGAGAAACTATCAGCAAGAAAAAATATTTGATTTTGAAAAATTAGAAGAAAAACCAAGCCTAATTCAGACCTTGGTTAATATTGTTCCAACTAATCCAGTAAAAGCACTTGCAGAAGGAAATATGCTTCAAATAATATTTTTAGCGATTATTTTTGGTATAACTGTCACTCTTATAAGAAAAGAAAAAGCAAAAACAGTTATAGAATTCTTTGAAGGTTTTAATGACACAATTATACGGATTGTGCATATTGTTATGAAGCTTGCTCCATATGGAGTTTTAGCTCTTATAGCTGCAGTTGTGGGAGAATTTGGTATAGACATTTTGCTTCCTTTATTTAAATACGCTGTAGTTGTGGCCTCTGGACTTTTAATTTATACACTCAGTATAAATAGTTTAACGGTTGGATTAATAGGTCATTATAATCCACTTAAGTTTTTTAAAAATTATAGGCCTGCAATGTTAATAGCCTTTAGCACTTCAAGTAGTAATGCTGCTCTTCCTGTAGCAATGGAGTGTGTGGGAGAGAGAATGAATGTTCCTAAAGAAGTTACAAGTTTTGTTCTTCCTCTTGGTGCTACTATTAATATGGATGGAACCGCACTTTACCAAGGTGTTGCTGCTATATTTATTGCTCAAATATATGGTATGGGTTTAGGGATTACCCAGCAGTTAACTATAATTCTTACTGCTACTTTAGCTTCAGTAGGAGCAGCTGGTGTACCAGGAGCTGGAATAATAACACTGGCAATGGTTCTTCAAGCTATAAATGTTCCTCTTGAAGGAATAGCTTTAATTTTGGGAGTTGACAGAATCTTAGATATGTTAAGGACAACAACAAATATAATAGGAGATGCAGCTGGTGCTATAGTTGTAAATGCCACTGAAAGTGAAAAGAAATGAAAAATAAAATAGAATATTATAAAAGAATATTCCAGATGTTTTATTATTATCAGCGAAAATCAGTGGTATTGCCTTATTATCCTGTTCGCCTCTGGATCGAACCTACAAGTTATTGTAATCTTAAATGCGTAATGTGCCCCAATAAGGAATTAAAAAAAGAAGAGAAAGGATATCTTGATTTTAATCTTTTTAAGAAAATAATAGATGAAATAAAAAATTTTGCTTTTGAAATTCATTTATTACACCGGGGAGAGTCCCTGCTTCATCCTGAATTTTTTAAAATGGTAAAATATGCTCATAAAGCAGATTTAACAATTAAATTTCATACCAATGGAACTCTTCTTGATGAGGAAAAATCTTATAAGCTAATAGAATCAGGTCTTGATCAATTTTCCTTTTCTTTTGATGGATTTGATAAGGAAACTTATGAGAAGATAAGAATAGGTGGAGATTTTGATAAAGTAGTGGCAAACATTATTCAATTTTTAAAAATAAAGAAGAAATTAAAAAGTAAAAAACCTTTTACTATTATTGAGCTTATAAATTTTCCTGAAATTTATTCTGGTAATATTGAGGAAAGAAGAAAAAGGTTTTTAAATAATTTTAAGGGATTACCATTAGATAAAATTGAATTCAGAGAAATGCATAATTGGGCTGGATTAGTAAATAAAAATTCGAAATTAGAAATTAAAAGATCAAATAATTATTCTCCATGTACTTTTCTCTGGCAAGCTTTGATTATATTCTGGGATGGTTCTGTTGTTCCGTGCACCCAAGATTTTCATGGATATTATATTTTGGGAAATGTGAAGGATTCATCAATTAAAGAAATTTGGAATAATAAAAAAATGATAAATTTAAGAGAAAAAATGATAAAAAGAGAAATTAATGATCTTGAAACTTGTAGGAGCTGTGATCGATTATGGAGAGAGAAATTTTTAGGTGTTCCTAAGGAATATCTTTGGAGATTCTTACTTAAAAGAATGCCATAATATTAAATGAAAATAGCAGCACTTCTGCCTCACCTGGAAATTTATGGAGGCATAAGACGGTATTTAGAAATAGGAAATGAATTAGTAAAAAGGGGATACGAATATGTAATTTTTAACCTTAAAGATAATAAAGTTGATTGGTTTGATTTTTATGGCGAAATTAGGCCAATGAGCTTAATTGAAAAAGACTATTTTGATTTTGCCTTTTGTAGTGAATATTCTATTCTATCTTATTTTGAAAAAATAAGAGCAAAGAAAAAACTTTTTTATTTTATATTAGAAGGTCATAAAAAAGAAAAGGAGGTAATTAGAAAAGAATATATATTTTTAGGAAATTCAATTGGTATTTGCCGAAGAATTGAACGGAAATATGGCAAAAAATGTTTTCATATGCCAGGTGGAATAAATCCAGAGATATTTTATCCTATTAAAAGAGATTCTAATAATAAACTTAAAATCCTCTGTTATGGAAGAATATACAAAAGAAGAAAGGGTATTAGAAAGATAATTAAAGCGATGGAGAGGCTTTATAGAAAGTATAGATTTTTAGAATTAATTCTTTTTGATACTCCAGTAGGGAAGGAAAAGATTGATATTAGAAAATTAATTAATCCAAAAGTTCCGACAAGATTTCTTATTAATCTTCCTCAAGAAAAAATGGCTTGGCTTTACTCTCAGGGAGACATATTTGTAAGTGCAGAGAAAAGAGCAGGTTGGAGTAATACAACTGCAGAAGCAATGGCATGTGGATTGCCAGTTATATGTACAAAAAGTGGAACGCAAGATTTTGCTATAAATAATCAGACAGCACTTATAATTCCATTTAATTATTCATTCTTTATTATGAAAAAAATAGAGAAACTAATTAAAGATGAGAAATTAAGGCATAAATTAGCAGAAAATGGCTATAAAAAAATTCAACAGTTTACATGGTCAAATTTGGTAAATAGATTGGAAAGATTATTTTATGAGTTATGATGGATAATTGAATTGATGTAGAACTTATGTTATTCTTAAGTTCGAAATATTAAATTGATTTCAAAAAATGGATCCCTGAATTTTTAACTCCATTAAGGAGGAAAAAATCAATGAAAGAGGAAGAATTGAAAAAGCTTTTATTAAAGGAAAATAAAGAATTTAAAGAACTTTATGATAAACATCAGGAATGTGAGAAAAAATTGAAGGAACTTCAGGGGAAATTATATTTGAGTGAAAAAGAGAAATACAAAGAAAAAATATTGAAAAAAGAAAAATTGGCATTGAAAGATAAAATGTATTATATTTTAAATCAGTATAAGAAAAATTATCCTTAGAGTTTAAAGACCAATGGAAAAGAGAAAAGATGTGAACCTTGCTATAATAGGAACATTTTCTCTTAAAGGCAAAGAATTAAAAAATACATTGGAGAATAAAAATTTACCTATTAAGAAAATCAGATTTCTTGATCCCAAAGTGAAAGAAGAATATAGTCATTTAACAGATTTTAAGGGAGAAGCTCAGATAATTCAGAGTGTTAAAGAGGAACATTTATATAATATGGATATTGTTTTTTTTACCTCAGATACCCAAATAAGTAGAAAATTCTGTTCTCTTGCGAAGCAATATAATTTTAAAGCAATTGATCTCTGTGGAACTTTTAATACCCAAAAAGAGATTCCTTTAATAGTAGCAGGAGTAAATGATGATATTTTAAAGAAAGAGAATTATATAATTGCCAATCCTCATCCATTAGCAATTATTCTTTCAATTTTTATTCATTCTGTAAGTAAGAGTTTTAATTTGAATAAAATATTAGCTGTGGCGTTTCAGCCTGCTTCAGAATATGAAAAAAGTGGAATTGATGAATTAATGGATCAGAGCATAGGATTTTTAAATTTATCAAAAATCCCTAAGAAAATATTTAAAGAGCAAATTGCTTTTAATTTAATTTCTCGAGTTGGCAAAATAGAGGAAGGCGGGTTTACAGATATTGAAAGGAGTGTAATTAGAGAAGTTAAGAGAATTCTTCCAATGAAAGATATCCCGTTATCTCTCAGTTTGATACAAGCTCCAATTTTCCATACTTATTCTCTCTTAATATTTATCGAATTTAAATCGTCTCCTACTATTCCTGAAATAGAAGATATTTTTAAAAAATCTCCTCTTTTTGAAATTACCTCACCTCACGAAACTCCTCCTTCACCAGTATCAATAGCAGGCAAGGATAAAATATTTATAGGCCAAATAAAAAAAGACTATATTTTTTCAAATAGTTTTTGGTTCTGGATAGTTGCAGATAATCTTACAAGAGGTTCTGTTTTAAATGCTGTAGAGGTTGCGGAAAAATTAATTTCAATAAAATTCCCAGAAAGTAATAAATGAAAGGAATTAAGAAATTATTTAAACTAATACTCCCTTATAGATTAACTTTTATTTGTTCATTAATTGCAATGTTTATGGTTGCAATTTTTACTTATTTATTTGTGAATTTAGTTCAACCAATAATGGATCGTTTATTTAATCTTATGCCTCAAAGTGTTCCTCATAAAATAAGGGTTATGGATATAATTTTTGATTTATTTAATATAACGAAAGATAATCTAATTATTGCCCTCCCTATAATTTTAGTAACAATAATATTTGGAAAAGGACTTTTTTCCTTTCTATCAACTTTTGGAATGAAAACAATTGGACATAGAATCATAAAAAATTTAAGAGATAAGCTTTATGAGAGAATAATTTATCAGTCTTTAAGATTCTTTAATAATTCATCTACAGGGGAATTAATATCCAGAGTAGTAAATGATACTGAAAAAATTCATCAAGCAGTTTCAGGAAGTCTTTCTGTTTTAATTACAGAAACAATAACTCTATTAGTTCTTTTTATTGGGATTTTCATTATAGACTGGCAACTTACTCTAATTTCTCTTTCTATAACCCCTTTTGCCATTATTCCCCTAATACTTTTTGGAAAACAGCAAAAAAGAAAAGGTCTTGAAGGTCAAATTAAGATCGCGGAGATTACCAATTCTTTATTTGAAACTATTACTGGAAATAAAATTGTCAAGGCCTTTAATATGGAAAAATTCGAAATAAAAGAATTTGTAAAAAGGACTTATGAACATTTAAAAATAAATTTAAGATTAGCATTAATTGGAAGTTTATCATCTCCTTTTATGGAATTTATAGGAGGACTAGCTGCTGCATTTATTTTAATTATAGGAACAGGAAAAATAGCTCGAGGTGAAATTAGCCCAGGAGATTTTGGTGCTTTTATTATGGCTATATTAATGATGTATATGCCAATTAGGAGATTGAGTAGGGCTAATAATACCATTCAGCAAGGCCTGGCAGGCTTGCAAAGGGTGGAGGAAATTTTAATCCTCAAATCAGAAGTTGTGGAAAGTCCAAACGCTTATCCATTACCACCGATTAAAGGAAAAGTTGAGTTTAAAAATGTATATTTCAGTTACAATCAAGCATCTCCTGTGCTTAGAGGAATAAATTTGAAAGTTTCACCTGGAGAAATGGTGGCTCTGGTTGGATTAAGTGGAGCAGGGAAAACCACTCTTGTAAGTTTAATACCCCGATTTTATGATGTTACATCTGGTAAAATAACAATAGATAATATAGATATTAGAGAAGTTACTCTTTCTTCTTTAAGAGCACAAATTTCTTTAGTAACACAGGATACAATTTTATTCAATGATACTGTAAAAAATAATATTGCATATGGAGTTGGTGAGGCAAGTATGGAAGAGATAATAAGTGCTTCCAAAGCTGCAATGGCTCATGAATTTATTGAGAAACTTCCAAAAGGCTATAACACATATATTGGAGAAAGAGGATGTCTTCTTTCTGCTGGTCAAAGGCAAAGATTGGCTATTGCTCGTGCCATTTTAAAAAATTCTCCAATTTTGATATTGGATGAGGCAACTTCAGCTTTAGATAGTGAATCAGAAAGGCTAATTCAGATAGCCTTAAATAATTTAATAAAGAATAAAACTACATTTGTTATTGCTCATCGTCTTTCAACAGTAAAAAAAGCTAATAGAATTGTGGTTCTTGATAAAGGAAAAATTGTTGAAACAGGAACACATGAGGAACTTGTGAAAAAGGGTGGTTTGTATAGTAGACTTTATGAACTTCAGTTTATTGATTTAAAGTAAAATGAAGAGTATGACTGGTTTTTATGAAAAGAAATTTATAGCAGAAAATTACTCTTTACTTATTAGTATAAAAACATTAAATCATCGTTATTTTGACTGGTATTTTAAAGGAAATTCTTATTTGGCAGAAATAGAAAATAGATTCAGGAAATTGGCCAGAAAGGAATTCAAGAGAGGAAGAGTGGAAGTTATGATGGACTTAGAATTTTTGCCTTCATTTAATTGGGAAATATATGTAAACAATAATTTACTTGAAAAAATTTTCAATTCTTTAAAGCCAATTTTTAAAAAATTTAAAAATAAAATAACTTTTCCACTTGATTCTATAATACGTATTCCTGGAGTATTTACCATAAAGCCATTAGATTTGAGAAAGGAGATAGAATTCTTAGAGAAATGTTTTATGGAAGTGCTTAAAGGAGTTAAAAAGCAGAGAGAAAGGGAAGGAAAATTTATTAAAAAAGAAATTTTGATTTCTCTTGAAAAAATAAAATTTTCTTTGAAAGAAGTAGAAAAATTGGCTGTAAATCAGCCACAACAAATAGAGGAGAAATTAAAAGAAAAAATAAATAAATTAAAATTTAATGAAATATTAGAGGAGAGATTGGCCCAAGAAATATTTTTTTATATTCAGAAAATAGACATAAAAGAAGAAATTGACCGTCTTCAAGCTCATTTGGAACAATTAAATAATTTAATAAATTCAAGTTCACAAGAGCCTATAGGCAGAAAAATTGAGTTTCTTCTTCAAGAAATTCATAGAGAAATTAATACTATTAATTCTAAATCCCAGAATCTTGATATAATCAGCCATGCAATAGAAATAAAGAGTGAAATAGAGAAAATTAGACAACAAATACAAAACATTGAGTGAAAATGCTTTATGTGGTAAGTGGTCCATCAGGCAGTGGGAAGTCAACTTTATGTAAAATGGCATTGAGTAAAATTGAGAATCTTTCCTTTTCAATATCACATACAACCCGTCCAAGAAGAAAAAGTGAGCTACATGGGAGGGATTATTATTTTATATCAGAACAGCAATTTAAAAAAATGATAGATAATAAAGATTTTATAGAATGGGCAATCGTTCATGGAAATTACTACGGAACTTCAAAGAAAGAAATTGAAGAAAAAGCTTCTAAAGGGGATGTGCTTCTGGATATAGATGTACAAGGAGCAATCCAGGTTAGGTCAAAATTTAAAAATGCAATTTTTATTTTTATAATGCCACCATCTTATAATGTATTGAAAAGAAGAATTATAAATAGAGGTAATGAGAAGTTAAGTTCCATTGAGAAAAGATTAACAATTGCAAGAGAAGAAATTAAATACTATAAAGATTATGATTATTTAATTATTAACGATGAATTGGATAAGGCTGTTAAAGAGTTAGTTTCAATAATTATTAGTCAAAGGTGTGCTCAGAGGAAAAATAGTAAGGAAATGGAGAAAATTATTGCTACATTTAAAGAAAGAAAATAAAAATGACTAAAATAGTATTGGGAATATGTAGTTCAATAAGTATTTATAAAGCAGCTGAAATCATTCGAGAATTTCAAAAGAAAAATATTACAGTTAAAGTAATTATGACTCAAAATGCAACTAAATTTATTCAACCTTTACTTTTTGAAGCTCTTACAGGGGAGAGGGTAATTGTAGATCAATTTAAAGATACTAATAGGATTGAGCATATTTCTCTTGCAAATGAGATTTCATTATTTCTTATTGCTCCAGCAACTGCAAATATTATTGGTAAACTTGCTAATGGAATTGCGGATGATTTTCTAAGCACATTTTATCTTGCAGTAAAATGTCCTGTGGTAATAGCTCCATCTATGAATGAAAATATGTATTTAAATAGTATTACACAAGATAATCTTAAAAAATTAAAGTCGCATGGCGTGATTATAATTGAGCCTGAAAGAGGGAAGCTTGCTTGCGGATTAGAGGGGATAGGAAGATTAGCAGAACCTTCCAAAATTGTAAAAGAGTGTCTTTCTTTAATTAAAAAAAAAGATAATTTAAAAGGTAAAAAAATCCTAATAACTGCTGGGCCAACTCAGGAGAATATTGATGCAGTCAGATTTATTTCGAATCGGTCTTCAGGAAAAATGGGTTATTGTTTAGCAGAAGAAGCTTTGCAGCGAGGAGGGGAAGTAATACTTATTTCAGGCCCCACTTTCCTTTTACCTCCAGGAAAAGCCAAAATAATAAATGTTACTTCTGCTTTAGAAATGAGAGAGGAAGTGTTCAAAAATTTCACAAATGCGGATATAGTTATAATGTGTGCAGCTATAGCAGATTATAGACCTTTAAAATTTTCTAAAAATAAAATTAAAAAAGAAAAGCAAAAGATTAACATTGAACTCATTAGAAATCCTGATATTTTAGCAGAAATAGGTAAGAAAAAAGAAAATAAACTTATTGTTGGTTTTGCTGCGGAAACGGAAGGTTTAATTAAAAATGCAAAAAAGAAACTAATAGAGAAAAATTTGGATTTAATTATTGTTAATGATATTTCCAGAAAAGGAATAGGTTTTGGTTCTGATTACAATCAGGTAATTTTAATAGATAGAAAAGGTAAAATAGAAAAAACAGAGGTCTTAACCAAAAGAGAAATTAGTAGAATTATTTTTGACAAAATTGAGAAACTTTTAAAAGAAAAATGAAGCCTGATAAAATCATTGATCAAGTAAAAGAATGGCTTAAATTTCATTCAGAAATTGAAAAGGAAGTTATTAATTTTCTGTCTCAGAAAAATAAAAACTATGAAAAATTAAATGCATTGAAAAACGAAATAAATAATTGTCAAAAATGTCCTCTTTCCTCTTTTCGAATTAATCCTGTTTTTGGAGAGGGAAACCCTGAAGCAGAATTAATGTTTATTGGAGAAGCTCCCGGAGAAGAAGAGGACAAGAAGGGTAAACCTTTTGTAGGAAAAGCAGGTCAACTTTTAACTAAAATTATTTTAGCAATGAATTTAAAAAGAGAGGATGTATATATTACAAATGTGGTTAAATGCCGTCCTCCAAAAAATAGAGATCCAAAATCAGATGAAATTGTATCTTGCATTAATTATTTAATTGAGCAAATAAAAATAATAGAACCCAAAATAATTGTAACTTTAGGAAGAATTCCTACGAAAGTTTTAGTTAAAAGTGATTCACCTATTACGAAATTAAGAGGAAATTTTTATACTTTTCAAGGAATAAAAGTTCTTCCTACTTATCATCCCTCCTATTTAATACGTAATGAAAATAATAAGGAGCTTAAAAAAGAAGTTTGGTCTGACATGAAAAAAGTAATGGATTTTCTAAGCCTAAAATGATAGAATTTGTGGAAGTTGTTTTTCCTTTACCATTGGACACTCCTTTATATTATAGTGTATCTACAAAAGAAATTAATAAAATCAATGAAGGCGTAAGAGTGATTGTAAGTTTAAGAAATAAGAAAATGACAGGAATTGTTGTTAAATTATTAGATACTATTCCATCCAAAATCATTAAAGAATGTAAAAATATTGAGGAAATAGTAGATGAAGATCCTATACTACCAAGGTCAATTCTTAAATTAACCAGAAAATTATCTGAATATTATTTTGTCCCATGGGGAGAATTTATCAAGTTGAGTTTACCACCCACTTTGTTTTTCAAAACTGTAAGTAAAGTTTATATAACAGAAAAAGCCAAGGATAAAAAATTTATTCGTTCTCTTTCTAAAGAAGAAAAAAATTTATTGAAATTTATTGGAGTAAAATCTTATTCAATAAATTTTTTAAAAAGAAAATTTAAAGATGCGACATATCTTTTGACGAAATTAAGAAAAAAAGGATTTGTTGAAATCAAAGACGAGTTCAAAAAAATAAAAAGAAGAAAATCTAGTGAGCTTTTTTGTAAGCAATTTTATCAAATGGAATTAGAGCCTATCATTTCTTATGAAGAAAAATCAAAAATAAATAAAATAATTGATGCACTGGATAAAAAAGAGTTTTCAAGCTTTTTACTTTTTGCAAATGAAACAAAGAGATTAATGGTTTATTTAGAATTAATAAAGAAAACTCTTTCCCAAGGGAGAAAAATTTTATATATTTTGCCAGAAATAACATTAGTTGAATCAGTAATTAGTGAATTAAATAAAAAAGTAAATGCAAATATAAGTACTTTGCATAGTGATTTAACAGTTAAACAAAGAGAAAATAATTGGCTTAAAATCAGGAATAATAATTACGAAATAGTGGTAGGTTCTCGTTCTGCTATATTTTCGCCATTAGAAAATCTTGGTTTAATAATTGTAGATCAGGAAGAAGATCAATCATATTTTTTTCAAAAGGACTATCCCTTTTATAATTTAAAACATGTGGCACAATGTAGAGCAGAAATTGAAAGAGCGGTTTTGGTACTTGGATCAGAAACTCCATGTGTGGAGACTTATTATAATGCTTGTAAAAAGAAAAATTTAATTTTGCTGGAAGAAGATAAAAAAATATCTTCAATTATAATTGCTTATAATTCAAAAACAGAAAAAAGAAATATTGGAAGGACTTTAAGGGAAAAAATTGAAAAAGAATTGTCTAATAATAGACAAATAATTATTTTTATTAATAGAAAAGGAGATGAAGAATTCCTTATATGTAGAGATTGTGGATATTTATTAAGATGTAAACAATGTAGTTATCCGTTTCATATTTACAAAAAAGAGAAATTGATTTGTTATATTTGCAATTACACTCTTTCGAGTCCTTCTATATGTCCTTTTTGTAATGGGAAATTCAAAAAAATAAAAAGTAGAGGAACAAGAGTAATTGAAGAAGAACTTCAATTTCTTTTCCCAAACGTAAAAATAAGTAGATTTGACTCAGAAGTAATTAAAAACAAAAAAGTAGAATGTAAAATAATAAATGATTTTAATAAAGGGAAAATAAAAATTTTAGTCGGGACTCAATTTTTAACCTATTGCAATAGCCTTAAAAAAGTATCATTAATAGGGGTTTTATTTCCAGAAAATATGCTCGGTTTTTCAGATTATAAAGGAGGAGAAAAAGTTTTTCAAATTGTCAGAAAATTAAGTAAATTTCTTTCGAATCAAGGAAAAGTGCTAATTCAGACTTCATTTCCGGAAAATTACATTATTCAATGTTTACAAAATTTCACTTATAAGAACTTTTATGAAGAAGAACTTAGATTCAGAAAATTATTTGAATATCCTCCTTTTTTTAAGATTGGAGAAATTATTTTTTATGGGAAGAATTTAAGAAGTATTGCTAATAAAGCTCGTGAATTTTTTTCAAAGCTTAAAACCGTAGATTCTGAGATAAAAGTGTTAGGACCTGTATTATTACCAAAAATACAAAATAAATTTAGAATAAGAGTAATAATTAAAGCTAAAGAGGAAGGCATTCTGAAAAAATATATTAAAGATGCTCTTAAGAAAGATTTTAAAAAATTATATTCCTTCACATATATCTAATTTTCTAAAATATATGTTTAGCTTCAAATTCCTTTTCCACCTTCTCTTTTATTTTTAACCAATTTTCAAGGGGAATGGACAAGAAAGCATCGACTACTTCTGGATCAAATTGAGAGCCCGAGTATCTAATAATTTCCTTTTTTGCTTCCTTGATAGAAAGAGCTTTTCGATAGGGACGATCAGAGATTAAAGCTTCCATAGCATCTGCTACAGCAAATATTCTTGCCCCTAAGGGTATGGAATTTCCTTTTAATCTTGCAGGATAACCATTTCCATCATAATGTTCATGATGATGAAGCACTATTTGAGCAGGCTCTTTTAAGAATTTAATTCTTGATATCATTTTATAACCTATAAGAGGATGTTGTTTTACTATTTGCCATTCTTCTGGAGATAATTTTCCTGGTTTTTTTAATATGCTATCAGGAATGCCAATTTTACCAATGTCATGAAGGAGCGCTCCTTTTTTAATATTTTCAATTTCTTCTCTATTTTTAATTCCAATTGCATTAGCTAAAGTTAAAGTAAATTGAGTAACAACCTGAGAATGGGTCTGTGTTTCAGTATCGCGAGCATCTAAAGCAATAATAAATGCTTCTAATGTTGAATTATAAGTTGTGCGAAGTTCCCTAAGAGCTTCTTCTAAATCAATTGTTTTCTGTCTTACTAATTCCTCTAAATTCTCTTGATATCTCTTATTCTCCAGTACTAATCTTCTTCTTTCAAGAGCTTGTTCCACAGTAATTAATACTTCTTGGAGCTTAAAAGGTTTTGTTATATAATTAAAAGCTCCATTATTCATAGCTTCTATTGCAAGGTCAATGTCTCGCAAAGCTGAAATCATTATTACTTCGATTTCTGGATAATCTTTTTTTATTTCTTTAAGAAGTTCCAGCCCCGATTTTGTAGGCATTTTTATATCTGTTAGCACAAGTGAATAGTCATTTTCTGATTTTAGGATTTTAATAGCCTTTTCTGCAGAAGGGGCTGTAGTACATTTGTATCCACAAGATGTTAAAAATTCTAAAAGAAGGTTTCTTATTCCTTCTTCATCATCAACTATTAATAATCTATCAAATTTCACCGGTTTTTTAGATTACTAATAGCCTTTAACCAGGAATTAAATACAAAGATTTGGTTTTCTAGGATATTCTTTCTGTAAAGGGTTGAATTTTCTAATTCCTCAATTCTTTCTAAATATTTTTTATTCTTTCTCGCTTTATATAATTTTCGATAAATATTAACAGCCTCTAATACAAGCCCCTGTTTGACATATAATTCTGCCATAGATGGTGTTAGAAATATATCTCCATTTTTAAGGCCTTTTTCTTTTTTTATTTTTTCAATAGATTCTAATCTTTCTTGGATAGTATCGTCCCATGGGTCTAAGAAAAGAGCTTTCTGGAAATTAACTTTTGCTTGTTCCCAATTTTGTTCCTGTATAAAAATGTCCCCAAGAATTTTATAGCCAGGGACATAGTCTGGCTTCTCTTTTAAGATTAATTCAATTATTTTTTTAGCTTGTTCAAAGCGCTTTATGTGATATAGTAATTTACTTCTAAAAAATTTAAGTGTTATGTAATCTGGATTGTTTTTTTCTCCCTTTTCACAAATTTCTATAGCTTTTTCTATATCTCCGGATGAAAAATATTTCTCTGCTAATTTTAGAAATTCCCTTCCTTCTTTTGGATAGGAGTTTGATTCTTCTGGTTTCATAATTTTATTTAATAATGAATTGGAATAATATAAATAGGTGCATAATCTCTAATAAACTCCTCACCTTTTTCTGCCACATATACCCAAATATATACTACTACATGTAAATTACATTCAGAGACTAAAGGGCCATAATATTTTACTTTCACTTTTCCTTGTTCATTAGTACGACGAACTATAGTCCTTTTCTTTCCTTCAAAATAACCAATGGGAACCTTTATTCTGCTTGCATCCCGTATTTCGAAGAAAAGTTTTTTATTAGGTATTGGAGTGCCATCATAATATTTAAAGGTAACAGTAATTCTTGAAATTTGACGAGTATATCCAGCTAATAGAGTATTTGGATTTGCAGTTATTGTTAAAATCTTTACTGTTGTTGAAGGTCCTGTAGGTAGAGGTTCTTCTACTCCTCTTCTCTCACAACTAACAAGAAATAATAGTGAACTGAGCAATGGAAAAATTAAAATGTATTTTATAAATTTATTTCGCATTCTAGACCCCCTATTATTTATTCATTCAAATAGTTACTAAAAAATACCTGTAAATAACCAGTTGCTTTAACTTTATTATTAGCTAAATCGTGTCCATAAAGATCAATAATAGCTGTAGCTTTTATTTCTGGTTCATTTCCTTCAACTAAATTCACTAATGGAGGCTCTCTTTTTGCGTTTATAGTTACAATAACAAAGGACACTTTAACAGATCTTCCTATTTCAACCAGAACGGATAAATTCCCTTCTATTGGATAAGGAACATCTACACCGGGTGTATTTTTTCCATCGCTACGTTTAAAATGCACAATATATCTATCAACCATTATATTATTATAAATAGATGGTTCAATTCCTGGAGTAGGATTTAATAATTCAGCAGTTAATTCAACCACTGCTAAGTCTGCTTGTACATATACACTATCCTCTTTTTCAACAATTACATCAGAAAATAATACATCTGCTTCTTCCTCTTGCCAATTTATTGCCTTTATGGATTTTATAATTAGAAGGCTATTTGACCTTGTCTCGTTTTCCAACTTATTACATGAAATTGAAAGAATTAATATACAGATTAAGGGAAAGAATAAAAATTTTTTCATTTTTCCCTCCTATCCTCTTACTATTCTTGGAGTTATGAAAATTAGCAGTTCTCTATTCTCTCTTGTGCGGGTGAAAGATTTAAAAAGATTCCCTATTATTGGAATTTTATGTAATAAAGGTACTCTACTTCTAGTAATAGTGTCCTCCATTCGATAAATGCCTCCAATAACTGCTGTACCACCATCTCTTACCATAACTGTTGTAGTTGCACTTTGAGTAATTATTGGAGGGATACCATTTACCAAATTTGCAAAGTCAGCAGCATTATTTCTAATCTCAATTCTCATAATAATTGTACCTTCTGCAGTAATTTGAGGAGTAACTCTTAATTCTAATGCTGCATTTACATACCTTGTAGTCACAGTGAAATTTGCAATAGTTTGAACAGGAATTTGTCTTCCTTGGATTATTTCAGCTTCCATGTTATTTTGCGTAGTGATTTTAGGGGCTGAGATTATACGTCCTTCACCCGAAGTTTCTAAAGCTGAAAGAGCCATATCAAGACGGAAAGTATCCAAAACATTTCCGAAGGAAATACCCATAGCAGAATCAAAAATAGGAGCAGGTAAATTAATCGCATAACCACCGAGGGGGCCCTCTAATCCTTTTGCTAAAATTCCTGTGATTTTTGATCCATCTACTGAAATACTACTTGGAAATTGAAGTGAGGTTTGATTACCATAATAAGCATCTGCAATCGCTCTAAAACCCCACTGAATTCCTAAACTTCGAGCAAAAGTGGAAGTTGCTTCTACAATTCTTGCCTCAATACTCACCTGGGGATTTGGAACATCAAGAGTTTCTATTAATTTTTCAATTATTTTTACTCTATCAGGTATATCTGAAATTATTAAAGTATTACTTCTTTCATCAATAATTATTTCACCTCTTGCAGAAAGTTGTTTCTCCAGGATTGGTTTTATTTGACTTACTTTTGCATATGATAAAGTTTTAGTAAGTATTTTAATTGGGCCTGCTAATTCTCTTGCTTCTCTTAGTCTTCTTGCTTGTTCTTCTTCCCTTGCTAAAGTTTCTGGAGTTGCAATTCTTAAGACATTTCCTTCGAGCACCATTCCAAGTTTATTGGATTTTAGAATTATTTCTAAAGCTTGATCCCAAGGTACTTCTACAAAGTCACAAGTTACTTTTCCTGAAACACCGGGATCAAAAACTACATTAAGGCCAGCTACAGTAGCTAAAAATATAATAACATCTCTTAAATCAGCATCTTTAAATTTTAAAGTTACCCTTTCGCCTCTATATTTAACTTCCTCTCCAGCAATTGTTTTAGGTTTAAAGATTTCTTCTGTTTCCTGAGGTTTTTCCTTTTGATTTTCTTTGATTGTTGTTTTTTCTGTAGAAGGCTTATCACTTTCTTCCTTTTTAGTTTCTATAGCCACATCCTTAATTTTAATAGTAGGTTCTTCTTTTGGCTCAGAAATATTATTATTTTCACTATAAAAATCAATAACTATTTTATTTCCTTGTTTATTAATTTTATACTCGGTTTTTCCCATAGTATCAAAAACCACGCGAGTAATTTTATTTGGATTTGATTGAAATTGAGCAGTTCTTATACGTGCAATACCTAGTTCTCCAATTGCATATGAAGAAGCAGAATTATTTATTACATCAAATAAATTAATTACGATTCTTTGTGGATTTTTAAGTTTAAAACACTCATAAGAAGCTTCTTCACTTAATATAAGTACTATTTTTAGATTTTTCTTATTCTTTTCAATTTTAATATCTTGCAAATATTTGATTTTCTTCTCAATCGGCTTAGGTAGAATTTTTTTGCTTCTTTCTTCAATAGTTATCTCTTTGAGTTTGATAGACTTACTATGAAGAGAAGGATTTTCATGTTTGAATTCAATTGTTAAACTATTCGGTGTAGTATAAACACGATAGGGTGTTGACAACGTCATTTTTATCTCAGCTTTTCCTGAATTAAAGGAAATTGGATAAATTTTGATATCACTAATACATGGGGAATTAATAGTGTAATGCCTCTTAGGTGTATGGATTTTTACATTATCAAATTCAATAATGAGTATTGTTGGATTTTCTTTTGAGTTGTAAACAGCAGGTAGTGGGAGTAAAGAAGAGGTTTGGAAAATTATTTTTGTTTTATTTTCTTGAACAGAAGAATAAACATTTAAAATTTCAACAGGAGAATTTGTTGTTTGCTGGGCATGTATTATTGGGGAAATCCCCCATATTAATATAAGGAAAGTAAGTATTATTTTTCTTTTTAAATTCATTTCAGGCCTCCTAATCCAATTCCAATTTTTTAATTATATCTTTATATATTTTTCCACCAATTGGTCTTGGTAGTTTTTTTCTTAATATGATTTTATTTTCATCTATTGAAAGTACATATCCGTCATAAAAACGGTCACCTTTTTTAATGAAATAGGGGAACCCATCAGGACCATTCACAACAGCTATATATTTACCTCTAACTTTTGTTATTCCTACTAAGATAATTTCTTCCACAGATAGCCCTTCTTTACCTGGTTTTCTTGGTTTTTCTTCCAAAACTTGTCCAGTTAAAAGATCTCTAAAAGGATCCCTTCTCCCTGCTGGATGATAGAAAATTTTTTTTGTCTTAATTTCCTCTTTCTCTTTGGTTGAAGGTTTTTCTTGAGGGATTGAAAAATTTACTACCATTGTAATAGAAATTAATAAAATTATAAATAATTTTCTCATTTTATCCTCTTTTCTTTTTTCTCTTCGATTCTTTATTTTGTTCAGTAGATTGAGGAATTTTTTCCTTGAAAATGTAAGTCTTAGCTATACAGTCAACAGTAATTGTATTAGTGCTAGTTTGATTTCTCAAAGCAGATATTGTGATGTTTTCTACGTTAAAAAGTCTTGAAAATCTGCTTAGATGGTCAAAAAAAATTCCTAAATTGTGATAATTACCATTTAATTTCATTGAAATCGGCCATTCTAAATAATATTCTTGTTCGATTTCACCCTTTGGAGCAAATTTTATAATTGTAAGACGAGAATCAGAGGCTAATTGTTGAATTCTTCTTAGAATAGCATCAATTTCTTTTTTCTCAGGAATAATTTGTTCTAATTCTTCCAATTTTATATTTAATTCTTTAAGTTCAGCTTTAAGCTTTTCTACTTGTCTTTTCTGTACTTTTGCCTTTTGAACCTCTCTTTCTACTGAAATTCTTTCTCTTCTTAGACTATTCAATTCTTCATTTTTGGGTTTATAATAGAGAAAATAAAATAAGATAAAAATCAAAAAAGCTATTAATATATAGCCATACCAGGGTAAATTTCTCATTTTATTTTTCCTTGTTCAGTTTTTTCTTCTAAATAAGACTGATAGGTAAATTCAGAAGTTAATGTGAATTCTAAAATTGGTTCTCCTTTTACTTTTTTCTGAGTCGAGTCAATCAAATTTACATTTGTGAAATAAGCACTTCTATTTAAGTTAGTGATATAGTCTGCAATAAGACTATTAGAAAGAGCTCTTCCTTTTATTTCAATTTTGTTGGATTCGAATTTAAGGGAGGTCAGCCAAACCCAATTAGGAAGATTTTTACTGAGTTCATCCATAAGTACAACAGGAGCTTCCTGTTTTGATCTTAAATTATTAATTAATTCAATTCTTTTCTCTACAAGCAATTTTTTGTTTTGTAATTCTTCCAAATCTTTAACTATGTGAGCCAGTTTTTCTCTTTCCTCTTTTGCTTTAGCCAGTAATTTCTTTTCTTTTTTTATTGCTTGATGTTGGAAATAAAAAAGACTTCCAATAATAATTATTACAATTACAATCAGATAGGTAAAATAATTTTTAGCTTCTTTTTTAACTTCTGGTTTAACAATTTCTGGTATTTCTTCCCCAGGCCTTATAATTTCCTTTTTTTGAGGTCTTAATAAATTTATTTTAATCATTTTTATTCTCCTATTTTTCTTAAAGCTGAACCTAAAGCAATTCCAAATAAAGGAGCCATTTCAACTGTATAGAAAGGGTCAAATTTTCTGGGGTCATAATCAATATTTCGAAATGGATTTAAAATTTCTACATCAATTTTAAATTCTTCTTTGAAATAATCCATAATTCCTATAAGTTTTGCTGTACCTCCACTCAAGTATATTTTTTCGATTTTGCCTTTCATTATTTTCTGAGAATCGAGAAAAGTAATGGTTTTATCAATCTCTTCTTTTAAATCTCTAAGATTGGCATCAATAACAGCACTTGCATCAGAATAGGATATTTCTTTAACTGTTATACCCCTTTTTAATTGTTCAGCCTCTTCATAATTCAAATTAAATTCCTTCTGGATATTTTGGGTAAGATAATTTCCACCCATAGCAAATTCTCTTACAAAAATAGGAATCCCTTTTTCAATCACATTTATTGTGGTCAAATCAGAACCAATATTTATTAGAGCAATTCTCCAATTTTTATAATCCTCATAATTTATTTCCAAAGAATTTTGGAGAGCAAAGGCATCAACTTCTATCACTTCTAAGTTTTTTCCTGCCTGAGTTATAACACTTTTATAACTATTGATTTTATCTTTTTTAACTGCAACTATTAAAACGTCCATTTTTCTTTGTTCTCCAATTTCTGGAGTTTCTAAAATTACATAATCAATTGTAACTTCATCCAAAGGAAAAGCAATATGTTGTTTTGCCTCCCATAATATAGATTCCTCGAGCTCTTCAGGAGTAAGATAAGGAAGAGAAATTTTTTTGATAATTACACCACTACCTGAAAGAGAAAGAGCAACATTATTATTCTTTATATTATTTCTCTCAAATAAACGATTAATAGCATCTATTACAACAGTGGAATCCATTATTACGCCTTCAACTATACTTTCATGAGGAAGAGTTTCATATCCAATTTTTGTCAATTCAAATCCTCTGTTACCTCTTTTTGGTTTCAATTCAACTGCTTTAATTGAATAGGAACCAATGTCCAAACCAACTAATTGCTTAATCTTTCTAAATTTTAACACTTAAAACCTCTTTAATCTGTCTTAGTTTGTATTAAATTTAATTAAAAAAATTAATAATGTCAAGTATTTTTTTCATAAAAATTTTTTTTAATAATTTATTTAAGTTAAATTTTCTTTAATTTTTTCCTTAATTGTTCCTCAACTACAGGAGGAACTAAATTTTTGATACATCCTCCTAAACTAAAAACTTCTTTAACTAATCTTGAACTAAGAAATGAGTATTCAATGCTTGGCATCATAAAAAAGGTTTCAATCTCAGGATTCAATTTTCTATTCATTAAAGCCATTTGAAATTCATATTCAAAATCAGAAATAGCTCTTAATCCTCTGATTACTACTTTTGCATTCTTCCTTTTTACAAAATCTACTAAAAGTCCACGAAAAGGTTCCACTTCGATTTCTTCTCTATTTTTAAAGATCTCTTTTATTATGTTCACTCGCTCTTCTATTGAAAAGAAATGTTCTTTTTCAGGATTTTCAAGTACTCCGATTATAATTTTATCAAAAATTTTTAAACTTCTTTCAATAATATCCACATGTCCATTTGTTATTGGGTCAAAAGAACCAGGATAAATCGCAATCTTCTTCATTTTTTACTTGAGGAAAAAATATCATAAAAGATAAGTTTTTTCAAATTAATTCTTTTCATATGAGTAATAATTAAAAGTGGTGGTAGAAATAATACTAATTCAATAATTATAGCTTTCAAATTGGAAAGAGAGAGAAGTTCCGAGAGATTTCCTTTACTTATTCCTGGAAAGAATCCTAAGCAGAAGGTTTTATTCCAGAAAGGATAGAATAAGGAAACACCGATTGGTTCTCTAAAATCCGAAACAAGAGTGTCAGTTAAAATATGGGAGGAAATTATAATAAATGAGATAATCGCATATTTTCTACTTTTAAATAAAAAGTAGATTGTGATAGAAATTACAAAAGCAAAAAGAAAATTATGTGTATAAATCTGGTGAAATTTACCTCCTTTTTCTATACCAAGAAATAACATTGGTAATAAATCTATATCCGGAAAAACTCCTAATATAATAATTACAAAAAGAAATTTGGTATTAATTTCTTGTTTCTTCCAAAAGAGAAAACCGATGTTTAGACCTACTAAAGAATGACCAAATGGAGAGGGCATTTTAAATAGGTTTTTCTTCTTCCTTTTTAATTAAATTAATAAAGTTTTTTAAGTTTATCTTCTGTTGATAATTAATATCAATAAATTGAAAAGCTATTTTAAAAATCTCCTCGTTATCTTTCACGCTATGCTCTACTCTTTTTACAATTCCTTTAATAAAAAAATCTATTTCTCGGTGTGAAAGCTTTAAAAAATGAATTGTGTCTTTTGGAAGAAAGTAATTTGTTTCAATTAAAATACCTCCTTCACTAATGTTTATGATTGTAAAATCCATAAGAACTTCTATTTTAGTTCTTTTTTTATTTGAGTTATTCATTATTTTTATCTCTCTTTTGAAAGATTTTTTATGTATTCATCAAGTAATTTTATCTGGTTTTTCGAAATATTTTCGAATTTAATCCCAGCTCTATAAACAACTGCGTCCTCTTTTAAAGAATGAACAAATACTCTTTCAATCATACCTTTTGCTGAAAATATTTTTCCATTTAAATCAATTTCTAAATTACATTCACTGCCTACTTTTAATGGAGTGGTTAATTCAACTAATACACCTGTTAAACTAATATCTACAATTATTCCACTAATACCAGTTTTTATTTGTCCTACGATTTTTCTTTTAAGTTCAATCCTTGGATATTTTCTTCTTTCTTTTAAAAAAGTTCTTTCCATTGTTATTGTAGATACTTATTAGCATACAATTAATCCGTATTCAAGTTATTTTTGAATATTTAAGCTTTTTAAATATTTATCGTAAATATATAAAATAAAATTGTATTTTTTATTATTTTCAGTAAAAATGAAAAAGTTAATAATTTAAAAATCTTATTTTAAATATGAACAAATTTCATTTTGTGAAAAATAAATTGTTGTATTTGCAGAATTTATTTATAATAAAATGTAATTACATTTATCTTCTTAGTCTCAACTTGATTTAAATGGAGGCAGATATAAATGGTTTTTTCTGGACCATATCATGTAGAAATTGAGGCTACTTTAAGATGTCCCTTGCGTTGTGTACATTGTAGTCTTAAAGCTGGAGAGAAAAAGACTGATTTATTAAGGGAGAGTTATATCGAACTTCTGGAAAATTGTTCAAAACTTAGAGTTAAAATATTTGATGTAATAGGTGGAGAACCATTAATAAGGCCTGATATTTACGAACTTTTGGAATCTGCTGTGAGAAAAATACCAAATGTTATTGTGAACACTTCTGGTTTTTTTATAAATAAAAAAGTTGTTAAAAAACTTAAAAAAACTGGAATAAAAAATATTTTTGTAAGTATAGATGGACCTTCTCCAGAAAAGCACGAAATAATCCGAGGTAGTGGGAAAAAATTATTTCAAAAGACTTGTAATGGAATAAAATTACTTATAAAGGAAGGTTTTAATGTTACTGTGGCTTTTGTGGTGAACAAAGTTACTTTTAAAGATGTTCCGCAAATGATAGAACTTTGTTCATTGCTTGGAGTTAAAAATCTTTTTATATTGGGATTTATTCCTATAGGAAGAGGAGCTAATCAGAAAAATCTAATTATTACAGAAAATATGTTAATGGAAACATTAAAGGATTTAAGAAAATATTCTAATAATAAAAAGGTAAATCTTCAAGTTGATTGTTCAATGGATTGTGCCTTTTATGAACTGGAAGGAGATATATGTCCTGCTGGAGCTAATTTTATAACAATTACAGTAAATGGGGATGTATTTCCTTGCGGATTCTTAAGAGAAAATCCTGAATTTAAGTTAGGAAACATAAAAGAGAAAAGATTTTTTGACATATGGATGAATTTTAAAAAAAAGAAATTAATAAATTTCAATCAAATGCTCAGAAATTGGTATTCTCAATTTTCAGACACAAAATTTAAAAATATTTGTTTAGCTAGAATATTATATAATTTTCGTAATAAAAATTCCGATTCCCAAATTATCCGTTCTTTTCCGCCATAATTAAAAGGAAAATTCAAAACTAGCATAAAAAGATCTTGGTTTTGCTGTTCATAAACATACTCTGAATCTCTATCTGCTCCCTTATTCAAAGCGAAAGTAATCTTGGTAAAAAGGAGAATTAAGCCAATTATATCTAAACTTAGAAATTTTTATTTTCATTTATAACTTCCTAATTTACTCTTAATTATTTAATTAATTTTAAAGAAGCTTTATAATTTAAAAATTAATGATAATATGGGAATTCCATACATGAATTACTATTTGCGAATAATACCTTTCAGATAAACTATTTATGGGAAAGAAGGCAAATTCCTTATGCTTTTAAGCTCATTAGGTAGCTGAAATAGAAACAATAATTGGAGCAAGTGATATAATTAAGAATGTGATTGAAAAATATAAGAAAAATTTGAATCATAAATTTTGGAAACAGGAGGCAAGAAATGTCACAAGAAGCTTTGAGAGAGCTCGATAAAAAGGTTGCTGAAACATTAGCCAAGATTAAACATAGAGTTTTAATTTTTAGTGGAAAAGGTGGCGTTGGGAAAAGCACTGTTTCAGCTAATCTTGCTTTAGCTTTAAGTGAAAAAGGAATGCGAGTCGGACTTTTAGATGTTGATATTCATGGTCCAAATTTAGCAAAAATGCTTGGTGTCGAGGGCCAGAGAATGGGCGTTGCTCAAAGTTATTTAATTCCAGTAAAAGTTACAGAGAATTTAAAGCTTGTTTCAATGGCTTTCCTTTTAGAAAATCCTGATTTGCCAGTGATATGGCGTGGTCCCATGAAAATGAAAGCGATCCAGCAGTTTCTTGGTGACGTTAAATGGGGTGAGCTTGACTGGTTAATTGTGGATTCTCCCCCTGGAACAGGGGATGAACCCCTTTCCATAGCTCAACTTATACCAGCAACTGCAGCTATTATTGTCACCACACCTCAGGAAGTATCCTTACTTGATTCAAGAAAAGCAGTTCTATTTGCCCAAAAATTAAATTTGAAAATATTAGGTATTATAGAAAATATGAGTGAGCTTATATGTCCTCATTGTAGAAAGAAAATAGACTTATTTAAAAAGGGTGGAGGCGAAAAAGCAGCAGAGGAATTAGGAGTTCCATTTCTGGGAAGGATTCCAATTGATCCTCAAATTGTAGAATCAGGAGATAATGGAGAGCCCTTTATTTTAAATCAGCCTGATTCTAAAGCAGCTAAAGCATTTAATAATATTATAGGAAAAATAATTCAACAAATGGAGGAAGATTATGAAAGAATGTAACTCAGCTAAAAATCTTGAAAGATGTAATTGTTCTTATGAACCGTGTTCCAGAAAAGGAATTTGTTGTGAATGTCTTCAATATCATTGGAGCATGGGAGAACTCCCTGCGTGCTTTTTCCCCAATGATGTTGAAAAAACTTATGATCGTTCGATTGGAAGATTTATTAAAACTTATCAAGAGAGAGGACGTTGGTAATAATCTGTAAAATGTTAAATATTAGAAGAAAAAGATGCTTTTAATTTTTTTTGGACAGTCAATTTTACCTCTAAAAGTTAAAAAATATTCATTTCTATTAGTAATTAGTACGAGTATCTTAACAGTTTTAATGAATTTTATTTGAAATGAATAAAAGAATCTTTACTTATTGTCCAATATGTTCCAAACGATTAGAAATATTTAAAGCAGAGAAAAGGAGAAGATTAGCTTGCCCTAAATGTGGATGGATAAAATATGAAAATCCTTTACCAAGTGTGGCTGCTCTTGTCAGGAATGAAAAAGGGGAAGTTCTTTTAGTGAAAAGAGGTGTAGAACCTGGAAAAGAGAAATGGGCTTTGCCTTCGGGATTTATCGAGATTGAAGAAACTCCAGAAAAAGCTTGCCTAAGAGAACTCAAGGAGGAGACAGGATTGAAAGGAAAAAGAATTGAATTAATTGGAGTTTATTCCCAGAGATCGAAATTTTATAAAAATGTTCTTATCATTGGATATGAAATTAAAGCCACAGGGAAAATCTCTCCTGGATCAGACAGTTTAGATGCTAAATTTTTTCCGATTCAGAGACTTCCCCGCATTCCATTTTCGAGTCATAGAGAGATTATAAAAGATGCATTAAGAAAAGGTAAAAAATGAGGGCTTATCTTGATTGTTTTCCTTGTTTTTTTAAACAGACTCTCGAAACATCAAGGTTAATTACTTCTGATGAAGAAAAAGTCAGGGAGATATTAAATAAGGTAAGTTTATTATTCCCAAAAATTCCACGGAACGCTACTCCTCCTGAAATAGGTAGAGAAGTCTATCGAATTATTTCAGAACAAACAGGAGTTGATGATCCTTATAAAGAAATTAAGAAGAAATGTATTGACCAAGCTCTCTCCTTATATCCTGAAATGAAAGAGATAATTAATTCTTCAAAAGATAAATTACAAACTGCTATTAGACTTTCAATTGCAGGAAATGTTATTGATTTTGGAGCTAATTTTAATTTTGAGCTGAGAAAGGATATTAGGGAAATTCTTCATAGAGAATTCGGGATTTTCCATTATCAAGAATTTTGTGAAATATTAAAAAAAGCAAAGAAAATTTTATATTTAGCAGATAATGCAGGAGAGACAGTTTTTGACCGTCTTTTAATCGAGGAACTTGGAAAACCTGTGATTTATGCGGTGAGAGAAAGACCAGTTATAAATGATGCTACTAAAGAAGATGCTTATTCTTCTGGAATTCATGAAGTGGCTGAGGTTATTTCTTCTGGATGTGATGCTCCAGGCACAATTTTAAAATTCTGTTCAAAAGAATTTTTAGAAATATATAAAAGTTCTGACCTGATAATAAGTAAAGGGCAGGGAAATTATGAAGGACTTTCTGATAAAACTCAGCCTATTTTCTTTTTTTTAAAAGCAAAATGTTCAACCATTGCCTATGACATAGGAATAGAGCAAGGGGACATAATATTATTGCAAGCAAGAAGATATTTAAAGAAATAATGAAAATTTCAAATTCAAAATGAAATCAAAAACAAAAATTTTTATTGATTTGTCATTTGAATTTTGTTATTTGGTGATTTAAATATGATTAAATATGTTTATGGTCCTGTGCCTTCGAGAAGGCTTGGATTTTCACTTGGAATAGATCTTGTACCTTTTAAAACCTGTTCATTTAACTGCGTTTATTGTCAACTTGGTAGAACCACTTATAAGACAATTGAGAGAAGGGAGTATATTTCAAAAAAAGATATTCTCTTGCAACTGAAAAAAGCCCTTTCTCTTGAACAGAAGGTAGATTATATAACTTTTTCAGGATCAGGGGGGCCCACTTTAAATTTAAAAATAGGTAATCTTATTAAAGAAATAAAAAAAATTACAAAAATTCCAGTGGCTATCCTTACGAATGGTTCTTTATTTTTTCAGAAGGAATTAAGGAAAGAATTGTTCTTCGCTGATCTTGTTATTCCTTCCTTGGATGCAGTTACAGAAAAGATATTCAGAAAAGTAAATCGACCTCATCCTTCTTTGAAAATCGACGAAATAATTAATGGTATTAAAAAATTCAGGGAAGAATTTAAAGGATTAATGTGGCTTGAAATAATGCTTGTTAAAGGAATAAATGATGAGAAAGAGCATATGAATAAGATTATTTCAATAATTCAAGAAATAAATCCAGATAAAATTCATTTAAACACGGTTTATCGTCCTCCCTCTGAAAAATTTGCTTTACCCCTTTCTATTGAAGAACTAAATAGAATCAAAAATATTTTGGGTAAGAACTGTGAAGTTATAGCGGAATTTAAAACAAAGGAACAGAGAGCTTATTCCCATGATTTGAAGAATGCTATTTTATCCATTATAAGAAGAAGACCTATGAGCCTTCTTGACCTTTCCATTTCCTTAGGTGTACATCAAAATGAAATATTAAAACACCTCAATTTTCTAATTCAAAATGGGAAAATTAAGGTGATTCTCTATCATGGAATAAAATATTATTTATGAACATAAATTAAAATGGAACAGACTGAAAAAGGTTCATTAATTTCAAGTTTAATAACTTTGTTTCTTTTTATTTTTAAATCTATTGTTGCTATTCTCTCAGGTAGCATTGCTATTAAAGCTGATGCAATTCATAGTTTGACGGATTTTATTTCTTCTTTAGCAGTTTTTGCTGGATTGAAAATATCAAAAAGAAAATCAAAGACATTCCCATATGGACTTCATAAGGTGGAGAATTTAATTTCTCTTGTTATTTCCTTTTTTATTTTTTTAGCAGGATATGAAATTGGAAAAGAGGTAGTTTTTGCTTCTCTCCCACAGGTGAAGCATCTTAACCTGGCTCTTTTGGTTGCTTTGATAGCGTTTTTAGTTTCCTATTTTCTTTCAATTTATAAAATAAAAGTCGGTAAAAAAACCAATTCACCAAGTTTAATTGCTGATGGACATCATTCAAGGTCAGATGCTCTTTCCTCTTTAATTGTATTTATAGGATTGAGTGGATATCTATTCGGAGTGAGAATAGAGAAATTTGCAGCTGGTATAGTGATAATTTTTATTGTGAAATCAGGATATGAAATATTAATTAATTCTCTTAAGGTTTTGTTGGATGCCTCTTTAGATTATGAAACTTTAAATCGGATACGAAAAATTATAATTGAGGAAAAAAGAGTGGGACAGATTAAGACTTTACTTGGAAGGAATTCAGGGCGCTATCGATTTATTGAGGCTGATTTAATTCTTAATGTTAGAGAAGTTGAAAAGGCTCATCATGTTGTGGAATTAATAGAACAAAAAATCAAAAGAAAGATTCCTTATATAGATAGCATACGAATTCATTATGAGCCTCTTCAGAAAAAAGTACTTAAATATGCTGTCCCTCTAAAATCATCTGAGGGAGAATTGTCCGAACATTTTGGAAATGCTCCATATTTTACTCTAATTCATGTGAATATTAATACTAATAAAATTAAAAAAATAGAAACTTTTCCAAATCCCTTTATTTCTCAGGAAAAAGGGAAAGGAATAGCTGTTGCTGAAGATTTGGTCAAGAAAAACATTGATTTTTTAATACTTAAGAGAAGATTTAAAGGTAAAGGGCCTGAGTATGTTCTGGCTGATTCTTCTGTTGAAATCATGATTATGGAGAAGAATAGTCTCAATGAAATCCTTGATGAATTAAAAATAAAAGAATAATTTTTAGGAGAAAGTGAATGTGGAAAATTAAAGATTTTAACAAAATTGAAAATTCAAGATTAAAAAAGTAAGTTATGAATAAAGGAGGTTTGTATATTTTAGTAATAGAGTTAAAAAAAGATAAGAAATTGATTATTGGAAAGTTAGGAGAAATGATTTTCGAGTCAGCAACATATCTTTATGTTGGTTCAGCCATGACAAATCTATATACAAGAATAAAAAGGCATTTTAGGAAAAATAAAAAATTATTTTGGCATATTGACTATTTACTCTCGGAAACTGAAATTAAAGAAGTATGGATGAAAAGTGGAAGACATAGTGAATGTGAAATTGTTAAGAAAATTCAAAATTATGCAAATTTTTTTCTTTATCCTATAAAAAGATTTGGTTCTTCAGATTGTAAATGTTTATCTCATCTTTTTTATACTCATGAGAAAATTTCAAAACTAAGAAATTTAATTTCAAAATTGAAATTTGAAAGGTTAAAAATCAATGGAAATTAAACTAAAACCTATAGGCATTATTCATTCATCATTTAAAGAAATAGCTGATACTTATAATGAGAAAGATTCTGGAAAAAATATTGAAGGTGAAATTGAAATTTTTAAAGAATTTGAACCAGGATTAAAAGATATTGAGGGTTTTTCCCATTTAATTGTCCTTTTTATATTTCATAAATCTGAAGGATATAAACTTCATGTAAAGTCAAAATTTGATGACGAATTAAGAGGAGTTTTTGCTACGAGGTCGCCTTATCGTCCCAATCCAATTGGAATGACTATAGTAGAGCTAATAGAAAGGAAGGGTAATATTTTAAAAGTGAGGGGAGTGGATATGATTGAGGGAACTCCTGTTATAGATATTAAGCCTTATCTTTCAGGAGATAGAAAAAAGAAAATCAAGATTGGCTGGTTAAAAGGCAAATTTGGAAATTAAAAATTAAATCCAAAATTATTTTTTCCTTGACAGTTAAATTTTTCGAGGAATAAAATCTTAGTTAAGGAGGTCCCAATGAAACATAAAATAAAAGTTTTCTTAGCTTATTGGTTCGTTATTTTTACGTTCTTGGCCTTCATATGTGCACCTCTTTTTTCTCAAACTCCTCCAGAGAAATTCCTTGGATTCAAGATAGGTACAGACCGGAAACTTGCTGATTACAATCAGATTATGGAGTATTTCAAGAAACTTGACCAAGAGTCTGAAAAAATTAAGGTTGTTGAGATAGGGTATTCTACTCTCAAGAAACCAATGATTATGGCTATTATAACTTCTGAAGAAAATATAAAAAAACTGGATTATTATCGAAATATTGCAAAAAAATTGAGAGATCCCCGAGTTATTTCTCCTGAAGAGGCAAAGAAGCTTGCCAAGGAGGGAAAAGTTATTGTTCTTATAACCTGCAATATTCATTCAACTGAAATTGGTTCAGCTCAGATGTCAATGGAATTAGCATATAAACTTGTTATAGGAGATACTCCTTTCCCTGCTGATAAAGTTTTAGATGATGTAATTGTTCTGCTTATTCCTACAACGAATCCTGACGGAGAGCAGATGGTTACAGAATGGTATCGCAAATATATTGGGACTGAATATGAGGGTGGAAGAATGCCATGGCTCTACCATCACTATGCAGGCCATGATAATAATCGAGACTGGTTTATGTTTAACCTTGCTGAAACGAGGGCCGTAAGCAAGGTACTCTATCACGATTGGATTCCACAAATACATATTGATGAGCATCAAATGGGTTCTACTGGTGCTCGACTTTTTTTACCACCTTTTATGGATCCTCCAGAAAGAAATATCCATCCTCTATTATGGAGGTCCGTGGCTCTTTGTGGTATGAGTATGGCTTATGACCTTGAAAAACAGGGATTTAAAGGAGTTGTACATGGAAGAAGTTTTACTGGCTGGTGGATTGGTGCTTGTGATGATACCTCTTGGTTACACAATGTTGTTGGATTATTGAGTGAAATGGCAAGTGTTAAAATTGCAACTCCAATTTATATAGAACCTAATGAAATTCCAAAGTCCTATGCTGAAAAATGGATGAATTTCCCGAATCCTTGGCTTGGGGGTTGGTGGAGATTGAGAGATATAGTTGAATATGAACTTGCTCTTACTTTAAGTTTGATTAAAACAGCTTATCTTTATAAAGAGGATTTTTTATATAATTTTTATCAAATGTGCAAAGACTCAATTGAATTACGAGAACCGGATGAGCCTTATGCCTTTGTAATTCCAAAAGATCAACATGATTACCCGACCACTTTAAAAATGCTTGATATTTTAATGTTTGGTGGAGTGGAAATTCATCAGGCTGAAGAAGATTTTATTGCTGATCAGAAAAAATATCCTGCTGGTTCTTTTATAGTATTGATGTCACAACCATATAAGCCTTATGCAAAAGCATTACTTGAGAAACAGAAATATCCAGATTTGAGAGAATATGAAGGTGGTCCTCCTATTCCACCTTATGATAATGCTGGATGGACTTTACCTCTTCAGATGGGAGTTAAATGTGAACCAATTAAAAATCCTTTTACTGTGAAATTAAAGAAACTCGAGAAAATCTCTTATCCTCAGATATCAATACCTATGAATTCTCTTTATTTAGCACTTGATTCCAGAATAAATAATTCTTATGCTATTGTTTTTGCACTTTTAAAAAATAAAATAGAGGTTTTTCGTTCAAAAGATAGGATAAAAACTGACTCTATCAAACTTGCACCAGGAAGTTTCATCTTTAGAAACACTCCATCGGTTAGAAAAGTTCTCAATTCTGCATTAAAAAAATGGTATACACCTCTATATTCTCTCAAAGATATATCAGGAATCCAAAAAGCTCATATAAAATATCCTCGTATAGGACTCTACCAATCATGGGCTTCCAATATGGATGAAGGTTGGACAAGGTATGTATTTGACGATTTTGGAATTCCATACAAAACTCTTCATAACAAAGATTTTAAAAAAAGGAAAAAGAAACTGAGAGAAGATTTCGATGTAATTGTTTTTGCAAGCGAGGATTATCAAATAATTAAAGAAGGCAAGCCGCGACCAGGTTCCAGATGGGCAAGATATTTTACACCTCTTCCACCAGAATACAAGGGTGGAATAGGAAAAGAAGGTATGGAAGCTTTGAAAAAATTTGTAGAGGAAGGTGGAATATTAGTTACCCTTAATCAGGCTTGTGAATTAGCCTTTAAAGAGTTTAAAGTACCAGCCAGTAATGCAATTGAAAAACTTGATCGTACCAAATTCTTCTGTCCAACTTCTATATTAAGAATAAAAGTTGATCCTACAACTCCAATTGGCTATGGTATGCCAGAGGAAGCAGCAGCAATGTTTGCAAGGAGCTTAGCAATGAATACTTGGATTCCATCTGGATTGTGGAATAGAAAAGTTGTTGCAAGTTATCCAGAAGAAAATATCCTTCTCAGTGGCTGGCTTTTAGGAGAAGATAAAATTGCAAGAAAGGCTGTAGTTGTTGATACTCAATATAAAAAAGGAAGAATTATTTTAATTGGTATTCGCTGTCAACATAGAGCTCAATCTCATGGAACCTATAAATTCTTATTAAATGCACTTCTTTATCCTGAACTTTAACAAACTTAAAAGGAAAAGCTAAAAGTGGAAAACTATAACTTAAAGCTAAAAATGCGATTTTCGATTTCCGTAATTTGCTTTTTGATTATAGTTTTTACTTTTTAGTTGTAATTTTTATTTTTTCAGTTTAAGTTTTTAATTTATTAGGAGGAGAGAATGATTAAAAAAACAAATTTCCAATTTTTACCATTTTTATTCATAACTTTATTTATTCTTTCAATACTTTCTGGAATTGCTCGTACTTTCACTTTAGAAGATATTCTTAGTGCACCATTTCCTTCTCATCTAATAGCTTCCTCAAAAATCGATAGAGTAGCATGGGTTTTTAATGAGCAAGGAAGAAGGAATATATGGATTGCTGATGGACCACATTATAAATCTCGAAAAATAACAAATTATAATGAAGATAATGGGCAAGAAATTTCTAATCTTTGCTTCAATCCTGATGGAACAATAATTGTTTATGTTTTAGGCGGGGCTCCCAATAGAAGAGGAGAATACCCAAATCCAACAAGTAATCCAAAGGGAGTAGAAAGAGCAATTTGGGCAGTGAAGGTTGATGAGGGAAAGCCTTGGCGTATTGGAGAAGGAACTAATCCTCAAATTTCTCCTAAAGGGGATTTTGTTATTTTCAATAATCGAGGAAATATTTTGATTGCTCCAATAGATGGATCAGAAAAACCAAGAATTTTATTTAAAGCAAGAGGTTCAAATCGTTCATATAAATGGTCTCCTGATGGGTCTAAAATTGCCTTTGTAAGTAGGAGGGAAGACCATAGTTTTATCGGTATCTATGACTTAGAAAAAGAGACAATTACCTGGCTTATTCCTGATGTGGAAAGAGATAATTATCCTGTCTGGTCTCCTAATGGGAAATACATAGCATTTATTCGTTTTCCTGGAGCTAAAGCAGATGGTTATTCTTATTGGAGAACTGCTGGTGTACCATTTTCAATTTGGGTAGTTGAAGTAAAAACTGGAAAAGCACGCGAAATATGGAAGACATCAAAAGGGGGAGGATTTGCTCAGTATTATCCTACTAATCCCCTTGTTTAGGCAGGGAATGAATACTTGATTTTCTATTCAGAACATGAAGATTGGATGCATTTGTATTCAATTTCTGTAACTAATGGGAAAGTAGTATGCCTCACACCTGGAGAATATGAAGTAGAAGATATGACTTTGACTCCTGATGGAAAGACTGTAATTTTTAATTCTAATAAAAATGATATTGATAGACGTCATCTCTGGGCAGTTTCTGTAAAAGGGGGCGAGGTCAGACCTTTGACTTCTGGGAAAGGAATTGAGTGGAGTCCTATTGTACCTGCAGGAGGGAAAAATATTATTTTCTTCTGTTCAACTGCTCGTCAGCCTGCTTCTCCTGCAATAATTAATATTAAAGGTGGAAAGCCAAAACTAATTGCTCCAGAAACTATACCTCAAAACTTTCCAATAAAAGATTTAGTAGAGCCTGAGCAGGTTATTTTTAAAGCTCCTGATGAATTAAAAATACACGGTCAACTCTTCCTTCCAAAAAATGCAAAACCCGGAGATCGATGTCCAGCAGTTATTTACATGCATGGAGGACCGATTAGACAAATGCTCCTTGGATGGCATTATAGAGGATACTATCATAATGCCTATGCTTTTAATCAATATCTTGCAAATAAAGGTTATGTAGTGCTATCCGTAAATTTCCGTTCAGGTATAGGTTATGGTCAGGCATTTAGAAATGCACCTAATCAAGGTCCGAGAGGAGCTTCTGAATATCAAGATATTGTGGCAGCAGCCAAATACTTACAAAAACGGCCAGAAGTAGACCCATTGAAAATAGGACTCTGGGGAGGATCTTATGGAGGTTATCTAACAGCCCTTGGTTTGGCCAGAGATTCAGACCTTTTTGCAGCAGGAGTTGATTTTCATGGTGTGCATGACTGGTCTTTAAGAGGTAGAAGAAGAGATGGAGGAGGATGGGGATTAAGAGGGGAGGAATTAATGCGTATGGCTTATGATTCCTCTCCTGTAGCTGATGTTGCTTTCTGGAAATCGCCTGTTCTTTTTATCCACGGTGATGATGATAGAAATGTTGATTTCATTCAGACAACTGATTTGGTTCAAAGACTCAAAGAAATTGGTAAAGCTCATGTAGAAACCCTTATTTTTCCTGATGAAGTTCATAGTTTTCTTTTGCACAGAAGCTGGCTAAAAGCATATCGTGCTGCAGCAGATTTCTTTGATCGGTTCTTAAAAGGCGCTAAATAGATTATACTTTGGTTTTAAAACTTTATATAATACAAAAGAAATCGCAACTAATGAAATTTTCATAAACTAAAAAAGAAAAATGAAAAAGTCAAAACTACAACTTAAAATTTAAAGCTATTTTCAGTAGTAATGTGTTAATTATGTGTATGAGTATAAAGCCGAAGATTTCAATATTGTTATTAATTTTTTACTTTTTAGTTATGGTTTTTAGTTTTGATTTTTAAGTTTTTAGTTTTAAAAGGAGGTCAATAAAATGAAAAAACTAATTTTTTTCATTATTTCCTTTTTTCTTGCTATTTCTTTGAGTTACATGAATCTCCAGGCTAAAGAAATTACCTTTAAATGGTTTGGTCAGGCTTGTTTTTTAATTGTTACTTCTAATAATACAAAGATTATAACTGATCCAGTAACAATGGGCGATTATAGTGTTCCAAAAGAGATAAAAGCTGATATTGTTACTGTCTCTCATGAGCATTTCGATCATAATAAAGTAGAAGCTGTTTCAGGTAATCCAATAATTCTTAGAGGATTAACTTCAGGAGCTAAAGAATTTGCCAAAATAGACCGCACAATAAAAAATGTAAGAATATATACAGTGCCATCCTATCACGATAAAGTACAAGGTAAAAAGCGAGGCTTAAATGCAGTTTTTGTATTTGAATTTGATGGAATTAGAGTTGCTCATCTTGGTGATTTAGGAGAGACTTTTTCTAATGAACAAATAAATAAAATTGGTAAGATTGATGTGTTAATGATCCCTGTAGGTGGAAAGTATACAATTTATGGAAAAGATGCTGACATGATTATTTCTCAGCTTAAACCTAAATTGATTGTTTTTCCAATGCATTTTAAAACAGATGTTGCTGATTTCCTTCCATATTCAGCAAATGATTTTGTTAAGGGAAAGGAAAATATTAAGAGAATAGATGGCAATTACTATAAACTTGATTTAAATAATCTTCCTAAGAAATTAGAATATGTTATATTAAATTACAAATAATTCAAAAATATTAATTTTTACCCAATAATTTATTTTTTATATAAGAGAAGGAAGTCTAATTAAAGTTGTTGTTCCTTTCCCAATTTCACTAAAAATGCTAATTTCTCCATCATGTTGCTCAATAATTTTTTTAGCAATTGATAAACCAAGGCCTGTACCACCTTCTTTTGTTGAAAAATATGGTTCAAATATTTTTTCTAAAAATTCTTTTTTTATTCCTTCTCCTGTATCAGAAATTTCAATGTTTATCCAGTCTTTGTCTTTCCAGAGTTTAATTTTGATTTCGCCTTTTTTATGTATAGCCTCAATGGAATTAATTAATATATTTCTAAAAGAAATTTTTAATTTTTCTCTGTCTGCAAATATATAAATTTTCTCCTTGGGAAAAATTTCAATAAATTTTATTTTTTTATGAAATGTTTTTTTATAGGGAGTAATTTCTTCCTGGATGATTTCATTTAAATTAAAATTTTCTTTTTTTAATTTCTCTTCTTTTGAAAAAAGTAGGAATTCTTGAGCAATTTTTCTTAAATGTTCTGCTTCTTTAATTATATATTCAGCAGATTCTTTAATTGTTTTATCAAGCAGAGAACTTTTATCTTCATAAACTTTTAGAATTTGTTCTGCAGAAAGAAGTATAGGGGTAAGCGGATTTTTTATTTCATGGGCAATTCTTCGAGCCATTTCTGTCCAAGCGACTTTTTTACTCATTTCAACTATTTCCTTTTGTTGTCTTTTTAAATTTTCAATCATATTATTAAAACCCTTAATCAATGTCTGAATTTCATCTTTTGAATAATGTTCAATTTTAACTTCAAGATTACCATTTGAAACCTCTCTGGTAGCAGTAAGTAATTTCTTTATAGGATTTAAAATTATTCTTCCCATTGATTGTGCAAGTAGGAAAGCTATACCTATTATAAAAATAGAAGAGAAAATGAGAAACTCAATTAATTCTTGAGAAGCTAAGGAAATTTCCTCTTTTCCTGATGGAAAAGGGAGTGAAAGAAGGAAAATTTGATTAGAAAAAATCGTTGGAATTGTTAAGGTATAAAAAGTTAAATCTCCAATTTCCTCTTTTCTGATATCATAAGGTTTATTCTCCCAATATATTTTATAAAAAGTTTCTCCATTTATGACTTGGGGTAAAAGTCCAAGTTCAAATAATTCTTTTTTGCTTGAAGAAATTAGTTTTCCTCTTCGATATAAATTAACATCATTATTAATTGTTGAACTTATCCAAAGAACAAGGTCATTTGGAAAAATTTCATTTATTTTTTTCTTTCCTTTTTGCAAAGCAGCAAAATCTTCCATTACACTTTGGGCAATACTTAAATGAGCTTCAGCTTTTTCTCTGAATTGTTCTGAAAACTGACGAGAGAAAAACTTTTGAGTAAATAAGGAGAAGAATAAAAGAGGGAAAATTGCAATTATAAAGAAAAATAGATACACCTTTCGAGAAAAAGACTGAAGTGGATTTTCAATTTTTTTTGTTATTAATAGATAAAGAAAAATCAAAAAATTAAAGAATATAAAATATATTAAAAAAAGCTTTATGTAATCTACAACATGTTTTCTAAATGATTTATTTGGGAAAAAAATTGAATAAATTCTTTTTTTATGTTTGAAATATAAAGCCGAGTATTCTTTATTTCTCTCTTTTATAGTTTTCCATATAGGTTTAGGAGAATTAATTATTGTATTTAATAGGAAAGGTGAGATTCCAGTGCTTAGTTTTCCAGGATTAAAAATAAAAAACCCTTGAGAATTGAAGATTGCTAAATTAAAAATTTTATGCTCAATGGGATAGGAAAATGCTTTCAATAATTCACTATAAGGATTTTTCACAAAAGGAAAAGGCAACATATCATAATCAATTGAAAGGTAAATTAAAAGTTTCCCTAAGTATATTTTACTTTCAAACCAATCTTTGTAACCGATTAACAGTTTTTTCTTTTTTCCTAAGAAATGCATTTCTTGAGTAGTAATAATCCAGTTTGTAGAAATTGGTAAAATGTATTCAGATAAATAATAAAAAGGCATGTTGAATGAAAATTTTGAAATTTCTTTTCCATCTTTATTCCAAATTTCAATGGCAGAATTCCAATTACATTTAGAGAGAGGAGAGTTTTTCCATAAGTAAAAGGAGAAATTTTGTTTATAGGGATTTTTAAAATATTCAATTATTAATTTTTTTTCTTTTTCCATATCTATTATGGATTGCTTAAGTATAAATTCTGCCTTTTTTTCTACACTTATAATTCTTGGGAGCAAAATATTAGATACAATTTTTTGTTTTTTTTCAGTTGTATGAAAATGAATACTTAAATATACAACAAGAGTTAATATAGTCAGTCCAATAATCGATGCTTTTTTCTTTTCAAATTTTTGGATAGTATAGGAATATATTATTAATATATAGAAAATGCTATAAGTAAGTAAAGGGAAAGAGAGAACTTTTGTTATATAAATAATTAATAATAAAAATATAACAAGAATGATATGAATAGCTATGTGAATTTTGCTGGAAATCAATTCACTCATTAAAATAATAGAATATGAAATTATTATAATGAGAATAATGAAACTAAAATAAGAAATTAAATGAGTAAAACTTAGAGAAAAATTTTCCAGATTTAAGTCAGAAATTTTAATCGTAGTTTTAACGAATTGATTAAAAAAAAGTAGAAAGAAAACAGATGGAAGAGAAAATAAAATTGAATTTAAGAGGCTATTCGTTAAATAGGATTTTAAATTTAGTTTATTTTTCAAAAAATGAAGTGCCAAGTAAAAAATTGCTGACAGGTATAAAGAAGTAAAAAGAACATCCATATTACTACTAAAAAATTTCAATAGAAAATTTTCCTTTTGAATAAATTTATTTATTTGATGAAAATTGGAAATAATAAAAAGAGTGATTCTAATAATGGTAAGATTTAAAATTATTCCTGTTATTAAAAAGAACCCTTTCAGGCCAAAAGATTTTTTGTAAGAAAAAATCAAAAGCAATAATAGACAAGTTAGAAGAAAAATTAAAATTAGAAATAAAAGAAATAATAGTTTATTTTTCAACTGAAGATAATAAAATTCAAGAGGAAGACTATTGAGGGTAACTACAGCAAGTAAATTTTTATTAGGCCCTCTTAATGGGAAGGATAGAGACCATTTTTCTCCTGCATGGAATTGTTTGCTTAAATAAACATCCTTTCTTTCTCTAAAAAATTTATCTAATTCCTTATTTTTCTCTTTGTAAGAAAAAAATTGAATATGTAAATTTTCTATTTCTTCAAAAAAATTATATTTTCTTAAATGAAGTATTTTAATCTGAGGATAAAAAGAAAGAATCCTAAAAAAAGCTAAATATCCTTCTTTAATTTTAAATATAAATACAAGGAAACTTTTTGCATTTTTCTTAATTATGAAACAAGATTCAGGGAGATTAAATATTTCAGATTCAAGAATTCCGACTTTGCCAGACCAAAACACCATTTCCTTTCTGGAATTAATAAAAGAAATACCTTCATATTTCTTATCAATATTCAGTTTTTTGAGAAAATCAAAAATTTCTCTTTCACTTTCAAGATTAATATTATTTATTTTTTCTTTTAATCTTACTGTTTTATTTAAAAGATTTTTCCATTTTTTAGTTATTTTTTGAGCATTTTCTTTTAAATCCAATAAAGACTTTTTTTGAAAATATGGATTAAGTGCATTTGGAAGATTAAAATAAAGTATCAGATTTATTGTGGAGAGGAGTAATCCTAAGATTAAAAGAATTAAAAGTATTTTCTTAATTGCCTTCAATTTTAACAATCTAATTCTATCATATTTGAAAATTAACGAGCAAATTATTGATTTTTTATGCTTTTACTTCTTTAATTATTCCCCCTCCTATAACTAAATCTCTATCATAAAAGACAGCAGATTGTCCTGGAGTTATTGCTCTTTGAGGTTTTGAGAATTTTACATAAACAATATCATAGCTTAATGGAATTATTTTCGCTTCAGATTCAGGATGTATATACCTGATTTTTACTTTGGCTTTAAAAGGTTTTTCCCTTTTTTCTTGAATAATCCAATTAATTTGGTCAACAATGAACTCCTTTCTATAAACTTCTTCTTTATTGCCAACTACAATTGTATTGCTTTTTTCATCAATCGAAATTACATAAAGAGGCCTTTCTGAAGATATACCCAGGCCTTTTCTTTGTCCAATTGTGTAATAAATTATGCCTTTATGTTGTCCAAGGATTTCTCCTTTTTTATTTATTATTGGACCTGGCTGAGCTAATCCAGGATTTATTTTTTCTAAAAAGAGAGGATAATTATTATCTGGAATAAAACAGATTTCCTGGCTTTCAGCTTTTTTTGCAACTGGTAAATTCAACTTTTTAGCAATTTTTCTTACCTCATTCTTAGTTAAATTACCTAAGGGCATTAAAGTTTTACTTAAATGTTCTTGAGTCATTACATATAATACATAAGATTGATCTTTTTTAGAATCAACACCTTTTCTAAGGAGATATCTTCTTCTTTTTTGATCATATTCGATACGTGCATAATGGCCGGTTGCAATAAAATCAGCTTTTAATTTTTTAGCTCGCTCAAGAAGTGCTCCAAATTTAATATATTGATTACATCGTATACAGGGATTAGGAGTTCTCCCTTGAAAGTATTCTTTACAAAAGTCTTCAATAACAGTCCTTTTGAATATTTCTCTAAAGTCAGCTATATAATGGGAAATATTTAATTTTATTGCCACTTGAGTGGCGTCCACCATTGCTTTTAAACCACAGCAGCTATCATATTTATTTGTTAATGAAGAAAAACTCTCTGAAGGCCATAAATTCATAGTAACTCCAATTACTTCATAGCCTTGTTCTTTTAAAAGTGCGGCAGTAACAGAGGAATCAACTCCGCCGCTCATAGCAACAATCACTCTTTTCTTTTTCATCATTACTTCTTCACTAATTAGAATACCAAAAATATTGCTTTAATATAAGTATAACTCACGTAAAGGAATTTTTGACTAATTAATTCATATGAATTTTTTATAAATTTAAGGAGAATTTAAATCTTTAGATTAAATATTGTATTCTTTTTAATATTCGTAAAATTGAGAACTTTTTTTCTTAAAAAAGGAATAAGAATTAATTGTTTTTGGTTTTCTCTTTTTTACATTTTTCCATTTTTCTAGTGCAGCAAGACTTCATTTTCGCTGCTTTTTCTTGAATCTTTTTTACAACTTCTGCATTTTCAGATGTTATTTTTATTATAACCCCATGTTCTAAATTTTCAATTTTTACTTCAACATCTTTACATTGAGCAAAACTTATTAATGGACAATAAACTTTTTCCTTGGTTTTCATATGAGCACATATGTGCTTTTTTGCAATTACTTTTTTTTCTAATTTCATTCCACACTTAAAACATTTGCTAGGTTTATCAGATTTAACTTCAGGATGCATTGGGCAAATATAGATTTCTTTCATCTCTTTTTTCTTCTCAATATATTTCTCTGGCTCTTTTAAGAATATTTCTTTACACTTTTCACAACAAAAATAATACGTTTTTCCTTTATACTCATAAGTAGCTTTAGCTTCAGATTTCTTTATTTCTTTTCCACTTACAGGACAGGTTACTAATTCTTCAATTTGCTGTTGAGCAATTCCTGATAAAGCCAAAATAAAAGAAAAAATAAGAAATAAAGTTAAAACTCTTGAATTTTTTTTCATTTTTTCCTCCTTATTTTTTTAAATCACTTTCCAAAATTAAATGTGTATTTAAAACTCTGATTTTCCTTCTTTTTCATTCTTATTTAATTAAAGCTCCTTTACCATACTTTTCTACTATTTTTTCTAGAATTTGAGATTTAGATAAACCTTCATTTACTCGTAATTGGATAAATTGTTTCATTTCATCTGCACCTCTATAAATTTTACAAGTGCAATTCATTAATTTCTCGGTACAACTACCACATACACAATTCAACTCTTTAATAATGTCAATTGCTTTTGAAGTCAAAATTAGTTCTGGTGTTTTAATCTTTGATGAATTTTTAGTAGGAGCAGTTATTCTATATCCTTTTCCAAGGAAATATCCTATTATCAGTGCCATAATTAAAACTAATAACCACAGCCATATAGACATATTTTTTCTCTGAACCCGTTTCATTGTTTTTCTCCTCCATTATGGTAAATATTTTTTTTCCTTTGTATATATTTCTCTGGCATGGTATCAAATTCTCTTAAGTATTAATATGCTTCCTCTCCTCGTTCTCCAGTACGAATCCGGATTACTTCTTCAATAGAAGAGATAGCAATTATTCCATCTCCTTTTCTTCCTGTCCGAGCTTTTTCTTGAATAACTTTTACAATTTCTTCTACTCTCTTATCTGGACAAATAATTTCTAATTTTACCATAGGAGTATAAGTGGTCCCATATTTCATGGATAATTTGAAATCCTTTGGATCAATTTCTTTTCCTAAGGCTCGAATATCAATTGCAGTCAATCGAGGCGCTTTTATTTTTTCTAAAGCACTAATAACTTCATCAACCATTATTACTCTTACATATGCTTTAATTAACTTCATACTTCCCCCAAATTTATATATTTCCTTTTCTTTCTATTTTACAACAACTATAAAAATGAGGCTTTTTAATGCTTATACTTGAACATTTACAATTGTTTGCTTTCACATAAAATTGTGGTATTAGAAATAAACTAAAAATTAAAATTAGGATATTTAAACTTAAGATAAGTTTTTTTAAAGGAAAATAAAAGGGAAATTTTTGTCCATAAATTAATTCCTTTAATCTTTGTTCTAAATTATCATTATTAAAAGGGAAAATTGTGGAATAAACTTTACCATTGCTCTTTGCTATTTTGACTAAAGCACTCGCTAAATGAAGTGGATGTACAAATGATGAAGCTCTCTGGTCAGCTTTTCTTTCCTGAATAGAAATTATATAATTTTTTAAATATTTATTAATAGGCAAAAAGAATAGGAAATCTACAAAAAGATTTATAAAAAATTTTCTTAAAGGATCCTTTTTTTGAAAATGAGTCATTTCATGATAAATAACAGCTTTAAGTTCTTCTTGATTTAGAGATTTTAAAAGTCCAGTAGATAAATAAATTTTGGGCATAAAAAGTCCTGCAGTAAAAGATAGTTTTAATAAGTCATTTTTAAAGATATTTATTTTAGAGATAATTGAATAATCAAATTTAGATTGTTTCATTAAATTTTTCAATTCTTTTTGACTATCTGAAGCTTTTAATATGTTCAAATTTTTTATGAATTTTCTTTCCTTTAAAAGATTAATTACCTGTTTCAAAAGAGATAAGATGAAAAGAATAATGAAAAAGATAAAAATTAAATTTGAAATAGAACTCATTAACTTAAATAAAACATTTTTACAAAAGTAAATAATATGGGCACAATTCCTAATAGCATAAATACCAATAACTATTAAAATAAAACTTGAAATTATTAAAAATAGAAAAAATTTTTCTTTTTTTATTAAAGTTTTCATTTTTCTCTTAATTCACTTTTTTTCTTCTCAATAATAGAAGCAAGTAATTCCAAACTCTCAGAATCATATTCAGATAAAATTTCAACAAAGGATGAGAATGTAGTACTTTTGGAAAAATCCATTATTCCTTTTATTATTTGTTTATAAATATATTTAGTAAAATCATCTTTACTTAATGTTGGCTGATATGAATAAATTTCGCCTTTTTTCTCTTTAGAGACTAATCCTTTTTTAACTAATCTTTGGAGAACTGTTAAAACAGTGGTATAAGCGACTTTTTTTTCTTTTGAAACTTTCTCAAAAACTTCTCTCCCTGTAGATTCTTTTTTCTCCCATAATACATCAAGAATTTTCTTCTCCAATTCCCCTAAAAATTTATTTAATCCCTTCTTTTCAGGCTGAAAGGAAAATTTAATATTTTTCATTTTTTGACTTCTATTATATTCTACATTATGTAGAAAGTCAATTTATTAATTATAAATTTAACTTTTCTTTTCAGTTTTATTTTCATTAAAGTTTATTTGTGTTCTCTTTTAAATTTCCAAGTTTTCCAAATAAAATATATGGCAGGAATAACCAAAAGAGTTAGAATTGTTGAAGAAATCATTCCTCCAACCATTGGAGTAGCAATTCTTTTCATCACTTGAGAACCTGTGCCATGGCCCCAAAATATAGGAAGTAAACCACCTATAATAGCACTAACAGTCATTATAATTGGTCTCACCCGGCGTCCGGCTCCCTCCATTACTCCTGCTTTTATATCCTCAATACTTCTTAGTTTTCCATGATCGAGTCTTTTAAAATAAGCTTGGTCTAAATACACTAACATGATAACTCCGATTTCTGCTGTTACACCTGCTAAAGCAATAAAACCTACACCTACTGCAACACTCATATTATATCCAAGAATATACATGAACCATATACCTCCTACTAATGAAAAAGGAAGTGTTAACATAACGATTAAACTTTCTGTTATATTTTTAAAATTAAAATAAAGTAGTAAAAAGATTATTATTAATGTTATTGGAATAACTAACATCAAACGCTTTTGAGCTCTTTGCATATATTCATATTGACCACTCCAAACTATACTGTAACCAGGAGGAAAGTCTATTCTTTCATTAACAATTTTTTGTGCTCTTTTTACATAGGTCCCAACATCTATATCCTTTAAATCTATATAAAGCCAAGCAGTTCGACGGGAATTTTCACTCTTAATGACAGGAGGACCTTTCTTAATTGTGATTTTAGCTACCTGACTTATTGGAATTTGTGTTCCAGTTGGAGTTGAGATGAGAACTCTTTTAAGAGCTGAAAGAGAGTCTCTAAGTTCTCGACTATATCTAACATTCACTGGATACCGCTCTAATCCCTCAACTGTATAAGTTATGTTCATCCCACCAATAGCTGACATAATGACGTCTTGTACATCACCTACTGTAAGGCCGTAACGCGCAGCTTCCTCCCGATTAATTTCAAAATCAAGATAATTTCCACCGATTGTTTTATCAGGAAAAACACTTAAAGTTCCAGGGATTTCTTTAATGACTGCTGCTATTTTTTGTGCTAATTCAGAAAGTATAGTTAAATCATCGCCCATAATTTTTATACCCACTGGTGTTTTTATACCAGTTGAAAGCATATCAATTCGTGTTTTTATTGGCATTGTCCAAGCATTAGTAAGACCTGGAAATTGAATAGCTCTATCAAGTTCTTCAATTAATTTTTCAATAGTCATTCCAGGTCTCCATTTTTCCTTTGGTTTAAGTATAATAGTGGTTTCAATCATTGATAATGGTGCTGGATCAGTAGCGGTCTCAGCTCGCCCGATTTTCCCAAATACAGTTTCCACTTCTGGAAAACTTTTAATAATTTTATCCGTTTGTTGTAATAGCTCTTTGGCTTTTGTTATACTGATTCCAGGATCAGTAGTGGGCATATAAAGTAAATCCCCTTCATTCAGTGGAGGCATAAATTCAGAACCAATACGTTTATAAGGAAAAAAAGTTGCAATTAAAATCAGTAAAGCAATTAAAATGGTAATTTTTCTGAAGCGAAGCACAAAACGAATTATGGGTTGATAAACTTTTAGAAGAATACGATTAATAGGATTCTTCTCTTCAGGGATTATTCTACCTTTTATGAGATATCCCATAAGAACAGGAACAATAGTAATAGATAATAATGAAGCTGCAGCCATAGCATAAGTCTTTGTAAAAGCTAATGGTTTAAATAATCGTCCTTCTTGAGCTTGTAATGTGAAAACTGGCATAAAGGACATGGTAATAATTAATAATGAGAAAAATAATGCTGGACCCACCTCCTTGGAGGCTTCCATAATAATTAGCCAGTGATTTTTTTTACCTCCTTCTCGCTCAATATGTTTATGTGAATTTTCTATCATTACAATAGCAGCATCAACCATTGCTCCTATTGCAATAGCAATTCCTCCAAGGGACATAATATTAGCATTCAATCCTTGATTGTACATAATTAGAAAAGAAATAAGTATTCCCATTGGAAGGGTAAAAATTGCGACAAAAGCACTTCGAAAATGTAATAGAAAAATCATACAAACTAATGCAACAACAATACTTTCCTCGATTAGTTTTTCTTTCAGGGTATTTATTGCTCTTATAATTAATTTAGAACGATCATAAGCAGGTTTTATTTTTACTCCTTCAGGTAGTCCTTTTTGAAGTTCCTTAAGTTTCTTTTTAACATTTTCTATTACTTGAAGAGCATTTTCTCCATAACGCATTACAATAATACCGCCTACTATTTCGCCTTCTCCATTCCACTCTGCTAGACCGCGACGAAGTTCTGGTCCTAAATGAATGTTTGCGACATTCTTGAGAAGAATTGGAGTCCCTTTCTTATCAACTCCTAATGGAATATTTTCAAGGTCTTCAATGGATTTTATATATCCCAATCCACGCACCATGAATTCTGTTTCTCCCATTTCAATTAGTCTTCCACCAACATCATTATTACTTCGCCTGATTGCCATTTTAACTTTTGATAATGGGATTTTATATGCCAAAAGTTTATTTGGATCCACTTCTATTTGATATTGTTTTACATATCCTCCGATACTTGCCACTTCAGAAACTCCTGGAACACTTGAAAGCTCATAACGAAGGTACCAATCTTGGATAGAACGTAATTCTGCAAGATCATACTTATCTCCTCCATCAAGCACATATTCATAAACCCAACCAACTCCAGTAGCATCAGGTCCTAAAGTTGGAGTTACACCAGGAGGAAGTCGATTAGCAACATAGTTAAGATATTCAAGTACCCTGCTCCGAGCCCAATAAAGATCCGTGCCATCCTCAAAAATTATATAAACCATTGAAAAGCCAAAAAATGAATAACCACGAACAACTTTTGCATATGGTACAGCAAGCATTGCTGTAGTCAATGGATATGTAACCTGATCTTCTACAACTTGAGGTGCTTGTCCAGGATATTCAGTGAAAATTATAACTTGAACATCACTAAGATCGGGTATAGCATCAATTGGTGTGTTAAGCATTGCATAAATTCCTGCAAGTGCTACAATTGCAGTGAAAATAATTATAATAAATCTATTATTAATCGAGAATTCTATAACTTTTTTAAGCATAATAAATTCTCCTTTCTGGAAAACTTAAGCGTTTACTTTTTTCTACTCTTCTCTAATTGTTGCCTTTTTTCTTCTATCATCTTTTGAATAGCTTCTTGCATACGACTTTCAGAATCCAAAAGGAATTGAGCAGAGGTCACAATTTCTTCTCCTTCTAAAAGACCTGAAATGACTTGGATATAATTATTCTCTCCTTCTACTCCTAATTTGATTTCTCGCGGCTCAAATTTACCTTTTCCTCTAACAACAAAAACGATATTACGCTCTCCAGAACGAATTACAGCATTATCTGGTATTATAAGGGTGTCTTTTTTAACTGGTGTATAAATACGAACATTTGCATACATATCAGGTTTCAATTCAAGATTTGGATTAGGAAAAATTAGTCTTACCTTTATATCTCTTGTCTTTTCAGTCAAATATGGATAAATATAGTCTACTTTACCTTTAAATGTTTTTCCTGGAATATAAGCTAATTCCATTTCTGCTTCTTGCCCAATTTTAACCCACGGGAGTTCATATTCATAAATAGTAACATAAACCCATACAGTAGAAAGATCTGCAATATGAAAGAGATCCATACCTTCTTTTACAAACATACCTTCTTCAACATTTTTATGTACTACTATTCCATTGGCAGGGGAGAGAAGTTTCATTGTTTTAACAATGGTGCCTCTTTTCTCTAATGCTTCTATTTCTGATTCTGGAATGTCCCAAAGTTCGAGTCGACGTCTTGTTGATTTTACTAAGGACTCTGCACTTTCCTTTATTTCTTGAAATGAACTTCCTTTTACCATATCGCGATTTTTTAAAGCTAAAAGATACTCTTCCTGTGTAGATACAAGTTCAGGAGAATAAATTTCAAGTAATAAATCTCCTTTTTTTACTTCCTGGCCTGTGAAATTTACATATAATTTTTCTATCCACCCAGAAATTTTAGTATTTATTCGATATAGTTTACGCTCATCATAGGCTATGGTGCCTATAGTTCGGATAATTCTTCTTAAGTCTCCCTTCCTAACTTTTGTTGTTTTCACACCTAAATTTTGAACTGTTATTGGGTCAATCATTATTGTTCCCCCACGTCCTAAAACTTGTTCATCTTCATAAACAGGAATAAGATCCATGCCCATTTTTGATTTACCTGGACGGTCATATATTTCAGTAGGGTCCATTGGAGCTCTCCAATATAATATTTTGCGCTTATCTTTTGGTTTTGGAATTTTAGAACTGACTTTCTGTTTTACTGGTACTAACTTCATTCCACATTTTGGACAGTCACCTGGTTCATCTGTGATGACTTCAGGGTGCATTGGACAAGTCCATAATTGAATCTCTGTTTTTCCTGAGGGAAATTTTTCTGTCTCGACAGAGTCTTTTTTAATATTTCCAGGTTTAATAAAATAAACAGCTAACCCTCCTATTATTATCCCAGTAAGAAGAGTAGTACATAGAAGCAAAATTAGTTTTTTGGAATTCATTGTTTAAACTCCTTGAAAGTATTTCTATTAATTAAATTTAATTTAAATTTTATTTTTTGATTAAATATCATTTGTCTTTTATTGAATAAATTGCTTTCCTACTACTGCCTCAAGTTCAGCTAATTTTTTTTCAAAGTTAGTTAAAACTCGATAAAAGTCAATCTCATAATTGAATAGAGTTACTTGATTATGAAGCAATGTAATAAAATCTACTTTATCTACTTGATATCCTGAAATTGCTGAATTTAATGACTGAGTTGCTTGTGGAATAATACCAGTTTTAAATAATTCAATAAGTTGTTCATCTTTTTTTAATTCTTCTAAAATATTTTCAATTTGAAAAAATATTTCATTTTTAAGACTGTTATATTGTTCCTTAGTCATAGCAATATTTAAGGCAGTTTCTTCAATTTTTTTTCTCTGTTTACGATAAAAATACAAAGGGATATTAATCGAAATCATTCCTGAAAAAAAATCATACATTTTTATACCTGTTTTTAAATCTTCTCTTTGAGTGTAAGCAAAACTTAAATTAAAGTTTGGAAAATAGTCCTTTTTAGCTAACTTATAAGCCACTTCATTTCTTTTGATTATATATTCCAAAGCTTTTAATAAGGGGCGATTTTCTAATGCAATTTGCTTTAGTTCCTCTAAACTCAAATTAAATTTAGACCTTTTAATTTCTTTAATTTTTCCTAATGGACTCTCTGGTGGTCTATTTAATAATGTATTTAGCCTCGCTTTGATACTTTCTCTTTTTTGATGAAGACTGATTAATTTATCAATAAGCTTAGATAGCTCTACTTGAGCTTTTAATACATCTTGCTGTAACCCCTTTCCAACAGAATATTTTGTCTCAGCAATCTTAACAAATTCCTGTAAAAGTAATTTATTTTTTTTAGTTATTTCAATGGATTTGTCAATAAAAAAAAGATCATAATAAGCAATTTTTACATTTTTAATTATAAAGTTTTTAATATCCTCGTAATTTTGGCCAATAGAATTATATTCACTAACAGCAATTTCTTCTTTTAATTTCAATTTCCCAGGGAATGGAATCATTTGCATAATTAATAATTTTTTCCCAGTCATTGGTTCTTGATTAAAATCAAAACTATTAATAGGAAGATTCATGAGCCCTATTGAAACAATAGGATCTGGTAAAGCACCAGCTTGTGGAATTTTTTCTTTATAGGCTTCCCATTTCTTTTGTGCAGCAATAATTTGAGGATTATTTTTCAAAGCTTCGTTAATAAGTTCATTAAGGTCTAATATAGATTGCTTATTTCCATAAGATAATGCAGTCCCTAAAATTATGGATATTAACAGTACTAATAATTGTTTTAATTTTCCTTTCGCCATTTCAACCTTCCTTAATAATAAATTTCTTTACAAACATATTATGGAAGAGAATTTTATACTACACAATGTAGAATGTCAAGAGTTTGTAAGCGTCCATAACATATTGGACTGCTGAGAGTCTTTTATAAAGCAGTCTATATAATATCTTAAAGGCGCTAATTTGTT
>Ga0209426_1000364_pt1 | contig 53270 bp, 62 predicted proteins | sample Deesub1362B_J571_FD_187697 | JGI IMG/M metagenome (GOLD analysis project Ga0209426, IMG submission 187697) | Deep oceanic, basalt-hosted subsurface ecosystem from Juan de Fuca Ridge flank, Pacific Ocean, CORK Borehole 1362B_J2.571 (SPAdes)... ... | reverse complement strand
AGTATGAGATCCGTTTATAAGTATACTGTTGTCAATGTCCTTTTGATTGGGATGGTTGTAGCTGTTGGTATAAGAGAAAAGAGAGTCTTGCAGAGGTTGGCTGAGATGTGAGTTGGCAAGTACCTTATATATTATTTTTAAAAAGCTATATTTTTATGTCAAGTTCTGAATACGGAAGTATTGAAATGGATACTGATGAGTTTTTTGCCGTAATAAGAAATCTTGATTTCTGGGAGAGGCTGATGAACGTCAAATTCGTTGAAGCGAATGTGAAAGGAGATGTTACAACAGTGAAAGTTATTCATGTGGCAACTCCAAGCTTCTTTATATACGATTTAGACGGAGAAATAAAATTAATGGTTGAAATCACATCTGACATAAGAATCGGGTATATAGATTTAGAAGAGATTGCAGAATTTGATGGTAAGCTGTTAGAGAAACTGAAGGATCAGGTTATGCTTGAAAATAATGGAATGGATTCGAATGATCGCTACTTTCCAAAATCCAATGAAAGCATGGAGCTCTTTAACTCTCTAATAAAGACAGCAAAGTGGAAAAAGCAGCCTATGGAGTAATCGGTTCGATTTATTTGATTCACTTCTGACGTGCAATTTTCAGTATCATTAATCAAAATTCTTAAATATACAGAGAAATTAAAAGCTGCTATTTGTCGGTAGAAAGGGGGATTTACATGGTAGGAGAGGATTGTTTTTATTGTTTTTTGAAAATAGTACCTGTCTTTTTGATTGTCCTATGCTTTTCGGGATGTTCTCAAGAGGGTACTGAAGAGTATGTAGACCTACAGGATTCAGGAGACTGGAATTCAGATGTTGGAATTGACCACGAATATGCGGTTGATGCCCAGACACCGATCCTCAATGATTATCAGGTAGTTGATTACAGTAGCTGGAAAATAGATTGTTCTGAAAGAATAAGTGAAGTGTCTATTGAAAATACTGGTTTAACCGTAGAAATAGAGGTTTTTGGATGGTTTGATGGTTACTGTTTATTCAACGAGAAAGTTATTGAGGATAAATACGGTCTGGGAATGGAAGGACTCTGGATGACTTGTGAGTTTCCAGAAACTGGTCCTACAGGAGAAATCACTGATTACTGTGAGGGTGACTTGGTAGACTTTTACATCCAACATCTGGGGGTGAGTGAATATGAGAAGTAAAAGTTCTTGGATTGCTATTCTGGTTCTGTTCTTTCTAATAATTCCTGCCTGTGCTGTGGCCACTGAATATCCCACCACTCTGGACGGAGCTGTGAAAAAAGTGATAGAAATGAAAAAAGATGGGAAGACAAGGGATGAAATAGCCCAGTACATCACCGAGGTAGTTGATGATAGGATCCATAACAAAAACTCTTTTGAAAGGATTTTTGCTCATTGGAAGCATCTTGTACCTGGTGAACTTGCGGGTCCTTCTGAGAAGGACATCAACTTCAACAAGTGGCGTAAGAGTGGAGGAGCAGAGGCCGACTATATAACGACAGCTAAATGGGCTTGGAAGAACCAATATGGGCAATGTGCTGAATGTGCAGCTGTGACTTACTATATATTGAAAAAGGCAGGATATAAAGACGTTAGAATAATCAACAGACCCGATCACAGGTTTGTCATATGGGGTATTGGAAAGGAAGATGACCCCAATAATCCTAACAATTATAACAACAATGTAATTGTTCCTGACGGATGGCAGGGTGAAACTCTTAAGGGTAAGGAGATAATAGGAAATAAATATACTAGCTTTCAGCATAAAAAGTTAACTGACAACACAGAACTTTATGATAGAAAAGCAAAAGAGCTATGTGGTTTCGTTGGGAAAATCTGCTGTGAGATAAAAGAACCCTGTCGTGGGGATTCTAATTTAGTCTGTGTTAAGAGCGTTAACAAGTGTACAGCTTGTGGTCTGTTAAGTCAGAGGTGTTGCTTTAGCAGTGGTATATGGAAATCCAGTGGTGATGGTATTTGCAAGAAAGGAGAATGCATAGATGGTTACTGCAGGGAAAAAGAGGCTATAAAAACATCGAAAGCGTGCGGAAAACTGGGACAGACGTGTTGTGAATGTTACACTTGTGATCCTGGACTGACATGCTTAACTAAGTATGATGAAGAAAAACACATGTATGTGGGCGAGTGTATTGAGTGTGGTAAAAATGGACAACCACCATGCTACAAGTGTGGCGGAATGAGCTCTTTAGACTGCTGTGCAGGAAAACCAGATGTTAAGGAGTGTGAAGAAGGTCTCATGGTCTGCAGAGATACTGATGGGGAAAATAAGTGCTTTAATTGCGGTTGTTTTGATCAAAAAGCATGTCCTGGGGAGCAACCCTGTAAAAGCAGAAACGCTCATGTAAGTGTGGGTTACTGTGTCTCCTTTGACTGTCTCATGACTTATGCCTGTGAAGATACCTGCGATTGTATAAATCAAAGGTGTGTTGAAGGCTACTGCAGACAGATATGCTTTACCAATAAGGATTGTTCTAGTAGTGAATACTGTGATCCAACCTATGGCGTCTGTATGGACAGAGTAATGACATAGGATTGATCTCACTTTGATTATTCAAATTCAACTCTAACTGTAATGAACATCGGTCCCCTCACATCAATTTTGCCATCATTTGATATGATATACTTTCTAATATTTTCCTGAAGCTTTAAGTTAATATCAGACAGGTTTTCTACAACCCTAACTCTAACCTCCACGTCCTGCCCAGCTGCAGTCGCTTTCTCGATTTCACTTGCTGCAAGATAAGAGAATGAATCGATATACCTCATTCCAGTTGTAATACCATGTTCAAAATAACCCCTCCATTTATCCTTTCTTGGTAATCCATAGATGCTTCCCTGATAAACGATAATTTCGTTTGAATAAGCAGGGCCACAAAGTCTTGTATTTTCTTCCTTTTCAATAACATAAACCTTAATTTTCTTCCCGTATAGTTCACCCTCGTAAGCAAGAAATTCACATGGACTTTTCTCTACTGCATACCTCTCAGCAGTCTTAACTATTTTTTCTGCTATTCTCAGGCCCGAAATGGTGGCAGGAGCTTCTGCAACCCTGATAGCCCTTGCGATATCCATGTCGTTCAGCTCTATTCTGCCGTAAAGCCATGGATAAACAAGTTCTCTTACATCTGACAAATCGTAAAGAATCATTGCAAGTCTTTCAACACCCATCCCGAGATTCATTACCGGATATTCAATATTATACTGAGAGAGCGCAGTAGGCGAGTAAACTCCAAAGGTTGCAACCTCTATCCAGCCGTCACTGAATTTTGTGTGTGAACCAACGATTCGAGGGTGGAAAGCAAAAACTTCCATCTGGGTTCCCGGAATATAATATTTGCTCCTCTTCTCATCTCTTCTGAATCTGAAGTTTTCAAAACCAAACTGCCTCAGCAGAGCTTCCGCAACTGCTTTTCCATCATCTACACTGACGTCTTCATCCACCACTGTGCAGCTTGCGGAAAAATAAGTATAAAGTCTTGCAGCATCTTCACCCTGTTCTTTTCTGAAACATCTGTCAACACTGAAGAGTTTTATTGGAAGGGGGAACTTGCTCGCGATTTTACTCAGTGTGATGAACCATCCTGTTGTCATGTGACTTCTCAGAGTGAAGTTGCTTGCTTCCGGTCTAATCTCTTTGAACTCGGGAAAAACCTCATCGAGCATTCTGACTGCTTTTGTATCTTCTATATTAAGAGCTTTTGCAATTTCAAAACTCAAATCATCACCATCAAGCTTTCCTTTTTTGAATAACTGGAATAGCTGTTGCAATACACTTACTTCATCCTTATCAATCTTTTTTCCAGTAATTTTCTCAATTTCTTCAATTTTCTCAGACGAAATACCTATATTTGGTCGTGGGAGGGATGCGAGATAATAACATCTGTCAAGGACAGCAAGAGCCTCTTTTCCAAACTGCTTTTTTACATGGCTGTCTTCTATAATAACAGGGTTTACTACCTCCCTGAAACCAAGCGAAGTATAAGCTTTTCTCAATTCATTAATTGTTTTAAATAGTGGGTGTTCTTCTCCAATAGAGTATCCATAACGTGGGTAAATTTGATTGGGTTGCCTTAAGGGCAGTATTTCAACGCCTTTTTTCCAGGCACTCTCAAAGTCCTTCTCAGCGAGCTCTCTGAATTTTCTGGAGTTGAATTTCATGCTTTATCGTTGTTGTGGGGTTATTTACAATTTTCTCTTACATTTTCAGTTAGATAACAGTTCCGGTAACCAATACATTTATATACTCTTTTAGGTTGACCTAAATCTCGTGAAGGTTGCACTCATAGGAAGTCCAAATGTCGGAAAAAGTCTGATATTCTACCACCTCACAGGCAAGTATGCAACAGTATCCAATTATCCCGGTACAAGTGTGGATGTGACAAGGGGCAAAATCAAGGGACTTGAAGCGACACTGATTGACACACCCGGGATGTATTCTTTCATCACCATAACCGAGGAAGAAAAAGTGGCGAAAAAAATCCTTTTTGACGAACAACCTGATGTTGTGGTTCATGTCATGGATGCAAAAAACATCGAAAGAAAGCTTCCTCTCACCCTTCAGTTGATTGATTCGTGTTTCAATACTGTTCTCGTCCTCAATGCAATGGATGAAGCGAAGAGACTTGGAATGCAGATTGATGTTGACCTCCTGAGAGAAAGGCTTGGAATTCCTGTGGTTGAGACAATAGCAACCCAGAAGAAGGGCATAAGGCAGCTTAAAGAGATAATTGAAAGCTTCAGAGGGAATGAAAAGGCAGAACTCATTTATTTTAATGAAGGGATACAGAACCTGATTAAGGATATAACCTCGATGATTGAAAGCAGCTATCCTGTTAGAAAACAATTTCTTGCCCAGCTACTGCTTATGGGAGATGCAGATGCTGTTGAGATGATTAGAAAAGAGAAAAAATTTGAAGAGATAATCGAATATGTCAAAAAGGCATCACTCAGATATCCCCACTCTCTGTCGTATGAAATGGCATTGCAGATTGAAAAGAGTTCATCAAAGATTTTAAGCGGAATTGTGAGCTATGTCCTCCCCGAAAAAGGTAGTCTGGTGGAGAAGCTGGGTGAATTGACAATCCATCCTGTTTTCGCAATACCCATGGCGATAGCAGCCATTTTAGCCCTTTATTTTTTTGCTGGAGTTATCGGTGCTCAGATTCTTGTTGACTTCCTTGAAACATTTTTTGAAGATAATATCAATATTCCTCTAAATAGCGCCCTTGAAGTCTATGTCCCGAATTACTGGCTGAGGGAACTGATAGGCGGAGAATTCGGAATAATAACACTCGGATTGAGATATGCGTTTGCGATTATACTGCCAATTGTTACAATTTTCTTTTTTATTTTCTCAATTATTGAGGATTCGGGTTATCTTCCCAGACTAGCAATACTCATGGACAGGCTGTTTAAAGTAGTGGGGTTGAGTGGAAAGGCAGTTATACCGCTTGTTCTTGGTCTTGGGTGCGGAACTATGGCAACAATTGTTACCAAAGTTCTCGAAACAAGAAAAGAAAAAATAATTGCCACCGTTATGCTCGCAGTCGGCATCCCGTGTTCTGCCCAGCTTGGAGTGATATTCTCCATAGCTCCCGATATCACTTCGATGATAATCTGGGTTTCAATCATAACAGTGGTTCTTCTGATAGCCGGATATCTCGCTTCAAAAATGATTAAAGAACCAGAGCCTGTATTCTTGATTGAGATTCCAACTCTCAGAGTCCCTGAGCTGGGCAATGTTGTCACAAAAACAATAACACGGCTTGAATGGTACTTCAAAGAGGTTATCCCCGTGTTTGTGGTGGCAAGCTTATTTATATGGGTCGGGAGAATAACAGGTGTATTTGATATGCTTGTTTCACTGCTAACAATACCTGCTGGGGTTATAGGCCTGCCCGAAGAGGCTGCGATAGTGTTTCTATTCGGATTTTTCAGAAGAGATTATGGTGCAGCAGGTTTATTCGACCTTGCAGACAAAGGATTGCTCAGTGTTTCTCAGATTATAGTTGCTATGGTAACTCTCACGCTGTTTGTTCCCTGTGTTGCTCAGTTTCTTGTCATGGTTAAAGAGAGGGGAATGAAAGTAGCGATATTGATTTTCGTCACTTCGGTAATTATCGCATTTGGGGTAGGTTATTTAACCAGCATCGGACTGGTATTTACCAATCTCGTTTAAGTGATGTGTATGAAGGAACCAAAACATGAGCTAAAGGAACAGCTGGAGAATGTTCTGAAGAGCATCTGGTTGAAGGTTTATGAGGAGAAAACAAAAGCAATTGCGTCGAATTATGACGAACAATTGATTAATGAGCTACTTTCTAAAAAATACGTATTCATTGAGAATGGTGAAATCAAGCTCAGTGAGGAAGGTGAGAGGGTCGCAAGGAAGGTAGTGAGACTGCACAGACTTGCAGAGAGGTTACTGAGCGATGTTCTCGGCATTTCTGAACACAACACCGAGATCTCCGCATGTCTGTTTGAGCATGTGCTGAGTGAGGAAGTTGAAGAGGCAATCTGCACACTCCTTGGACATCCGGCTATATGTCCGCACGGAAGAAGGATTCCCAAAGGAGAATGTTGCCTCGAAGGTGCAAGTCAGATTAGGAGACTTATTTTCAAGCTGAGTGAGTTAAATCCCGGGGATGAGGGTGAGGTCAAATATCTTGTAGCAGATGAACCCGTGCTTCAAAAAATCTTGACTCTGGGGATGCTTCCGGGCAAGAGATTCAGGATTATCCGGGTTTTCCCGGCATATGTTGTCCAGCTCGGAAATACCAACTTTGCCATTGACAAGACCATCGCCGACACAATATATGCCCTCAAAATTTAGGCGAGTCTAAATGATAAAATCAAAAAAGTTTTAAAAGCTCTCGATTTTTCAGGGCTATGAACTTGATTTTACTTGGTGCACCCGGTGCTGGTAAAGGAACTCAGGCAAAAGCTATTGTTGAGAAATATGGAATACCACAGATTTCTACGGGAGACATGCTGAGGGAGGCAGTCGCTAAGGGTACTGAACTTGGAAAGAAGGCAAAGGAGTATATGGATGCTGGAAAACTCGTCCCGGATGAGGTTGTGATTGGAATTGTTAAGGACAGACTTCAGGAGAAGGACACTGAGAAAGGCTTCATTCTCGATGGCTTTCCAAGAACGCTGGCTCAGGCTGAAGCCCTCGATAAGATGCTCTCTGAACTCGGCAAGAATATTGATGCGGTTGTGAATGTCACTGTGCCTGAAGAAGAGGTTGTAAAGAGAATTGTAAATAGAAGATCTTGCAAGAATTGTGGAGCAGTCTACCATTTGATTTACAAACCTCCGAAGGAAGAGGGCAAATGCGATAAATGCGGTGGTGAGCTATATTTGAGGGATGATGACAAAGAGGAGACTGTGAGAGATAGATACAGTGTTTACAGGTCACAGACGGAACCGCTGATTGACTACTATGGAAAGAAAGGTCTTGTTAAGGATGTCGATGGTACCAAGAGCATAGATGAAGTAACTGCTGACGTATTGAAGATACTGGATGCTCTTTAATCTAAACCATAATTTCTTTTATTTGCTTTCCTTTCTTTTTTTTGGTCAGCCATTCCAGGATTTCGTCTATAACCACTTTTTCCTGTCTCAGCCTGTGTCCACCATTTATAACTCTAAGGAAATATTTTGGTTCTCTTGCCTCGCTATAGATTAGCTGTCCACTCTCAAACGGAATTACATCATCTGAAGTGCCGTGAACAATCATTGTACTCTTCGAATTTTTTATCCACCTTAGGGGTTCAAATCTATCAACATCTCTTTTAATTTTTGATAAAAATGATTCATACGTTCCGATACCTCTGAGGAACCCTCTGGATTTTGCATTCAGGTATATTTTATCAAGGATTCTGATGTGGTCAAAACAGCATGGGGTGGCAACGAGTACAAGACTTCTAACCTGCTTCATAGAAGAGGCATATGCCGCAGGAATTCCTCCGAGACTGAATCCCACAAGTTCAACACCTGAAAAATTGTCTATTACATTCAGAAGGTCATTAACCCACGCTTCAATGCTGAAATCACCTTTACTCAACCCAGTTCCTGAAAAATCAAATATAACAGAAGCTTTCCCTTTTGAGGCGAAAAAGGCGGCAAGCTTATCATACCCTTTCTCAAGCACAGAACCCGGCTGATAAGGCATTCCGTGACAGAAAATAACAACATCATCAACATGAACCCTCAAAAAAGTCCGGTCAACGGGTCTGTCAAAATGCATATCTGATAAAAATAGTTTCAGAGGGAGTTATCTCCTCAAGCCAACAAACTCTTCTAATTCAACCAGATCCTGCTCGGTTCTTTTTAATTCTTCTCTTTTCTTCTCAACAAGCTCAGCCACTCTTTCTTTTAAATCGAGTGTTAGTTTATAGCTTTTAAGGGGCCTTCCTTTTCCCTTCTTTTTAAGCTCTCTCTCTTTGACCCATCCCCATTCTTTAAGCTCTTTCATAGCAAGGCTTACTTCTGGCTGCCTTAAATTAGCAGCCCGCTCGATATCTCTTGATATTGCTTCACCAGTTTTGGATAAGAATACAACCACCTTTGCAATGTTCTTATTTAATCCTGCTTCAGATAATAATCTGACGACCTTTTCTTCCTTTTCTGTAAACTCTTCGACCATTATCAACACCTCGATACTTGGAGTATCTTAACATATACTGGCAACTATATAAAATCTTTTCCATTTTGTTAATTATTTAATAGAATTGGATTGACAACTTCATATAATAATTTTTGTAATGATAATAATTTATATATTGTTATCATTTGCGTTGATATTGATGTTAAACAATCAAGTTTTATTAGTTGCTGATACCATAAGGTTCTTAAATTCATTGCCACAAACCACTATGCAGATATTGGGCGATTTGCCAGAAGCCGAAGTGGCCTAGCTGGTTGGGGCGCCTGACTCATAAGGTCAAAAATCATAGGTGACCGGAGAAATCAGGAGGTCGGGGGTTCAAGTCCCCCCTTCGGCAGTCTCTATTCGATTTCTAATCCGTCTCATGACTTTCAAATGGATAGCTTGCTACAGTACTGCTGTAAAGTTAATAAATCTTTTTTCGAGATTCAATCTCAGAAACACATGCTGGATGTCCAAATATCTGGGGAAACAGGAAGAATCTAATCTTCTTTCACCAGATAATCTTCCGTGATTTCAAACGTTTTTATTTCTTCTTTTCTCATCTCATCAAGTTCTTTCTTCAGTCTGTAGGCATACTCTCTGATGATTTTTATTGCGTCATCAGTATTCATCTCATCCATAAGCTCCAAAGTGCTAATAATAATAATCGCCAGTGGATTTCTTAATTTGTCCGCAGAAGTTTCAAACTGGATTAAGTTGGCGACAAGCTGTTCAACTGCTACCTTCCTGCTCTCTTCATTGGCATAAGAGCTTAAAGCGAATGCGATATTACTGGAGAGTCTCTTCAAGAGTGTTGTCTCATTTTCATCAAAGTCAAAATTAGATATTATTCCAATAACCCCGTACTGATTTCCTTCGTGGATAAGTGGAAATGACAGAATGTATTTATGAGGTATTTCTGAGCATTTATTACACCCCACATCCCCCATTTTTATTTTTGTAAATTCGCCGTTTTTAATTGTTTTTAAAACAGCAGGACAGCTATTTAATGCATTTTCAATAAAATTCAGATTAATAGAACCAGACAGGTATGACTCTGAGTCTCCCGGATTTCCCTGCTGAACAACGAATACTCCACTGTAAAGTACGTTAAGTTTATCACATACAGCTTTAAGAACTGTCTCAGGATTTTTTTCTCTTGCAACTACCTCGTTGATTTCCGATAACACCTGAACGAGATTATGCAGCTTCTTCATGTTGGTAATGTCTATGATAGATGCTACACTCTTGCTAGTGCCGGGTATCATGCCGATTGTCAGTAATACATTTCTGATGTTTCCATTTTTATCAATTGCTCGGAATTCATAAGTATTTGGCACACCCTTATTCCTTCTACGTTCTAAATGGTACTTCTTCATGATTTTAAGGTCATCTGGGTGAACGAGTTTAGTCCAGCTTATTTTTCCCTCGATTTCATCCTTTCTGTAACCTGATAACCTTTCGAATTCCGAATTGACCGTAGATATTGTCGTATCCTCTTCAATAACTATCATGGCTGTGCCTGTATGCTCGAAGGTTGTTCTGTATTTCTGTTCACTCTCTTGCAGTGCATCATTCATTTTCTTACTCTCTGTAATGTCAATTGCAGTTGCGGCTATATACAGTGGTTTACCTCTGTCATCTTTGATGACCACACCGTTCATCAGCATTGGAAACACTGAACCATCTTTGTGCATATGCCAGACCTCCATAGCACTGTAACTACCCTCCTCGATCAGGAGCTTATTTATCCTCATAACATCTTTCAACTGTTCCTCATTGTGGAAAATACTTAGATTCTTACCAATAAGCTCTTCAGCCCTATAACCATGGATTTCAGCAAAATATCTGTTAATGTAGAGCAAGTTTCCATTAATGTCCGCAATAGCGACGCCATAATTTGCATTATCTACCAGAGTTTTGAATTTGCGAATTTCTTCATCTGCCTTTTTACGTTCAGAGATGTCACGGGTTACGCCGATTATTTTGAAGGTATTCGTGTATGGAATTGCATTCGTTTTTGTTTCTACCCACACCCTGTTTCCATTTTTGTGATAGAACTCAAGTTCAAGTGTTCGTGAAGCTTCGGGATCTCTATTCCCCTCTTTAATTTCCTGCAATGAACGTTTATACGTGTCCACCACTATTTTATACGATTCGGGAGTCATTAATCTGTCTAGAGGTGTATTCATTGCCTCCTCAACAGTATACCCGAGGATTTTTTCCACTGAAGGGCTTATATACGTAAGTCGCAGATTTTCATCCATCGTCCATATTATATCCTGTACGTTCTCTGCAAGAAGTCTGTAACGCCTCTCACTCTCGTAAACTGCTTTTTCCGCTCTGAATTTGTCCATTGCAAATCCAATATCGTTTGCTATTTCTTTCAACAAACCGATTTCTTCTTCATCAAATTGATTCTCCGAAGCAAAAACTGCCATCAGCATTCGCCTTTCCTGAGTATTGAAGGGTATCAGGGCTGTTGAATGGGGGAAATGATTTTTGTAACTGCATTCGTCGCATTCCACCACTGAACTTTTTACGAAGATAGCCTCATTCAGTTTTATTACACGCTCAATACAGGGCGGAATGTCCTCGCTTCTGTCCAGAAAACCGCCCGTCCCACTTTCCACAACCTTTTTTAACTTTTCACCATCATAAAATGCAATTGTAATTTGAAAGTAACCTCTTACTTCCCTCAATTTCATGCAGGACTTAAAAATCATTGCTTTCAGGTCGTTTTCTTTAATTATTATATGATTAACTTCTCTCATCACCCTCAAAACACGGTTTAATTTTTCAGCACTATTCTTAGCATCCTCAATCCTCTTTTTGGGAAGCAGAAGAATAGGGGAAATAACAAGAACGAGTATACTCGCGTTTAAAACAATGAGGGCGAAGGTAGAGACTGTTATCTGAAATATAACACTCATCAAAACCATTATAACAAAATCGGTGGCAAAAATGGCTGCTGCTATAATCAAAACAAGCATTGTTTCTTCATTAATTCTAAATTGTCTGTTATCCATGTCCGACTCTCCGGTCTGACAAATTTATTTATGATTATTATCATCATAGAAAATATAAACTTTTGGGTTATCAATTCATCTTAGAATTTATGATGGAGAAGTGGTTTGATATAATTATACCACGCAAGCACATTCATATGCTCCCACATTTTAATTCCTCAGTGTATCGCTTAATTACTCTTTCCTTAAATTCATTATCTATCTGAAAAATATTCTATAACGCTATTCACGAATCCCTCTAAAAACACCTTTTCGATTTCAACATTTTATAGTCCCTCTATGCCACGGATCATTGCCAATTTCTTTCTTTATTCTCTCTTTCAGCTCTTCATTGAAGGATTTTATCTGTTTATAGCTCCTGGGTGAAAAGATGACTTTAAAGCTCATTTAAACACTTCATCAAGCTCGTAGAAGTTGTCTTTCTCTCTTTCGTTCATTGCTTCCAAAATATCTTCCATGTCCTCTTCAGTCAAAATTTCATCTCTGTTCAATATCTTCACTGTTACCACATCTGACTCTATCTATTAACCCTATCCACATCCATCGCATAACCTACGTAACAACACCATCGAACCCCCTCCATCTTTATCTTATCTTTGGTGCATAATGGAACCATCGTATATCCCATATGGCATTTGTAGGGTTAAGCAATACCAGCTCACTCATTTACTTTACCTCCTATTGCGTATAACGTTCCGGGGATATGTGAAGTTTGCGGAGCATGAGCGAAGCCAAATTTGAGCGAACAAAGTGAGCCATATATCCACCTGTTGTCCGAGTGTGATAGCACAGAAGCGAAGCGGAGAGTTGCGAGCCCCGCTGATTTTCACATCTAATCAACTTTTTCTGGTGATATTTCAAGCTTTTTCAGTTCCTTACAAACAATGACTTTCTTCCAATCATTATATTCTACCGTAAACACTCCTGTGCCGTTAACAAAACAGACCTCACTTGAACCGGCTTTAATCTTATTAAAAGAACAGATTATGTTCCCTTCCTTATCCTTAACTGAGACATTGGTTAAATCATGCCTTACCTCTATTATTATGACTTTTTCCGTTTCCTCACAGCTAGCCCAGAATGGTGGTATATCAGACTTCCACGGTTTTTCTGTTTGAATTTGGTAATACCAGTGCAAAGCTATTCCTGCAAAAACTATTGCTGAAATTCCCAACAATAATATTCCGATCCTCAGTAAATCCGTTTTGTTTTTCATATTTTAATTCCCCTAATCGAAATTAATAGGCTTGGGATTAAATAAGCTATCGCTATACTTAATGGCCAAAAATAAAAATAAGTAAAATCTCCACATTTTGGAATTACTAAACCTGTTTGGAGTAATAAAGCCCAGTAGCCAAGGTGAATCTTATATTCAACCATGCAGGGTTACTTTGCTTGCTCCCACCTCCTATCCAATCAGAACATTGGTTTGAGCACTACTACCTTGTCAGACTCTAATTTGCTCACATCTGCCTCGGTGTCTGGAATAGCTCCATAGTGCATCGGAATTACATGTTTGACGTTCATTTCACTGACTGCCTTTTTAGCATCTTCTATATCCATTGTGTATGTGCCTCCAACAGGAATTAGAGCTATATCTGCGTTGACGTTTTTCATCTCAGGCGTGTAATCTGTATCTCCGGCATGGTAAATCCTCACTCCATCCATCTCAATTATGTAACCCACATACTGTCCTTTCGGGTGGAATTTCTTATCAATATTGTAGGCAGGCACCGTCTCAACTACAATCCCATCTAATTTCTCTTTCCTGCCCAATTCCAGTGTACACGTTGAATGTCCTTCGACTGAACAGCCCTGCGGAATGACAACAGTTGTTTTTTCAGTTGATAATTTCTTGATAGCCTTGAAGTCCAGATGGTCAAAATGGTCGTGAGTGACGAAAATATAGTCTGCTTTTTCGAGATCTGCACCTTCAGGAATGTCGTATGGATCAATGTAAATCGTTTTGCTTCCCTTCACCTTAAAGCCAGCGTGCTTGAGAAACACCACTTCTGTATTCCCATACTTGAAACTGGATGTCATGCTGGCTATTTGTATTGAGACTTTTTAAAAGTTTTCTTTTGAGTAGAAATATATTCATTAAAAATTATTTTAATAATAAACAAATTTCCAAAACATTTTATATGATAACATTGCAGTATTTCACATGGAGGGGTACATTCTGGTTCTGGGAGCTTTAATTGTAATTATGTTAACGGGCTGTGCACAGGAGGAGATACCGGAGAAAGAAACGCCTGAAACAATCCCAACAGAGGAGGAAGTTGAAGAGGTGAATATTGCAATCAGAAGTTTCTCATTCAATCCAGACAGTGTTACAGTTAAAGTGGGAACAACTGTAATCTGGATAAACGAAGATTCCGTTGTACATACTGTCACTTCCGATGACGGAGTTTTTGATTCAGGAACATTCGGTAAAGGTCAAACGTACAGATATACGTTCAACGAGGCAGGAACCTACAGATACACATGCACTATTCATCCGAGTATGAAAGGCGAAATTATAGTTACTGAATGAAAATAAAAACTAAATCACCTTTAGTTAACTTAAGGTAACGTTGGGGCTGTTGTGAATGGTAAATCTTGAAAAATGCAATAGAAAGCCAAACAACCTTATAAATGAGAAAAGTCCGTATCTACTCCAGCATGCATATAATCCTGTTGACTGGTATCCGTGGTGTGATGAAGCTTTTGAGAGAGCTAAAAATGAGAACAAGCCAGTCTTTCTGTCTATAGGATACTCAACCTGCCACTGGTGCCATGTTATGGAGAAGGAGTCATTTGAAGACCCTGAAATAGCAAGATTGATGAATGAGGTTTTTGTCAACATCAAGGTTGACAGAGAAGAGAGGCCTGACCTTGATGCTATCTACATGACCGTCTGTCAGATGACGACAGGGAGCGGTGGGTGGCCCCTTACCGTTATCATAACTCCAGATAAAAAAACCCTTCTTTTCAACCACTTACATACCAAAAGAGAGCAGATTTGGACGTATTGGAATGAAGGAGCTTATTCCCCAGATTAAAAAAATGTGGGAAGAACACAAAGATGAAGTTGATAAAATTACAGAACAGATAATTAGTCCACAAAGTGATGACACAAAAATCATGCTTAAATTCTTGAGAAAAGAATTCATTCCCAACAAGGTTTTAATCTTCAAATCAGACGAAGATACAGAAATAGACGAGCTTACTGGTTTTACAAAAAATTTAAAGAGTTTGGAGGGAAAAGCAACCGCATACGTGTGCAAAAATTATCAGTGTAATTTGCCGACAACAAATGCATTAAAAATGATTAAGTTGTTAAACTCTGAGAATAAATTGGAGTGATTAAATGAATGTAAAGCACGTTCCGGGAGAGGATAGGGGAGATATCATACTATATGCGATAAGCACGTGCGGGTGGTGTCGAAAAACAAAAGAGCTTTTGAAGAGCCTCGGAGTTGAATACAGGTACATCGATATTGACCTGCTTCAGGGTGAAGAGAAAGACAGGGTGATGGAAGAATTGAAAAAACACAATCCGATGTGCACCGCCCCAACAGTCGTTGTTAATAATAAAGAATGTATCATAGGATTTGATGAAGAAAAAATAAGAAAGGTGCTTGGAAGATGATGGTAGGAGAAGAGGAGGTTCAGACGCTTTATGAAATCCTGAACAGAGAGGCAGAAACTTCCGGATATCACCTCAATCCAGATAGAGAGTTTACTGAATATCTTGTAAAAGGCTTAATAGTCAATGAGAGAAGGTATGGTTATCGCGCATGTCCTTGCAGACTCGCTTCAGGTGTGAAAGCCGAAGACCTCGACATCATATGCCCGTGCGATTACAGAGACTCTGATTTAAATGAATACGGACAATGCTACTGCGGACTTTATGTAACAGAGGAGATTCTGAAAGGAAAGAAAGAAGCCGGTTCAATTCCTGAGAGGAGAGGACAGACTGCAAGGGAAGTAAAGGTTATTGCAGAAGAGGATGCAGGATTGCCATATCCTGTCTGGAGATGTAAGGTGTGCGGATACCTGTGTGCAAGAGATATGCCTCCAGAAGTTTGTCCAATCTGTAAAGCAAGCAAAGAGAGGTTTGAAAGGTTTATTTAGGCGGAAGATTTCATGCAGGTGATAAGATGAAAGTTGAAGATATTTTGAAGAGAGCACTTGAAATGGAGAAGGAAGCAATACAGGAGTACACAAAGATGAAAAAGGATGCGGATGCGGAGACAGCTGACCTGCTTGATTTCATGATCAGTGAAGAGAAGAACCATATGAGGATGATAAATGATAGGCTGAAAGCGATGCGCCTGCTGAAAAAATGAGGGGCGTATAAACCATCAGAAACAGGATTATAATCAGCAGGAATGTAACAACCACAAAACCTCTTGTAACTCTTCTTTCCCTTATCAGTTCGCTCAGAGCCTCGGTGTAGACAACAATTGAAGTTGTGAAGAAAGTCAGCATCAGGAAAGACAGGATTTTCGGAACAGTCTCGATTGGCAGAAAATGTTCCCATATCTTCATAGTATAGTAGTAGACTGCAACGAACTCAATTATAGCTGCTGCTGCCTGTAATGAGGATGTTCTCTTCTGAAGTTCAAGATATTCTCTGTTTCTGAGCGTATCAAGTTTTAAGGAGGCAAGTGTAAATAAATCCCTTATACCATTGAGTGTTTGCTCAAATTTCGACTCAAAGTATTTTAATCTCTCAAAATAGTCCTTAAAGTTCTCTGACTTCTCGATAAACCAGCCTCCAATCCCCCTTGCAAAAACATCAAAGTTCATCATCGCTGAGAATAACTCTTCGTTAACGTCTTTGAATTCCATAAATTTTTTGAAGAAGTCTGTCTGAAAGCCTGATACCTCTGCCAAGAAAGATTCAATTTCACCCATATTTGTTGATTTCTCAGCTTCCGCAGAAAGCTTTTTAATCCGCTTTATAATCTCAGTTTCCTCTCGGGAGATTACGTCTGCGAGCAGATTGCATTCATTCAGAAGAATCTCGGATTTTATGAATTCAGTGTACATTGCCGGTATGAAATCGACAAAGAATTCTTCATCAAACTCCCGGTCAATTCTCAATAATTCTCCGTCATCTTCAACGGCATATCTCCCCATTCTGGAATCATAGAATGTCTCATTTGCTGCAGCAATTTCAACAGTAACCTTTTTTAAAAAGTCATATTCAATCTCCACTTCCCTGCTAAAAAAGAGAAATCCTATGTTTTTGTATTTCCCGATAAGTGCGCTGTTTGAGGCTACAATTTCCACATACCTGTGTCTATCGAATTTTGGTTTCAGTGAGATTCCTGAATTCTTCAGCACATTGATTACATTTTCCATGTCGTCATGGTGAAAGAAGTAATAGACGTAAGCCACGTGCTCGTTAAGATTTTATAATAGAAAAATTTTATTATCATCTCTGTTTACTGGATGGTGAAGTCAGTTAGCCCAGAACATCATCATCCACCATCAGTTCGTAGATTCTCGAGATAATTTTGCTCATATACTCCTTCTGCTCTACGGTGAGGATTGTGAGCTCATCACCCTGCCTTCTCAGGAGATGGTATCTGCCGGAGAGGTTAAGGGAATCGTCCGCGTAAAGACTGATAACTTCTTCAGCCTTTCTCAACACGTCTTCAAAATTTGCTCTCGGATAAAAGCTCTTGCTGAGAAAGACTATTTCATCCGAAAACTCAGGAGCAACTCTCTGCAAACTCCCGATGTAGATTTCTCCTCTCCACTCCACAATAACTTTCTCAGAACTTTTTTCTCTCCATTCAGAATCAACCATCGAACCACACTTGTTCTGTTTGCTGTAGATGAAGCTAAATAAAGGTTTGCAAAAGTGCTGGTTAATTTGCAGGATTTGCTACTTTCGGGGTTTTAACCGCCTATCAACTAAAAATCAAAAAATAAGAAATAGAATTCCTGAAATGGAGAAAATTAAATAAGTCTCTGCATCCAGATTACTCAGAACTCAACTGAAGGTGTATAAAATGGAAATAATCTGGCTCAATGGAGAAGACGTTAAAGAAATACTCGTTATGAGCGAAGTTATTGACGCTGTTGAGAAAGCATTCCATTATCAGGGGATTGGAAGTGTGCAGATGCCTCCCAAGGTTTACCTGTATTTTGAGAAATACAACGGTGATTTGAGAGCGATGCCAGCTTATATCCCTGAAACGGATGAGGCAGGGGTTAAAATTGTGAACTCACACCCTGAAAACCCGGAAAAAGGATTGCCAACTGTATTAGCCACATATATTTTGAATGACCCTTCTACAGGTGCGCCACTTGCAATAATGAATGCGACCTACCTTACAGACATAAGAACGGGTGCCGCAGGCGCTGTTGCAGCAAAATATCTTGCACGCAAAGACTCGAAAGTCCTTGGTATTGTTGGCTGTGGAAGGCAGGCAAAAACACAGTTATTGGGGACTTTAGAGGTATTTGAGATTGAGAAAGTACTCGTTACGGACAAAAACCCTTCACAATGCCAGTTACTGAAAAATGAGATGAAGGGGAGTGGAGTGGATATAATACCATGCGGTATCAGGGAGACATGTAAAGCAGATATCATCACTACCACAACACCTGTCAGAAAACCAATCATCAAAAATGAATGGGTTGAAGATGGTGCGCATATCAATGCAATCGGCGCAGATGCACCGGGAAAACAGGAGCTTGAAGGTAAAATACTTCAGAGAGCAAAAATTGTCATAGATTCGTGGGAGCAGGCTCACCACAGTGGAGAGATTAACGTTCCACTCTCCAGTGGAGAAATTACAGAGGCAAATATATATGGCGAACTTGGCGAAATAATCTCGAGAAAAAAGAAGGGCAGGGTTGATGATGACGAAATTACTTTGTTTGATTCGACAGGGCTGGCTATTCAGGACGTTGCTGTCGCTGCACTTGCTTACAAAAAAGCAATGAAAAATGGAGTTGGTATGAAACTTGTATTTTAATCGTTTTGATCAGTTTTTAACTTCAGTTCTACCTTTTTAAGATAATTTTGAGCCTTAATGTCAATCACATAGGCTTCGGGCGCCAGCACAGGTTTGTGATAGCCTGTAAAGATTCTCATAACCTCTCCAGCCTGAAACGAGCAGTTAAAGGCATAAGACACGGGATTATAATCCACATCTGGATATTCAACTTCCTCGAAAGAGAATCCATCTGGCAAAAAAGTTGTGATTATGTCCGGCATAAATGGAGCTCCGAGTTCTTCTGCCACCTTGGCTCCTTCCTGAATGTATTTATGGGCTATTATTAAATCCACACCCTTCAATTGCTTTCTGAGCTCTGAATAATCATCAGGATACAGGTATGAAACTATACATGTATCGTGACTCATTGGATGAACAATGTCATAACTGTTTGCTTCCAGAGGTTTTATGCTCGAATCAAGTCTTGCATCAACAGGAGTGATAAAATCTCCAATATAACGAATACAACCTATTCCACTCCTCCAGAGCAGTTCCATCAGCAGTCTGCTGCCAATAATTCCAACGCTGAATTTCTTCAAATAATCTATTTTTTCCTCATCAGCCATTCCAAACCAGTATATATTCCTCATGTTATCACGGGCATCATATCCTCATTCAGATTTTAATGCTTTCATCACATCGTGCTTGGTTATAATTCCTGCAATTTCTCCATCTTCAATGACAAGCAGTGCAGGAGAGTTTAAAAGCATTTTAGATATTGTCTCGAGTCCCTCTTCAGGCGAGACAGCAGGAAAAGGCTCTTCCATGCAATCCCTTACCTTTAAATCTCTTGCATCCAGTCCTTTTGACAGAATAATTTTTACTATTGAACTCTCAGTTATACTCCCTGCAGGCCTGTTATTTGTAATTACAGGCATCTGAGAGATGCCATCTATTCTCATCATCTCAATTACATCCTTTACCGTTGTCTCAGGATAAACAAATTTGACTGGAGAGTGCATAATATTGCCTGCATTAATTCTCCCTTCATACATCTCAAGAACGCTGAAAATCTTCTTCACGAGTGATAACTTCGGGTCTATGCTTCCCGATTCAATTCTTGCTATTAACGGCTGACTTACCCCGAGAAGCTCTGCAAGCTTCTTTTGAGTTATACCAAGCTTCTTTCTCCTCCTTTTTATTTCCTCGATTTCGGGCATCATGATTGCACAATCTCAGTTTTTCAGATTCAGTTAATTCCCGAGATATTTAATATTACTCCTATGCATATCCCTGAACAGCAACATTTATATGCGTTATGCATAGTGAAACATATCGGTGTCTATGGAAAAACTGCTACCCATTATAATCTGCCTTGTTATATCCTGCTGTATGGGTGATGTGCAGACAGCAGAAAAAGTGAAATTAAAAGTTTTGCATGCAGGTAGTCTTACCGAACCGATGAAGGAACTTGAGAAAATTTTTGAGGAGAGAAATCCAGAGGTGGATGTTCAGCTTGAAGCTGCTGGCAGTGCGAAAACAATCAGAAAAGTCACTGAACTGGACAGGGAGGCGGATGTTGTTGCTTCGGCAGACTACAGCCTTATTCCACATATGATGTACCCGAAGTATGCGAACTGGACAATCAGGTTCGCTTCAAACCAGATTGTTATTGCCTACCTTGATGACAGCAAATACTCAAATGAAATAAATCAGGATAACTGGTACGAGATTCTTAGAAGGGGTGATGTAAAATTTGGTTTTTCGAATCCCAATGATGACCCGTGTGGTTACCGTTCTCAGATGGTCATACAGCTTGCAGAGTTATACTACAACGACAGCTCGATATACGATGACCTCGTTGCATCTAACTCCAATTTGAAGTTTGTTGAGAAAGATGGAAATTACATTCTTGAAATGCCTGAGTCAGAGAACATAAATCCAAATACTGAGAAATTGATGATCAGAAGCATGGAGGTGGAGCTTATATACGGCATAGAGGAGGGAGAGATTGATTACTATTTCATATACAGAAGTGTCGCAAAGCAACACAATCACAAATTTGTTGAACTTCCTGATGAAATTGATTTGAGCAACGAAAGCTTTTCAGACAAGTACAGTAAAATCAAAGTGATTCTCGCAAATGGAAAGGAGGTATCAGCCAAACCAATTATTTATGGCATAACTATACCCAAAAATGCTCCGAACAAGGAATATGCAGAAAAATTTGTTAAGCTGGTCGTAAGCAAAGAAGGAAGAGAAGTTTTTGAGAAGCTTGGACAGCCGCCAGTAAAAGCGTTTGCAGACTTTCCAGAGAACCTGCCAGAAAGCCTGAAGGATATATGAAGCTAAGCACAATATTCGCTCTGCTGTCATCAATTCTGGTGTTATTTGTTATTTTACCGGTTTTTTCTACTTTCACAACACAGTTTTCAGACTTGAACGGACTTGTTCAGACGTTTCAGGATTATGATGTATGGAGAACGATTTTATTCACTGCTTATGCTGCATTTCTTTCAACCTTATTTGCCGTACTATTCGGTACTCCGCTGGCATACACTCTTGCGAGAACAGAATTCCCCGGGAAAAACGTTGTCTCTGGAGTTGTTGATTTGCCTGTTATCATCCCACATGTGGTTGCAGGAATAGCTCTGCTTTCTGTCTTCGGCTCGAAGGGCATGATAGGCTCAATATCTCCAGTCAAATTCGTTGACGCTCTTCCGGGGATAGTTGTAGCAATGCTCTTTGTATCTGCACCATTTTACATAAACACAGCAAGAGAAGGTTTTCAGAGCATAAATCCAAGGTTTGAGCAGGTTGCGAGGACACTTGGTGCAACGCAGTTCAAAGTCTTCTTCACGGTTACGATTCCATTGACATGGAGGCATATAGCTGCTGGAGCCCTGATGTCGTGGGCAAGAGCAATCAGTGAGTTCGGGGCGATAGTAATAATAGCTTATTATCCTATGGTCGCCTCAACTTTGATTTACGACCGATTCCTTAATTCAGGGCTTCAGGCAAGCAGACCAATCTCGATTTTGCTTATCCTCTTCTCCCTTTCTGTGTTCATTACCATTCGAGTACTGTTGTGGAACGGGAGGAAAAATGAAAGTTCTTGAATTGCAACAGGTATCAAAGAGACTCGGAAAATTTACTCTTCAGGACATCAGTCTCAGCATTGGTAAGGAATACTTTATCCTCCTTGGACCAACCGGGGCAGGAAAGAGTGTTCTTATCGAAATTATAGCAGGAATTATCACTCCTGACACAGGCAGTATAAGTCTAAACGGAAGGGAAATCACCGGATTGCCTCCTGAAAAAAGGCACATAGGATTTCTACCACAGGATTATGCCCTTTTTCCCCACCTAAGTGTAATGAAAAACATCGAATACGGGTTAAGAATAAAAGGTAAAAAGAACAAATTTGAGGTCATTGAAATTTCAAAAAAACTCGGAATAGAGCATTTACTGGAAAGACATCCTGAAAACTTGAGTGGGGGCGAAAAGCAGAGAGTTGCACTGGCAAGGGCTTTGATTGTACAGCCGGAATTATTACTTCTCGATGAACCACTTTCTGCTGTTGATTTAAAGACGAAGGAGAAGCTTATGGAAGAACTGAAGAGGGTTCACAGGGAGTTTGATGTTCCAGTTGTTCATGTAACCCATAGCTTTCTGGAAGCTGGAATTCTTGCAGACAGGGTTGCTGTGATTATGGAAGGAAAAATCATGCAGATTGGGAAAATTAGAGAACTATTGTCAGATGCTACCAGCAGGGAAGTGGCTGAATTTGTTGGAGTTAAGGATTTATTTGTAGAGCTAATCAGCCAGCTGGAGTGAGAAAATGGAAATAAAGTGGCGTTTCTGGTTCGAGCATGATGGAAAACCAGTGCTAGGGAAAGGTGGAGCTGAGATACTGAAAGCCATTGACGAGTCAGGCTCAATATCAGGTGCGGCAAAATCTCTGGGCATGTCCTATAGATTTGTCTGGAATTATATAGACAAGATGGAAAAAAGAATCGGAAAGGTTGTTGATAGAGAAAGGGGTGGGAGTAGAGGAGGCGGTGCAAGACTGACACCTCTTGGTAAATTTCTTCTGGAGAAGTATTACAATTTCGAGAAAGAACTCTGGAAATTATCTGAAGGGTACGAGATACTGGACAATGTAGAGACATCTGAAATTTAGTGGCTCTGGATGAGGGTTAACTTTTCATTTTTAATTTTTGTCAATGTTCTATAGGATGAGATTGAGGAAGTGGATGAAATGTTAAGAAGACAGGTGTTATTCAACACAGCAACTCATCTTCGTTACATCTCTCCTGAAGGACTGAGCAGCAAGTTTTATTGATTCAGATAATGTAGGAAACACGTGCAGTGTATCAATAACCTCATCAACTGTCATCCTGTTTCTGATTATCATCGCACCTTCGTTTATCAGGTCAGCAGCATTCTCTGACAGAATGTGAATTCCGACTATCTCCTGATTCTTACTGTTCACGACCATTTTCAATACTCCCCTTGTATCTCCCATAGCATGTGCCTTGGGCAAGAGCTCCATCAGAATTGTGCTGCATCTGCATCTGATTCCTGATGATAATGCTTTTTCATCCGTCAAGCCAACACTTCCAACAGCCGGATACGTGAAGACAGCATGTGGTACAACTCTATAGTCCATTTTCAGCTTTTTATCAGATAAAGCATTATTTGCTGCAATCATTCCTTCCCTTGCTGCAACAGTCTCAAGCATTGGCTCTCCAACAACATCTCCAGCAGCAAAGATATTATCTGCAGCCCTCATGTATTCATCAACAATGACTTCATCCCTCCTGCCAGTTCTAACCCCTGTCAGTTCAATGCTGATGTTTCCCGTATTGGACTTCCTCCCGGTTGCAATGAGAATGTGCTCTGCTTCAATTTCTTTCTCCTCTCCAGCAACCCTTAACTTCACTTTTTTCATGCCTTTTTCTGAAATACTCAGCATTTCTGCATTTCCAATGAATTTTATCCCTTCTTCTTCAAGATACAGTTGCAGCAGATTAGCAAGCTCTGGCTCCTCTCTCTTTAAAATTCTGCCTCCTCTGAAAACGATAGTAACTTCTGAACCAAACCTCGAGAATACCTGTGCAAACTCCAAAGCGAGAGGTCCACTTCCAAGAATTATCATGGATTCAGGCAGTTCTTCAAGTTCAAGTGCTGATTTATTGGTGAGATAATCCACCTCATCCAGTCCCTTAACAGGTGGTATAAACGGAGAGGAGCCTGTAGCAATTACGAACTTCTTTCCGGAATATTCTGAGCCATTGACTTCGACCTCATTCTTCGAAACAAATTTAGCATCTCCTTCTATAAAATCAACATTCAAGTCAGAAAGAACATCCTCATACTTATCTTCTCTCAATTTCCCAATTAACGTGTTCTTTTTTCTGAATATTTCCCTGAAATCGACTGAAAAAGAACAGAACTTTCTTTCTCTCTGTATCGCATCAGCAACATGCAGCAGGTATTTTGTGGGCATACAGCCAACATTAATGCACGTTCCCCCTATGCCAACCGCTGAATTGTTTATAAGAAGAGTTTTTGCTTTCAGCTCCTCAGCCTTCATTGCTGCTGAAAAACCGGCGGCACCGCCACCCAGGATGATAAGGTCGTACATAGTCCCTCTCAATTTAATCTTTCAAATAAAAAATATTAAGATTTTTTAAAACGAGTCAGCAGGGCAATGGCAAGTACTGCAGTGAGCAGCTCAAAACCCGGTGTAACCAATGGCTCAGTTTTTTCGATGACAGTTTCAGTAACAGTCTTTTCTTCAGTTATCGTCTCTTTTTCTACTGGAGCTTCTTCAACAACAAAATCAATCGTATGGACAGAGAAATTTGGAATATACATGAGACACTGAACTCTGTTCCAGTCCTGAATCTCTGAAATCCAGCAATATGGCACATTACCGGTTGCATTCAGAACAGTTTCTGCATCGACGCAGTTAAGAGGAGTACCATCATAATACAATCTCAGCATCATTCCATCGATGTGAAGGGTTGTGTTGTCGAGATTTATTGACAATATCGTTCCCTCTTCCTCTGGCGAGCTAACAAGCAGCCTGATTCTCTCCCTCTGCATTTCCTGAATCTCCAGGTGTATATCTCTTGAATAGTTTACAAAGTCAAATGTTCCATCACTGCCAATTGCAATTTCCATACCTATCCTGTTATTTGCAATCTGGAGGTTATAACTGTGCATGAATCCAAACATGGGCATATTCACTGGATTTGAGCGAAATATTATAATGCTGTCATCCTCCGCACTAACTTCAATTCTATTATCAGCTAATGTGAGTTCCACGTTGCCAATTCCCAGTAAATAACCTGCCACAACATCAGACTCCACTACAATAAAACTACCATCGCTATATGCCTTCACACCGTCTGCAAGCTCAAAGGTTATGGTAGAGGGTTCAAAGGTCTTTATGTTTATAACCCCTGACGGGTTGTCATGCAGACGAACATAGGCGGTATCTCCTGTAATAAATGTTACAGAGCCTGAAGTGCTTGTTGACGCTTTATTAAAGTTAAATTTGATATTGAAGAACGTGTATCCATTAATACCATAATCCAGCACGTCTCCATTGTCATCCACGGTGAAGGTTACATACTGCCCGTAAGCAAAGCCATGCTGATGCATGAAGCCCATACCATGCATTCCGTGCTGCCATCTGAGTTCTCTACCCTCCTGCCACATGTCATAAGCTCTTCCGTGTCCACCCATGCCCATGCTGCCCATTCCCGGGCCCATCTGGGCTGTTACAGTCTGGACAGCAAACAACAGGATGGCAACAACCAGAACAATTCTCAACTTTTTCATAGAAATCCCCATAATCATTAACTTTCAGAATTTAAAAGTTGTGGCATCCTGTAATTCAGTGCTCTGATAATTTGTCTCATAACTCAGGAGATACAGAAAAGCAGAAGATGGGCCCGGAGGGATTTGAACCCCCGACCTACCGGTTATGAGCCGGTTGCTCTAACCGTGCTAAGCTACGGGCCCCCGGGTTGAGAAGCCATTTAATATAAAAATCTCCTTTTGCATTTTTAACTTCTGTATCTGGATATTTGAAATTTATGGTATAGCACCAGAATCCTCAATCAGTATTAAATCAGAAACTTGAAAGCGCATGTGTTCAGAAAATCATATATTTTGCACATGTTCTCGAATTATTCAGGAGCAAGTCCAGAGAGATATTATTTCAGAGGTGCCAGTATGAAAGAGAGAAGCCAGATAAAGATTGAAAAGGAGTACAGAGTCGATAAGGTCGAAGAAAAGTGGATGAAGTTATGGAGCGAAAAAAATTTTTACTTTAACTGGGATTCTGAGAAGCCCCACTACATAATTGATACCCCTCCCCCCTACCCAACGGGTTCATTTCATATTGGAAACACGTTAAACTGGTGTTATATCGATTTTATCGCCAGATATAAAAGAATGAAGGGATATGAAGTGATGTTTCCACAGGGATGGGACTGTCATGGTCTACCCACAGAGGTGAAGGTAGAGGAGAAGTACAATATCAGCAAGAATGATATTCCAAGGGATAAATTCAGGGAACTCTGTGTTGAGTTTACTGAACGTAACATTGAGAAAATGAAAAATACGATGAAAAGACTTGGATTTTCGGTTGACTGGAGCAAAGAATACATCACAATGTATCCTGAATACTTCAGAAAGACACAGGTATCTTTTGTCAGAATGTTTAACAGGGGTTTGATTTATCGGGAATATCATCCAGTTATTCACTGTCCAAGATGTGAAACCACGATTGCACTTGCTGAAATAGAATACAGGAGTGAAGAAACTATTCTGAACTACATAAAGTTCGAGGATGATGTTGTTATTGCAACAACCCGTCCGGAACTGATTCCAGCCTGCGTAGCCATCGCAGTTCATCCTGATGATGAAAGATACACATCAATTCTTGGAAAAGAGGTGACTGTTCCAGCAACAGATTATAAAGTCAGAGTTATAGCGGATGAAGAAGTTGACCCTGAATTTGGAACAGGAGTTGTGATGATATGTACTTTTGGTGATAGACAGGATGTAAAATGGTGGAAAAAGTACAATCTTGATTTGAGGATTATTCTTGACAAAAATGGAAAACTAAACGAAAAAGCCGGCAGATATGCTGGTTTGAGTGTAGATGAGTCGAGAACAAAAATTATCGATGACCTGAAAGCAGAAGGAAGGGTTATTGAACAAAAGATGGTTGAACATAACGTTGGAGTTTGCTGGAGATGCAAGACTCCGGTTGAAATAGTTGCTGAAGAGCAATGGTTCGTCAAGATTGAGAAGGAAAAGTTAATGAATGCCGCAAAAAAAGTGAAATGGACTCCTGAACACATGTTATCGAGGCTTGAAGGCTGGATTGAAGGCATGGAATGGGACTGGGTAATAAGCAGACAGAGAGTATTTGCAACCCCGATCCCCGTCTGGTACTGCGATGAATGTGGAGAGACAATGGTAGCAAAGGAGGAATGGTTGCCAGTAGATCCAACAGAGAAATCACCATTAGAACCGTGTAAGTGTGGTAGTGAGAGTTTTATTGGCGAAAAGGATGTTCTTGATACATGGATGGATTCCAGCATAACTCCACTCGCTGTTACGGGTTGGCCCGATAACCTGAAAGAATTCCCCACTCACCTGAGACCACAGGGACACGATATAATAAGGACATGGGCATTTTACACGATTTTAAGGTCGGTTGCACTTGTGGATGAAATTCCATGGTATGAAATCGTTATAAATGGGATGGTGCTCGGAGAGGATGGCAGGAAAATGAGTAAAAGCCTCGGAAATATAATCTCGCCTGACGAGGTCGTGGTTAAGTATGGGGCGGATGCACTCAGGCAGTGGGCGGCAACAGGCTCAATCGGAAGTGATGTGACATTTGCATGGAAGGAAATAACCGCGGCATCACGATTTCAGCAGAAGTTATGGAGCATTCTCCGGTTCTCTATGAACCACCTGATTGAATACATGCCGTCTGAAAAAGATGGTGAAAATCTGAGGATTGCAGATAGATGGGTTCTTTCAGAGTTGAGCAGATTGATTGAGGTTGTGGATAAGAGCATGAACGAATACAGATTTGGCGATGCACTGAAGGCAATTAGAAATTTTACATGGTATGAATTCGCAGATAACTACATTGAAATTGTAAAGGACAGGCTTTATAATGGGACGGATGAAGAAAAAAGGGCAGGAAGATATGTTCTTTATAATGTCCTTGACTCTGTTTTAAGATTGCTTGCTCCGGTAACTCCTTTCATCACAGAAGAGTGCTGGAGTTTTCTCAATAAAAACAGTACAATCCACTTGCAAAGTTTTCCATCTTCTGAAGGAGTGGACGAAGAATCTGAGAAGAAAGGGAGGTTGATGAGAGATATAGTGGCGGAAGTCAGGAGATTGAAGCATGACAGGGGAATGGCACTTAACGCCCCCCTCAGGTCTGTAAAAATATACTCTCCTATTGAGATAGATTCAAGAGATATCTCCGGTGCTATAAACTCAGATGTACTGTTACTGGAAGAGACACCAGAAATTAAAACTGAGATAAAGGAATTAAAACCTAAATATGGGTTAATTGGTCCGGTATTGAGGGATAAAGCAAAAATTGTAGTCGAAGAGGTTAAAAAACTGGATTCTGAAGAAAGAACAAAACTTGCAGAAGGTCAGAGCATTAAATTGAATATTTCCGGAGAGGAAGTTGAAGTCAGGGGAGAATGGTTTGAGCCTGTTGAAGAAAACTTATTTGAAGGAAAGGATGTTGAAATTCTGGAAGTGCGAGATGCTATTGTCATTGTTGAGCTTTGAATTCAAATCAGAACGCTTAAACAAATTCTTGAGAAATCCTATTTTGAAGCCTGTCCTCATTTAAAATCCTTTGAAAGGAAGAAAAATCAAAAATAACCTTCCATCAATTTATCCTCAATCTGCAGGCATATTTCGTTCGCTTCAGCATTGACAGGAATTATTTCTATATCTTCAGGAGAAGAGACGCCAAGTCTCAACTGCAAAGCTCTTGCTATCTGTTCCTGGCTGAAAACGTCTCCTCTGGAGACTTCAGGAGTTGTACCATAAATTCTCAGAATTGCAACACCCGCAGCATCGAGAGCAATCCTGTCATCGCTTCCAAGCATTAAACCGGGTTCAATCACAGTTCCTGTGTCGGGACCTCCAGTGGAGAAACCTTTAATAGCATCCATAATCACAAAATCAGGCTCGTATGCCACATTAATCTCGGCTATCATCTTCCTCTGATTTACGGATGTGTGGAGTTCCGACATGTAGTTATATCTGCTTTCCGGATGGTACCGGGCAACCATTCCAACGCTGTTCTTCAGCGACATCGTGAAATGTCCCCCATATCTGTGTGTTTTGAGACAACATGTCTGTATTACCGCATCCGCTTCATTGAATACTTTTGCGAACAGAAATCCTTTTTTCCAGTAACTGTCTGCAGGTTTCATCTCTATCCAGTCATCGATTCCAAGGCTATCGAGAACAACAACATCAAATCCTTTTTCAGCAGACAACTGCATCACACCCATTTTATTGAGGACATCTGCAGTATTGCCCATCCCGCTCCTTTCTGCAAGCACAATCCCGGTGTCTCCTTCTTTCAGGTAATCTATAATAGCAGAAAGGGTATCAATGTGTGTGGAGGCTGGAAATTCATCAGCACTGTTATAATTTGCCTTGACGGCAATTCTGCCTGACAAATCCGATTCTGTAAAATTCATCAACTCCTTAATGCCATGTTCTCTGTCCTGAGTTTTTATCACATAAACCTTTGAAGTTGTCGGAGCTGAAGTTCTGATCTCAACTGTCTGTTTCTCCCCAACCCACTCTTCACTCACACAACCAGAAAAAGCAAGTGAGGACATTAAAGCACACCTCAAAAATTCTCTTCTACCTATCATGGATTGAAAAATATCAGAATAGAAAGTAATTAAAATTTCCTGTATTTTGGTTTACTTACATCTTGTATTCTGACTGTCCTTATAAACCTCTTTAAATATGGAGCATTATAATAATCTCAGTAAATCACTCTTATCTCCTCCGAGATTACAAATAAAACGCAGGCACCCAATAAACGTCAGTATCCAGAATTCTCTCCTTTTTGAATACATCCAGTGTTATAATAAATGCTCTGTCTGGCTTATATGTTTTGATGAAGCTGTAGAAACTTCTACTCAATTTTCTTTCTCCTGTTTTGACCTCTACGGGCACGATTTCATCTCCTCTTGTCAGAATAAAATCTATTTCGGCTTTTCCTGTAGTTCTCCAGAAATTTATTCTCCACCTAAAATTCAGTAACTCCCTGAAAACAAAGTTCTCCAGAATTGCTCCCCTGTCGGTTCTATTATCGAAGGGTACAAAATTATCCAAGACGGCATTTCTCAACCCCAGATCAATGAAATAAACCTTTGGCGATTTCCTTATCTCAGTGACAAGATTTCTATAAAATGGTCTTATTAATTTAATGACGTAGCTGTGAACCAGTACATTGAGGAATTCCTCGCATTTACTATAGGTTGCTTTTGCCTCAGACGATAGCGATGATAACGAGACAATACCCGCAGTTCTGAAGGCAAGAACTTTAACAAGATCCTCAAACTTTCGTGTATCTGTTATTCTGAAGAAAGATATTATATCCTTCTCCAAGTACAGGTTGACTATCTGTTTGAGGATTAATTTCTTTACCTCTTCATCTTCTGCCTTAATTACTTCAGGATACCCTCCAAAAACAACATATTCTTTCAGCAATTTAAGAAACTCGTTCTCAAAAGCAGGTTGTATCGGTTCCTCAGTACCTTTGATACACTTTTTCAAAGATTCCTTTCTCTCCTTGAATAACTTCGAAAGTCCTTCGTCTCTTGCCATAAGAAATTCCTCAAAATCGAACGTTAGGAGATCAAAGAAGAATATTCTCCCTACAAGGAAAGGTGCGAGATCCGTTTTTATCTCTAACGAAGAAGACCCTGAGACAAATATTTTTAAATTCTCTGATTCATCATAGATTATTTTTAAAGACTCTCCAGCATTTTCGCATCTCTGCACTTCATCCAGAAATAAGAATAATTTCTCTTCAGATTTGAATCTCTTAATAAAATCCAGAGGATTCCTTTCAAATTCTCTTCTGTTTTCATACATATCCATATTCACAAATACTTTCTTACCCTCTCTAATTCGATTTGAGATCATTTTCAGGAGTGTTGTCTTCCCTGCTTGCCTTGGTCCTCTGATTCCAATTATCTCCGGTCTTTCGAGCAATTTCTCAATTTTTTCCAGAATCGTTCTATGGAGCAGAGACTCTTCCATATTTTTATACAGCCGTAGATCTATAAAAAATTAACTCCATTATTTTAAAGTGATTTAGAAAAATTATAGAGTTATTTTAGAATTCAGTAGATTTTCATTCTTTACTATCGACAATCCTTCTTGCTTCCCTTATCACCTCGATGTAAACTTCTTCCTTCAATCTGAAATTATATCCTATCATCTGATTCAGAATCTCAAGGAACTCATCCATGTCAATCACTTTTTCCTTCAGAGCTTTCAATAGAACAAAAATGGTTCCTCTTGGTTTTAAATCAAGTAATCTCGCTGCTGTTCTGGCAGAGACCTCATCGATGAGAACTTCTGCATTCAGACTTTTTGCGAGAGAGATGACTGCAACTTCCCCGGGATCAAGTTTTACAGGGATTTCAATTATTTCTGCTCTTAAAACCTTAATCCACCCATCTATGATAGCTTTCTCAACAATATAAGCATCTTTTTTATCCAACCGCTTCCCCTTCTCAACAACTTCAAATTTGACCTCTTCAGGAATGAAGACCTCTTTAAAAATTGTCTTAAGCAGTTCAAGTTTACCCACTTTCGCAAGGAAAATCAGAGGTGTAGCGTTGGAGACAATTCTGCTCATCACAAAACCTTCAGGTCTTCCTTAAGCTCTTCCAGAGTATAGGGAACATGAACCTCTCTTTTTCTGGCTTCCTCAATCATTTCCCAGAGAGATATGCCACATTCTGTTGCTGCCTGCCACAGAGTTACTCTACCCTCCTCGTAATCTTTCAGCGTTTTCTCAATCAACCAGTCTCTTGTCGCTTTTGAAAGAAATCTTCTGATGACTGTTGATCTGTCCATTCCTTCGTTTCTTGCTATCCTGTCTATCAATTTTGCGAGTTCATCATCAACTCTTGTTGTCAGGGTAACAGGCATTTTAACACCTGTATTAAACTTATTCATTTTAATATTTAAGTTTTCTTGAGAAAGAGAGAATATACATTGAGACTGGACTTAGAGTCTATTGAGAGAGAATTTGCGGATTTTTAATGGTAGTTGCGGATTCTTCTCCTATCGTTTATCTGGCAAAGGCGGAGAGGCTTATCAATTCTGAATGAAATTTACGGTCTGATCAAAATTCCCGATGCCATGTATCACGAAGCAGTGGTTAGAGGAGAGAGATAATAGAAAAGGGTTTCTGAGTTGATGCGAGAGTTGTTAATCTCTTTCATAAAACTTTGAAAGACTGACACCTGACTGATGAGAAAGACAGATTTGCTAAGTATTCTTAATAAACTCCTTAAAGGCATCCACCTGCTTCCTGTTTATATCAGAAAGTATAATCCTCTTCAGTTTTGTTCCAGCATTAATATGTTCCTTAATCTCTTCAACCATTATCTTTGCTGCTTCCTCTCTTGAAAAACCACCAACACCAGTACCCAGTGCTGGAAATGCTATACTTTCAATTCCAAGTTCATCTGCCTTTTGTAAGGCAGCCTTAATGGCAAGCCTTATTTTATTCTCATCTGTTATAAAATCCGTCTCCATCGTCGGAGAGTGGATAACATACTTTACTTTAAGTTTTCCTGCAGTCGTCTCAACAGCCTCACCAATTTTAATCGGAGCTTTAGCAACTGCCTCATCCTCAATTTCCTTACCACCAGCTCTTTTTATTGCTCCCGCGACACCTCCACCCATAAAAAGTCCTGTATTGGCAGCATTGACTATCGCATCCACTTCCAGCTTTGTAATATCTCCCAGAAATGTCTCAATCTCAATCCCCTTGTACATGTTCAAATGTCAACTTGACGTTAATAACTTTTTTTACAAAGTAGAATCAGGCTGAGTAGAAGTTCAGTCTTATTGGTTCACCACCTGGCTGGTATACTGTCACATTGCCCGGGATGGGATTCAGATTTACCTTCTTCTGAAACTCTGTCTGAGATTGCCAGCAGCTCGAATTGACCAGAAAAATACCTCTGTAGTATGCTGTTCCATAGGTGTGAACGTGTCCGCAGTGCAGAATATCAGGAATGTCGTCAACAACAAGGTAATCTTCTCTCTCAGGTGCAATTAAGGTTCTGTTACCATAAAGTGGGGCTAAATGCCTCCTTCTCAGCATCTCAATCATTGCCTGATGCGGTCTTTCATATTCAAGTCTCGGAATCTTCATAACGAGGTCATCGATGCTCCGTCCATGATATATCAGCAGTTTAACTCCCTCTACGTCGAGCATCGAGGGGTTTCCAACGTGCATAACGTTTTTCGGGAAAAGACTTGCAAATTCCTTGGGTAAAGCTGGCTGAGGTTCTGCCTGCCTCACAGCATCATGATTGCCCGGAGAGATTATTATTCTAACTCTGTCAGGCATTTTGGCTATCTGCATCGCTGCCTCCTCATACTGCCCGTTTATATCGATTATTTCAAGCTCTCTGTCCTGCCCCGGATAAACACCAACTCCATCCACAATATCTCCTGCGATGATAACGTATTTTACCCTCTCAGCAAGTTTGATAGATTTTTCATTCCCCACTTCGCAATTCAGCCACTTTACAAACGTATTCCACTCCTCATGAAGGAATGTATTGCTCCCGAAATGCGTATCCGAGATGAAAACCATATTGAAATCCTTTTTATTCTTTTTTCCATTCACAGGTACATCCGGTAAAATAATCCTGTCTGCTATGAGACTTCTCCCCCGGAGAAAGCCTTCTACACCAATCGTCTCATCTCCGAGAAGTTCATCAGCCTCTTCCTTCAGCTTGCCAGTTGCAATAACGGTAATTCTACCTGTTCTGTCCTCAAGCTCTATTATTGCATTGCCATTCATACTTTCCCGTTTTCCTACAATCAACCCAACAACCCGCACTTTCTCGGATTTTCGCTTTCTTACATCGGCTATATTCACCGGGAAGAAATTTCTCTGCTGACTGATTATACTGGCAAGTTTTTCGTATCTGGAATTGAAATAAAGAACAAAATCATCGACACTACCCTCGCAGCAGGAACCTCCAGTGATGTCTTTAATCAGGCTGACGTCACACCTCTGCGGAAGAGGTTTTCCGGGCTTTATTTCTTCTTTTAATTTTCGGACTTCTTTTGCTTTTAGCATCTCCAGAACAGGAGAAACATCCTCAGGAGTAATAATAAAGCTGTTACCGGCAATTTTGCAAACTTCTGAGACAATTCTGTCGATATTTTTCTCAGGCTGGCTTTTTAAGATTTCGATAACTGAAGGATGAACGTTGTAACCCTGCATGGCAAACTTTGTTGCAATCAATTTTGAACTCATTTCCTCATCAACTCATCAACACCGGAGGTAATATATTTATTTACCTTTTCCACCTCAGTTAATTTATGAACAGAGATACTGTCATTGGATTTGCCAAAGACCTCATATCGACACTGATTATGGTTGCCATTATACTTGGAGTTGGTTATGGAGTCACCGGCACCTATCCCTTCATGGTTGCGGTTGAATCAGGTAGTATGATACCTCATATGTACAAAGGAGATGTAATCTTTTTGGTCAGTCCCGACAGAACTGAGATTGTGACATGGGCTGAAGGTGTGGAAACAGGTTATACAAGTTTTGGCGATTATGGAGACGTCATAGTCTTTCACCCAAATGGAGATACGAGCAGAACACCAATAATCCACCGGGCAATGGTGTGGATTGAGGAAGGCATGAAGATGCCCAATGGTCAGAAAGCACCTAACTCAGGATACATCACCAAGGGCGACCACAACCCTGTGGCTGACCAGCCAACCCTGACTGCGCCCGTCAAAAAAGAGTGGGTTGTTGGAGTTGCAAAACTTCGAGTTCCGGTAGTTGGTCATCTGAGTCTTCTGTTCAGATAATCTTTTTTCCCTCAGCTATTCCGAACCAGGATATTCAGATTATCGAACCAAAAATCAAACCCGCAAGTGTAGAGTAAATAACAACAAGGGTTACATATGCTGCTGTCTTCTTCGACCCGAGAACTCTTCTCACAACAAGAATATTTGGCAGGCTCAGACTCGGTCCAGCTAAAAGTAATGCTAAAGCAGGACCCTTTGCCATCCCTTTCGCAATAAAAACCTGCAGTATCGGTACCTCGGTCAAGGTGGAGAAATAAATAAATGCTCCGAATATCGAGGCTATCAGGTTACCCGTTACTGTATTACTACCCACAACCTCCTCCACTAACTTCTGAGGAAGCAGAGGCATGAGGAACCCCGCAATGAATACGCCAATGAACAGGTAGGGAATCAGCATTTTAGCGAAATTCCATGTTTCGAGTAACCAGTCTCTGGTGACATGTCTATCAAACTTTGCCAACGCAATTGATCCCGTAAGGATTATAAAAAATGTCATCAACCTGTATTTAATTTGCTGATTTATCTGCAATCCATTGACGATTAGAACAGCGACCATCGACAGGAAAAAGACAAGAATAATGTGTCTCGGGATGCTTACTCCACCTGTTTGAAAGAATAACTCTCCTTCCCCTGCTCTTTCCCTGAATACTGCCTCCATTGAAAGTCCTACAAGAATGGAGAGAATTATTGCCGATATTATTCTTGCGAGCCCGATTTCAATTCCAAGAACGCCTATTGTGAGAAACATTGCTGCAATGTTGATTGCAGGACCTGAGAAAAGAAAGGTAGTTGCTGGACCAAGACCAGCTCCTTTCGTCCTGATGCCCGCAAATAATGGCAGAATTGTGCAAGAACATACAGCAAGAACTGAACCTGAGACCGATGCGATTGAATATGATATGTATTTCTTACTCGTCTGCGCAAGGTATTTCAGTATTGCTTCTTTTCTCACAAAAACACTGATAGCTCCAGCAATAAAGAAAGCCGGTACAAGGCATGTTAGAACATGCTGCACTGCATACTCATGCAGCAGATTGAACCCGCTGAGAATTGGGGTGCTGGATGTCTGACTCTCTATCGGCATAAAGTAAACTGCCAGAAAAACCGCTAAAATTAGCAGGAAAGAGTCTCTGTCTTTCATTCATCCGGGTTATCCTGAATTATTTTCAGAAGTTCTGCCTCATCTTTTGGCATTCCAACCATCACAGGTTTATCATTTATGAGCAGTGCAGGACTACCCATGATACCTCTTTTAACAAGTTCATTAAAGTCTTTGATGTATTCAACCTCCGCACCAATTTTCTTTTCATCAACCAGCTTTTTTACCAATTCATACAGAAGACCACATGTCGGGCAACCGGATCCAAGAACTGTTATTTTCATACTCAATCACCTCTGTATCTCTCCAATTGCTTTTTAGACCACTCAAATAAATTATTTTCTCGAATTATTTTTTTAACATACTCATCATCCGGGAAGGAGATTGCATTCTGCAAACAGTATACCTCACAGGCTTTACATCCTACCCTGCAGTTGATGGGGTGTTTAACAGCAGGCATGCCATCTGTATAATCAAATACTCTCCTATCGCAACCAAGAACACAGAGTCCGCATCCGTTGCATCTTTGCATGTCAATTTCTGGATACCACTCGATATCTTCCCTGTCAAGAATCATCCACTTAGAATACTCTTCAGAGATTAATTTCCTGACTCTATCGTCTGAAATTCTATAATAAATTGATTTCCCCTCCCTTCTTGAGCTCAAAATTCCCATATCCTCAAGTTTGTTAAGCTGAATTGAAACTGTCGATTGCGTCCTTCCCGTTTTCGGAACAATTTCACATACACATTTTTCTCCATCTGTTAGCTCACTCAATATTTTCAATCTTGTCTCATCGCTGAGAGCTTTGAAGATTCTAAGAGATTTTAACATATTGATATTTTGACAACTGTCAATATATAACTTTCGTCCATTAAAATACCAGAATTTCTGAAGTTTGCATTTGCCTAAAAAATAGTGTTACGATGATGTATCAACATAAGCGTCCAGTACGTACTCTGTCAGTATCAGATTGTCATAGTATATTGACACATTCAGTAAGTTGCCGCTATAGCTTGTTTGCAAAACCGTATTGTTTGTTAATCCACTTCTCAGCCTCTCAAAATAAGAATTCCACGCACCTGCATACTCGGTCGTCATGTTCATGTAGATATATCCACTCTGGTTAAATGCTCTTGTCTCCGATGAGTTGAAATTAACCTCAATATTGACAAAACCATATCCGCCGACAGAACTGTTACCCTGAATTCGTATCAATGCAACGAAAACAATCATTTCATTTGCTATCTGCTTTCTGTAGATGAAAATTCTGGGTTCTGAGACTATCGAGACCCCTCCATCGTAGCTTTTCTGCCACACGCCTCCATTCTCGAACGCGACCCTATAGTCCTCGAACTCATACTCAATCAGTCCAACATTGTATTTCGTACTGTAGAGGGTGGTGGTGTCATTGGATTTGACAGTGATATTAACCTCGTTCTGCTCTTTCACTGTTACCATCCCCTCATTGACAAGAAGTCTGATGCTCTTCTTCGGATTTTTGCTGTATGCTGAATATTCAACCATGTTCTGAATCTTTCTGAAACCCTGATTCATACTTTCGAATTTTACTCTCTCTTTCGTATCCGAAACGACAGAATAAGAGTAAACGAAGGCAACAGAGGTGATTAGGATAACTATGCTCAAAATGAGAATATATCCCAGTACTTCCGAAATACCTTTAGAATTCATAGTACCTCCACATCCAGAACATATTTTGAAATTACAAGCCGGTTGAAGGTTATGTTTGCCGTATTTCCTGTCACATTCGCATTCAGAGATTCAAAATATCTCATCCATGCTGCATCATAGTCTGAGTCAACTGTTATCACAACATACCCGCTTGTATTGAATACCCTTGTTTCAGAGGAGTTCAAATTTATCTCCACATCTGAGAAACCTCTTCCTCCTGCTGAACCGGTTCCAATTATTTTTGTGAAGCTGATAGTAACGGCATCCCCTGAAACGTGAATCCTCGGGCGTTCCACCATTATTGTGTTGCTGCTTCTGTCATCTCTTCTCCATACTCCTCCATTCTCTATGGCAATGGCTCGCTCTCCATACACGTATTCAATTTTGTTCATCGTATCGTTTATTGAATAAAGTGTCATAGTAGAGTTGTTAACGTAAAGCTGGAAGTGATTTTCTTTGATTTCTAAACTGCCATCAGAAGTCGGAATTCTGAAAATTGCATTTGGGATTACATCTACCGATACCCTTACCATCTGCTCATGAAGTGACACCATCTGAGTAATCATATTTCTCATTCTGATGCTTGTCTGAGTCTCTTCTATCACCGGAATACCATACATAAAAAGAACAGAAATGGTTAGAACCATCACCAGCAGTATCAGTATTCCACCCATTACTTCTGTAACCGCTTTATCGTTCATGTCAACTCAACCCTCTCTGATTCAACCGTCTGTATTCTAACCTCCCCTGAAGGAAGATAGATTGTACGCAAGGGAGTTGTTACGTTGAAAGGATATGGTATGAAAGTGACATTGGAAAGACCATATACATTGGTGTTTACTGTGCCCTCATTCTCAGGTCTAACATAGAAGCTGACCGTCCACGTCTCGTTAATCCTGATTGTTGAAATATTCCATGTTATTATCGTTTGACCCCCGCTGTAGGTTATATTGGCTCCAGAAGGAACAGTCGAGAGCTCTATGTCTTCTGGCAGAACATCCGTAATAGTGATATTCGTCCCTGCTTTCTCTTTGAGCTCCCGGGCTATCTGTTCGTAAATATCCTGCAAATCACTTGCGGTGGCTGCAAAATGATAGTATGAAGGGGATGTAGCGATTTGCTCAAGCAATGTCTCATTTGCATCACTTCCGAATCCAATTGTATATATCACTATGTTCTCCTGACCGTTGACAACCGTGTTCTTTGCTGTAGTTGCATTGTTTATTGCAAGCTCAATAGCATTACCCGGAATCGTCGGATTCCCATCCGAAAGTAACACTATTACAGGTGTTGAGTTGATGGGTGTGTTAGCTTCAAGTTCCTTCTGTGCGACATATATTCCGTCTCCCATTGGTGTGCCGCCATAGGCTGTTAATCCATCAATGCTTGAATTTGCAAGGTTAGTGTTGCTTGTTAGCGTCTGAACAACTTCAGCCTGTCTGATACTTCCATATGATCCAGTTCCATTGAAATAAGCGACTCCAACAACGTCACTACTCCTGAGAAATCCATTGAACGTCTTTGCAGCTATCTTTGCAGCATCAATTTTAGCTATATAGGTCTTCAATTCAAATTCCTGACTACCGTATGGAAAGTCTGCGACGACATATGCTGTATAGCTTCCACCCGCATTCGATTCAGTGTATCCAGAAGAATCGGAATATGGGCCATGCAATGAACCATCATCAACCCAGAGATGAAGGGTTTTCGAGCCATTGACAGCGTCAACATCAATTTTCAGATTCTCAACACTCGGTGCTGTAAGAGGTATCGGAAATGCATTTCCGGAAAGCAGGAAATTATAAGTTGCGTAAACAGACCACCCTCCCTGTCTCTTCCATATCCTTACAGTGATGCTATCTGTTGCAGTCGGATAGTCTGCTACAACTGCTATTTCCCATATTCCTGAGGTTGGACTGGATACATAGTATCGTTCTCCATTAGGAATCCAGTACTGTGCCCTTGCAAAATCTCCGTCAGGAGATTTAACCCACAAATCAACGTCCTCACCGGTTGAATATGCATCAACAACCATACGCTGCCAGCTACTATCAACCGTTACACTGCCATCCCATTTAGATGGAGAAACTGAGCCACTTGTAATCAACTCATAGAATGTATAACCATTATCTCCATAATGGTCAGGGTCCATACTTCCTGAACAGTCAATTACATGCATGATACTTACGTTTCTTGCCTCCTCTGATATTCCTCCTCCTCTTATAAACAGTGTGATTCTGACATCTTCATTTGGTTCTGCCACCTCAGGCACCACGAATTTATCCACGTAAAGGAATGGGTCAGGTGTGAATGAGAGAACTGTGATATTGATTGAATCGCTGTCTGAATACCCAAGGCTATCCCAGACTGTGAGATTTGCTGTATAGTTTCCCTGAACAGTGTATTCGTGCTCCACAAGTGCAGCATCCGGGTTGCTTGCTGTGTAGTTCCCCGAATAAGATGTACCATCTCCAAATTCCCACCTGAACCAGAGCTGCCCCTCTCCAGTCGAATATGTCATATCAAAGGTTACATTATCTCCTGTCCTCAGGGTAGTGGGATAGGCAAGTGCAACTGCTGTCGGGCTAACATGAGAGGAGCTCGTATATGAGAGTTCATGTGTGAGGGAAAGACTGAAAGTCGTTCCTTCAGGAATTACCTGAAGAGCAATATTGCTGAGAGGTATATATTCAGTTTTGTTCAGCCTTTCTGAAGTTAACTCAAGAACATAATCGCTTCCACTTGTCTGAAAGCCAGCTTTGAAATCGTAGTCTCCAACAGAATACGGCATAAACAACTTCACTCTCACATTACCATTTTCTGGAGCGATAAGAGCTACATCTACAAGTTTTGCAACTATATCATTCCCTATATCCTCAAACTGATTCTTCAAGGCAACCTTCGATGGAGTCTCGAGAAATAGAGAATTCAGCTGGGTCATAATAAAAAACATGAAGATAGTCATGACTCCGGTTATCAAAACGTATTCCACAAGCAGTGAAACTGCTTCATTATCAGATGAGAATTCTCTCATTTGACTCATAATCAACCACCGGGTTGCTAAACACAATTTTAACGTTGAAAGAAGTGATTGTGTCACTTGCACTCCATGTAACGTTGTAAACATCCACACTAGCATATGATCCATGAGATGCGTAAAGTGCCTCAATCTGTTCATCAAGGTCTGTCACGTGATCAGTAAAGCTATTTGGATTGTTTATGGCTTGATAACGCAGCTCATCTATAACAAGACTTCTCAGATTCTGAATCTCATGTTTTGGAAACGTGAGCTGGGTGTACGCAGACTCATTCCCTGCAAGAATATTCTGGGCATATAGGAGTGAAAGACTGGCTAAAAGTACAGAGATGATTACTGCCAGAATAATAATCATCTGACCACTATCATTTTCGATTAGGGTTGAATTCCTTTTTTTCAGACCCTTTTTCAGACCCGCCATAGTATCAGCTTCACCTCCAGCACAACGGGAAATTCCGAATCAATTGAACTTTCAAGCCCACCACTCTCGTTGAAAAGGAAAGGAGAATCGTGGACAAAAGCACTGTTTCGCACAACAATGTATCTTGATGCTGAAACGGTATCCTGTGTATACGCTTTGTTTGTAACATGATATGTATACATCTCGTCCTCAGATACGTTATAATAAATCACATTAAGATTGTAATCAATATTATCCGGAAGAGCATCGTTTAGAGTATTAATTAGCCCGTATGGATACGTTGTTTCATTCAAACTGGCAAGAGCATTCTGTAAGGTATCATTGGACTCTGAATCCGGATTGTCAAGCAGAGTAAGGACATCCAAACCCAGTTGCTTCAACTGAGCATCTGAACTTTCTCCAGTCAGAGGAGATATTATTATGGTACTGTGGAAAAGGAAGTAAGTCACCATCAGCATCATGACCGCCGCCACAATACCTTCAAGGGTGAACGCCTGTCCTTTACCACAACGCAACAACGAGTTTTGCACCGATTCTCCCTCCTATATAATTTCCAGCCTGAGTCTGTATGACATAACCCTTAACATTGTGAACTTTAACATAAATTGTAGATGGGAGCTGAGAATTGACCTCATCAGTTATATCGAATGAACCTATCGTCTCGTTCTCCCCGCTAACATCTATTATTTTTGGATTGCTCGGACTGTCAAACCATACCTGCATCCATGGTTGAGTTGCAGTTTCATTGTCATTTACACCTGTTGTGACAATAACAAAAGCTCTCACAGGCGGTGAAACGCTGTATGAATAGGTTACCGTATTTGGCGTGTCGAGTTTACTTGAGATGTCGGAGTAATAGGTCACATTATCGTAAACAACATATCTTTCGTACTTTGCCACACCGGAGTATGACGGAACTGGTTTTCCAATCAGCAAAATTGGTTCTCCATTGTCCGTCACATATTCAGGTGAAGAAGAATTTGAAGTAAAAGCCTGTAATGAAATATTGTAGTCAAAAGACTTCTGTGGGGGGGTTAAGCCAAGAGCAGTCTGTATTGCTGTATAGTTGCTGGAATTATCATAAAAATTGACCAATTTCTGAATTCTGTTTATGTTAACCACGTTAATCTCTCCACTTGTCAGTCCAATTCTGATTCTATCACCTGTATGATTCCACCAGTCTGTGCCATTTGCACTTCCATTAGTCCAGTATCCGGGATCTTCTGTGAGAAGCGCAGCAGTTCTGTATGCCAGAGGCTGTGAGCCTATCTCTCCCTTCTCCACGACAAATACTGACGGGATATACTGAGCGATAAAGATGAAACTGAGCATGAATATAGATACTCCAATAACCATATCTAAACCAAGTTTTCCGAATTCATCCATTATGATAGTTATAGTTATTATAACCTTATAAATTTATTGGCGATGCAATATGAGTTTTTTAAAAAAATGATGATGAACGGACAATGATGGCAATTGTGTAAATCGGAAATCAGGAATAGATGCCAAAATCCAGCTCAAAGTCCTGAACATAATTTTTACCAAGCTTGAGCGCAATTTCTGCTTTTTTTAATTCTCTACCAAGGTATGCTGCATGGTCTAACCTTGAGACAAGCCCATTACTGACAATGGTGTCAACAATGCTCTTTGCATTATCTCCCGCAACTGTCAGTTTTTTATGACTACAAATAATCTTATCTTCATGAACCCAGATTCTGAAGTCTCCGGCTTTATCCCTCACGAACTCACCTGTGGATGCCTCTATGTAATCTGCTGGCTCACACGTTTCGAGAATATTCTTATCTTTCAAAACAAGCAAATCTATTCCCATATCCTTTGGAGGCGTGTTTCGAATCCTTGAGGATTTTGCCATGTAACTTGCTACTTTTAATTCCTTAACAGCCCCCTTTGTTTTAACACTTGCTTCAGTGGTGAAGAGCAGGTCTGCATTGACCTCTTCAGCCATAAATGCAAGAATTGCATTTATGCCAATTGAATCTGCGTCACTCAATTCAGTAACATTACCTGCTCCTAGAAGAAGAGGAGTATCCGGATCTATTTTTCTGAAGTTATCATACCTTATGAAAGACTCTGTTATGTTCAGAGGGTCGAGCAGACAGTCTGCAATGATTCTGTCCGTCTTACTCCTCACTTTTTCAACAATTTCATGCAGAAAGTTTAAGTCCTTCTCAACTACAACGACTGCTGAATCACTGATTGAGTCAATGACATCAATGTTCGATGAAGAAATACTCATAACCATTTCTGCACCTGCTTCAATCCCAGCCTGAATACCTTTTCTACTAAAAGTATCAATACTGACTGGAGAGTTGCAGAAATCAACCGCTGTCTTAACTGTTTTTCTCAAATCAACGACTGAAAACTCAAGTGGAATACCTATGTCAATAATATCTGCTCCACTTTCTTCGTAGTACTGAATTTTTGAAATCAACGCATCCCTGTCAAGCTCAGTCGCATCAACTATCTCTGCTACAATTTTCATCCTTGTGTTTCCGCCTATTTTCACATCTCCGATTTTAAATGCGTATTCGTCCAGACTGTCAACCAGTTTAATGTTCTCTTCTGCTCTCGAGGTGTTGAGTAATCTGCAGGCAGGAATAACATGCGACAATTCAATCTGATCAATATTCTGAAGTACAATACCTAAATCAGAAGCGTGAATAGAACCAAGCCTGATTTTTACTCCTTTCTCTTCTTCAAGTTTTCTCCAGTCTCCCTTTGCAAGACCCGGAACAAGAACGAGGTCATAACCATTCATGTTAACATCTTTAAGATGGGATGGAGTGATGAAAGCTGCAATATCCACATTAATGATATGAACATCTTTGATGTGTTTTCTCACTTCTTTTTCAGCGAATTTACCCGTGACTGCAAGAATTTTCATAATAGTGATTGATCTAAAGAGTGAAAAAGGTTTTCTGTAAGTGGAGACATACAGGTAATTACCTCAAAGGTAACCTTAAGTAGTGTTTTGCACATGTAATGTATTATCATGCAAAAACTAAAAACATAAACATTAGACTTAATGAGAAACTTATGAAGAAGATAAAAAAAACTTGATAAAAAAAATTCAGGGAAGAATTCGGTATCCTATGACTAGTCTGTTATTTTAAAAACGTAAATTTTATTGTCAAGGGAGCCGGCAGCGATGTGAGAGCCATTTGAGGCTATTGAAACACTCATAACTTTTCCAGATGTGTTAAATCTCCAGAGAACTTCTCCCTTAATGTTGAGAAGGTAAAGTCTTCTATCGGATGAGCCTGCTGCGATATAAGAACCATCTGATGATACTGCCACACCCCATACGTGGTCTCCTGTCTCGTAATCCCACAGCAATTTTCCTTTTTTATTGAACAGATAAAGTCTTCTATCGGATGAGCCTGCTGCGATATAAGAACCATCTGATGATACTGCCACACCCCATACATAATCTCCAGTTTTTTTACTCCAAACAGGCTCTCCAAGAGTTCTATAGAATCTGATCTTCTCATACCAGCCCTTCAGGGCAAGCCCGGTTGCAAGAAAACCACCATCTGCAGTCAATGACAACCCCCTCACCACTCCACCATTGCACTTCCAGATTAATTCACCGCTTCTGTCAAACATGTAAACTTTATTGTCATCAGAACTTGCCGCAATCAGAGATGCATCCGCTGTCATGGAGACGCTGTAAACAGTGCTTCCTATATTATATCCCCATATCATCTCCCCTTTTTTATTGAACAGATAAAGTCTTCTATCGGATGAGCCTGCTGCGATATAAGAACCATCTGATGATACTGCCACACCCCATACATAATCTCCAGTTTCATAGTTCCACAGCAATTTTCCTTTCCCGTTAAGGAAATAAATGTACCTGTCTGATGAGCCTGCTGCAATGCAGGAACCATCTGCGGACATTGACACGCTAAGAACTCCACCTCTGCATGTATAACTGCTTTCGAGCAGGGGAGGCTCACTTAATGTTTTAACGGGTGTTCCGTTATTACTGATCAGCCCAAGTCTAAATTTCTCAATAAAACTGCCAAGTACCATCACACATCCTCTCAACCGGGCAATTTAACATCTGACTTTAGATGAACTCTTCAAGACCAAGTGTATCCAGATTGAGGTCTTCAAGGTTTGCGATTCCAAGACCAGAAAGCATCTCAATTACCTTTGCTCTCTCGCTCTTGCTCAATCCAGTAAGCATCTCTTCCAGCTGTTTCTGAGCGAAAACACAGGCAAAAGTTAGAGCCTCGCTCAGCGGAATATACTTTCCGGTCAACGCCTGCAGGTAATTCTGCCATTGAACAACTGCCCTCTTCATCTCTTTCTGAATTTCCAACACTGAAATCTCTGTCATATCTATCAGATCAATGTTTTTTTTAAGATTATAAAATGATTGATGGTTAGAACAAGGTTACAATAATTATGATTTGAGAAAAAAGTCTTTTCAGGGACTGTAGAGGGCAGAAAAGTTTTAAAATTTTTTATTACATTATAATGATAATTTGCTTCCTGCAAAAATTTAATTAATAAAATTGTGTAAAAATTGAGAGGTGACAGGTGTGATATCAAAAATTCAGAAGAAAAAGGCAATATTCCTTTTATCATGTATTGCAGTTGTAATCTCCGGAACATGCTTTTCAGGATGTTCAGATGAGTCTCCTGTCGATGTCAGTCAGGAGGAGATAGATAATCTGTCTGTCAGTATGAAAGAAGCAAATGATATGTTCTTAAAGGCAGCAGAGTACTGGGATTCAGGTAATTTCGAGAAAGCAAAATCATCTTATGAGAATGTATCTACAATGTACCGAAAGATAGATTCTGATGCAAAACAGATGTATAACAGAACTCAGAACGAAAAATTGCAGAAATGGTTGAACTTGCTCAGCTTAACAAGTCAAAACATGGCGCTTGCTTCGGATGAGCTCGCCACTGCGTCTGATTTAGCAATAAAAGAAAGAAAGAAAACAAATCCGGACGAGAGTATCTACATGAAGCATGTTGAAAAAGCAAAGGAGTATGCGAACAAAGCATGGGAGTACTTCACAGAAAGTCAGAAGATATAATATAATTAACATATAAAAATAGGAAAACTATATATGCACTCCTTGAGTAAAATGCAACAGAAAGTATACAGACTTGTTTTGTTTGTATATTTTTCAGGGTTGAAATACCCGAATATCAGAAAAGGAGGACGTAAAGTGAATATATATGTAGGAAACCTGTCATATGACGTAAAAGAGGAAGAATTACGACAGGCGTTTGAAAGTTTCGGAGATGTGTATTCTGTGAACATAATTAAAGACAGATACAGTGGAAGACCGAAAGGATTTGGATTTGTAGAGATGCCCAATGATGATGAAGCAAAAGCTGCAATCAAGGGCATCAACGGGACAGTAATGAATGGTCGAGAAATTAAGGTAAACGAAGCCCGACCACGAGAGAAGAGATCTTGGAAGTAGACAGTTATTTTGACTGGAACTGAAGTTGGGGATTGAGATTATTCTTTGATTCCAACAATCATTTTTTTTTATTTATTTAATTGGAAAGGTTAGCCCATTCGATTAATCCAAGACTTTTGAAGTCAGATATTCGCAGATGAGCTGAATTGCACTTCTTAGATTCTGGTTGTTATCGAATTCGAATTCTTTGTATTCATTTGGCCCATTCTTCAGTTCTTCAGCAGTTTTTATCATGTTTGGAATCGCCCTTGTTATATTATCCACTATGGTTATGTCAGCCATCTGCGATGTTCTTGATAGTGGATTGAGGTCTATAGTAATAACTTTCTTTCCATGTTTTTTGAGAATCTCACATCTGTCGCCATCCTCAAGTGGTACAAGAACAACATCTGCAATGTAAGTTCCTCTTTTGTTCACAATACGTCTTGCTGACTCAAGACCCTCAAGAACCGCATCTCCTTCTGCAAGAACTTCAGCTCCAAAAGACCTGAGTAAACTTGCTATTTTTTCAACTCTTTCCCTGCTCCAGTGGAATAGATTGACTTCAAGAGGTGCGTTAAGCAATTTTGAAAGTTTTACCAGCTCCCCGGGAACGAGAGCTGTGGTATTACCATTTACCGAGATTACAGGATTCTTTGCTCTTGACAGGAGCAAAACAGCAGCTTTCTCAGACTTCAACGCAAAATCGTGAGTTTTTTCTCCCAGAATGTAGTCAAATGCTTCACCTCGCCCATGAGCAATTAAACCCTGAGGTGCAACTATTCCATCTTTAAATCCTTTTACGAGCTTTTCTCTCGTGATGAGACTTCTGTATCTTGGGTGTGATTCCGGGATTGTGTGCATGAAGAGAGTTTTAGACGGGATTTATAATCTTTAACTCAAACTTTCTGGTTGGTTGCAGGTTGCAAAGATTTTTGCTACAGCAAAAGACACTGCAGGAAAAGAGTGAAAAACTTTTTATCTTTAAAGCCATTCATTCAGTATGGTAAATCTGATTCTGGTTGGGATAGTTGTTGTAGTTCTGCTTTTCATAATCTCGGGAATCAGAATAGTGAAAGAGTACGAGAGAGGTGTGATATTCAGGCTTGGCAGACTTGTTGGAGCAAGAGGTCCTGGATTGTTCTATGTGATACCAATTCTTGAAACAATGGTTATAGTTGACCTTCGGACTGTCACATATGACGTTCCATCACAGGAAGTCATCACTACTGATAATGTGACAGTGAGAGTCAATGCAGTTGTTTATTACAGAGTTCTCGACCCGGAGAAGGCTGTAACAGAGGTGGTTGATTTCAGGTTTGCAACATCACAGATTGCTCAAACAACTCTCAGGAGTGTGATAGGTCAGGCAATGCTTGACGAATTGCTTGGAGAGAGAGATAAAATTAATTTAAAACTCCAGCAAATCATTGATGATGCAACGAACCCATGGGGAATTAAGGTCTCTGCTGTTGAAGTAAAGGATGTGGAGCTTCCCAAAGAAATGCAGAGGGCAATGGCTTTACAGGCTGAAGCAGAAAGAGAGAGAAGAGCGAAGATTATCAGGGCAGAGGGAGAGCAACAGGCTGCGATGAAGTTGAGAGACGCTTCGGAGATAATGATGGTAAGTAAGGGCGCAATGATGCTCAGAATACTGCAAACAATCAATGATGCGGCAGCTGATCAGAATACCACGATATTGCTTCCAATCCCGATGGAACTTCTTGAATATTTTAAGGTGAATCGCAGGGAAAAGGAAGAAGAGTAGAAAATGGGTAGAGAACGGATAGGACAGCTCTACGAGATAATAAGCACGAGGTTCTATCTCGGAGACGAGGTATTTGGGATCGGGAGTGTCAGGTATGAGCCAGTAGCATTGTTTGGATTGCTTACACTCATTCTGAATGGAAGAGAACTTATTTTCGGTGAGTACGGGAGTGGAAAGACAACTTCAAGTGAGAGAATCTCCAGTCTCTTTCTCGGACTTCCTCTTGAGTTCGTACAGGCAGCAACAATTCATGGTCATCCAGAGCAGACAGAGGAAAAAATCAAAGCCACCCTCGACTTGGCTGCACTTGAAAGAGAAGGTAGAGAGGTTGTGAAGTGGAAGTTGCCTCCTTTCTCACCCGTAATCACAATTGATGAAATAAACAGATTGCCTGTTGGAAAGCAGAGCACAATTCTCAACGAAATCGACAGGAACATCTGGAATTACAGAGGAGAGACGCTTATTTTCAAATCGGATAAAACTTTTTTTGCCACCATCAATTATCAGGATGCTGGAGCAACAGCCCTAATCCCCCCATTACTCGACAGATTCGACATAGCTGTTGAGACAGGAAGACTACATCCTGTCAGAAAAAGGATTGTCAGGAAGGGAGTAAACGACAGAATATTGCAGGAAAAGAAGCTATCGCAGAGCATGATTGACTATATTCTTGAGAATTCATTAACAGAGAACGCCGATAAACTCGTTGAGTACGTGGACGAATGTCGTGAAAAATTCAGAGGAGAAATTGAAGAGAGATTTAAATCCCGGGGAATTAAGTTAAGTATCCCTGTAAAAGAAGAAATAGATTCCATGAGGGAAGAAATAAGCAAAACAGATATTTCAGAAGATGCTGAGTTATTGCTCGATTACATCGGACAGGAGATTTACTGTCAGGTAAGCCTCAAAAAAGATTTCTCAAAGTGTAATGGTTGCCACTATGTCAATTATATCTGTTCTGACCTTTTTAATATATCTAACAGGGCTGAAAAGAGTCTGATCAGTTATTCAAAAGCACTTGCATGGCTGGAGAACAAAGAAGTGGAACTTGAGCATCTGCTCGCAATAATGCCTTACATTATATGGCATCGGAGCAGTGTAAATGACGAGATGATAGCAAAAGTAAGAGATTTTGAGAAGGATTCATGCGATGAGTTTTATGCTGTGAATGAGATTCTAAATTCTGTCAAAAAGAGGTGGATGGAGCATCGGGAGTTCCAGATTAAAGCCTACATATTCATCAAAAATAGAGATTACAGCAAAGCAAAGGAGATTGCTGAAAATATCAACCATCCATTCTTTCGAAGTCTGGTGAGAGAGTTATGAAAAAGCTGATTCTAATCCTGATTGTTTGTCTGCTGGCTGGTTGTGGGGAGAAAAAAGCCGTAGAAATCGCCCCGCAGGAGATGCTTGGCATGGAGATTATGTGGATGGAGCAGGGAGAAAAAGCTCTTACTTCCGTTGAGAAATCCCACATCGGTAATATAATGTTCGTTAAAGATGTTGCAATTATCGGTTACAGAGGCGGTGGAAAATCAATCACTCTCTGGATTACCACTTACCCGAACAGTACCATCGCCGAAGAAGAGACAGAGAGAATGGCCCGGGCAATGCTTCATTTCGAGGACTGGGGAGTTCACCTGAACAGGAGTAGAATAGACGGTAACGAAGTCTATACAACCCTGAGAGACGTAAGACATTACTTCTGGAGCGACGGAAGATGTATGTTCTATATCGTTCCCAAAAACCTGAATCAGACAGAGATAGAACGCATAATCAGGTCTATTGAGTGTGACAGTGGCTGGACATGGTAGGAATTAACATATTAGAGGATATCTTCCAGAGGGCAAGAAAAGACCTGTTTTATCCTCCAATCAGGCTAAATCTTGCAGATGTTTCATCCGTTCAGATGGATTTTTCTTCTGGAAAATACACAATTCTTGTGAATAAAGAGATTAAAGAGTTCTACAGCGATAATGCGATACAGGGGTTGCTCCATCATGAACTCAACCACTGGGTAAAGCATCCATACGACCTGAAGACAGTAATTCTTGAGACGAGCTGGATTGAAGAAATAGAAGAAGATGAAATAAAAGCAAGTTTTATACGAAATCTGTATGATGACGTAGTCGTAACCCTCGATTTAGTTATTAACAGAGGGCTTGACGGGATAATTCATTTTTACAGCGAGTCGTCCGTTTCATCAAATGTGGATAACCTTCTGAGGAGACTTTTTGAAGACTTAACCGGTCTAAGGTTCGGCAGCATGGAGATTGACGGTGAGCTGATTGAGAAACTCGAAGAGCTGAAAAAGATTGATTATCTGGATGTCAGCAGAGTCAGAGTCAGAAGGAATATACTGCAATTTGCCAGAATTGTAAAGGACATTATTGAAGGGGTTGAAGGCTATCCATTCCCCGTCTCTGGAGTGATTGATTTTCCTCGGGAGGAGATAAAAGCTGCTTTAACAGACATCGCAAAGGAAATGGAGCTTGTAGAATTCAAAAAAGTTTCCAGAGTGGTTGAAAGATGGGTTGGAGTAGCAGAAGGGAATAAATCAGATTATGAGATCGAAAAACCAGATATAAACTGGTATCTGAGCCGGGCGAGAAAATATACAATTTACATCAACCCCTTGATGAGAAAAGGTTCTCTCTACCCGGATGAAATCAAGGACTTCGAAATTGACGATAGCATTGACACCTATAGCCCCGTAGACAGTTACGGTAAAATTATCCCGGGAATTGCCAAAAAATTCTCATTCAGGGAGTTTGAGGGATTTTCCGACGAACCAGTTCCGGATGCGCTGATAGTCATCGACTCTTCCGGTAGTATGAGGAATCCTGATAAAGAAGTATCATACGCTGTAATTGGTGCATTTGCGGTTGCAAGAAACTATATCGAGAATGGAGCAAAAGTGGGAGTCATAAATTTCTCCGGAAGAAATATTGAATTAAAGCCGACAAAGAACGCAGAAAAAATTTACGAAACTCTGAAAATTTATCAGGGTCTTGGTACCACACTTCACCTCGATGATTTTGAGAGATACCTGCTTGAGAGCAGAATTGACGATTGTATACTGATTTCCGATACAGGACTTGACAACCTGGATGAGTTTCTAAATTTTTTACCGAAAATAAAGATGAGAATCACAGTTATCTGGATAAAATCTGACGTTAAAGACTATGAGCAATTTAAACAGAGTTATAAGGCTTTTAAGGACAGATTGCCTTCTTCAGTGACCTTTATTGAGGTTGAGAAAGAAGAAGATATTCCGGGGATTGCTGTGGGAAGAACTTTCAGTGAAGTTTATTCCTCAGGTGAGGTTGAGAATTTTTGAAGAGTGTGAAAGCAGATGGTCAAAAAACTACTTGACCTTAACCCCGACATCCTGAGTCTCAAGGATGCTGCAGTTGAGAATATCCGGAAAGAAGAATACAGGAAGCGAATTTCACCAGATTATAATAAGCTGCACGAGATTGCAAAGGATTATGTGAGAAAAGCCTCTGAAATCCCCCACTGGAGGATGAAGTATCTTGAAAAGATCTTCAACATGGGTGAGAGAATTGCCGTGGAGTATTCTGTTACCCTGAGCGAGGTGGAGGAGTTTTTCAACAACATTCTGTTCAATTATGTTAAGGGTGGACTTTTTGGAGCGTTTATCTCCGGGATGTGCTCCACTATAATGAAAAAAGACGACAGAATTCATTTTCAACTTGAAAATTATCTGAGTGTATCGGGCATAGGTTTTCGACATTCGAGAGGAGTTATTCAGGTGAATGGAAATAGAGCATATTATCTTGGCGCTGAGGCTGAAGGTGGAGAGATATCAGTTAAGGGAGATGTGGGAAATTATCTCGGAAAATTGAATGACGGATGTAAAATACTCGTGGAAGGAAATGCACGTAACTGGGTAGGGAAGATGATGAAAAATGGGAGCATTGTCATCACAGGTAATGCAGGCGATATTCTCGGTGAGAAGATGAGTGGTGGTGAGATTGTGGTTGAAGGAAATGCTGGATACTGGGTTGGAGACGATATGACCGGCGGTATCATCAGGATTAAAGGAGATTTTTCTGTCAGTAACGAAGTTCGCGGAGGAGAGATATACTGCTGGAGTGATGGTTGGGTCAGTATCAGATGAATTTGTCTGGACAATTATTTTAATAAATATGAAAAGACTTGTGATTATCATCTCCATTGACCCGGATACAGTTAGTGAGAAAGAATTGAGGTTATTTGAGAACTTGACAAAAGATATGAAAGAATATTTAAAATATTTTTTAAAAATAATCTATGTGAAAATATTAAATTTATAAAATTCGAGCAAAAAGATAAAGAATATATATGACCTGAGGTAATCAATAATAGGGTCTAAAATAACGGAGGTGAAATGGGGGTTCCAAGAAGGCCTTTGGAGAATGATAGGATTTCTAAGGAAGTAATCATTCAGGTTACCGGATTTGTTGATAAGCCCTTAATTGCTCAGGATGAGAATCTGAGGAAATTTTTTGCTAATGACGCTTTTTTTACTGCATTTCAGCTTGGCCTCGAGGAAACTGAAGGAAAACTAATTTATGAGATTATCAATGGACAATTAGACGTTCCTGAATTTAGAAAATCACTCAAAAACATCGTGGACGATGTGCAATCTGGTAGTATTTGAGGATATGTCCAAGAACAAGCCTGAAATCACAAAGTCTGGAGAGGGTAGAAGATATGTAGGGTGCTTACAAAATCATTACTAAAATCTCCATTCTAACATCTCAACTCTCCAAACAACTAACCCATATAACTCCCTACAAAAAGATACATAGCCAAATACGTTTCTACATGAAATAAACCTGAATAAAACCGTAAAATTTATTTAGAAAGAGGCATAAAGCCTCCCATGGCGATTCATATGAGAATCCCCTTAGTTCCAGACCAAAGAGATTCCAGATGGGAATTGTTAGGAAAAATACTT
>Ga0209426_1000363_pt1 | contig 53392 bp, 57 predicted proteins | sample Deesub1362B_J571_FD_187697 | JGI IMG/M metagenome (GOLD analysis project Ga0209426, IMG submission 187697) | Deep oceanic, basalt-hosted subsurface ecosystem from Juan de Fuca Ridge flank, Pacific Ocean, CORK Borehole 1362B_J2.571 (SPAdes)... ... | reverse complement strand
TCCGGGTAGTTGGTATCTGATTAAGAAGAATGGGGTGGAATTTGAGACCTTACAAGCAGACAATGCCGGCTATATAACATTCAACAATTCACAGTGGAGTAATGCCACATTCACCTTACAGGAAACTACACTTGATTCGAGTTAATCTAGGGAGATATATAACAAAAGGGAAGAGTATGCACTCTTACCAGCTTAGTTAATAAAAAGTGATTCTTATGACTGTTGTACAAAGGGTTACAAAAAACACAGGAATAGTCTTCACTGGAAATGTTATCTTTAGATTAGTATCGTTACTCATAAATATATATCTTGCAAGATATCTAGGTACTATAGGTTTTGGCAAATACAGTTTTATTTTTGCATATCTGGCCTTCTTCAATATTATAACGGATTTAGGACTACAGCAAATTCTTGTTAAAGAAATGGCCCGTAATCCGACAGTTGCTCCCAAGTTGATAGGCAACGCATATATCATAAGACTGATATTAACTGTTGTTGCAGTTGTTTCATCAGTAGTAGTGATAACATTACTTTCATATCCCGCAGATACCACCACTTATGTTTATATCGCTTCTTTAACGCTACTTTGCATATCCTTCAGTGATTTTTACACCACAATATTTCAAGCGAATCTCAGAATGGAATATAACATAATAGCAAAACTGATCTCCAGAGGATTATCTGCAGTGCTCATATTCTGGATTATAATTGCTAAAGGCACACTCTTGCATATAATGATTGCACTAGTCTTTTCGGAAACAATTAAAACTTTGCTCAACTACTCGTTTTCCAGAAAATTCGTTCGTACTACATTCGAAATTGATCTTAAATTGTGGAAATTCTTAATTAAGGAGTCTCTACCACTCGCTCTATATGGTGTGGTTTGGGTGATTCACTTCAGAACCGATATTGTAATGCTCTCGATGATGGTGGGAGACGCCCAAGCTGGGATTTATTCTGCTGCCTTTAGACTATCTGAGCCTCTTAAACTAATCCCAAGTGCACTTCTGATATCACTTTTTCCCATAATGTCTGCATTCTTTAAAACTTCAAAAGAAAGATTAGCAAAAATATATCAACTTAGTATTAAATATATCTTAATCATCATGCTACCTATCGCCATAGGTACAAGTCTGATAGCTGACAAGATAATCCTGCTGATTTATGGAGTTGAATTCGCTGGTTCAATAACTGCGCTTCAGATATTGATATGGGCTCTTTTATTTACTTCAATAAATACTATTCTATCAAATCTCCTAGTATCAATAAATCAGCAAAAGCTTATTGCTGTCAGCATAACGTTGGGTGCTATCCTCAATGTAGCTCTTAATTTTATTCTAATACCCATATTGAGCCATAATGGTGCCGCACTTGCAACAGTGATAACAAAAGCGATAATATTTGGAGCTAATTTTTATTTTGTCTCCAGTAATTTTCAAGTAATTCCTCTCCACAGGATACTTAGCAAACCATTATTTAGTGGACTAATGATGGGCATATTTGTATTTTATTTTATAAATCTTAATATATTCTTGTTGATTTCATCCTCGATGGTAGCATATTTAGCAATACTTTTAATTTTAGGAACATTTTCTGACGAAGATATAAACATTGCTAGGAAGATTTTATATTTTTTTAGGAGTTGAGCAATTAATACTGGAGTGAAGCTCCTTTCATACACGATATATTGAAAAGAAGGAGGTGTAGCACAAAGGAAGGCTTATTTATCCATCATACAAAGCGCCTTAGAATGGGCCTCATATAGCAATTTCATAATAATAATAATGATTAGTAAAGCTTAAATAGACCATGCCTAAGATGGATAAGAATGGAACACGCAAAAAATACCAAGCCAAAATTACACCAAAAAATCAATGTTCACTCTCTTTTTGTAGTAAGTTTGGCCTTTGCGCTACTGTTTGTTACAGTAGGTGTAGCAAGTGCGGCTCCATCCATAATTAGCTGGTCTTCTACTGGCGGAAATCCCATAAACAAAGACAATAATCAGGATACGATGTATTTAGTTCAACAAGGAGATGTGATCACTTTCTCTATTGCTGTTGATGAAAATGTTAATTACATATGGGAAGTTAACAAAGTTGACCAAAACGTTAACTCCAATACATTCACTTTTACTGTTCCATCCCATGATTCCTCCAATCCTTCGGAATGTATATGGGAGATCCACGTCAAAGTATATAATGACAACGGCGAGGACCATATGGAGTGGGTCATTTCTACCTTAAACGATTCAGAGGCACCGGACATATTTGATTACTTTAGTGATGGGAAATACAATGGTAGAAGTGACTTAGATCCTTGGAATAGACCGCTTCCAGAATGGACTCAAGTTTCATCAATAACAAGCTCTGATATGTACTTGGGTTCAAGTGGGAGAATCAGACTCGCCACTGGTTTTACAAACGGTACTTTACTATTTAAGCATAATTTTCTTACGTCACCAACTAAAGGTCATGATACCTTACAATTCCATTTCTTAATTAATTCAACAGGTGATGACATTAATATAGTGTGGTCTACAGAATCCCATGATTATGTCTATTATCTCACTAATACGTTGCCAGGTGACTACCGTATAGACAGAAATTCCGGATTCCACGACAAAGCCGGATGGAAAACTACCAAGGTTATAATTACCGACGATAACTTCCTCTACATATATCTTAACGATAGGCTATACCAAATATTTGACATTTCAGACTATCTCGAAAACATGGGAAATCTTAACAGTAAATATGATATAGATATATACATAGAAAATAATCAAATACTCGTAGATGGTATCGAAATTTACAAAGAAAGATATTACTTTCCAAAACCTTCAGCTAATTACGGAGCATATCCTAACGAGTGGCAATGGAATAGTTCAAAAAATGCATATGAAGAAGTTACTCGAAATGGAATAATTGTATCTGGTGTTGGTAACACTTTGCAATCAATTGCGAATGATATTAATGATCCTACTAAAATTAGTTATGATGTTGATACCAAAACTGCCATAGTTTCAACAGACATCTATCTTGAAGAGGGGGCAAGCCTAATAATAAAGAATGAAACTCTGAAATTTAATTGTTCATCAGACGGACAATATTATTTTGGAGTTGGATGGGGAGCAAGTCTAACAATAGAGAACAGTACTATAACTACTACAGGTCCACACTACTTTAACTGGAGATTTACCGGTCAAAATCATTATGGATATAATGTTAAATTCTATTACGCTGACCCCATAGTTTTCGTAGCTCCAGGAGATTTGACAAGAACAGGTATGCAGAGACTCCATATTAAAGATTCAGTAATAAACAATTCAGCCAACATGTTGTTAGACTCGCTTACAGAGTGGGAAATAGTTAACGTTTCTTTCACCAATCTCCACGAAGACGATACAGCAGATTATACTCTGACTGAAAGGAATGATTATGTTAAAAGTGTAAAGAAATTTGTTGAAGGAAAGAAATCATTATATCTCCTAGGAAAAGATTTTGGGGGCTCGATGTTCATTATAAAAGATATTACAATTTCTTCTGCCAATCCACCAACTAATTTAACATTTATATTCGATAGTTACGATAACCACTATGCAGATTGGGCGGGAGGAACTTGGTATGAAAAATCGACCTCTTATATAATTAATATCTATGATATGGACGCTCGTAATGAGAACCTAGTCATTGGCCGTGCCCCCAAACTTGTTCCAGATTCTGGTGGTCCATTTGGTAAAAGATGGTTCATGAACAGAATGGGATTCGTAAATTCAAAATTTAATAACATTTACTTGAAAGATTCTTATTCGTCTGCCTTGGTCAAATACTACCTTGATGTTCTGGTAGTGGATTCGAATGGTAACCCAGTACCCGGTGCAATTGTAAACGTAATAAATGAGGTTGATGAAAACTTCATGGCAGAAAACATCCACCACCAGAGATATGTTTATCATGCAATTCCTGACTGGGGAGTACCTTCCCCAGATAAAACCTTGACTTGGAGATATGTTGTAAAATCTTGGGATTACAAGACTTCAACCTTTACTAATTCAGATGGCCATACACCATTACCTTCAGATGGACTGAATACGTTGATAATATCGGACTATCTAAAAAAGATAGATGGCCAAATCAATTTCACATACACAATAACTGTTTCAAAGGACGGTAAAACAGCTACTATAGCAGGTGTAGATCCAGATGAGACTTGGTATAGAGAAGATCCAAATATGCCTACAAAGACAATTGTATGTAATATAGATACAGGCAGTTGCTGGATTGAAGGCATTGCAACAGGTACAATCTCAGGAATGATCACAGACAAGCAAGGAAATCCAATAGAAGGAGTAACAGTAACAGCTGGCTCTTACTCAACAACCACCAACAGCTCAGGAGAATATATTCTAACTTTACCAGCAGCAAATTATACTGTAACAGCATCAAAGAGCGGGTATCTGACCCAATCACAATCGGTTGAAGTGTTGGAGGGTCAGACGACTGTTGTTAATTTCAGGTTGATAGAATCAGTTCCACCAACAACCACTTACAATATTACTCCAGCTCCAAATACACTGGGGTGGAATAACGTTACTCCAGTAAATGTGACGTTCTTTCGCAGCGACGATATTGGGGTTGCTTACACTAACTATTCTACTGTATCACAGAATGGTCCATGGACGAAGGTAGAGGGCAACGATTCATTCAACCTGACCATCAATGATGAGGGTGAAACCACAATCTGGTACTACTCGGTCGACGTTAATGGAAATTCCGAGTTTGTTAAAAATCTGACTGTTAAAATAGATCGTACCCCTCCAGTAATCTCAGGAATTGCTGTAGATACAGGAAATTCCATACTTATAACATGGGAGACAGATGAGCCAGCAACAAGCACTGTTAAATACGGCATTTCTTCTGGAAATTACACCGAAACCGTTAGTGATGATTCCTATGTAACTTTACATAATGTCTACATAACTGGGTTAACATCAAACACAACATATTATGTGGTTGTAATTAGCACGGATCGAGCTGGAAATTCAAACCAGAGTGACGAATACAGCTTTACAGTTGTTGAAGAAGGAGCCCCAATGGATAAAACCCCGCCAATCCTTTATTTCGTCTCCCCAACAACAGACTACACCAACAATAGCTGGGTTCACGTTAACATTACAGTTGAAGACGAAAGTCCGATATTCGGATTTATAAACTGGAACAACAGTTTGGCTGCATACTGGAATTTCAATGAAATTAACAGTTCAGGTTATGTATCAGACTTCACTGGATATAACCATGGGTTGCTAGGAAACAGTAATCTGGAATCCAAGCCAGCTCTAACCCAAGGCAAGTTCGGCTCGGCCTTGCAGTTTGATGGAGTCAACGATTTCATTCAAGTGGCAGACTCCGGCACTTTAGATGGGTTTAAAGAAATTACAATAGAAGTCTGGATAAAACCGATTCTTGGAGAGAGAGGGTCAATAGTCAACAAGTACCTTTATGACTACTCAATTCCAATCAATGAGAGAGTTTACGAGCTTGATGTTGAAACCGATGGGAGGATTAACTTTGCTTTAAGCTCTGATGGAACAGGAGCTGGCACTGTATGGCTGACTTCAAGCATGCGTGTTTTAAATAACACTTGGAATTACGTAGTTGCAGTTTCAGACGGAGAAACTATGAAGATATACATAAACGGAGTGCAGGATCCTAACACAATATCTGCACCACCTAGGATTCATTCATCTCCTTACGATCTGTATATAGGTAGGTGGCAGTACTCAAACACTGAATGGGGCCTTCCATTTAAGGGAATTATAGATGAGCTCAGAATATGGAAAAGAGCTCTTTCCCCAGAAGAAATCAACGCATATTATAATTCCCGTATAGAAAGCAATTTTACCCATTTAGAAAGTGGTACCTACGAGTATTACGCCTATGCAGTAGATTCGGCTGGAAATTGGAATAAGACTGACATCAAACATATAACGGTCAGTATACCCACTCCAACACCAACCCCCACACCTACTCCTACTCCTACTCCTACTCCAACTCCAACCCCAACACCAACCCCAACACCAACCCCAACACCAACCCCAACACCAACCCCAACACCAACCCCAACACCAACCCCCACACCTACTCCTACTCCAACCCCAACACCAACCCCCACACCTACTCCTACTCCAACCCCAACACCCAATCAACCACCAATAGCCTCATTCGCTATCACCCCATCATACTCTATTGCCGGACAAACAATAACATTCAACGCATCCTCAAGCTACGATCCAGATGGTGGTAGCATAGTCTCCTATGAATGGAACTTCGGAGATGGTTCAACAGCTTTTGACAAGATAGTAACCCATTCTTACTCTTCAGCAGGAACCTACACAGTAACTTTAACAGTTACTGACGATGAAGGGCAAGTGAACTCCACTTCAAAAACAGTTGAAGTCACGTCACCCCCAACCCAGACTAACTCCGTCCAGATCCCCGACACAACCATCGATCTCAACTCTCAAACCACAATACCAATCCTCCTCAACTCAACAGGCGTGGGAGGATTCCAGATAGAAATCCACTTCAATCCATCAGTAATCAACATCACCGAAGCAACAGCAGGAGACTTCAATTTCGTATTCACTCCTGACTATTCCGATCTCTCAAACGGAATTCTTAGAATTACTGCAATGACTCTCGGACAGGATCTTACAGGAAATCTTATCTTGGCGAACATAACAGTCAAAGGCATTGCAGTAGGAACATCTCACCTCAACCTAACAGTACAACTTACAACAAACTCAGGCATGGAACGCCAAGTTGGACAAATCAAAAACGCAACCATAATAGTAATCTCAAGAATCCCGGGAGATGTCACTGCTGATGGAACCGTCAACATCCAAGATGCAGTTTTGCTATGGAACTGGGTATCATTCCCCAATGATAGGGGAACCAAGTACATTATTGACACCAGCAACGCAGATGTCACTGCTGATGGAACCGTCAACATCCAAGATGCAGTTTTGCTATGGAACTGGGTATCATTCCCCAATGATAGGGGAACCAAGTACATTTTGAGGTGATTGAAATGGTTCTTGAAAAACCTCTAACAAAAATTTTTGCATTCTTAATTCTCTTCGTTTTACTCCCACATCCAACGTCAGCTCAGCAGAATACGATTTACATCCAAGACATCATCCAAGACATAGCCCTGAATGTAAGCGAACAGCAAACAATACCAATCCTCCTCAACTCAACAGGCGTGGGAGGATTCCAGATAGAAATCCACTTCAATCCATCAGTAATCAACATCACCGAAGCAACAGCAGGAGACTTCAATTTCGTATTCACTCCTGACTATTCCGATCTCTCAAACGGAATTCTTAGAATTACTGCAATGACTCTCGGACAGGATCTTACAGGAAATCTTATCTTGGCGAACATAACAGTCAAAGGCATTGCAGTAGGAACATCTCACCTCAACCTAACAGTACAACTTACAACAAGCCAAGGCTACTATGTTTCACCATCTGTAATAAATACAGCAGTCAATGTTGTAGCTGTTCAACCAACCCCCACACCTACTCCCACTCCAACACCCAGTAGCAGCGGAGGTGGCGGATTTGCCAGTGGTGGGGGTGCTGGTGGTGGAGGGGCCCCAGTTGCTTCGATAACTCCAACTCCTACTCCAACACCGTCCACATCCCCCACATATATCATCCTTGAAGCTGAGGAAGCAGACTCTATCACTCCAGACTTCAAAATTTCAAGTGATTCTTTAGCATCAAACAGTAAGTACGTCTGGGTACCTAATGGAAGAGCCCCAGTGCCGGGAAATGGAGAAGTTACCTTTACCATATATATTGACACTCCAGGAGAGTACATCATCTGGGGAAGGGTGTTGGCTCCAACAACCTCTGACAACTCATTCTACGTGCAGGTAGATGATGGTCCAGAGTTCCTTTGGAACATCGAAACTTCCAGAATTTGGATCTGGGATGCAGTCAACCACTGGGGCTCTACACTCGGAGAGGATTCGATGGATCCTGTTGTGTTCACCTTAACAGAAGGGACGCATGTAATAAAGATAAAGCAAAGAGAGGACGGGACAAAGCTTGACATGCTCCTGATAACTAATGATATGGAGTTTGTACTTGAGGAATTGGACGTCTCAATCATACAAGAGTCGGCAATTGACACTACATATAATTTCTCCTCCGAACCGATTCCGACGCCTACACCTACCCCCATTCCAACTCCCACCCCTACTCCAACCCCAACCCCAACTCCTACTCCAACACCGTCCACATCCCCCACATATATCATCCTTGAAGCTGAGGAAGCAGACTCTATCACTCCAGACTTCAAAATTTCAAGTGATTCTTTAGCATCAAACAGTAAGTACGTCTGGGTACCTAATGGAAGAGCCCCAGTGCCGGGAAATGGAGAAGTTACCTTTACCATATATATTGACACTCCAGGAGAGTACATCATCTGGGGAAGGGTGTTGGCTCCAACAACCTCTGACAACTCATTCTACGTGCAGGTAGATGATGGTCCAGAGTTCCTTTGGAACATCGAAACTTCCAGAATTTGGATCTGGGATGCAGTCAACCACTGGGGCTCTACACTCGGAGAGGATTCGATGGATCCTGTTGTGTTCACCTTAACAGAAGGGACGCATGTAATAAAGATAAAGCAAAGAGAGGACGGGACAAAGCTTGACATGCTCCTGATAACTAATGATATGGAGTTTGTACCTAATGATGAGGTTACACAAAAGCTGGAACCCATGACCCTCAAACTCACCAGAATCGATGTTGTAGAGGGGTTACTTCAGAATCTGATGGGCTTGTTGATGGAGTTAGTTAGGGGGCTAGTAAAAGCTCTTGGTTTCAGGATGTGAACTACTCCACCCCCTTCCCCCTTGGCAGGGCGCCTTCCTACTTCACAGGGAGAGCTTACCCTGTGATCACCTCCCATCAGGAAATTGCATAGAGAGGTTTTCTCCATAGTCATTGTTAATCCAGTCTCACTCTAGTATGTTCAGGGAGACATTATAACCTCTGTCTGCTTCTCTCCGCATTTTGGACAGGTAAACAACCTGTCATTTAGACTTTAAGTTATTTACAATATAAACTATCTGACACATCTCTTTGAAGTGTATGCAGGATTAACCTTCACTACTGCGCGAGCGGCTCTTTCAGCCTTCTCGCACAGCCTAAGATAAATAAATAGTATTTAATTAAAAGTAATTTATTATAAAAATAATTTGATTAACTAAATTAGAGGTGCTGAAATTGAAGAAATTGAAGGTTGGAGTGATTGGTGTCGGAGCTATGGGTAGACACCATGCCAGAGTTTACAGCGAATCACCTAATGCTAGTCTTGTAGGTGTGGCAGATATTAACGAAAGCGCAGCAAGAGAGGTTGCACAACTCTACAGTACAAAGGCCTTCTCCGATTATGAAAAACTCCTATCAATGAACCTTGATGCAGTCAGTATAGCTGTTCCTACGAGTTTACATACGGATGTCGCTCTTAAAGTAGCAGAAAGCAATGTCGATATGCTCATCGAAAAACCAATTGCTGATTCTCTTAAAAATGCAGAAAGAATAGTAAAAGCTGCTAGAAAAAGAGGAGTAAAAGTCATGGTTGGACACATAGAACGCTTTAACCCTGCAGTGCTAAAGTTAAAAGAACATATAATAGCGGGTGAACTTGGAGAAATTCTGGCTATCTCATGCAAGAGGGTGGGACCATACTCCCCCAGAATTAGAGATGTGGGAATCATTATAGATCTTGCCGTCCACGATATTGACACAATATCATATCTATATGGTGAAAGATGTGAAAGTGTTTATGCAGTTGCAGGGAGTAGCTTTCACACTTTAGAGGACTACGCCTCACTTGTTGTAAAATTCCATCCCAATAAAGCTGGCTTGATAGAGACAAACTGGCTTACACCCAAGAAGGTGAGAGTTCTCACCGCAGTTGGTACGGGTGGTGTTGCCACCCTTGACTACATTAAGCAGACTCTTGAAATATCCAGGAATGATAGGGTAATGAACATAGAAGTTGAGAGAGAAGAACCGCTAAAAAATGAAATTGGATCATTTTTGAAATGCATATTAGAAGACAGGTGTCCCGAACCTTCAGGAGAGGATGGTATCTATGTACTTTCCGTAGCTATTTCGGCAATAAGATCGTATAAATCAGGAAAATTGGTCGAGTTAAATGAGATTATACTTTAAACTATTAGCTATAATATAATCTGATGAATTTTTAACCCTAATACTAACACCTAAAAATGAATGTGCTCTAAAAGAGTTGCAAGAGCTTCGATGATTTTTAAAGAAAGTATCATACCAGTCAACTGCTCGAAGCTCATTAAAGATTTAAGTATTTCACCCATACAATCATTCTGAGTTAATTATAACTTAAATTTTTCCTTTTTGCTATATAATAATAGTAACTATTATTATTGTGATAAACAACTATAACAAAGACTTAAAAATAGCTTAAATTCTGGTTAATTAGTCATTACTCTTCCTGCTCTTCTAAATATTCTTCCTCGTAGCGCTCCGTCCAAAGCTGTTCTAGCGCTTCGAGCTCTTCTAAATCCAAAGCGTCAATTTCTCTAGTTTTCAATTTCATGTTATGTTTCATGTTATTATTATAGTTGCAATATCACTATTTAAAGATGTCGGTTTATCTAGATATATCAAGGATTATAAGACTCTGAAGAATTTATAACAATATATTAATCACCCTAATAATTTTCCTGAACGAAGTTCAGTAACTAAATTTCTTAATTAATCGATGCTTATTTATACTATAAATTTGAATTAAAAGTTGAATAACAACCATCATTATAATAGAGGTGAAACCATGAGCATCGAACTTGCTGAAAAAATAATATTGGGAATGAACTCAAAGGCAAGGATTGATGAGTTGACGGCAAGGTTTGGGGAGGAAGTGAAAAAAGCCTTCGATTTGCTCTTAATATTAGGTCTTATAGAGATCAAAGATGGGTCTGTGATTATAACGGAAAAAGGGGAGATGTTCAAAGAACTTCCATCTGTTTGAATTGAACAATCACGAAAAATTAGAAGATTACTTCTCCAGAAAGTTCTCTGAAAAGCCTTAGGAATTGAACACCCTTCTCAGTGGCCAAATAGTATTTTTTACCCTCTTTGACTTCTTCTTCAATTAAACCATTCTCCAGGAGGAAGTTGATATATTTGTTAGCAATCTTAAAATTTAGATTTGCTCCATAAACTATTCTAGTTTTATTCGCACCACCATCCATGGTCAGGTTTATTATATCAACAATTATATCGAATTTTGTTCTCCGCATTTTTCCACCAGTGCAAATCATTAGAATCTCTATTTCTTAATACACAATCATATTTAAATTTTTCAGGCACTTGGATTAATTTTACTTTAAATGAAATATAACAGAAGCTATTATTATAAACATTTGAAATAAATAGTACATCCTCATAATATCTGCTACTTAAATTTATTAAATTTTTCTAAAAATTTTAACCCCTCAGAAGTCGTCATATAAATTTTCCTGCCCTCACGAGACTGGCTTTTGAGATAGCCGAGCTTTTTCAGCTCGTCAATGTACCTGTCTGCAACTCTGAAATTGAGATTCGCATCGTAAACTATTCGAGTTTTGTTGACTCCATGCGTAGCTATTTTAAGTATTTCAACCATTATCTCAATCTTCGTTCTTTTACTCATCCATATCACCATATACATCATTTTTTCACAGCATACAAGACATCCCCTTCGAGAACTCCATAAAATTCGTCTGTTTCAAGTATCGGCTTTTCGAGTTCAAACGCCAGTTTGCCGAGGTCATCGAGACTACCTACCCTAACAGTTCTCGTATGGGGGAGGCTGCTGTTGATTCTCACAACCAGCGAGCCATATTTACGTTTAAAGCGTCCCACTCTTCTATCCTCTAAGAAGGCAACAATGCCATCCAGAATCGTTTTTCTAGAAACCAACAGAAAGGATGTTCCAGATATTACTACAATCAACCCGAGACCAAATTTCGCAGTACTTGGACTAAAACTGGGAAATCCGTCCCCAATCTTGTTAATTACCTTCACATCCTTAAAAATCTTTTCCGACTTCTCCAGAGTGAGTTTTTCAAAGGATATGGTTTTCCCATAATATATTCTAGCCTCGTGAACGATGTTTCGCTCCACCCCGATATCTCCAGCATTTCCTCGGAGCTTTATCACAGATACTATTCTTATAGAAGGATTAGTGTATGCGACCCCTATCTCCCTCTGAATATCATTCCAGAGGTTTAATATGTATTTCCAGTCGATTCTGATTTTATCGCTCACACCACTTTCTGAGAAAACCTTCCTCTTTGAATACGGTAGCTCTTTACTCCAGTGTGGTGCATTTCTAGCAGAAGATGGTTCAAGATATGTTTTAATTTCGTAGTCTCCAATGAATATCCCCTTTCCAGCTATTTCAATCTCGTAGTCCAACCAGAAGTCCTTGATTAGAGTGGGAAAAAACTCATCTCTACCATACTTAATCAATTCTTTCCTCTCATAAATCAGAGTTGGAGACTCTATCTTAGCTGAAGGAGTAAATTTGCTCCTAATTCTATACTCTCCTACCTCCACCTTCTGAATGACTTCATCCTGAACATCCCAGATTCGATAGAGCGCAATAATGGATGCGATCAATATAATAAGAGAAACCAGTGACAGTACTGTTCTGAGCTCCATCTCCTTTATCTCCCTGAGGTCCATATATTTTATTATACATTTTAGTATAAATATCCAGAATAAACAATTTTCCGAAACAGAGTTCAGCGAACCACAGCATGGGCTGCTATATAGCCTTCACTGAACTCGCCAATATCTATGCAGAAGGATTCCCTGTCAACGTTTTCCACTACATAGGTGTAATTATCAGGGTTATTCTCTTGGATTTCGTCCACTTTTACCATTAGGTTGATTTTATCAATCCTGTAACCACTAGAAGTGAGGTTGTAGCAGATAGTGGTAGTCTCTCCACCCATTATCTGAAGCCATCCTATCTGAGTGTCTCGGTTCGAATATATGGGCACTATAAGGCTTCCTCCATCGTAATAGAAGTAACCGCCCCAGCTTTCATCATCCCACTTGTGGTGTCCTTCAGGAAAAGCCCATACCGACATTGAATTATGTTTAACCTCAACTTCCAAGGGGCACACGCCTGTTTTTATAACCGCACTTCCATTAGGCCAAGTAGCTGAGAATACAAAATAGAGCTTACCATTTGTTGAATGTTCATCCACAATAAATCCGCCCATAACCTCTTGGCTTTCAAGTGGCTGAAGCGATAAAGGAGCATCTATCCCAATAAATCTGATACCTTCTCCCCCTTCAATCCATAAGTGTTGAGAATAGTTTATTATCACCTCCTCCTGCATTCTATTTTCCAGCTGAGCCACTTTTACAGCGCTCCAGTAACCAGGCCTGAGTTTAGCCTCAATACCACACTCATAGGATATGAGAGAATTTTCCGGTTCCGTAATGACTACAGTAAATGCTCTGGACTCGTTTATACTTCTGATGCTTGCATCAACAGCCATTACTGTTAAGACGGCAACGATAAGCAACATTGCCCTCTTCATGATCTGAGCCTCCATGGTAACCGAATCTTATAAACTTCATTGCTGCCGGTGAGAATGTACAGGAGAACAAAGAACATGGCAAATTCAAAGTCAATAACCAGAATTGGCAGAAAGTGGTTATATAAAGCGAGAGTTGCCAAAAATTCCAGTGGTGCAACAGGTAAGTACCTGGCGATGATGATGTGTTCAGAATATATGCTAGTTTCTTTAGGTGCTCTTATTATCACATCTACCTCCTTACTTTCTCCTGGGCCAAGCAAAAACCATTTTTTAACGGATGCTCTACCACCATCGTCTTTAACAACATAAAGATATGGATACACTCCCCGGTTCTCAAGAAGGATAGACCTCTCAAAGGTAGATCCTGGCAGAACCCACTCTGGTCGCACATTCCCAGCTACTGTTGTACCATATTGAATATCCTGCCCTCCGATCATCAAGGCTGAGACGACTGTTAGTAGTAGAATTACTGAAAAAGAGGCTGCAACAAAAACCTGAGAGAACCGAATTTTCAGAAACCTTCTGGTTTTTTTCTTGGTAGCCTTCTCACCACCTACAATCTGAAATAAGCCAGCTATTGCCAGCAGAACGAGCATTATAAATCTATGTTCCCATGCGTAGGCTGAGATCAGCCCGAGTTTATCACCGACTCCAGGAATGACTACAGGCTTATCCATGAAAGTCACGACTTTCCCGGCTATTTTATCCGGTTTAACTGCCGATTGACCCTCGAGTTGGTCTATAGCAATGTTGTTATCTCCCTTTGTCAAAAATCCTTTATCAGTGATGGCAAAAATCCGATGACAGATCCATTTTCCATCTGATTCGAAGACGATTATATCTCCGACTCCATAATTTATAGCCAAGGGATTTATGAAAATCAAGTCATTTTCATGAATCGTAGGAACCATACTTCCAGACGTAACATATGATATCAACACAGGTCTCTCCAGCAAAGCTCCAGCTATAGACGATACGGTCAAAATTATTGTTATTAAACTAAGAATCTTTTTTACTGCTTTTCGCATACATGCACCCCATTACTAACTCAAATGCCAATTAAGAACTAGATTGTAGCATTTATTTTCACTCCCACCTCCGTAGTGTCACTGAGGTTGAAAACCATACCAATACAGATTTCTTCTTTCCACTGAAGCGGGAAAACCATATTCATGGCAGCAGTTTCAGGTGAATTAACAAAGGTGTCCTCCGGGCTATAAACAAGAATGCTGGGAGATGATGAGTTGATTGCGAAGAAAATGGTCTGATTCTGCCACAGAGAATTTTTCACCTTGAAAACACAATCAAAAGCATAAACAGTGTCAGGACTTAACCCAGACCCATATCCTGGAAAATTTGGATTTGACTCAGTGATTTCCACATACAGCTTTCCATCACGTCCTATGTAGGCATATGGCTGTGCCGGAATGAGCTTTATGAGCTCCTGATCCTCAGTGACCACCATCACCCTGAATGTCCTCTCTGAATCATAATTAATGAGACCCCCTGATACCGAGAACAAAATTATACCTATCATAGCTGTAAGAGTAACTAATGTCATCACTGTCGTTTTCATTTTTGTTCACCTGAAATTAAATTAAAAAATTATAAAAAGCCCCTAAGCAGCTTTAAGTGAACCTGTACCCTTGTATCGTTATCGTTCCTTCATAGGAGTTGTCTTTAGTATAGCCTGTAGTGTTTATCACAAAACCGATGCATGCATCCTCGCCTGGCTTTATTACGGTAATTAAAGTACTTCCAGCCTCATCCGGACTTCTGTTTTCAGTACTGCTTGGCGAGTAAAGTTTAATTATACCTTCCAAACTTGGTGAAACTCTTAGGTCCACAGCAATTGTTTCATTATCCCACAGCCCATTAGAGACACAGAATACCTTATCAAAAACATAGATTGTATCCGGACTAATCCCGTTACCATAGCCGGGATAATTTCTGTTGAGCGTGTCGAATCTGACGATCATTTTACCATCATCATCTATAAAGGCGTACGGCTGGTTCGGAGTGAGGTCTATAAGCTCCTGATCATCCGCTACCACTGCCACGCTGAACTCTCTTTCCGCGTTGAACATCCTGAAGTTTGCACCAACTCCAGCCACCAAAGCCAGAGCCACTGAAAAAATTACCAGCAGGGCTATTTTGTTCATCTATAACACCCCATTAAGAAGGTTCTGCATGTATTGTCAATGTACCATTAATGACCTCATCCGGTTCGAGACCCTGTCCGCTGAACTCCATGCCCACGCAGACGCTGCTTTCAGGTGGCACCTGGAACGTGACAGTATTATCAGCTGAGTCAAGATTATCGGTGTAAAGTTTAACCAAGCTATGGCTGGAGGTTATCCTTACCTCTATTGTGGTTCCATTCCACAAATGGTTTGAAACATTGAACATGCAATTGAAAGCATACACAGAATCAGGACTTATCCCCTTACCAAGACCCTCATCATAATTTGGATTGTTTTCGCTTATATCAATGTAGAGCTTACCATCATTCCCTAAGTAAGCATATGGTTGCTGAGGGTCCAAGTCAATGAGCTCCTGATCGTCTGCCACCACTGCTATGTGCACGCTTCTTTCAGCCTCATAGCTGGCAAAATCTGCGCCAATTTTCATGGCCAGCATTAAGGCGGTTACAAGCAATACGAGCCCAAAAAGCCTCCCCATCATTTTTCATACCCCCTCTATTACTCCTCCATTTTTGTAGAATATATCCTCACAAACTACTTAGTTAATATCCGCCAAACCGTTTTTCTGAACTTTTAACGACCCATTAATCAGATTACTCTCCTTTGTTTGGCTATATTCAGACTAGCACTCACAAGGAAGAGAAACGATACCGTAAGTGCCCAGAAGTCCATCAAATAAACGCTTCCTGCCATCGCCACACCAGCGAGCCCAATATAGTATTTACTCCAGCTTATATCAACCCCTTCTACGAACTCAACATACATCTTCACATCTTTCTTGTAGCTCTCCTCCAGATAAAGGGTGTTCGACCTTTTATCATAAATCACAAGCCGTGCCTTTTCCAGCTTCGGAATATGAGTTTGCTTCAGGCTTATGTAAACACTCTTCCGGTTTTTACACTCAGGATCGCCTTCATTGTCACAGATATAAGAAATGACTTCTTCCAGGCTGCCTTTGCCATTGTTGTTCACAAGATACCTCAGCAAAAGCCTCCTGCGCTTATTAGATATCAAACTAGCAATCCCATCCATAACCTACACCAAAAAATAATGATCAATACTAGTATTTAATTGAATTTTATAGTTCCTAATATATATTCAGTAAAACCCCTTAACCTAATTCTCAAAATAAAAATTAAAAAATAAATATTGTCCTTATAGCTTTATGGTGCCCATGGTTGCACTGGGTCGCTTATTGATTCTGGCACATCGCACGGTAGCACGTAGCCCTCAAACTTCAGCAGTATGTAACCTGAGTAGTCTGACGCGGGTGCTCCCTGTGGTAGATGCAGGCTAAAGTCAATCTTCGTTGTGTTGCATGGCGGCAACATGTTGCTGAACATGAACCACTCGAATGACGGTAGCATTACATCCTCATTCAGGAATCTCATGTCAAAGATGTCCGTAAAGTGCTTTGGCGGAGTTGTGTTGCTCGTGGCATCCGATGCATATGCGGACAGGATTATTGGTGTATTGCCCAAGTTTCTGACGGTTGGCCTAAACGGAGTGTTCAGATCGTAGTCACCGCTAACCTGTGCCCTTGTTCCAACTTTCACATTAGCGAACTCAACTGTATTGAAGTCCGTCTCCCATGCAAGCATTGGTCTGACTTCGAAGTAGTTGATAAACTTGTCAGACTGTCCACCATCGTTGTCGGTGGCCCAAGCTTCAACTCTATACCACCCATAAGGCTGGTGGTAGCTTATTTCAAGTTCGGCCACATAGATTCTCGCATCATTCTGGTGGATTTCCTCCCAGAGCTCAGCTGCCTCCTCAGCTGTAAAGTAACCAGCAGCTACACCCATATCAAGAAGGTCCCGAACAGTATAGCCATAGAATATGGGCACATCCATCATTGGTACTCCATATTCATCCTGTGGTGGGGTTATTTCATAAGCATGTACCTGATACTTGAAGCTGCCATCTCCCCAGCCGCATGTTGGATGATATACATCTACATACACATTACCATAATCAAGATCCTCAATACCATTGGGGTCACTAACTATCACGAAGGAATAGAAGTACGTGTTTCCACCCGGTACGATATCCCCTTGGGTTCCAATTGTGTATGGGTCAGCATCTACAAGTTCTTCATAGGTAGGCTCCATCCACATTTCCCACTTCGCTTTTATCCACGGTGGGTTTCCTGCCGGATCCACATGTGCAACAACATCAACTCTTATCTGCTCCGTTAAATCTTGGCTTGCTGCAGTCAATCCAAACGCTGGTGACGCCAATAATGCCATTACCACCAACACTAGTATTTCTTTTCTCACATAACTCACCTCCTTTTCGGCTGTCAGTCCATTAGCTCCAAACTACTTAGTTAATTTCAGAATAAAACAGAGTTAACCAGAATGTAGAAGGATTAAGAAGTGATTAACAGGAAAAAAATGGTAAAAAAGATTGAATTAACGTCTTTTTAACCATAGAATTGTCATTAAGACTATCACTACTGTTAGCAGCGCAAATGCTTCGAACCCACGTGCTTTTACAGCAACTTTCTCCTCTGAATTTTCTTGAGTTTTCGTTCCTACTCCAACTTTCACAAAAGCCTCGTTGAGTATGGCCAACTTTCCTGCATAAACTACCACTGGTTTGAGAGTATACTCTCCTTTTTCATCGAATAATAGGTACGCTGTAAGCGGAGCCATATTTCCTTTTTCCAGCCACACTGAATCGCTCTGAACCACGCTGAGGAACTCATCGTCTCTATACACTTCAACCCTCAATTTGGCTTCATAGTCGATGTATCCCGTATTCTTGACGAAAACTTCAAATTTTCCTGTTTTACCCACTTCCAGGTACTTGTTGAGGCTTGCATTAACCAGATAGAGTGATGCTGTCAGGGTTCCTTTTTCAAAAACCTTAAACGCTACTTCATGGGAATAAACAGTTTCACCATCAAGATCTACGGTCAGCATTACTGAATAATTTCCCTTCTGAGCATTTGAGGTGTCCCAAGATAGCTTAATCTCCTCTATCTCCCGAGGCGGAATCTTTACCTTAGTTTTATTTTCAAATATCTCGCTTCCGTCTTTCGAGATCTTGATCTTAAACTCCGGCTGAGCAATCACGTTTCCGTCATTCATAACGGTAATGCTTAACCTCGCAGGAACTCCAACTTCTGTATCGCTCACCTCATAAGACATGACCTTCACGCTAATCCTCTGCTGACCCGTTACTATTAAAAACACCTTCACAGGGGCCTGAACGCCAATTCCTGTCCCCTCCTCTGGCGGTTTGGTGCCAAAGTAAACAGGTATCTCATATTCACCATTGGCAGCGGTCGCCGGAACAGTTATCTTCAGAATAACTGTGGCTGAGCCGTTTGGAGGAACATTTATCGATTTAATCTCACCTCCGTCAGGATTCAGGACTGTAACCCAATCACTATACTCCCCTGTATCTGGATACAGCTCCAGAGGCTGATTCTGATTGTTATATATTTTCACACTCCTTTCCACACTCTGTCCCCTTGTCAGGTCTTTAAGATCAATAAATGACGGTGCAAGACCAAAACCTGCAGCATAAACCTCAGCAGGAATTGCTAAGACAGCGAAAATCACAATAAGTTCCACAATCACCTTCACTTTCATACACGTTCCCCAATTAATGATTTAAATGAAATTATATCAATTTGTAAGAAATTATCTTTCGAAACATTTGTTAGTGACGCTATCAACACACTCTTTACACAACCCTTTACGCAATTTTTTTAAGCGCCAAGACTATTAGGAGGCGATGAGCGTGGACTTCAGAGAGGTAGAGAAGAAGTGGCAGAAAGAGTGGGAGGAAAAGAGAGTATTTCACGCTGAACCTGCTGAATCGTCTGAAAAACCCAAGTTCTTCATCACAATCCCCTATCCGTATCTGAACGGAAATCTTCATGCCGGGCATACAAGAACATTTACAATTGGGGATGCAGTTGCCAGATACAAGAGAATGCTCGGCTATAATGTCCTCTTCCCTATGGGATTTCACGTCACTGGAACGCCCATCATTGGGCTTGCCGAGCTCATTGCAAAGAGGGATGAAAGAACCATCGATGTCTACACAAAATTCCATGATGTGCATCTGGATGAACTTCTCCAGCTAACAACCCCTGAGAAAGTGGTAGAGTACTTTGCAAGAGAGGCTTTATCTGCCTTAAAAGGCATAGGCTACTCCATAGACTGGCGCCGCGTTTTTACAACTACAGATGAGGCTTACCAGCGTTTTATAGAGTGGCAGTACTGGAAGCTGAAGGAGAAGAACCTCATCGTCAAGGGCAGCCACCCAGTCCGCTACTGCCCCCATGATGCAAATCCAGTTGAGGATCATGACCTTCTGATGGGTGAAGAGGCAACGATAGTTGATTACACCATCATAAAGTTCTATTTTGAAAGTAAAGATGGGAGAATAATCTTCCCCTGCGCCACTCTTCGCCCCGAAACAGTTTTTGGTGTGACAAACATCTGGTTAAAGCCCACCCGATATGTCCTCGCTAAAGTAGATGATGAAGTATGGTTTGTGAGCAGAGAGGCTTATGAGAAGCTCACATTCACAGATAAGAAAGTTGAACTCCTCAGAGAGGTGGATGCTGACCAATTCATTGGAAAATACGTTACCAATCCAGTCACAGGGAATAATGTTCCTATTCTTCCGGCAGAGTTCGTTGACACAGACAATGCAACAGGCGTTGTGATGAGCGTGCCAGCCCACGCACCTTATGACTATGTGGCCATAGAGGAGCTCAAGAAAGACGATAAGACTCTTGAGAAGTACAGAATCGGGGAAATAGTCCAGAACCTCAGGCCGATAGTCCTGATAAAGATAGAGGATGAAGACTATGAAGTCCCGGCCAAAGACATAGTTGAAGAAATGGAGATAAAGAGTCAGAAGGAAGTGGAGCAGCTGGAAAAGGCCACGAAGACCATCTACAAGAAGGAGTTCCACAAAGGAGTTCTGCTGGAAATAACCGGAGATTATGCCGGGATAAAGGTCTCCCAAATAAAGGAGAGGCTTCAGCAGGATCTCATCAGAAATGGGATTGGAGACATCTTCTACGAGTTCAGCGAGAAGCCAGTAGTTTGCAGATGCGGCACCAAGTGCGTTGTGAAGGTTGTGAAGGATCAGTGGTTCCTGAACTATTCCAATCCGGAGTGGAAGGGTAAGGTTCTGGAATGGCTGGATGAAATGGCCATAATCCCCGAATACTACAAGGAGGAGTTCAGGAACAAGATAGAGTGGTTGAAAGACAAGGCATGTGCAAGGCGAAAAGGTCTAGGTACGAGGATCCCCTGGGATAGGGAGTGGCTAATAGAGAGTCTTTCCGACTCAACAATCTACATGGCCTACTACATAATCGCCAAGTACGTAAACTCGGGCGTGGTAAAAGCAGAGAACCTCACCAAAGAGCTGCTGGACTACGTTCTGCTTGGCATCGGCAATCCAGAAGAGGCTGCAGGTAAAAGTGGAGTGGATGTTAAAACTGCGGAAGAGATGAGAAAGGACTTCCTGTACTGGTACCCCGTTGACCTGCGGAGCAGCGGGAAGGATTTAGTTGCGAACCACCTCCTCTTCTTCCTCTTCCACCACATCGCAATTTTCCCAAAGGAGTTGTGGCCAAGAGCAATAGCAGTAAATGGATTTGTCAGCCTTGAAGGAAAGAAAATGAGCAAGAGCAAGGGGCCGCTTCTCACCATGAAGAGGGCCGTAGAGGAGTTTGGAGCTGACGTGACACGCCTTTACATCCTTCATGCATCGGAATACGACAGCGATGCTGACTGGCGGAGAAAGGATGTTGAAGGGCTTGCAGCAAACCTCAGGAGGTTCTATAATCTGGCGAAAGATTACTATCTGAAAGATGTTCAGCAACCCGACCAGCTTGACAGATGGCTTATGAGCAGGCTGCAAAGGGCAATTAAGGAGACGAGAGATGCAATGGAGAAGCTGCAGACCAGGAGGGCAGTGAATGCGGCCTTCTTCGAGATGATGAATGATGTGAGATGGTATCTAAGGCGGGGAGGCAAAAACCTTGCAATCATTTTCGACGACTGGCTGAAGCTGCTGGCACCTTTCGCACCCCACATCTGCGAGGAAATCTGGCACTGGAAGCACGATTCCTTTATCAGTCTGGAAAGCTATCCCGAATACGATGAAACGAAGGTAGATGAGGTCGCAGAGGTCAGCGAAGAATACGTTAGAATGCTTCTTGAAGATATGAAGGAAATTCTCAAGTTTGCTGGCGATGTTGAAGCGGTTTACATAGCCATAGCTGAAGACTGGAAGCGTGAAGTGGTCAGGGTAGCCAGAGAAGCTGGCGATGTCAGGAAGGCCATGAAGATAATAATGTCCGACGAGAGATTCAGAGGAATGGCCAAGGAGGTCTCGAGTTTTGTGAAAAGGATCTTCAAGGAGAGGTTCGAGGGCTTTGATAGCGTCAATGAGGAAGAAGTCATAAACTCGGCTTTAGACTTCTTTGAAAGGGAGTTAGGAATTAAGGTGAAGATAGATCCAGAAAAGGTACCAGTGGAGAAGAGAAGAGCAGCAATGCCCGGGAAGCCAGCTATTTATGCAGTTTAGTTTTTGTTTTCTTATTTTTCTCTAGATTCTGAATAATTCTCTAAAAAACTGGATTGGGAATGGGGTGCAAATCCAGAGCTTTTGTCTAGTGCTATAGCCAAGCTCGAAAATTTATAATATTTTCTTAATAACGAATTTATAGTTTCGGAAGTTATATATAGTATAAGTAGAGCTAATAAATTGGTGTTTTAGATGCCAAGGATTGGTGAAGAACTTCTGGACGTTCCTTTTCCAGAGATGGTTAAGGAACTGATGCTTGCCATAGCCCAAGGTCAGACGGCTATGGATATGGAGTCTATAAGCGTCGCACAGGCCCTTGCAGAGACGACGTTACCGGCAGAAAGCGTGATAGTGGCAATAAAAGAGACGAGAGATGAAGAGGGGAATCTCAAGAAAGCTGAGCCGGTTTTCAACGATGTTGAGATGCCATTGCTTGTATACGGGATTTCTCCCACATTCTACAATGTGACGGAAGGGCTGGTGGAGGTGAAAATATCCATCACCATGACTTCTGAAAGGTCTTACGAAAGAGAGACAAATGTTACAAGCAGAGTGAGCAAGGAAGCTGGAGTTAAGGCGAAGGCAAGTGCAAGCTGGCTGTGGGGTAAAGCATCCATAGAGGCCAGTGCAAAGAAGACCTCGCTGAGAGTTTCAAGCGTGAATGCGAAGTACTCTCAGAAATACGGCTACAAGGCAGAGGGTGCAAGTTTACTTCGTGTAACTATAAAGCCGGTTCCACCTCCGGAAGGAGTTACTCCAGTAAGAATAACAGTTGAAGAGCCATCACCACCTGGATAAGGCTGAGAAGACATGAGAAAGCTTGATATAGTAGAAGAAGTCCTCATAGAACCTGTAGATAGAATTCTTTCGTCGCTGGGAGAGGCAATTGCAGAAACTCAGAAGGCTCTGGACAGAGCGTCCGTTGAACTCCAAATTGCTGCAGAAAACGATCCGGTACTCTCAAAATACGACTATCAGGCACCGTGGTACTACATGCCTGAAATCGAGCTTGAACTGAAGCTTGCCTTAGGTGTGAATTTTCAGCAGGTGGCAGCGAATGTTTTCAAAAAGGTCATGGTAGCAGCACCCATCAACGCCACGTACAAAAACAGGTACGACTATCAGGTGGAAGGTACAAGTGTTTTGAAGGTGAAAATTGTTTCAGTTCCACCAGGCAGGAAAGTGGATTGATATGGCGAAAAGAGTTAGAAAGCTTCCCGATAAGACGGAAAAGCCCATTGAAGATGAAATTAAGGAACTGAAAGAGCTGAAGGTTAAGGTTCCTGCTCTTGAGCAAACTGTCAGAAGCCTCAGCTTAGAAGTGAACAAACTGCGAAAGGAGAATGAAGCACTCAAGAAAGAAGTGGAAAAAGTCAGCTCTGAGAAAGAACAGCTTGCAAAGGTGATTGAAAAGAAGCCTGTGGTAACACCCGAATCTCTTGAGTCCTTAAGGATTATCAGACCTCAGGAGATCGTTGAAAAACTTGGTTTGGCTATCTCAGAGGTTGGTGCTGAGCCGAGGTATGTAGTGAGTGGCATAGAGGTTGAAATGGCCACACATATCGATAAAGATGAGGAGGGAAATGTGTTCTTTAAAATAATCTCGCCTTTCGACAAAGTGGAGAGTGCTGCGGTGGACAGGGTGAAGTTTTCAATTAAACCAGCAGTAATCTCTTTCCGCCCCACCCTGATTGAGGTTCCGGCTTTAGTAGGTCTGACGCTGGAAGATGCAAGAAAAATCCTTAAAGACGCAGGTCTGGAACTGGGGAGCGTTACAAAGCAGAAAAGCCTTACAGCAGAAGGAGTAGTGATTGGACAGAGCCCGGAAAAGGGTTATTACGTCAAGCCCAAGATGAAGATAGATGTTGTGGTTGCTGCAAAATAGGGCAAAAAAAGAATTACCTGATTTCAATCATTTTTTAGCAAACCTCCTGTACCACCTGAACTTTTTTCATCCGCCAGATGGATTTCAAAGGGTGAGAAGACGCCGATTCTTTCAAAATCTCCAGTTCTTCTAGAGACACGTATCTTTTTTTTGGAATTTAGAGAATATAATTCATTCGAACACCTCAAAACCCTCGAGGAAAGCCTTGACGTTCTTTCCCAATACATCAGTGTTGTAGCCACCCTCAAGCACAGCAAATCTCCTTCCTTGGCATTTCTCTGCAGCAAATTCTGCAATTATTCTCCCGATTTCTCTGTAGTCCTCTGTCTCAAGATAGCCGCCCCAATCTTTTTTGTGCTTATCAAAACCAGCTGAGACAGCGATGATATCGTAATCCTTGGCTTTCAGAAAATTCTCCACGCTGCTCACATCATCAACAGGCATGTGGAAGTATTCCACAGATGGATCATTTTTGAAAATTGCATCTGTACCATCTCCGAAATGAAGATCGAAGTCCACTATAACAGCTTTACCAATTCTCCCCTCTGCAATCAGCTTTCTGACGGCAATGGCAATATTGTTAAAGTAGCAGAACCCCCAGAAGTAGCCGGGATTTGCGTGGTGTCCCGGGGGGCGGATGAGAGCAAAGGCGGGCTCGTTGAAGGCGATGTTACTTGCCAGAATAGCGCCACCTGCAGCAAGTCTTGCCACGCCATACACTTCTTTCATGGCTTTAACTTCCTCAAGCAAGCCTGCCGTATGAACAAGCAGCACGTCATCGTCACTACACGGCTCTGGCTCAACGAATTCATAATCATCTTTCAGCTCATCCAGAATTGCCTCCAGCCGCCCAGAGGATGCTGCCGGGTCAGATGAGTAAACCTCCAGACATCGTGGATGAAAAACGATCTTCATGCCATTAATCTGATGCCAGAGTTTAAACGGGTTGCGATGTGATTCGATTTGTACTGAACCCTTTTAAATTTTAAATCCAATACTTTTTGATGGACTCTGAAAGCTTTGACAGAACCCATGCTGGAACCCACGCTGGCAGAATCTACATAGACAAAACCGGCACATTGGTTGTTGAAGCTAAGGTGGTTGAGGACAGCATACACTTCGATGGCGATATCAAATTCATCAGACCGTGCAAGGTGAGGGGCTTTGTAAAGTCTGGCGGAACTTTGAGATGTGTGAGTTTGACGTCAGATTCATTCATTGTTGCAGAAAAAATAGTGGCCTCAAGGCATATAGCTGCCAGAAGCTATATTAGGGCGAATTTGATAGAGGCTGAAGGGTATATAAGATCTGATCTGGTCTCCGGGCAGAGGGTTGAAGCAGGCTGGTTCATTGAAGCGGACAAAATCATGGCGAATAACGTTTATGCTAGGAAGGCCATAATAGCCAAAGAGATTGAGGCAGAAAACCTGATTTCTGAAACGTCAAGTATCAAAGCCGAGAAAATACGTTGCAGAAAAATTAAGGCGGTAAAATTAGAGGCGGTGGAGGTTATTGCTGAAGATGTGCAGGCTCAGAAAATTAAAATCCAGAAGTAGCAAGCGTAAACCGTCGTTACAGTTAATTATAAATACTCTCAGGTTCACTAAATGAGTAGGTGATTCATATCGGAGGAGACGATCTTTCCTCTGGATGTTCTAAGAGAACGAGTTCAGAAAGAGATTGAGAAGTTTTCAGTTAGCTATGAGAATCGTCTTTTCTACGAAACCTATGCCACGGAGATTAAGCTGGTCTATAGCGATGGGAAGGTTCAGGAGTTCAACGACAAGCGGGCCATAAAGGTCTCGCATCTACACGAGATTTTGAAGAAGTATAGCTTTAACGGCAAGGGCATTAAAGAGTGTTACTGGAAGATTATCTAAAAGCCTAGACAGTACTTTCAGCGTAACCAGCGAAACGAGAGTCAGGTAGCTGAGCTTGGTCTTCAATAGAGCTTACAGCATGGTTTGTCCACCCGTATTTCCATATTAATTGACACTGGTTAAATAATCAAGGAATGATATCTGAAAAAACACAAATACAGCAGGAGACCACAAACCTCTTAAATTTTGAGAGTAAGGCAGGCTGGGATAACCATGATGCCTCTAAATCCGAAACAGATGAAGAAGATGATGAAACAGATGGGTATTGAGATGGACGAGCTTGACGCAGAAGAGGTGATAATCAGAACCAGAGAAGAAGAGCTCGTGTTCAAAAACCCCACAGTAACAAAGATAACTGCAAAAGGTGTTGAGACGTTCCAGATTGCCGGAAGCTATGAAGTTGTGGAGAGGGAAGTTGAAGTTAGCGAGGAAGACGTCAAACTCGTCATGGAACAGGCAGGTGTGAGTGAGGAAGAAGCTGTGAAAGCGCTGAAGGAGGCAAAAGGCGATATTGCTGAAGCGCTGATGAAACTCCAAGGATTGTGAAGTGAAACATGGAACCTCCCGTTATTCTTGAAAGGGGGAGAAATTCGTATCTCGTTGAGAAATTTGAAGGGGAGTTGCACACCCACCACGGAATAATAAAGCTAGAAGAGCTTAAAGGGAAGAATTACGGAGATATTGTCAGAACTCATCTGGGTGTGAAGTACAGAATAGTTCCCTTCAGCCCCTCAGACTTCTTCCGGTTCTTCAAGCGTTCAGCAACGCCGGTTATGCCAAAGGACATAGGAGCCGTTATAGCCTATTCCGCCCTCTCCCCTGACTCCCTGATTCTTGATGCAGGAACAGGAAGCGGTATGGTTGCTGCTTATCTTGCCTACTTTAACAAGTATGGGGAGGTTGTTACTGTAGAGAGACGAAGGGAGTTTGCAAGGGTTGCAAGGCAGAATTTCAGGACGGCTGGTCTGAAAAACATCCACCAGATTGTAGGAGATGTAAGATTTGCTGCTGACGGCTTCAAAAAAGAGTTTGATCTGATTTTCCTAGACATGAAAGATGATGCAGAATTCGTGGGAAAGGCTAAGGAAATTTTGAGGAGTGGTGGCCATCTTGCTGTTTATAACCCCTATATAGAGGCGACGAAAAGGGTTTACGAAGAAATGGTAAAACACGGCTTTTTTGGTGTGGAGTCCTTTGAGCTGGTGAAAATAGATCTGGAGTTTAAGAGAGTGGGGACACGCCCTACCTCTCCGATTTTTCACACCGGTTATATAACTATAGGGAGAAAGGTATAGATCAGATTTTACCCCTAACATGAGCCTAGCTGTAGGCATTAACGATGTCCGCTACCCATTTCGGTAAAACAAAGCTGGATACGTGGATTGTAGGAGTGTAATAGACTGTTTCAACGCCTCTTTCTACATACCTCTGCGTTATTTCTTCCCCATCCAAAGAAATATCACGATTTGAAGCAAGCAAGTAGCTCCACAGTCCGAAGGGGTACGTGGGAACGTATCCCAGATACACCCGACGGTTCAGGAAGACGCCACGGGTATTTTCAAGTATCAGCCTGAAGTATTCCTGCTGAATGAATGGTGTCTGGCTCTGGGTGGCAAAAACATCTGAGATCCTAGCACACGCTTCGTAGAAATCCCCCATCACCAAGCTCTTGCTCACCGGATTAGGGTCAGTCCCATCCACAATCAGGACATCAAACCTCTCGTTTGTACTCTTCACGAATTCGATGCCGTCCTCGTAAAGAACTGTCACTCTGCTGTCGTTCAGAGCACCCTTGTCAACGCCAATGTATTCTCTGCAGAACTCAACCACCTTCCTGTCTATTTCCACCATCACAATCTCATCTGGATTATGTTTTAAGGCCTCTCTAACGGAGCCACCATCTCCCCCACCAATGATCAGAACCTTTCTGGGATTTGGATGAGTGAACATGGGGACGTGAACCAGCATTTCGTGATAGAATCCCTCATCTCTTTCTGTTAGCTGCACTTTACCATCCAGAACCAGCAACTTGCCAAAAAACTCGGTGTCGAAAATCTGCATGTGCTGGAATTCTGTTTGTCCCTCGAAAATCTTTTTCCTGACCTTTATCATGAGGGCTGCATCTCCGTAGAATTCGGTGAACCAGTTTTCTCTTGGCTCCATGGTGGGATCTTGAATGAGGTGTTTTAAAACCTGACGGTCTGGCTAAAGATCCCGTTAATCCTCCACCACGACCCTAAAATCTCGTCTGATTTCTTTTATGGTTGTGTACCCGTGAGGGCATTACGTATCCTGTATGCCTCTATTAATCTGTCCATGTCATTAAGTGTCTTCTCCATTCCAAGTTCTTCATTTTCTTGTATCCATCCACAGATTTTTTCAAAGTTCAGCTCCTGAAGACTCTCTTTGAAATCCGCACCAAGGTCTTCGAGGAAATCTTTGTCGTTTCAAATCCGCCTGTGGCACCTTCGGAAAATTTGACCAACTGGTCGGTCATCCAAACCCAGCTTAAATCAATCTGAAGTAAAAATTATAATACTAGGCTTGACACTTAGTATTCTATGAAGGTGGGAATCGTTATTTCCTCAAATGACCCCGAGACCGTCTGGAATGCCTTCAGATTTGCAAACTTCGCCCTGAATGCGGGAGATGATGTGAAGGTTTTTCTGCTTGGAAAAGGTGTTGAGTGTGAAAAACTGGCAGATGCGCGATTCAATGTTCCAGAGCAGATGAAGGTCTTCGTGGATAATGGAGGAGAAATCTACGCGTGTGGCACGTGTCTGAAAATAAGGGAATCCGAGTCAGAACTGTGCCCCATCTCCACCATGAAAGACCTCTATGAAATTGTGAGAGAGAGCGACAGATTGCTTACTTTTTAATTTCTTTCTTCAGCTTTAAGCTTCTCCCAGGGAACTCCGTCTTTCTTCGCCTCTTCAGCAAGTTTGTCGAGCTCTTTTGCCTCTTCTTCGCTAATCTCTTCCTCCTGAGTCAATCCAGCTTCGATGAGCTCTATCCTGCTACTTAATCTTCTTAGCTCTTCCTTTATCACCCTAGACTCCTCGTAAATCGCCTTTAGAAGTTCAGCTTCTGTGCTAATCGAACGTCTATCTGTATTAAGAAAATTTAAAACTTTGCTGAGCAGAAAGTGTTGCTCCTGCAATCAACCTTGCCCACGGAGGAAGCACGATACACAAGCACCTCTTCGGGACAATCTTTAATATCTCATGTATCGCAACATCCGTGATGGACATCCTGAGAGCCCACAGAGTTTACATAGAGACATATGGATGCACCACAAATCAGGCAGACTCGGACATAATGAGGGGTGTGCTTGCAAAGCACTTTAGACTAGCCAATTCTGTGGATGAGGCAGATGTGGTTGTCGTCAACACCTGCGGAGTCATAAATTTCACCGAAAGGAAAATCCTGAGAAGATTGAGAGAGCTGAAAGAGAGCGGAAAGACTGTTGTTGCTGCCGGATGTCTAGCCAGAATTGCCAGAAAGGAGATGGAAAAGATTGCTGATGCTGTCATAAGCCCGGATAACGTCCATCTGGTGGATTCAGCAGTGATTTCAGCTCTCAACGGGAAGAAGCCCGTGCTCATCCAGGTGAGCAGCACCGATAAGGCTGCCCTCCACTCCACAAAATGCAGAAAGAGAGAGAACGCAATCTCCATCGTCTCCATCTCCGAAGGCTGCCTAGGAAGCTGCAGCTACTGTGCAACGAAAATTGCCAGAGGCAGGTTGAGAAGTTTTTCTCTGGAAAAAATTGTGGAGGAGGTTCAGAGAGCTGTAGCAGATGGATTCAGAGAGATTCAGCTTACTTCTCAGGACACTGGGGCGTACGGGATGGATGGAAAGGATTACAGGCTCCCAGATCTTCTCAATGCCATTTCAGAGATTGACGGTGATTTCAGGGTGAGGGTGGGGATGATGAATCCCCAGCACGCTGTTGAAATACTTGACGACCTTTTAAGTGCCTTTGAGAGTGAGAAGATATATAAGTTCCTCCACATCCCCGTTCAGAGCGGAGATAACAGGATTCTGGAAGATATGAGACGGGATCACACTGTGGAAGATTTCGTGGAGGTTGTGAATGCCTTCAGAAGAAGATTTGATGATGTCATGATCTCCACCGACATCATAGTGGGTTTTCCTACTGAAAGCGAAGAATCATTCTGGAAGAGTTACCAGCTGATTGAAGAGTTCCGCCCCGATATTGTGAACATAACCCGTTTCTCCCCTAGAAAGGGTACGGCAGCTTACAGACTGAAGGACATGCCGGACTGGATTAAAAAGGAGAGGTCCAGAATTCTGACCAGGTTGTGCGAGGAAATTGGGCTGGAAAACCACAAAAAGTTTGTGGGGAGGGTCGAAAGGGTTCTGGTGACGAAAAAAGGCAAAAATAACACCATGCTTGCAAGAACAAACTCATACCGGCCAGTCGTGCTGAAAGAGGGTGAAGTTGGTAGATTTTACGTGGTAAAAGTTGTGGATGCAACATTCAACTATCTGGTTGGAGATTGGGCAAAGGTGCCAATGAAGATTGTTTGAAGATGTTTCAGCATAGCACCTTGAAAGGTACTGTTATCGTTTCGTCTAATGCTGACGGGTCTGTTCTGACAGAGTGGGGGTTGACTCATCTCTATCATCCAGAGGGGATAACCCCGAGCTGTTTCATCATACCCAGTGCATCATTCATACCCCAGATATGCTCGATCTTCCCACCAGCAAGGCGGTAAATGGCGATTCCAGTCCATGTTACCTGTTTGCCGGTAGGGGCGATGCTTCGAAGGTAGCCGTTGTGCGTACCACGACATGTCCAGCTTGCCACAACCTTATCTCCTTCGGCGATCATTTCATCAATTGTTAATTGGAGGTCTGGGAATGCGGTAAGAAACATTGTGGCAAATTTTTTCCAGCCTTCAATACCCACAATATCAGCATCAGGAGTATGGAGTACCACATTGTCTGTTAACGACTCATCTCCCACAGCCAAATTCCCCTTACTGTAGGCCTCTTCCAGAAAACGGCGGACAATAGCTTTGTTCTCTTCTATTGCCATAATTCTCACCTCCTTTCATTTTTCGCATGAATTCGCATTCTGCCCAAAATCGGAAGTCACGCGAACTCATTTGTTTCACATATTAATTACCAAAACTAAGAAATTATATTCCCAATACTACTTAAGTATTTCATTGTGATATAGACATAATATTTCTGTCGTTTTTCTTGATGAAGCTGGAAAAACCTGATAGCGAGAGCTGGATAGCCCATCCATCAAATAATACAATAATTTTCGATGGACTGATTAACTTGGCACAAAGAGCTGACACAAACCCCAGTATGTAACTGTACCATCGTCGAAAAATTCGGAAAAGTTATTATACCAATATAAATTGTGAAAAATTTGGATGCTAGAACTCAGGCCTGGAGATGGAGAAGCCTTGTATGTCGGTCTTAAAGGTTTCAGTCGATACTCTGATCGGTATGCTCTCACTGCTGAAGAGATAAATGAGCTTGCAAAGCAGAAGCGGGTTTATGTGGCATTTAACAGGATTAAAAGTCCTAAAGAGATTGAGGAAGCTGTTAATAAATTAAAAGGAATTGAAGGCCTAATTTTGAACGATCCCGGTACCATCTGGAAACTTAAGGATAAACACGACCTTTCTATAACTTCAAGCGTGGGCATCTGCCCGACAAACAGACTGGATTTAGAGTTTCTAGCCGAGATTGGTTGTGACATATGCATTATCCCACCAGAGCTGAATGAAGACTTTGCGAAGGCAAAAACTGATAAAACCGGGAAAAAAGCGTACAAACTAGAGCTTTTCAGATTTGCGTTGATGGAGATGTTCTACAAAGGCAGATGCATGCTAACCGGATATTTTGATGGTATAATCACAAAGAAAGATGGTCTGTGTACAAAAAAGTGTTGCAGAAAGTGGGAAGTTTTCATGGGTGATGAGAAGGTTTTTGAAACCAGCTTTCCACCTCAAAAATCCTGGTTGAGGATAGATGGAGCTGATATTGTGAAGTATGAAGGTAGACAGATTAAAAGTGGAGGGGATTGAGGTGACTCATGAGGTAGATCCAGAGCTCGTAACAAATGTTCCAACCCTCGAGAGCATGTCTGAGTGCAGCCTGAAACACTATGATGCGGTTTATCTGGGCATGCCTTACTGCTGGGAGTATGAGGGAAATTTAATCTCAAACCACGATGATCTGGGAGCAGCGGTGGAGATGCTTCGAGCTATGAAGAAAAAAGTATATGTCTCAACCTTTGCTGCTCCCAGAAATAAGGATTTGAAGCACGTTTTCAGCCTTATTGATAAAGCTGTGGAGCTGGAAGTGGATGCTGTTGAATCAACCAATTACGGAGTCATAAGGCATATCACAAAAGAGTATCCCGATGTGAGAGTTCATACCGGCGGGCTGACTAACATTTACACTTCTGCCACTGCCGAGCTTCTTTACAGCATGGGTGTTGAGAGGGTTATGCCAGCCTACGAGCTCCCAATAGAAGATATTCGCAAGATAAAGGATGTTGGGCTGGAAGTTGAAGTGGTGGTGCACGGAAAAATACCGCTGGGCATCTCTCACGACTGCTTTTTGAAGAGCTTCGCAGATAAGACCGGGAAAGATTGCCCATACATCTGCAAAGAGGAGTTCTGGTTCAGGAGCGACGATCTGGTTCTGAAGCCTTTCGGAAGTGCAACGCTTAGCGGAAAGGATGTTTGCATGTACGAGCATATAGAAAAGCTGGACTTCGTTGATGCCATGCGAATTGAGGCTATTTCAGAGAGAATAGGTTACAGAGATGTAGTTGGGGAAATTTACAGGAGGAGGATCAACGAAGGGTATTCAACCGAGGACTTCGGAAGGCTTAAGGAAATGGCGAAAAATGGAATCTGCAACGGATTTTACTTCAATAAAGCCGGTCAGGATTATATTGGAAAGGTCGGAAAAGCTGAAGAAACAAAGGGGGTGCTCTGATGGTTGAACTTCTCGGCCCTGGGGGCAGCTTGGAAATGGTGGAGAGGGTGTTTCAGGCTGGGGCAAACAGCGTTTATGTTGGCGTGAAGGGCTGGAGCAGGAGGTCTTCCAAATATGAGCTGGATGATGACACAATAAGGAGAGCAGCCGAGATAGCCCACGACTACGATGGAATGCTCAGGGCAGCCATCAACGCCATGCCGAGGAGCGGCGAGATAAGCATGTTTGAAGAAAAGCTGGATTTCCTCCACTCCGCTGAAGTTGATGCCATCATCCTGAATGACATTGGTTTGATGAGAATCGTTAGAGACAGATATCCAGACATGAAAATTGTGGCGAGCATTGGTTGCAACATAATAAACTATCAGGAAGCAAAGCTTTATCGCGACGCTGGTGCCAGAATGATCGTTGCCGACTGCAAGCTCAGCCTTGAGGAAATTGCCGAAATAAAGAATAAGGCAGGAGTAGGCGTTGAGGTGCTGATACATGCAAACACAGACTTCACTTACCTCGGCAAGTGCTGGATGAGTAGCTATAAGGCTTTGAGATACGAAGAACTTGACGGCAAGAGCTATTATGTGGGTAGCCCCAATAGAGGCGGCGTATGCTTCCGCCCCTGCTTGATGAAGTGGGGGCTCCATGGTGGTGGGACGAACACAGGGTGCTATGCCAAAGATTTCAACCTGCCCAACGACATGTTCCTGATGCTTGAAGAGATACCCCCCATGCTTGATGTTGTTGACTGCCTCAAGATTCAGGGGAGGGAGTACAGCGTAGGGCTGATCTACGAAATTGTGAGATTCTACAGAGACTTCATTGATGAGTGCATGGCGGGAACTGTAGAAATGAGTGTCTGGAAGCAGAAACTTGATGAGATTGCAAGAAGAAGAGATGCTGAGAGGATAAGAAGGACGCTGGAGCTAATGAAGGCCCAAAAGGAAAGGATAAATGTATAACGTATGGCTACCTGCCTGAATAAACTCTAAAGCAAATTAAAGCAAACGAGAAAACTAAGAAAAACTAAGAGAGTTTCTCCTTAATTTTGTGAAGCAATTCAGCCGGTGATTTCACTGGATACGCTATTTCATCCAGGATTTCTTCGATAGCCCTACCCTTCACAATCATCCCCTGTAATCTTTCGCCAATCTGCTCTTTTGAAGCCGGAAAGTCAAGCCCTTTGATTCTGGCAAGGACGTGGACTGCCCAGTCGATGTCGAGAACCTCTATTTCCTTCTGCGCCATCACCACCTCTTCTTCATCCAGCCTTCCCTCCTCTTTCAGTTTCCTGTAGGCGATTTTTGCAATACCACCTGCTATGTGCTCGTTGGGCTTCTCATCAAGCTGACCCTCTAGATACCTTTTGACTCTCTCTTCATCTGCTGTTGCAATGTTCCTTGCAGTCTGCTCTGTTATGCCAAGTTCTTTAGCGATTTCTCCATAACTCCTGAACACCTCATTTTTCAGCACGACAACATATGCAGCCTCAGCCAAAGATGGTAGCCAGGTGAGATTTCTGTACTCTACCAGCTTTTTCAATCCACCAAGTATGTTTATGCTCTCCATAAACACTTTCTCCGCCATCTTATCGACGTTCCCGCCTTTCGGGGTCGCGATAACCTCCATACTCATCACCCCCCTCTATACTTCTCCAATATTCCAATTTCACCTCGCCTTCTTTTTGATGAAATCCGAAAGGGGTGCGAGTATCTCAACAGTCCCCATCTCAGTTATCTCAAAAACCCATGAGCGGGAGTCGTGGGCTGTAAGACGGCAGCCATCAATCCTTATGGTTCTCAGAACACTTCCAAGAGGGAGGCCGTAGAGACTGACGTCCCATCTGGTTTCTATGAGCTTCTTATCCATCACAATGGTTCCATCAACTATATGGGCGACTGCCAGACCACCGGCAGCTTCAGCGCTTTCACTAGCCTGAGCTGACCTTTTCTGGGAGACAAGAATTGCAGTCTGCTTCCACTTCTTCAGGAAATTAAAGAACTGTCTGACTATCTGCCTAGCCATCACTTCCTTGTGTTCGTAGAGACCAGTGATGCTGTCAATTATCACATTAGTCACCTTCTTCTCCCTGATTGCATAGGCCATGGTGTCCAGCAAAGCTTTTGGGTTCTCCCTCAGCTCATCACTCTCACTGGCATCTATCACCACTATGTTCTTCTCAACCTTCGAGAAATCTGCACCCAGAGCGACGCTTTTCTGCTTGAGGGCAGTATAAAGGAAATTAGCCGGACTCTCAACTGTAACAAACAGCACCTTGTATCCTGCATTGGCTTGGGTTACAGCAAACTGCTCAGCAAGAACACTCTTGCCACTATCAGGAACTCCTGTTACATTCATGACAGCAAGATGTGGTATTCCGCCCAAGGGCTTTTTGACATATTCATCTCCTTCCTGCTCAATTTTGTAGAACATCTCATCAAGCTTTGTTCCTGTGGGAATTCCAAAAAGCTTGGGGGCTTTAGCCTCAAGCTCAGAAAGCTCATAATACCTTTCAGCCATATTTAATATTAAGATGTCTGTAAATAAATATTTTGACCTTGGCAAATCTTAAGTTCTTCAAGTGAAATTCAAGACATGAGCGACAAAATCCAGCTCAAATGTCCTTTGTGCGGATCGACAGACTTCAAAACCGAAGAAGGGAAAATAGATAGCAAGTGGGGCTTAACAGCCCACAAGGTCAGAATTAAGATTTGCAACAACTGCCAGTTTATAATGATGTTCTCTAAAGGTAGGACGATTTTTGATTTCGACTGATTTTTACCAGCATCACGGCAACGAAACTAAGAGGGGTGAATAATTGAGGCTAGAGGATGTCCTTCAAAAGTTAGAGAAGATGTCGAATCCAAAGGCAGTGGAGAGTATGGCAAGATATGGAATTACGCCAAAGAGAGCTTATGGCATATCAATCCCTGATCTGAGGAAACTGGCAAGAGAGATAGGAAAAAATCACCTTCTTGCCCAAGAACTCTGGGATATAGATACGAGGGAAACCAGAATACTTGCTACCATGATAAGCGAGCCAGAGAAGGTCACAGAAGAACAGATGGAGAATTGGGTGAAAGATTTCGACTATTGGGAGATATGTGACCAGTGCTGTGCTAATCTCTTCACAAAAACCAGATTTGCATACAGAAAAGCGGTTGAGTGGAGTTCAAGAGATGAGGAGTTCGTGAAAAGGGCAGGATTTGTCCTGATGGCCCGTCTGGCGTTAGCTGATAAAAAGGCAAGTGACGAGATATTCGAAGAGTTTCTCTTGATTATCAAAAGAGAGGCTACCGATGAAAGACACTATGTGAAAAAAGCGGTTAACTGGGCGTTGAGGCAGATCGGGAAAAGAAACATTTATCTCAACAAAAAAGCCATCGAAGTTGCCAAGGAAATCGGTAGAATGGATTCTAAAAGTGCCAGATGGATTGCTTCTGATGCCCTTAGGGAACTGACTGGCGAGGCAGTTATGGAAAGATTGATTAGAAAGAAAGAGAAGGATAAACTAAAAACAGAGCAGTAATCAATCTGAGACCTTGTCTGACCCAAATTTGCAATCCTTTTTAAGCATACATTCCCAACATCTCGGATTTCTGGCAGTGCACATATGTCTGGCAAAGAACCAGAAGAGCGTGGCTATTTCATCATCTGGATGATCAAGAAACCTCACAAGTGCTTTCTGTATCTCGTCATATCCTGCCTTTTCATCAACCAGCCCCAGTCTCTTTGCAACTCTCTCCATGTGGGTGTCAACGATGAAATGCTCACTCTGACCGTGCTTTGACGATAGCAGTACATCGGCTGTCTTATGCCCTACTCCCGGGATTTTAAGCAATTCCTGCTTAGCTCCTTTATCGATCAGATCTACAAGCTTTATTCCATTATTCAGTAGATATCTAGATGCCTCAATAATCCTTCTCGCCTTAACTCTCGGCAATCCACCACTTTTGATGGTCTCTGCAAGCTTTTCAGGATTTGCCCCTGCCAGAGATTCGGTTGAGACATTAAATTTACTCCTGAGAGATGTCCAAGCCCTCCATGTGTTTTCAGAGCTTGTATTCTGGCTCAGAATTGTGAAAACTAGGAGTTTAAAAGGATCAGCCTCTACTTCCCTGAACTCCTCTTCCCTCTGACTATCCCACCAGTATTTGCGAAACTGTTGAAGAAAAGAAAAAAATTCTGGATTCATCTGAGAAGATACATTTAGATATCTTCAAATCTGTTCTTGAGCTTTTCCATAACCTTCGGAAGGGTTGTGTATTCCATATCCTCACTTGGCAGTCTGTGGGGCTCGAAGGGGCCGTGTCTGCGCATGTAATCTGCTATTTCTACAGCTTTCTGTCTGGTGTAATCATATGCAGGATCGTCGAAGAGATCAACCGGTCCGATGAGCTTTCCATCTGCTAGCTGGAAGCCGGCACCTATTACACGAGGCGGCCCATCAAAGCGGGTGCACTGGCTGTATCTGAAGGGGACAGGCATCAAGGGGCCATTGTGGCTCCCCCTCATCCATCCACTCACCAGATGCGGAAATGCGAAAGCCTCAAGAACCTCTCCAACTGCCGGCAAACCACTCTGAGCTCTCACAATTGCTACAGGATCATCCTTTCCAACGTATTCGCCAGCAATCAGGTAGAGCTTCTCCGTGCTTATTGCAGCTACCGGTTCATCTGCTGGAAGCTTCCCTCCCTCTTTCGGAAATACTCTTTTTATCACAAATCTGCTTTTTCCACCGATGAGGGCAAGTATATCATACATCTCCTCTGGAGTGCTCATGAAGACCCTTTTGCTCTCGTAGATGTCCCAGATCTCGAAAACGAACCCGCTGTGGAGGGATGGATCAATTACAAGGCCGGCGGTGTTAAATGGATCAGCAAACATCTTGAAGATAGGAAGGTTAAAAGCTCCGGGCTCGGTTTTATCCATGAGGAATGCCAGGACAGGCTCCGCTTTTCTCTCGGTAAATTCCATCTCTGCGACTCCAGGACCCATTCCTCTCACGTTACCGGAAAAGGCATCTGCCAGCAAATCCTGACCAGCTCCATAGAGTTTCAGCTCCTTTGCTTTTTCAGCGGCCATTTCGAAGGTCTCCCAGGCAATTCTGTGAATCTTCTCGCTATCTACACCATGACGATGGGTCATTATGAGGTCGAGGTCATCTCCAGCGTTAAAGACTCTGAAATCAATAATATCTCCACTCTCCTTTTTCTCTGTCAGATTGTCCTCGGCAACCTTTATGAGCTCTTCTGGAACCAGAACATGTCCTGGCAGCCCACCCACGTCAGCCTTTATTATGCTAACGGTTATCTTTGCCATGTTTGGCAAAACAATCGTAAATAATTTAAACTTTGGGGTTTCTGAATTATGCAAGATTGATGATAATGAGCTTAACAATTGGGATATGATAATGAGGTGAAAAAATGCTTGAAAGGGTGCCCACTGGTATTCCAGGCTTTGATGAGCTTTGTGAGGGTGGTTTGATAAGAGACAGGAGCTACCTTGTCTCGGGAACTTCAGGTTCTGGTAAGACAATTTTTGCCATGCAGTTCATTGTCAACGGAATAAAGATGTTCAACGAGCCAGGTATTTTCATTGCCACTGAGGAGAGGCCTCAGCATCTCAGAGAGCACTTCTATGTTTTTGGCTGGGATCTTGAGAAGTTTGAAGATGAGAACATGCTGGCAATCGTTGATGCAACCTCTACGAAGATTGGTTTACCATCAGATGAGCGCTATATTGATGTACGCCCCTTTGACACTAGATCTTTACTTGACCAAGTGATAACAATTCAGGATGAGATCGGTGCCAGGAGAGCCGTTCTTGACTCCACAACAGCAATTGGATTTGCAATACAGGATCCGGCGAAATTCAGAGTTGAGCTGCTCAAAATAGCCACCACCATGGAGATCCTCGGCCTGACATCTCTGCTTACCTGTGAAATTCAGGATTTAAGTGGAGACAAGATCAGCAGGTTCGGTGTTGAGAATTTCGTTACTGAAGGTACAATTGTTCTGTATTTCACAAGAAGTGAAAACGTAAGAGTAAGGAGCCTAGAAATCTTCAAGATGAGAGGCAGCAATCACAGCAAGAAAATACACCCCTTCGAGATTACAGAAGAAGGCATCGTAGTGCACTCAAGAGAAGAGGTTTACACAGAGTTCTGATTCACTTTTCCTATTTCGCCCGAATCTTTGGAGTTTTTGGAGTGAGTGGAGCATATCTGGGAGAAATATTTGGAGGTTGTTTTCATCATCCTCAACTCACCGAGATGTAGATCGGAGATACAAACTATTTTTTCCCCTCCCAGTTGCTTGCAAGACTCCTCGCGAAGCAAGGAGTGATTCACAGCTCGACACTCCTCAATGCAATAATTCTCCTTAAACCTTCGATATTTCCCAGAACTGCAATTAACGCTAGTGAAATCGCAAGAGTATTGAAAATAGCTCCTAAAAATATCAGAAACAGCCTTATATCTCTTGTAATTGGGATTCTGAATGATCCTGAAGTATAAGTCTGCTTATAAACGGCAACGTACTTATCTCCGGTGTAAGGGATGATAAATGACGCGAATGCAGCTAAAAAGCCTAAAACCCAGTAAAGCCCATTTGTTTGAGAAACTGAGAGAGTTACACAGAATATGATTATGAAATCAGCATATCTGTCCAGAACACCGTCAAGCCAAGCACCATACTTTGACTCCAAAAATTTTAGCCTTGCAATCTCACCATCGCAGCCGTCAATGATGCTGTGAAGCTGGATAATGATTCCAGCAATAAGCGTTGCGAAATAGCTGTTGAGCAAAAACAAGGCTGATCCAATAACAGAAATGAGAAAAGAGAATACTGTAATCTGATTAGGAGTTACAGTTCTATCCGCAAGATACTTCGAAATTCTTAGGGAAATTATCCGATTTAGAGTTCTTGCAATAATTCCGTCGTAGTATGCAGGCTTTAAGCCTGTTCTCTTTACCTTCACAAGAGAGCTCAAAAGGAGTTTTTCAGCCAATTTTAGGTTTTCATCTGAGAGCTTTACAGACCAAATTTGCTGAACTCCGACACTGTTCCTTTCCAGATACTTTTCAATTGTCATCTGCAAATCTCCATCGAAGAATGCATGGAAATCATCCCCGAAGAGGTAGCCAAATGTAACTCCATCAGACACGAGTAATTTCCTGCCGTTAAGTTCTAGGTCTCTTTCAAGGATGAGAACGGGTTCATTGATTATCAGATACGACTCCGCATGCTCTACGCTCGTATCTTCCTTGAAGAACCTCACCGTAAATCCTGCTCTCTCAAGTGGTAGTTTGATTCTGTCTCTCAGCGTTAATCCAAGAAGTTTCCTGTTGTAAATCTCAGAGTCCCTGACAAGCGCTAACTTCATGGCTCAAACACCCGTAATCGATCTTCAGCTCCCTATCCCAGATGAAAACCGGACAGCTTCTCCGCTTCGCATTCTGCAGTCCGTGAGCAATAATTGGCAGAGCAATTGTTGCATCAACGTGAACCTGAATTTTCTTGCTCTTCTGACTTATCTTGCCCCAGCTGATTCCCTCTTCAAACGTGCACCCGCTCAAACCGCCCCATTGCGGCATGTCGGTGGTGAACTGTATTGCATAGTTGTGTCCTCCCTTTTCTATGCCCTTAAGCCTTGCAACAACTTCCGTTTGCTGGATGAAGTTCTTGGGAACACCTCCTGAAACGTAAATTACTCCGGTCTTCTTAGACTTAACAACGATGTCCGTAAGTTCTTCTACGTCCTTGATTGGATCTATCACGACTCGTCTATCTGCAATTGTCGCGGCAATTCCAATGGAGCTGTCTGCAATGCTGGGGCAGAAGATTGGCACATCACTTTCGTACGCTGCAACAATTATCGATTCTTCTTCAGAGACTAATTTGCAAACACTCTCTGCCAGCTTCTCTATGAACTCTCTCGAGGACATAACGCCAATGAGCTCAGAAATTATGTCTGCGAGGATGTAATCGGCTCTGTTGAATTCCGATTCGTAGGCAAATACATCGTAAATCCTGTCTATTCCTTCCTTGTAAAGGTGGAAATCGTTTGCTTTTTCGCTACCTAAATAGTGCTTGAAACCTAAAGCCTCGTGAATGTCGTGGAAAATGTTCGCTCCTGTCGAAACGAGAACATCGATGTATCTGTTTCTGATTAGGTATGCAATTATTTTCCTCATTCCAGCAGGAACCATCGCTCCGGCGAGACCCATAAGTATGGTAATCTCATTCTCTTCCAGCATCTCAAGCCATATTTTGAATGCTTCTCCAAGCTTTCTACCCTGAAATCCTGTTTTTGACATGGCTAAAAGAACATCGGCAACGCTTTTCTCAGAAACTTTAATCGGCTCCGTCGGCTGCATGTCACATCACGAAAACTGCTGCAGCAACAACTGTTGTATACCTCTCAACATCAGCTGTAACTGTGGCGTTGAGCTTCTTTGCAGCTTTAACACCAAAATTCGTTTCCAGCATGTATGCTGCCATATCCTCAGCATGCTTGCCAATTTCTTTGCCATCGTAATAGCCGTGGTACTCTGTAAGATAGCCGTTCAACGCTGGATCTTCAGGAATTGCGGCACCAACGCTTGCAAAAATCTTTTTACCCTCTTCATTGCTCGTCATCCTTGCCATTACACAGTAGACGATCTGCCCTGGCATGAGTTCTCTAAGCCCCTCTTCCTTGCCGACTATCTCACAGCCAGGCGGAAATATGCTGCTAACAGTTACGAGATTGTACTTCTCTATGCCCGCATCTCTCAAAGCAAGCTCAAAGCTGACCAAACAATCTTCGTGGACACCTACCCCAATTGTAAAGAGCACCTTTTTTGGGAGCAGTATTCGACTCGCAGAAATTGTATAGCTGCCGCCCTTTTGCTCTGAAACTTGCCTAGTATCCACTAACCCGATCTCAGTCGCTCCATCCATCCTCTTACACCTTATAGCGGATTCTCGATGGGGTATTTAAGCATTACTCTCATTAAATGTATTTATATCTAATTTAATTAGATTTTTAGTGGATTTAGTCAAATTTGAGCTCATTTAACCGATATAAGTTCGGAAAATTAAAATCTGAAATAAAAATTTAGATTAATTGATAATTAATAAAACTAAAATTTCTTGGAGTAGTACTGGGTTTTTGAGACACAGACAGACTGATTTTTGCCAAATTTGATTACAGCGTTTAAAATTTCTCAATTCTAAGTTAACTTCTGAATACTCTCTTCTAAGCTTTTTTCTGACTGTATTGGAGATTCAAAGCTGCTAAAGCCTGGATGAGGCGGTGTGTTGACAGCGTGTGGTTTATTGAAATTAAACGACCTCGGCTGAATGTGCTAAAACTACAGTGGAAAAGTTCGGAATCAAGGTAAAATTCGTTAATGAAGCGTACACTTCATCTCGTTGCCCATGGTGCCGCTCAAGAAACATCAGAAAGCATAAAAGGCTGTTTGAATGTCTTAGTTGTGGCATTAGAGTACACAGAGATGTTGTTGGTGTTTTGAATATAGCCCTTCTCCAGGCCAGATGTCGGTGAGGCCCTTAGAAGCAGGAATCGCTCCAATTTAGAGGTGAGCGTCAAAGTACGCAACTTTATAAAAAAATCTATAAAGAAATGGTAAATTTTGGGAGTTTTAACCCAGATATTTACTCAGAAAGATCCCCAGCTTCTCTCTGACATCACCACCTATCTTCTCTGGCGAGGTCGTTATCGCGAATTTCAAGGCGTTTTCACATTCACATTCTCTCTCCTCGGGGATCTTCGGTATCATTTCCCTCAGAATTGCCTTAACATTCTCTTCATTCTTGGCAGCATTTTCAAGAACAGTCTTTACATCCACCTGCTCTTCCTTCCAGACATCGTAATCAGTAACGGTAGCTATGGTGACGTAGCATATCTCAGCTTCTCTCGCGAGCTTTGCTTCAGGCAGAGCAGTCATGCCGATTATGTCGAAGCCGAGAAACCGATAAACAATCGACTCCGCTTTGGTTGAGAACTGGGGTCCTTCAATGCATACGTATGTGCCTTTTCCGTGGTAGCTCATCCCCAGCTTCTCAAGCGCTTCAACTGCCACATTTCTCAGCTGGGGACAGAAGGGGTCAGCCATCCCGACGTGAACCACGACATCCTCAAAGAAGGTGTCCGTCCTGTGCTTAGTCCTGTCGAAAATCTGATCCGGAACGACTATATCAAGGGGCTTTATTTCCTCTTTCAGAGACCCCACTGCAGCGACGCTTATTATTCTCTTCACTCCAAGCTTTTTCAGAGCATATATGTTGGCTCTGTATGGGAGATTTGTTGGAGAATAAACATGCCCTCTGCCATGCCTCGGTATGAAAGCAACACTCTTTCCCTCGTACTCGCCAATGAGGATTTTATCAGAAGGTTTGCCGAAAGGTGTGTCAATTTCAACCTCCCTGATGTTCTCAAAGGCGTCGCTGTCATAAACACCTGTTCCACCGATTATTGCAATCTCAGCCTTCTCATTTTTCTCAGTCTGCCCCATCATTTCAACCTCCAGAAGAGTCTACCCTCCTTAACAACCTTCTCAACTATTCCTCGCCTCTCCATCTCGTCCATAATCTCGAAGAACCTCCTTGGCTGGGCAATTTCGAGATAGATGGGATCTATCTGGTGATATTCGTGCAGCCTCCATTTTATGTCCCATTCACTCCAGAGTTCTTTCTTCTCCTTACTCATCAGCCTCGAAATGAGATCTGTCATGTCCTCTATGAAGTTCCATGGAAAGATTACCCATGCCCACTCCTCCATATACTCCCCGAAATAATCTGGAGTGAACTTGGAGGTGTAGAGGAGTTGTAGAGTCGCAGTTTTCACGTCATCCGCTTCAAGAGTCTCCACATGACTCTTCGCAGTCATCAGACTCTTCCCAGTATCTGCAATATCATCTACAATCAGCACGGTCTTTCCTTTCACGCTTTCATCTGGGAGTGGATACCTTATCTTCACTTCCCCGGTTTGCTTTGCCGTGCCTACGTAATGCTCTATTTTCAGGCTTGTTAAGTCGTCTAAACCAAGAAGATCGCAAAGAAGCCTTCCAGCGAACCATCCGCCTCGAGCGAGGGCAACTATTATGTCTGGTTCAAATCCATCATCCTTTATCTGCTCTGCTACTCTCCTGCAAAGCCCGTCCATATAATCCCAGTTCGTTACAACACACTTAAACTTGTCAGGGAACGTCTCCACTTTATCACCCTACCAAAATGAAGTAATTACGATTTAACGTTTCCGCTTAATGTCAATCCAGATTGAAAGGTCTGCATAAGGATTTTATTCTGGCAGTCTAAGCTGAGATGGATGAGTAGGCTAAGAGTGGCAGATTATATGACAAAAAATGTCATCACGCTAAAACCTGATGATACCGTGAGTGATGCCATTAAGCTAATAGAAAAGACAGGACATGATGGTTTTCCAGTTGTAGATGATAAAAGCGTGGTTATTGGCTATGTTTCATCAAGAGATTTGCTCAGACAAGATGATGGCGCAAAAATAAAAGATGTTATGACTAAGCAGATTTTTGTTGCCAGAGAATTTATGGATTTAAGGGATGCAGCTAGAGTCATGTTCAGAACTGGACATTCAAAGCTACCAGTGGTAGATGAAGACGGCAGACTCCTAGGCATTCTTACAAATATGGATGTAATAAGGAGCCAGATTGAAAGAGCAGACCCGATGAAGGTGGAAAGGCTTAAGAGGACAATGGAAAACATACACAATGTCAAGATAGAGGTGATTAGAGGAAAGATCGACACTAACAGACTAATTCCAACCCAGACCAAAATTTACGCAGATGAGCTGAGAGGAAGAATTTACGAGCTGAAGAGAGGGCTTGCAGAGCCAGTTGTTGTCATAGAAAAGGGAGGAAAGCACTTTCTCGTTGATGGACACCACAGAGCAGTTGCAGCAAAAAAGCTGGGGATTAAAACCCTTGATGCCTACATTCTGAAGGTTCCAAACAACCTTGAACTCGGGCTTGAAAAACTGGTCAGAAAGAAGGGGATAAAATCGTTGAAAGATGTAGAGATAATGGATGACGTTACCCATCCTCTGGTGGAGATTACATTCAAAAACTCGAAGTGAGAGTTATGATAGACGAGCTTTATGAGATTATAATGGACAGGAAGAAAAATCCTGTCGAAGGGTCATATACATCCAGACTCCTTTTCGAAAAGGGGCTAGATGGAATACTGAAGAAAGTAGGCGAGGAGTGTACAGAAGTCATAGTAGCTGCGAAAAACGGCAAAAAAGAAGAGCTTGTGTACGAGATTGCAGATCTGACTTACCACCTTCTAGTACTCATGGCTGCTCTGGAAATAACACCTGATGACGTAAGGAAGGAGCTTAAAAAGAGGAGGAGATGAGAAGTTTGAAAGATTCAAAGGAATGTGTCATCTGGACTGTTAATATAGATAAAAAGAAGAGCAGAAGTAGGGGGAGGAGAATACCCAAGAGGTTTGCAGTCCCAAATGTTAGGCTTTCAGAGCTGGTTGAAGCCTGCAAAGAACTGGGGATAGAATATCAGGTGGAAGAAAAAAAGTATCCCAAATGCTGGTGGGAAGAGAGCGGGAGAGTAAGAATTCCTAAGAATGATTCAAAAACAAAGCTTATGATCGATATCGCTAGGAAAATAGCTGAGATTCGCGAGATCAGAGATAAGAAGAGCCGGAAAAAATGAGATATATATTTTACACCACCGGCGACCTTGAGGAAGTTGCTAAATGTGAAGTTAGAAGTCTCGTTGAGCTTTACGGTGGAAAGGTAGTCAGCGAAGACAACCAGATTGTGATTGCTGAGACCACCAGCAAGTATTTTCACCGGCTCTCGATGGTCCATGACATTTCTCTACACCTTTTCTCATGCGATATACATCAGCTGAAGGACTTCTTTTCTGAGATGAACATTCCAAAGGGCACTTTGTGTGTCAGGGTGAGAAAGATAGGGAAGAAGGAAGTAAAGAGTGTTCAACTGGAGAAAGAGCTAGGAGCGATTCTATGGAGCAGAGGGGCAGATATTAGCGTTTCAAAACCAGACAGCATCATCAGAGTCTACCTCTCCCGAAAAGCCCATGTTGGAATTCTGAAGTATGAGGTCGACACTAAGCAATTTTTGGAGAGAAGACCTGACAGAAAACCCTTTTTCAGACCCGGCGCTATCTTGCCGAGATTTGCAAAGGCCTTGGTGAACATCTCACAGGTTAGGCAAAGGTTGATTGATCCCATGTGTGGGACGGGTACGATTCTTATCGAAGCTGGCTTGATGGGTATCGATTTTGCAGGCGTTGAGGCATTCAAAAAGATTGCAAGAGGTTGTATGCAGAATCTGAATTACTACAGCCTTCCTAGAAATGTATTGATGGGAGACGCATCAAAGCTACCCTTCAGAAAGGGGAGCTTCGATGGTCTTGTAACGGATTTCCCATATCTCCAGTCATCCAGGAGTTACGGTGAGCTAGAGACATTATATCAGAATGCTCTTCCGGAATTTCACCGAGTCCTCAGAAAGGGCTGCAGAGCAGTTATGATTTCCAATATGGATGTTGATGACCTGATTCGGGAATTCTTTACAATTGAAGAGAAATTCCTTCAGAGGGTTCACAAAAGCCTGACTAGGAGAATTTTTGTGGTAAGAAAAATATAGGGGTTGGGGATTAGCAGTAGGTTAGCGTCGCAGATGTTTATCTCACAGTTACTTGCAAGACTCCCTGCGAAGCGAGGGGTGATTCACTTCTTCGCCTCCTTAAAGTACTCCAGCAACTCCATTGGAATTGGCAGTACTATAGTGGTGTTCTGAGACATCGAAATCTCATTGAGAGACTGAAGAATTCTCAGCATCATGGCGCCTCTAGTCTTCATCATGATCTCTGCGGCTTCTCTCAGCTTAACAGCAGCCTGGAACTCGCCGTCTGCCCTTATGATCTTCGCCCTTCTCTCCCTCTCAGCCTCAGCCTGCATGGCCATGAACCTCTGCATGTCCTTGGGCAGCTCCACATCCTTTATTTCAACCGCTGATACCTTTATTCCCCATGGATTTGTGGCCTCATCTATTATCTGCTGCAGCTTTACATTGAGCTTTTCCCTCTCAGAAAGCAGCTCATCCAGCTCTGCCTGACCTATTACACTTCTAAGCGTTGTCTGGGCTATCTGGGAAGTTGCGAAGCGAAAATCGAATACTTCTGTAACTGCCTTCTCAGGCTCCACAACCCTATAATAAACAACAGCATTCACTGTAACTGTAACGTTGTCTCTGGTGACAACTTCCTGAGACGGTACATCATACGTCACCGTCCTGAGGTCAACCATTATCATGCTTTCAAGGATTGGTATGACGAAGAATATGCCGGGCCCTCTTGCACCCATAAGCCTTCCCAGCCTAAAGATAACACCCCTTTCATATTCCTTGACAACCTTGATTCCTGAAGCCACGAAAATCAGCAAGACTATAACGGCTCCTATCAAAAACAAATTTAGTTCTGGCATGAATGAAAGTATTTTTTAAGATATAAAAGATTTGCTATGAACTCGTCCGAAAAGCTCTTTTATATTTAAGGCTGTAAACATTTCCATGAGGTTCCTTACACTGTTGTCTTTATTACTGCCGTTATTATTCCTGCTCATAACTAACTCGGCTTCAGCCCTGAAAATCCAGCTTGAAAAGAGTGTTTTTCATGAGGAGGAAAATATCACCCTTACAGTCCTAACTACAAGAAACACAGTTGTCCAGCTGATAGCTGACAGAGTGATATTCGAAATAAGCATTGATGGTTCCAGTTCGGTGGAGTTTCCCCCACAACCACCTGGAACCTACACAATATACGCTACAGATGGTTACAGCGATGCGGTGAAGGAAATAACTGTGATTGAGGCGCTTTCTATTGAAGCACCAGATTATGTCTATCCCGGAGAGGAATTTAATGTCAACTTCAAAGGTTCCGGGGATGCAGAATTTACCATAATATCCGAGGCTGGAGAAGACAAAATTAGAAAGGAAATTAATCTAAATGAAGTCAGAACTCTCAGACTGTCTCTCAACGAAACTGGGACTTATAGACTTATTCTGTCTGGAAGTATTGGTGAGGTGGAAAGGAGAATTGAAGTTACAGAACCATTTCTCGAAGCCGAGTATCGAGATGGTTTCCTTAACATCCGGAGCGGTGAAAACAGAACTCTGCTCATCCTATTCATTAGCGAGAGCGGTGAAAGGTTTGAAAAAGTTGTATCGAATGGTAGCATAACCATTCCCATGGAAGGTTACAGAGCCATCGTTGCCGACGCAATGGGGAAGGAAGTTAGTAGCGTTGCTGAATTCAAGAAGATTTATACCAGCTTGCCCCACGTGACTGTGGAAAAAAGAGGTGGGTTGCCTGAATTTGCCGCGTTAGCGATTTCAACTTTCGTTGTTGCCTTAGTTCTGTCGGGAATGGTTTTCATTCTGAGAGGAGGAAGGTGAAAGCCAGATAAAGTTCTCAAGTAGTAACCAGTAGAAGTTAGGACAGGGCTTTGTTTATGGCACTCCTGAGCTTCTCGGCCACCACCTTCCCGTCAACTTTACCTCGAAACTCTTTCATTACGAGGCCCATGAGGGGCTTGAAAGCGTGCTCCCCTTTTTCAGCGATAAAATCTCTTTTCTCCTGAACAAGTTTCTCTATGAATCTGTCTAGGTCTTCCCCACCACCAATGCGTGACGCAAGCTCTTCCTTGTCCAGCTTCTCACTGCAAAGTATTTTTAAAGCCTCCTCTGCTCCTTCCTTTGCAATTTTCTGCTCTGCTATCAGCTCCAGCACCCTTCTGAAGTCCTCGTTGGTTAAATTCTCTATTTCATATCCTTCTTTTTTAAGCTGAGACGGTAGGATATGGATTACTCTCGCAGCAATAGTCGCTCCAATTTTTTGTGCGAATTCTTCAAATAACCCACAATACTGAGAGTCTGCAATCACATAAGCCAGATCGTAGCTGAGATCATAGGTTTTTGCATATCTCTCCGCCCTCTCTTCTATAAGCTCCGGCAGCTCAACGCTGAGCAGTTCTTGGGTTATTTTAACCGCTGGGACGTCAGTTTCGGGATACATTCTGGCAGCTCCGGGCAATGGGCGGAGATAAGACGTTGTACCATCTTCATTAGCCTTTCTCGTCTCCTCAGGCACCCCAATAAGGCAGTAATCAGCTCTCTCCGCAATCCTCCTCAAAGCCCGCTCAACTCTGGCTACATCTCCAGCAGCAATGATAACCGCATCGTTCTGCGAGGCATTGACAGCTTTTCTGAGCTCATCCACCTCTTCCTGAGTTATGCCGTAAGCTGGGAGCTCATCAGTATGGAAGATTCCGCCCAAGCCGTAATTTCTGGCTATATCTGCAAACTCACTCCCAAGCCTTCTTCCGGGTTGAATCTCTCTCCCAACAATTCCTGCAAAGTTTCTGAGGACTATTGCCTTGATATTCTTCGCCCTTTTCAGAATTTTTGATCTGGTTTCTGAGAAAACATCTGTTACATCGTAGATCGTGAACTCTGCATGTGCATTCCTATTTTGAAGCTCATCCCTTATTTTCAAAAGGTTAATCTGCCTGAGAACCTCGTATTCGACAATCTTGTCCAGAATATCCAAGCTTTGGACTCCTTTTATTTCAACCCTTGCCCCATTTTTTATGGACACATTAACATCCTGTCTTATTGTACCAAGACCTCTCTTGACCTTCCCAGTGCTTCGCAATATCATTCCAAGCTTTCTCGCCACTTCTTTGGCTTGGGAGGGTGTCTTTATGTCGGGATAGGTGCCTATCTCTACCAGAGGAATTCCAAGTCTGTCAAGAGAATATATTACCTCGCCCTCTCTTTCGCTGATTTTTCTGCATGCTTCCTCTTCGAGGCAAAGCGTCGCAATTCTCACTTCTCCTTCAGAGCTCCCAATTCTGCCATCAAAAGCTACCAGTGCGGTTCTCTGAAAGCCCGTTGTATTGCTGCCATCTATAACGATCTTTCTCATTACATGTACTTCGTCAACGACTTCCATTTCGAGCATTCTGGCGATCTGAATTGCTGTCCTCAGGGCATCCCTGTTCAGCTGCCTTGGGGGTTCTTCATCCGCCTCAACAAGGCATGTGGTATCGTAATACTTGTAGATGAATTTTCTACTCCTCTCAACTTCCTCTTTCGCTGCTCTGTCCTCTTCACCAATCTCACTTCTTTTCAGGCGAAGATATCTGAAAAACTCAAAGTTTGATTCTTCCACATCCCTCTGGACTGTGGGACAGTAACAGAAGAGTTTGTGCTTTGTGTCAAGCTGCTGATGAATTTCAATTCCAACAGTTAATCCCAGCTCTTGATAATCCATTGGTAAAAGGTTAGCAGGGAGCTTTTAACGTTTTTGGAGTCTGGCAGTTCAGCAAGGGTTCAGCTATTAACATAAAAATTTAATGAATAAAAATGATAAAGTTTCCGAATATTTTAGGGAACATGCTGATTATTGGTCAGACAGAGTATATATTGATGGATTTGAGGGATTTGAAGAATGCCAACATCAGAAAAGCTGTTCAGCTGATATTCTTCATCTTCACCATCTACACTTGGTGGAGATTCTACCGGTTCGTGATGCATTTTGATAGGGGGACACCCTTCGTCCCAAGACCCCAGTCAATAGATGCGTATCTCCCTATTGGGTCTCTCGTAGCTCTAAAGAACTGGATAGTCAATGGCTACTTCGACAGAATTCATCCTGCTGGGCTTGTCCTCTTTGTTGCCATAATGTTAACTGCATTTTTTCTGAGAAGGGGGTTTTGTAGCTGGGTGTGCCCTATCGGAACTTTTTCTGAATGGCTGGCCGATACGGGAAAGAGGCTTTTCGGACGAAATTTTGTGATAGGAGGTAAGGCAGATATTGCTCTGAGGTCAATCAAATATCTCATCCTTCTGTTCTTTCTGAATGCGATTCTGGTAGGAATGGACAGGTATGCAGTCTCAGCATTTCTCATGTCGCCCTATTGGGCAGTAGCAGATGCTAAGCTGCTGGATTTCTGGCTTGAGCCCGGGAGGCTGACGATAATCGTTACCCTCATCCTTGTTGTTGCGTCGCTCTTCATAAAACACTTCTGGTGCCGTTACCTCTGCCCTTACGGTGCACTGCTGGGAATTCTGTCGGTATTTTCACCAGCCGGAATCTCAAGAGATGCGGAGAGGTGCAATGCTTGCAGGTTGTGTGATAGAGCCTGTCCTTCCCATATTGGGGTTAGCTCAAGAGAGAGTATCACTTCAGAAGAGTGCATTGCGTGCTTTGAATGCGTTAATGCGTGCCCGAAGAATGCTCTGAGCATGAGGATTTTCAGGACGGTAACTCCCCTGCAGTACTTGATTTTGCTGATGGCGATTCTCTTTGGAGCGGTAATCATAGCGAAATTAACGGGGCACTGGGAGTCAGCTCTGAGTTACGAAGATTATGCAAAGCTCATTCCGCTGAGAGATCACTTCAGCCATTGAGAACATTTCCAGTTTCGTTCACCAAACTTTTCACCAATCTTTTTAACTTGAAAGAAAATTTTAGGTCATGAAATTTACCCACATTGAAGGTGGTAAGGCCAGAATGGTGGATATTTCTGAAAAAGGCGATGTTGTCAGAACTGCCATTGCTGAAGGATACATCAGGCTGAAAAAGGAGACTGTTGAGGCGATTAAGGCTGATAGAGTTGCCAAGGGTAATGTTATTGCTGCTGCCAACATTGCTGGTGTTATGGCGGTAAAGAAGACGCCCGAACTCATCCCCATGTGTCACCCAATACCTATCAGTTCCGTAGAGATGAACTTTCAGGTTGATGAAGAGGGTGTGAGGGTAACGTGCAGGGTGAAATCTGTGGGGAAGACAGGTGTAGAAATGGAGGCACTGACGGGTGTTAGCGTCGCACTGCTGACGATATGGGATATGGTAAAATCTATGGAGAAGGACGAGACAGGAAACTATCCGGAAACTGCCATTGAGGAGATACGGGTTGTTGAGAAGGTTAAGGGTTAGATTTTATTTTACAAAACCCCACCAAGAAAGCCCCTTGATTTATCGGGGGGATGAATTAGTGGAACATATTTATATTTTTGGGATATAGTATTCTCAGGCCATGAAGATGAAAAGAACCAACAAATTCCGCCTGAGACCAAGTAAAGAGCAGGAGAAGATATTGCGTACTCTCTGCGAGATGTCAGCAGTTCTCTGGAACAAGGTGAACTACAAGCGTCGCCAATCATTCTTTGCTGGCGAGATAGACTGGGATACCCGCAACGAATACAACGAGTTCAAGCGAATACTGGGATCAGCCACTACCCAGCAGATAATCAGGAAGAATGACGAAGCGTGGAGGAGCTTCCTGAAACTGTTAAGGCTCAAGCAGCAGAAAAAGCTGCCTGAACACATCCAGAGGATTTCTCCACCACGCTACTGGAAAGATCGCAGAACTGGAAAGAGAAAGCTGCTAACCGTCATCCGAAACGATTGCTATAGGATTGAGGAGGTGGGAGGTAAAAGCCGATGTGGCTCCGATGTCTGTGAAGCCCTTAGAAGCAAGAATCTCCCGGCTTTAGCCGTGGAGAGTGTCAAAGGTTTAGGAATTGCCTCACCGTGAAATGAAGCTTGGAGATAGGGGGCTGGGTGGAGGAGATAAAAGTTAAAAGGGGAGAATGGAATGAGGCACCCGTTACACAAAATCATCGGAGAATGTATCAATGCAGATGAATTTCCCGATTGTAAAATAATAAAGGATCCAGCATGTGGTGGGCAGCAGAACGTACCTTCATCTCCCAGTTGCTTGCAAGACCCCCTGCGAAGCGAGGGGACACGCAAGGGGTGGTGGGCGGGTAGTTCACTTTCACACCGCTCTCAACCCTTAAATATCTTCTGACTCAATTAAAGACGTGAATAAAACGCAGGACGAGCTCAGATGCATCCTCATCCAGCCACGCCTGTCAAAAGAACAGGAAATAGTTCTTGGCAACCTGACATACAACGCGGGCAAAGCATGGAATGCTGCCAACTACGAGCTGATGAATGGAAAGGCTTCTTTTAATGTCTTCGACCTCTACAACAATCTCAGAAACAACTTCTTCGTCAGAAACATCCAGTCGAGATCGGCTCAGATCCTCATGGGGCAGCTGATCGAAGCCTGGAAAACTTACTTCGACTATCTAAAGCATCC
>Ga0209426_1000362_pt1 | contig 53694 bp, 48 predicted proteins | sample Deesub1362B_J571_FD_187697 | JGI IMG/M metagenome (GOLD analysis project Ga0209426, IMG submission 187697) | Deep oceanic, basalt-hosted subsurface ecosystem from Juan de Fuca Ridge flank, Pacific Ocean, CORK Borehole 1362B_J2.571 (SPAdes)... ... | reverse complement strand
CTTCAATTACATCCCTTTGAGGATGATTCTCTACATCATGTATATACCTCATAAGCCAATTATAACCACGAAAATAACTCCTAAGATAGATCTGACGCAATTTTAATCCTTTCCTTTTCCCTCAAGGGAGTCCAATATGTTTTTGAACTTTTGCAGTATGGAACTAAATCCTACTCATTAAAATAACTATCCGCCTGATTGTCTAATTCTATGAGAATCTCTTCAATTTTTTCTCTAATATTTTCTAATTCTTTTTTATTCAAATTCTTTTTAACTTTTATTGGTTTACCATATAATACAATGCATTTAGAGAAAGGAGGGAAAAGAAGAAATTTATCCCAGCTCTTAAGAAAAATTTTCCGTGAACATGAATAAGAAATTGGAACCAAATAAGCTCCGGTTTTTTGTGCTAAATAAATACATCCAGGTTTTAGAATTCTTCTTGGTCCCTTAGGGCCATCTGGAATAATTGCAAGTTCAGCATAATTTTCTAATTCCTCACACATCTCTTTTAAAGCTCCCTTTCCACCACGAGAACTCGAGCCTCTTATTGGGTAATAGCCTAAAAGCTTGACTATTTGAGAAGCTATTTCCCCATTCTGTGAAAGGCTAATTAAAGGTTTAATTCCCTCATTCCTATGGAGATATACAGGAAGAAACATTCTACCATGCCAAACAATAAAGATAAAAGACTTCTTCTGCTTTCTTAAATTTTCATAATTATCTTTTCCAATAATTTTTATTCTTGCAGTTTTGCCGAGTATCGAAAAAAGCAAATAAACTATTATTCTAAATAAAAAATTTTTAATTGTTTTTAACAATTTTTATTAATTTTAAAAAATTTTAGTCAAAATTTTCAATTCTCAATTCTTTTATTTTATTAAGTAAAGTTTTATAACTTACGCCTAGCAATTGTGCGGTTCTCTTTTTGTCACCTCCTGTATCCTGTAATACTCTTTTAATTTTCTCCTTCTCTACCATATTTTTTGCTTTAAAAACTACTTCTTTCAAAGTTCCTGACAAGTCAAAATCTGGTTTTACTGAAAATTGGATTTCATCTTCTGGAAGTATAATATGCTCTGGTGAAATTTCCTTTCCTTCACATAGAATTACAGCTCTCTCTATACAGTTTTGAAGCTCCCGAACATTTCCTGGCCATGAATAATTCATCAATTTGTTTATTGATTCCAAAGAAAAGGTAAGTCCCTTTTTTCTCATCTCAATTGAAAACTTATTTAAAAAGTAATTCGCTAAAAGAGGAATATCTCCTTTCCTCTCTCGAAGTGGAGGTAGAAGTATGGGGAAAACACTAATTCTAAAGTATAAATCTTCTCGGAATCTTCCTTCCTCAACTTCTTTTTTTAGATCCTTATTAGTTGCTAAAATAAATCTAACATCTACCTCTATAGTTGAAGTTCCTCCAATTCTTTCAAAAGTCTTCTCCTCAAGCACACGAAGCAATTTAGCTTGTAAAGAAAAACTCAAGTCCCCAATTTCGTCGAGAAAAAAAGTTCCCTTATGAGCTAACTCTAATTTTCCAAGCTTTCGTGAAGTTGCTCCAGTATAAGCACCTTTCTCATGCCCAAATAATTCATTCTCAATTAAAGTCTCTGGAACTGAGGCGCAATTAAAGGTAATAAAAGGGTAATCTCTTCTTGGGCTTAATTGATGAATAGCTCTTGCAAATAATTCTTTACCAGTTCCACTCTCTCCCAAAAGAAGAACAGTGGAGTTTGTCTGGGCAACCTTTTGAGCTTTTTTCGAAACTTCCTTTATTATAGGTTCTTCACCTACAATTTGAGGAAAACCATATTTTTGAGCAAACTCTTCTTTAAGGAAAATATTCTCTCTGAAAATTCTTTCCTGTTCCAAAGCTCGATTAACCAATAAAACAAGATAATCCGGATCAACTGGTTTTGAAAGAAAATCATATGCACCTTCCTTCATTGCTTCAACAGCTTTTTCAATCGTTCCATATGCTGTTATCATTATTACTGGTAAGTAGGGATCAATCTCTTTAGCCTTTTTTAAAAGTTCAATTCCATCTCTTCCAGGGAGAAAAAGGTCACTTAAAAGTAAAAGATACCTTCTCTTTTCAAGCCTCTCTATTGCTTCCTCAGCAGAATTAGCTTCATCAACTTTATAGCCTGCTTTATTTAGAGTTAAAGCAAGCATTTCTCTCATACTTTTTTTATCTTCTACAATAAGGATTTTCATTTCTGTTTAAATCTTATTTTGATTAAAGAATATTGTCAAGGCAGGTCAATCTTTTCTATAATGAGCTCCTCGACTAATTTTGTTTTTTAAAGCAGAATAAGTCACTAAGAGAGCAACTTTAATTCCGTGTCTAAGCCCTACCAATGAATCACTCATTCTTGTTGTTTTATAAAATTTTTCAATCCTATGTTCAAGATATTCAAGGTCAGCTTTTGCCCTTTCCAGTCTTTTCTGAGTTCTTATTATGCCCGCATAATTCCACATTGTAGAACGAATAAAAAACCAGTCCTGATGAATTAAAGCAGGATCTCCTTCTTCCTCTTTTTTTGGATAGCGCCAATCAGGAATATCTGAAGATTTATAGGGTCTTTCAGGTTTGAAATTATTAACAATAAATTTTCCAGCTCTTGTTCCCCAGACCAAACCTTCTAAGAGCGATGTAGAAGCTAAACGATTAGCTCCATGAACACCTGTGCAAGAAACTTCCCCAATTGCAAAAAGATTTTTAAGTGAGCTTCTTCCCCATTCATCTACCACTACTCCGCCACAACAATAATGAGCTGCTGGTACAACTGGTATTGGCTCTTTTGTAATATCCACTCCGTATTTAAGACAAGTTTTATAAATATTTGGAAATCTTTCTTTAATATTAACCTTAGTGTATGAGGCTAAATCAAGTAAAACATAATTATCTCCTCTTTCAATCATTTCTTCATAAATTGCTCTTGTTACCTCGTCTCGAGGAGCAAGATCTCCCTTTAAATTATACTTTTTCATAAACAATTGTCCATCTTTATTTTTAAGGCGAGCCCCTTCTCCCCTCAATGTCTCTGAAATTAAAAATCTCTCTGCATTTCGATGAAAAAGAGAAGTTGGATGAAATTGAATATATTCCATATTCATTAATCTTGCTCCTGCTCTATAGGCCATTGCATATCCATCACCTCTTGCTCCTTCGGGATTACTTGTATGAAGATAAATTCTTCCAAGTCCTCCAGTTGCTAAAATAGTATAAGAGGCAAAGATAGTTGCAACTTTCCCATTTTCATTATCCAGAACATATGCTCCTATACACTGTGGTTCCTGATAGATTGCCAGTGGATTTAAAGAATGATGAGGAATTGTTAAAAGATCAACAGCAGTGTGATTTGTAAGGAAACTAATATTTCTGTATTTTTTTAAATAAGCAATTAGTCTCTCTTGAATGCTCTTTCCTGTTATATCTTTAACATGAAGTATTCTTCTTCGCGAATGACCAGCTTCCTGAGCATAGTCTAATGAACCATTTTGCTTTTTCGAAAAAGGAACTTTTAATTTTTTAATAAGTATTCTCTCAACTAAATCTCTCCCTTCATTTACAAGTATTTCAACTGCTTTAGGATTACAAATTCCATCACCTGTCTCAATTATATCTTTTATTAATAATTCTGGAGAATCGTCCTCTCCAAGTGTAACTATTCCTCCTTGGGCATGATAGGTATTTGATTGATGAGGATCTTTTTCCCGAGTTACAATTAATACTTTTAATCCTTGCTTTGCAAGCTCGAGAGCAGCACTTCCTCCTGCAATACCACATCCTATAATAAGAACATCTGTTTCAAGTCTTATATCTTTTTTCATTTAACTTTCTTTTAAAATTTCGAGGCTTATATCAATTGATTTATATGAGTGAGTAAGTTTCCCAATTGAAATAAAATCTACACCTGTTCGAGCAATTTTCTTTATATTGTCAAGGTCAATCTTTCCTGAAACTTCTAAAGGGATTTTTCCTTTTACTATTTTTACAGCTTTTTTTATTTCAGAAATACTCATATTATCCAGCATTATTATGTCTGCTCCTGCTTCCATGGCTTCTTTTAATTCCTCGAGATTTTTCACCTCAACTTCTATTTTTACTCTATCACCAACTTTCTCTTTCGCTTTCTCAACTGCTTTTGAAATATTCCCAATTATAGCTAAATGATTATCCTTAATTAAAATCATATCTGAAAGACTCATTCTATGATTCACTCCACCACCTACTCTTACAGCATATTTCTCTAATTTTCTCAAACCAGGTGTTGTTTTTCTTGTATCCAGTATTTTTACCCCTGTTCCTTTTACCTTTTCTACAAATTTATTAGTAAGAGTGGCAATTCCAGATAACCTTTGAAGAAAATTTAAGGCAACTCTCTCCCCTTTAAGAATCGAAATTGTTTTACCTTCTAAAACAGCAAGAATATCTCCTTTCTTAAATTTATCCCCGTCTTTAAATTTTTTTGTAAAATGGAGAGAGGGGTCAATACATTGAAATACTATTAGCGCTACATCTATTCCAGCTAATATACCTTCTTCCTTTGCTAAAATATTAGCTTTTGAAATATGATCTTCTGATATAATATTTTCAGAAGTAATATCCCTTTGAGGAATATCTTCTTTTAAAGCTGTATTAATTAATAATTCAAGTTCTTTATCTGTCATGTTGAGAGACAATTATAGTCTTTTATTAAAAGAAGAGTCAAATTAAAAATTTCTTCAAATTTGAAAAAAATTAATTTAATATAATTTTTAATGTGAACTTTCCAAGAAAATTTTTCGTATTATTAGTGTAAAAAGAAGGAGGAATATATGGTTATTAAAAAAATTTTTAAAGTATTTTCTCTATTTTTATTCATTATTTTCCTTGGTTTTGGGTTTTATATTAATTCTGATGAAGAGCTTCACCAAGTGTGGGCAATAAAAAATTGTAAAATTTTTACCCTTAATGGTCCTCCTATTGAAAAGGGAATAATAGTAATAAAAAAAGGGCTTATTGAGGCAGTTGGTCCAAATATTAAAATTCCTCCAGATGCTGAAATAATTGATGGCTCTAATTTAATTGCTTATCCAGGTTTAATTGATGGACTTGGTAAATCATTTTTGAAATTACCAAAGAAAAAAATAGATGTTTCAAGAATTGCTTCAGGTGAATTTACTGATGAAGATAGAGGAATAACTCCTGGGCGAAAAGCCTTTGAATTGGTAGAATTTAGTAAAACTGCATTGGAAAAATTTCATAAATACGGATTCACAGCAGCCCAGATAATTCCAGAAAGAGGTATTTTAACAGGGCAAGCTTCAATATTTACTTTAATTGGAAGTGATAAAAATAAAGCCCTTTTACTTAAGAATACTGCCCTGGGAATTGGATTTTCTCCTGGAATGTTTGGAGTTTATCCAAGCTCTTTAATGGGTGTAATTGCTTTTCTAAGACAAACCTTTTCAGATACAATTTACTTTAATATGCATCTCAATCGCTGGAAAAAAGAACTGAAAGGTTTGGTTCGTCCTATTTATAATTCAAATTTGGAAGTTCTAGATGACTTTATAGTTAAGAAAAAACCTATTATTTTTCTTTGTAGAAACCAACATGATATAAAAAGAGCATTAAAATTAAGTAAAGAATTCAATCTGAATTATTTTATTTGCGACCTGGGGAGTGAGGCATTTAGAATTATACCTGAATTGAAAAAAGCAAAGGCTCGTCTTTTCCTTACAGTTGAATTCAAAGTACCCTCTACTAGTATTTATGCTCGTAAAGGTAAAACAATGAAAGAAAAAGCTGAAAAAGAAATTTATCCTAAAAATCCTGCAAAAATTGCTGAAGCTGGTATTCCCTTTGCCTTTTCTTCGCTTGGAACAAATTCACCTGAAAAGATGATTAAAGGAATAAGCAAGGCAATTGAAAATGGATTATCAAAGGAAATTGCCTTGAAAGCTTTAACTATAGTACCAGCCTCCTTTATGGGGCTTTCAAAAGCTTTAGGGACAATTGAATCAGGTAAAATAGCTAATTTAATATTAATAGAAGGCGAAATATTCTCTAAAGATTCAAAAGTTCGATATGTATTCATTGATGGAAAGAAATTTGAAATAAAGAAAAAGGAGCCCGAAAAAGAAGAGAAAGCAATTGTAGATGTATCTGGTAAATGGGAATTTGAAATACAAACTGAAATGGGAACAATAACAATGACAATTGAATTTACGCAAGAGGAGTCCACTCTTTCAGGGAAATTGATTAGTCAATTTGGAATATTTGAATTTAGCGAGGGCATAGTCTCAGGGAATGAAATTTCTTTTAATGTATCTATTTCTTTTGGTGGACAAGAAATAGAACTCTCCTTTTCAGGAGTTGTTGAGGAAGATACTATTACAGGAACTGTAATTCAAGGAAGTATGGGTTCTGCTGAATTTACTGCAAAACGCATTCCTTAAGGAGGAAAAAAATGAGAAAAAAATTTTTAATTTTTTCAATATTTATATTCTTCTTTACTCTTATTAGTCTACCTGCTCAAGAAATTCTCCTCCTTAAAAATGGCGATATCATTCCTATTAGCAGAGAAAATATCAAGGGAGGAGATATTCTGATAAAAAATGGTAAAATTGTAAAAATAGGAAAAAATCTAAAAATCCCACCAAAAGCAAAAATTATTGATTTAAAAGGAAAATGGGTAATGCCTGGCATAGTTGATTCCCATTCTCATATAGCAATAGAAGGCGGTGTAAATGAAATGGGTGATCTTATAACAGCAGAGGTAGATGTAAAAGATGTTATAAATCCAGAGGATATTAATATTTGGTATGCTCTTACAGGAGGAGTCACTACAATACATACTATGCACGGTTCTGGAAATCCAATTGGTGGGAGAGGAATTGTTCTTAAATTAAGATGGGGAAAAAGTGCTAAGAAAATGATTTTTAAAGGAGCACCAAGAACAATAAAATGGGCTCTTGGAGAAAATCCGAAACAAACGAATTTCTCAAGACAAGGTAAACCTCGATATCCAAAAACTCGAATGGGAGTAGAAGCATCTATCCGCAAAATGTTTGAAGAAGCAAAAAATTATATGAGAAAATGGGAAGAATATAATAAAATTGTAAAAAAGAAGAAAAAAGGTCCTTTGCCTCTTCCTCCTAAAAAAGATTATCGTTTAGAAGTAATTGCAGATATTCTTAGAGGTAAATATTGGATTCATTGCCATGCTTATCAATCAGAGGAAATGCTCTCAATCATGAAATTATGTCATGAATATGGTGTAAAACTTATTTGTTTTGAACATGGATTAGAAGGATACAGAATTACAAATGAATTGGTTGAGTATGGAGTAGGTATATCTACTTTTGCTGATAGCTGGGCTTATAAATGGGAAGCTTACCATACAATGCCTCACAGTACTGCTCTAATGGTAAAGAGAGGTGTTCTTGTTGCACTTAATTCAGATAGCGCTGAACGAATGAGAAGACTTTATCATGAAGCTGCCAAAACAATTAGATTTGGAGGCCTTTCAGAAATTGAAGCTCTCAAAACAATTACAATTAATGCGGCAAAAATATTAGGAATAGAGAAACGAGTTGGGACTATTGAAGTTGGGAAAGATGCTGATCTTGCAATTTTTAGTCGTCATCCATTTGATCCGTATACTATCTGCGAAATGACAATAATTGATGGACATATTTATTTTGACCGTGCAAAATATCTTGAAGAGATGAAGAAAAAAGAGGAAGAAATGAAAAAGAAAGAAAAAGAGAAGAAAAAAGAGAGAAAATTTAAGGAGGAATACCCATGAAAAAATTATTATATATAGTTATACTCCTTACATTTTTACTTTTTATTTCAGCAGAAAGCTCGTCAATTATTTTAATCAAGAATGCAACAATAGTTCCTGTTACTTCTCCTAAAATTGAAAATGGCTGTTTACTAATTAAAAATGGAAAAATCGCAGCTATTAGAAAAGAAATTGAAGTACCTCCAGAGGCAAAAATAATAGATGCTTCTGGAAAATTCGTTTACCCTGGTTTTATAGATGGATTTAGTCATCTTGGCTTAATTGAAATCAGTGCAATACCGAGCACCGTTGATGTTCAGGAACTTGGTAAATTTAACCCAGAGCTCAAAGTGGCATGGGCAATTAATCCTCACTCAGTTCATTTTGCAACAAGCAGGGTAAATGGCACAACTACAGCATTAATTGCACCTCGAGGAGGTTTATTCCCTGGGCTTTCAGCTTTAATTAAAATGAATGGCTGGACTTTTCCAGAAATGGTTATAAAGGAAGTTGCAACTTCTATAATTAATTTTCCTGTAGTTCCAACCAGAACTCATAGAGGAAGAATTCCTGAATCAGAGAAGGAAAAAGAAAAAGCTATTTCCAAATTAATGGAAGAATTAAAAAAACATTTAAAGGAGGCCCGACGTTATTTAGAACTTAAGGAAATTGCTGAATCTAATCCAGAAATTTCTCCTCCAAAGACAAATTTAAAATATGAAGCTTTAATTCCTGTTTTAAAAGGTGAATTGCCGGTTATTATTACTGTTAATAAAGCAAAAGATATTGAAAGAGCCATTAAATTTGTTAAAGAGGAAAAATTAAAGGCAATTTTTAGAGGCTGTCTACAGGGGTTTAGGGTAGCTGATAAAATTAAAGAAGCAAATATTCCTGTTATTATAGATAGCCTTTATACTAATCCTGCAGAACCTGAAGATGGATATGATGCTCCTTTCCGAAATGTTAGAGAACTTGCAGAAGCAGGAATTCTCTTTTGTTTCTCTTCAGGTAGAAATCCAGCTATTGCTAAAGATTTAACGTATCATGCAGCACGGGCAGTTGCTTTTGGTTTACCCTATGAAGAAGCCATTAAAGGATTAACTATTAATCCTGCAAAAATCTTTGGAGTGAATGACCGCATTGGAAGTTTGGAACCAGGGAAAGATGCTGATCTTTTTATTTGCACAGGAGATCCTCTTGATATAAGAACTGAAATAACAAATCTTTTTATTAATGGTAAAGAAATTGATCTTTCTAATTGGTGGACAGATTTAGAAAAAAAGTGGAAAAAACGCCCAATTAGATAAAAATAGAAGAGCCATACAAATTCCTTTTTTCTTTAGCAAAAATTACAGCATCATTTAAGAAATATTTCAACAGCTTGACAAAGCTAAAGGTTTCATTTAATTTAGTTAATGTCCTAAAGGGCGGTTAGCTCAGGGGTAGAGTACCGGTCTTACAAACCGGGGGTCACTGGTTCAAATCCAGTACCGCCCACCATTACACTAAGACTTTTAAATCATTCTTGATGACATTTTACTGACCAAATTAGACTGATAAAAGGAACTCGAACAGCAGATTACCTATTTGAACAACTTTCGTAATGGTTTTGCAAACACGCCCGAGATTAAGAGGAGAATTCCCAATATCATTAATGATATGAGAACAGAAAGAAAAACATACCAGATTAGGCCTTTAAAATAAATTGTGCCCAAGCCCGAGGCCTCGATCTTCGGTATTGGTCCAAAGGTAATAGGGCCTAAAGTTACTATTACTTTGAAAGTCTGAGCAAGAAATTCTAACGCAGAGACTACCAAAATGACTAAACCTGCTAATACCCTTAATATTCTGCTAAATTTAGAAAATTTATAGCCTATAGTCTCTCCTCCTCAATTAATTTTAATCCTTTAAAACTTAATAGCATAGGAAAAATTTGAAGTCAAAATACATAAGGTCGCGGACATTTTTTTAGAAGTTAGAAAAACATATAAAAACATGGAAATTTACCACTTTTTAATCCATCTTTAAATAAAAGTAATTCCTCTCTAAACTTACTTTATATCTCAAACTACTAAACATTTAGAAATGAATATGGATTATATAATTAAGTTTAGTAAAAGATTAAAGTTACATTTGCATTTTTTACAAGTTATTTTTTATACTTAAAGTAGTTAAATAGTTATTAAACTTTAATATAAATAAAATGCAAGGCTGGATAATTCCTCCACCAAAAGAACCTACTAAAAGTAAAGAAAAATTCAAAAAGGAAAGAGGAAAGAAAGTAAAATGGCTTATCAGGCAGGGATATCTTAGATCAAAACGCATAAAGGATGCAATGTTAAAGGTAGAAAGAGAGGATTTTATACCTCTAATGTACAAGGACTATGCTTATTCAGAAGTCCCTCTTCCACTTCCTGGCGAAGAAGCAACCATTTCATGCCCTCACAGCTATCCACTTTTTTATGAAGCCTTGGGTCTGGACAAGGGTCATAAATTTCTCGAAGTAGGTCTTGGCTCTGGATATGGTGCTGCATTAGCAAGAGAAATTGTCGGTTCTGATGGGCTGATAGTATCCATTGAGATTGATCCATTAACTTTTGAATTTGCGAAAACGAATCTCAAAAATAAAGGCTATAATGATGTTGTACTTGTGCAAGGAGATGGTGGTATAGGCTATTCTGAAATGGCACCTTATGATAGGATATGTATAACCGCTGCATGCTTAGAAATTCCTCCCCCTTTAATAGAACAGCTCAAAATAGGTGGAAGGCTAATTGCACCAATAATAGAAATCAGATATCAGAATCTTGTTTTACTTGAAAAAAGCGGAAAAGGAATAACTAGAAAAATAATCACGCAGGTATTGTATGTTCCTTTAAGGGGAGTTTATGGAGTAACTAGGAATTAGATTATTATTCACTCAATTAGTAATTTTTAAACTCGCAAATTAATTATATTTATAAGATCTGACTCAATATTTCCAAGTTTCAATTTATGAGCATGATTTAAGGTTGGCTGAAACATGTCAAATTTAAAAGTTTCATCGTGCTCTGACATGAGCTGAGAAGCAATTGTATCTAAAGCTACCATGTCTGTAGAAATAAGAAGCTTATTTATACCTCTTTTTAGATTTGACTTATCAGGCATAAACATAGGCCCACTCTTTACCAGAATATCTCTTGCATCAATAATAGTTATTTCAGGACGAATAGCATTAGCGACTTCTGCTATTTCTTCTTTGAATTTACTTTTTGTATAATAATGAACACGATATCTATCACGCGCTGAAATGGCCCCCATATTATTCTTTAAAGCTGCTGTTAGATGGGCATCATGATGTCTTTTTAAACATGTCACACTAATAAGAATTGGAGCATTATAAATTATTGGATGAACTGTTAAGGTTTTTAAAATGCTCCACTTAGAGCTTTTTATAGAAATAAAATCATTTAATTTCCATATATTAAGTGGAACAATATTGACGCCCTTCGAAGCCAATATTTTTTCAAATTTTATAAATTCAAAGGCAGTGCGATAATTAGGAAGGTCAACCCCTGAACCATCTGCTACAATTATATTTCCTGATTTTTTCTCTCTAAGGAAGTCAATAATAGGCAATAAAGAAACTGGATCTGTTATTGAAGGATATTCCTCAGACCAATGCGTATTAGGTTTAATTACAATTTTTTTATCTTTAAAAAAGTCCTCTGGTAGCTCTAAAGCTTCTAATCCTGCCCGAATCATTTTATTAATATCTTTTCCTTCCACAATTATAACTATTGATTTATTTTGATTTGGATTAGAAAACAATTTAGATGAGCGAGGAGATAATAATTTTTTATCTGAATGATTTATGAAAGAAGATTTTAATTTCATAAGACTATAAAATGAAATAAAGGAAACTCCTAAACAATTAATAAATTCTCGTCGAGAATAAATCGATTTTCCTTTTTTCATTGAAAATCCTCCTTCATTTTTTCTACATAATTTCTTTTTAATTATTGCTTTTTCATTTTTTTAATAATAATGCTTCGCAGGCGTTTGTGCATAGGGTTATTTGGGTTTATTTTAATAGCTCTTTCACAACATGATAATGCCTCGTTATATTTCTTGAGATAGTATAGGGCCCACGCCTTATTGTACCAAGCGTACTCATTTTTATTGTTGATAGACAGTGCTTTGTTACACCAAAAGATAGCTTCTTCACACGCTTTAACAAGATATTGTTTATTAGATTTTCCTAATCCCAGCAAAGCCCAAGCCTTTGTCCACATTACATCATCATTGGATGGGTTAATCATAAGTGCCTGATCACAAATTGCTTTTCCTTTAATGAAATAACTCATATGGCCTGTTCTGTCTCCTAATTCATTTAGTGCGACGGCTTTTACAAAAAGCATTTTATCATTTGCGGGAGATTTCTTTAATAATTTATCCATGAAAGTAAGCATCTCTTTGAGTTTCTTAGCTTCAAACATTGCCCAAGCTTTCTCTTCCCAGTTTTCTATAGCGGAGTTCTCTTTTTTATGTGTAGTATTGCATCCATTAATTAATATCAAAGTAATTAATTGTACCATTATAAACAATAGTAGTCCTGAATTCTTTTTATTCATTTCTTTTTTTAATCATTATACCTTTATTGCTTACTTTTCTTTATTTTAGAAATAATTTCTTCAGCTTTTTTAGTGAATAAAGGATAAGTGGATGCCTTTTTTGCCATGATTAAAGCTTTTTCTTTTAAATTAGCATTGTAATAACTTGCAGAAGCATTATAAAAAGCTGTTGCTTTTAATAAAAAGATTTTTTTCAGTTTTTTCTGTAACCTTATCAAGATTCTTTTTTTCCTTTTTTCAGAAATGGAAGAATTTTTAATTTTATTAATTTTTACTTCAGTGAAATTCTCCAAAGCTTCATAAGCGTGTGAAGCTTTCTCAAAGTAAACTCCAGAGTTTTCCCAGTCTTCTTTTTCTGCATAAAGACTCCCGAGATGAAATAATGCTTCAGCATTAGAAGGTTCGAAAATTAAAGCTTTCTTTAAATCTTTTTCAGCTTGATTTAAATTGTTTCTCTCAAATGCTAATATACCTGAAAAGGTATATACTTCACTACTTGTAGGAAGATATTTCTTAGCTTTTTCTATATTTAACCATGCCTCTTCTAAAAATCCTAATTTTTGTTTATTCCATGCTAACCAATAATTAGTCTCTCCAAGATACCATTTCCCAAGAAAAAGTAATCTTTCGAGTACAGAAATTGCCTCTTTATATTTTTCAAGGTAACTAAGACAAATTGCTTTCCCTAAAAGAGCATCTCTATAATACGGTGCAAGAGACAGAGTTTTATTATAAAAGCGTAAACTTTCCTCGAATTCTTCAAAATAAAAATAAATACTTGCTAAAGAAATATTTCCTGAAATAGAATTTGAAATTTTCTCGAGAGCTTTCAGAAAGTACTGTTCTGCCTCAAAAAGTCTTTTTCTTTTAAGAGCCACTTTACCAAGATGGAAGTAAATCTCATAAAAACAGGGCTCTACTTTAATTATTTCGTTTAAAATTTCAAGGTTCTCTTCTCTACAAGTAGCTAATTTATATTTTATCAAAAGTGAGTTTGGATAATATTTTAAAAAAATAGATGTATCTTTTCTCTCTATTAGAAAGTAAGAACAATAAAGATGTGTATATAAATATGCGAAAAAAACATCTTCTTCTGCCTTCTCTTTCAATTCGCCTTGAATTTCTTTTAATTTCTCATTAAATATTTTCCAGGATAATTTTCTTTTTTCAATATCTTCTATTACACCTTCTATTTTTATACTTAAAAAATCAATTATCTCCATATAAGAAAGAAAATTCCCCAGGGATGAATTTTTTTCGATTAATTGAGAAGCCTCAGTAATATAATTACCATTTATTATTCCCAGCTCTTTTTCTCTAAGATTTAATAAAAGAGAAGTTTTAATAAGTTTCTCAGCTATTATTTTTCTAAGTGAAGGGATGGAATATAAAGTATTATAAATCTGATGAGCTTTTTGAAGAGAAAAATAACATCCTTTATCAATGTATGCATCTGCTTCTTTAATTTCTTTTTCATATTTTAAAAAAGGAGACTCTATTTTATGTATTTGTCTTGGAACACAAAATGAAAATAGAATTAAACTTAAAAGTAAAATTTTTTTCATTAAAATTATCCCCTTTTTATAAAAGAATTTTATTCAACTCTTTAAGTCTATAATTATTTTCAATTTCTTTGAGAATATTAATTAAATCTTTATCTGATTTTTGTTTAATAGCGATCCACCATTTATTGAAAAGAAGACTTGGAATTAATTTATAATTTTTTTTCATTAATTTATTAATACCTCTTAGAGCTTGCCAGTGAAGAATAATAAAAAAAACAAGAGCAAAAAAAAGAACATTTGGGCCTGGAATTGGAGTAACTAATCCGCTCAATGGTAATAAAATAAATTCTCCCAAAAGCCATATTATATGTTTTGTTCTTTCTTTATAGAGGAAATGCTTAAATTTTGTTTTTATTTTTTTATTGCTAAATTTCTCTGGATAGAAAATTTCAATATCATTTTTAATAGATGCTAATCGGGCAAATGCTTCTTCTTGAGCTGTAAGTTTTACAGGAATAGGCTTTGTTAGAGCATTTTTAGCTTTGATCCATAATTTTTGCCATTTTGTGGACTCGATTTTTAATTCGGACAATTCCTCGCATAGGAATTTAAAATTATTTTTACGATTAGGAAGGAAAAAGAACCTCATAGTATTTCAATTCCCTAAACTTTTTATTCTATTCCTTTCTATATGTCATTATAATTGCTTTTCTATTCTTGTAAATACTCTTTTTTTCTTAATAAATAAATAAAAAATGGGGTTCCAATTATAGCAGTAACAATCCCTATGGGTAACTCAGCAGGAGAAAAGATAACACGAGAAAGCAAATCTGAAAATATCAAAAATATCCCACCAAGGAGAGCTGAAAAGGGAAAGAGAAATCTGTGATCAGGACCAATTATAATTCTAACAAGATGAGGAATTATTAAACCAACGAAACCAATAATTCCACTTACTGATACTGAACCCGCAGCTAAAAAAGTTGCTAAAATGAGGAATATCTTTCTCATTCTATTTACTGAGCATCCAAGAGATTGCGCTATTTCATCACCCTGAACTAAAAGATTCATTTCATGGGCAAAATATATTGCAATAATAAAACAAATAAAAAAATAAGGAAAAAAATTTATAACTTTTTCCCAATCTGCCAAAGAAAAACTCCCAAGTAGCCAAAATATTGCTTCCTGCATTGATTCATTTTCCCAAAAAATGAGAAAAGAAGTGAGAGCTGAGCAAAGAGCTCCTAATGCAATTCCAATTAAAAGAAGAGTTTCTATTTTAATAGTACCACCTTTTTGTGAGAGAAAATAAACTAAATATACAATAAATAAACCGCTTAAAAAAGCAAAAAGAGTTTGACTTGAAAGCCTTAAAAAAGTGAATTGCAAATTTAAAGTATAAGTGAAAACTGCTCCTAAAGAAGCTCCGGAAGAAACTCCAACTACAAATGGTCCTGCCATTGGATTCTGAAAATAACCTTGAAGAATTGCTCCTGAAAGGGAAAGAGAAGCCCCTACCAAAAAAGCAAGAATAAGACGAGGAAATCTAATTTCCCAAAAGATTGAAGCGTATGTCTTTTCATTATTAAAAAGAAAGTTTATTAAATCTATGAAACTTGTTTTTACAGCTCCTAATAAAAGAGAGAAAAAAATACTAATGATGAGCAATAAAAAAAGAATAAAAAGAAAATGTCCTTTTTTCACTTTTAATTATTCAAAAACAAAAATTTCTGGGTGAAGAATTTTTGCAAGTTCAATGAATCCATCTATTAATCTTGGTCCTTGTCTACTTAATAAATCCTCATTAATATAAAAAATTCTATTATATTTAACTGCTTTAGTCTCTCTCAGAATCCTATCCTTTTTCCACCATTCTTTTGCCTTTTTAAAATCCTTTTCTCTTTTTGCCAAAATAATAATAATTTCTGGATTCTGAAAAAATAATTTTTCCTTATTATATTTAATCCATGTTTTAGGAATATCGCCTGCTAAATTTTTACCTTTTGCTTTTAAAATTATATCATTTAGAAAACTTCTCCCTCCACAAGTCCAAAGTTCTTCTCCATGCAATGAGAGAAATACTCTTGGATGATTATGAACTAATGAGAGCTTCTTTCTCATAGACATATATTTTTTCCTTAATTTTTCAATAAGTCTTTTTGCCTCTTTTTGTCTATAAGTGACAGAGCCTATTTTACTTATAAGAGAAAAAATTTCTTCAATTCCTTTTCCACTATTTAAAATAAAAACTCTAATTTTAAGCTTTTTTAATCTTAAAATTACATCTAATCTATTTCCTCGAAAAGCAAGAACTAAATCTGGATTTAAATATTTTATCTTCTCTATATTAATGTCTATTAATCCACCTATTTTCTCTTTTAAAAGAGCTTGGGATGGATAGTCACAATATCTGGTTACTCCAATAATTTGATTTTTTAATCCTAATGCAAATAAAATTTCAGTTATATTTGGTGCAAGGGAAACAATTCTTTCTGGCGGAGAAAAAATTTCAATCTTAAAACCTAAATCATCATAAAATATTTTTCCATAAGTCAGAAGAAATAAATTCGTTATTAAAAATATAAAAATAAATATTTTTAATATTTTCATTTTTAAATTAATGAAATTTCTGGTAATCCTGTATTTGGATTTTTTCTCACTTTAATACATGCATTATATACTTCTTTAATATTTTCTTCATTAATAATTTCAGACGGCTTTCCTTCTTTAAAAATGCCTCCATTATTAAGAAAAATTATCCTATCACAAAAGGGTATTACTAAATTTATATTATGCTCTGCACATATTATTGTTTTTCCTTTTTCTTTACATAAATGAAAGAGAAGTTTGTAAATTTCTATTTGAAAATTCAAATCCAAATGAGCACTAGGTTCATCAAGAAAAATTAAAGGTGTATCTTGAGCTAAAGCACGAGCAATAAGAACCCTTTTCCTCTCTCCACCACTTAGCTGAGCAATTTTTCTGGCCTGAAAATCCTTAACTTGGGCAATTTCCATAGCTTCTTCTACTTTTTTCAAATCCCATTTTGTAAATTTAAATATTTTTCCCTGATAAACATAACGAGCCATCTCAATAAGCTCTTTAACTGTGAACTGAAAGATAAAATCACTTAATTGAGGTACATAGGCAACTTTTTGGGCAATTTGCTTCGGACTTAATTCATTGATTTTCTCTCCATTAATAAAAACTTCACCTTTTATATTCGGTATAAGTTTTTGAATTCCTTTAATCAAGGTAGTTTTTCCTGAGCCATTTCTTCCGAGAATACAAAGCATTTCCCCTTTTTGAACTGTAAAGGAAATATCCCTTAATACAAATCCATTTTTATATCCAACTGAAAAATCTTTAACAATTAAAATTTCCATTTTCAAAAACTATATTCTAATCCAAAATATATACCTCTATTTGGCGATGGGTATCCATAAACTTCCTGATATTTTTTATTGAGAACATTGGATATTTTACATATTAAATGAATTCTTTTTTCCAATAACCATCTCGAAGATAAATCAATTCTATTAAAAGGTGGATTTTCTATAAAAATGAAATTTATTTCATCCAAATCTTTTCTTTTTCCAACATAAATGAAATTTAAATTTATATTAAATCTCTCCACAGGTTTAAAATTAACATTCAGATTAAAAGTATGTCTGGGCCTCCGCAATAATTCTTCCTTTTTCTTTTTATCCTGTGCAATTAAATGTGTATAATTCAGCTTAAGATTAAAATTTCTATGAGGAATGAAATATAGAGTAATCTCTTCTCCACTAATCTCCGTTTGAGCTAAATTCTGAAGTTTAAATGTGGAAAAATCATATACAATTAAGTCTTTAATATTTGAGGAAAAATAAGTTATACCTGCTATTATTCGAGAATTAAATAGTTTTTGTTCCACTCCAATTTCCCAATTTGTACTAATTTCAGGCTTTAAATCTCTATTTCCCCAGAAAGTATATAACTCATAAGGTCTTGGAGCTCTGAATCCAGAACCTATACTTGCTTTGAATTTTGTATTTCCGAGTAATAAAGCTCCAGTAACTCGAGGACTGTAATGTGACCCAAATTCGCTGTGATAGTCAAATCTAATTCCAGTAGTGAGAAATAAAGTTTTATCTATATGAACTTGATTCTGAATAAAAAGGGCTCTTGTATCAATTTTCCTATTATCTATACTAATTCCAAAATTATCCTCACTGGTAACAAAAAACTTTCTCCATTCCCCTCCTATTGTGAAAATACCAATTGAATATGCAAAATCAGATTGGGCATCTAATCTTAAAATATTTGATTTTGTGTTTAAATAACTCCAGAAAGCGTCGGGATCTTTAAAAATGTAATTTCTTTTAAAATAAGATAAATTTAATTTTAATTTTAAAGAAGAAAAGGCCAATGAAAATGGAAAACTTATAACAGTTTCCTCAGTCTTCTGTCTTCTTGAAAAAGAGGGAATTTGAGGAGATGAGAAAGGAATACCAAGATCTGTTTTTGTATAACGAGCAAATACTTCTAATTTACTTTTGTTTTTTATTTTTAATTCCCCTCTTAAAGAAAGGGTAGTATTTTTATAATCATCATTCTTAAAATTTCCCTCTGTTGAAAAATGAGAAGAACTAAAATAAAAATTTTCTGACTCATTTCCTAAAGAAAAGGAAAATGAACCTTTATAAGTTGAATCACTTCCACCTATAAAACTTAGATTAAATTTTGTGCCCTTTCCTCCTTTTTTTGTAATTAAATTTATTACACCACCTAAGGCATCAGAGCCATAAAGGGTACTTTGAGGACCTCGGACTATTTCAATTCTTTCTATATCATCAAGAGATAATCCTGAAAAATCAAAATAAGATGATGCAGGATCATTAATTGGTATTCCATTTATGAGAACTAAATTATGATCAGATTCAGCTCCTCGAATAAATAAAGAAGTAAGATGACCAATAGAACCTACCTGAGCTCTACTAAATCCAGGAACTCCAAGCAAAAGTTCTGCAAGCGTTACTGCCTGTCTTTCTTTAATCTCTTGCTCAGTAATTAGAGTAAATGAAGCAGAAACTTTTTCTAGTGGTTCTTCTAATCTATTTGCAGTAACAATAATGTAATACTTCAAAGGATATTCTACTTTTTCTTTCTTTTCTTCTTCCTCTTTACCCCAAATAAATGGAACAAATAAAAGAAAACTCAATAAATAAATAATCAATTTCTTCATTTCTATCCCTCCTTAACATTTTACTTTTCACTTTTTACCCATTAAAAGAAATTCTCTTCGGAGGAAAGAAATAAGGCAATAAAAAATGGCCTCATCTTCCACCCGAAGATGGGCTTTTAAAACAGAGGCAAGAAGGTATCCTGGCTCTCGGATCATCCTCCTCCCACGCCTTCCCACCCCTTTTATGGGGCAGTGGCCTTACCACCTTTTAAGTGGTTGTGGGATTCGTCCCCGATTACAGTAGCGGGGGCTGCGTCCGATTTTCACGGACTTCCCTTCCTTGTCCCTGTATTATATAGTGATTAATTCAATTTTTTTCTTTTTTTCACCTCCTTTCTAATTTTTGCTTTCTAAATATAAAAAATTTTACTTATGATGTCAAGGAAAAATTTCAACATATTGTATCAAAAATTTTAAATAATACTACATATTGTTTTTCTTTAAATAATTCAATAACTGTTTTGCCACTTGAATATTTGGATGGTCAGAGGGAGCTAATTCTAAAAACTTTTCAAGATAGTTAATTGCATTTTCAGATTCATTCCTACTTATAGCCAATGTTCCCAAATGATAATAGGCATCAGCAAATTTTGGGTCTAAATTGATAACTTTCTGTAATGATTCCCAAGCTTTATTTGACTCTCCTGTATTAATATAACTCACACTTAAATTATATAATGCAATAGGATCGTCTGAACTAAGCTCTATGGCTTTTTTAAAGTAAATTTTAGCTTTTTCATAATTATTACTTTTAGCATATAATTCTCCGAGATTTTTATAACTTGAATAACTTTGTGGATTCAATTCCACGCATTTTGAGAAACTTTCTATTGCTTCTTGAATTTTATTAATTTTTTTATACGCCAACCCTAAATTGAAATAATATAGAAAAAGATAATTTTCCTGCTCTGAGCTTAATTCAATGGCTCTCTTATAATTTTTAATAGCTTCCTCAAATTTATTTTCATTAAAAAATTTATTTCCTTTAAGAAAAGCCTTATTAGCTGGAGATACTTTTTTTTCAATATATTCCTCAGTGGATTCCATTTTAATGTTAATCCGCGTTGTTTCATCAATACTTACTTTTACTTCCTTTGTCACAGACAAATAACCTACTTTCTCAAATTGAACTAGATAATAGCCTGGATAAAGCCCTATCTGTGTGAAATTTCCTTTTTTATCAGTTTTTAGTTCAAAATGAATAGAAGGAGTCTTTGTTGAAATAATTTTAACCTTTACATTTTTAATAGGATTACCATCTTTATCAATAACTTTTCCAACAATTTTTCCTTGAATAGAAGCAAATAGGAAATTTGAAATTAAAAATAGACATAAAACTAAAATTAATTTTCTTCTAATCATTTTCGCTCTCCTTCCTTCTTTTTCTCCAAAGAATTTAAGAGTTTTTTAAGATTTTCTTGCGAAGGATTGAGTTCCAAGGATTTTTTTATTAAATAAATAGCTTTATCTTTTTCACCTAATTTAATATAACACTCTGCAGTCAGGTTAATCACATTCACTTCTGTGCTTTTTTTCAATATTTCCTCTAAATATTTCACTGCTGAACGGAGATCTTTAAGATAATAATAATTAAGAGCAATTAACTTTGTTGATTCTAAATCTTTAGATTTTTCATACAAAGGAAAAATAACTGAAAGTGAATTTTTATAATTTTTAAGAGCATAATGGGTTTTAGCCAACATTAATCGGTATTCAGGACGATCTTGCAATTTATATGCTTTTTCAAAATTAAGAAGAGCTAAATCATATTTTTTAAGGTAAAAATACTGCGTACCTAAAATATAATAATAACTGGGATGTGGAAATAATCTATTTAATTTTGAAAAAATCCAGGGATAAACTGGATAATTTGAAGGAAGGATGGAAAATTTCTCTTTTTCTGAAAGAACTTTTTCTCCTCTTTCATTTATTATTCCAATTTCTAACCAATAAAAAGCAGGATTTAATTCTGTTAAAATAATAGAGTTAATATCAAACCCCTCTATTAAATTCTCATAAATATCAATTAAAGGAATTTCCTTAGAAAATACAATACTATTATCATTGAAATTTTTGATCAGAATTTGAGCCTTACCTTTTTCTATTAATTTAGACGGGCAATTAATTATTTGAAAATAAATGCCTAAATTATTATTTGGAGTAAATGCATTTTGTGCTGAAATAAAAAATTGATAATTACCGAACTGAAAAGCCTTCATTCCTCTTAAGTTCTCAATCTTTTCTTTTGTAAAATAAAGAAGTAAATTGGTCAAATAGACTTCACTTCCCAATTCAGGAACTGAAATTTGATATTGAAAAGATGTAAATTCATTTGAAACTTTATTTTTCAAAAGAAAAAATAATTTATAGTTACCGGGAATTATTGGTAAAAACCCTTGAAAAGCAAATGGACGATTTTTGTGTTTCTGGTATTGCTTCTCATTTATTTCAAGAGGTATGTTCTCAGTGCTCTGATAAACAGTTAATCCTTTTAAATTTTCTATTTTTATTGTCAATTCAAAAGATGAGTAAAATTTGTCTCCATATTGGCCAAAAGATATTTTTTTAGGTTCTAAGCTCCAATGTATAAAAGTCTGTTTTCTATTTTGGAAAACCTTAATCTGAGAATCACATTCTATGTAATTTGCTGTATAATCAACCTCAACATAGTCCTTATAATTTTTAAATTCAAGTGCATACTTATTTGATACCTGCTTCTCGGAAACAGAGTAAATTCGGGCAATTAAAGCTTCAGAGGAAATTGGAGAAATTTCACCAGCAGAGTCAGCTGGAATAAGGCTTAAAGTAGCTGCAGCTAATTCAGCAGAAATGCCCTTAATTATTTTATAAGCTGTTTGTCTATTTATTGGTTGATATAAAGACGGGAGAACTAATCCTTGAGGACCAATAATTGATGGATGATAAAGCTTATATTCTCCAATTCCTTGAGGTTGATAGAAAATTAAATAAAAATAAGGAGGGAGTCCCCACTCAGGTTTCCCTTTATAATACCATAATTCGCATGGATAAAGATTTGAATAAGTATCAAAAACCTGTCTTTCCAAAGGAGGTCCCAAAAGGAGATAAATCCTTCCTCTATCTGTTTCTCTTCCTCTTTTAGTGCTTCCCCTTCCAAACATTCTATCCACATAATTTAATCTTCTCTGATATTCTTCATAAAATTCATTACGAGAAGTTCCTGGTGTAGGATCTCTCTGCTTCCAGAATAGTTTTATAAATAAATCTCTTTCCCTATCTGAAGTTAAATTCAGGAATACTTCTTTCTCTGTCTTAGTTATTATTGGCTCAACCGATTTTAACCATTCCTCATATTTTTCAGAAAGTTCTGCTTTAGAATTAGAAAATGAGAAAGAAGAGATGATTAATGTTAATATAGTAAAAAGAAATATTTTTTTTATAGTAATATTTTTTTTCATTTTAAAAAAATAACATATTGAAAAAAAGCTCATCAACTTAAAGATTATGAAATTAATTTTTTCTCAATAAAGTGCTTTCGCCCCAACCAAGTTTTTCTTGTAATAACTGAAAATAATTTCTTTTTGGGGAAGAAATTAGGGAAAGAAGAAATTCAGCTTCTTCAACTTCAACACAATCACCAGGTTTTAATGCCTTGCCCCTCTGTCCATCTACAGTCAAATAAACTTCTTCTCCTTTTGTTAAAAGTTTAACTTTAATTTTAGATTTAATCGGCAAAACCATTGGACGAAAAGATAATGTATGAGGACATATTGGAGTCAAAATTATAGCTGGAATACCTGGAGCTAAAATAGGGCCTCCTGCTGCTAAAGAATAAGCAGTGGAACCAGTAGGGGTTGAAATAATTAAACCATCTGCTCTTAAAATACCAAGAGAATCGCCGTCTACTGTCAAATGAAGTTGAATTATCCTGGCTAATGCTCCCTTATTAATTACAATATCATTTAATCCATAATAAATTTCAGCCCCTACTTTCGCTTTTAACATTTTTCTTGAGCTTATAATTTCCTTTTCACCATTAAAATAGCTTTCGAGTGTAGAGTATAATTCTGCAAGAGGAACTTCTGTGAGGAAACCTAAACTTCCTAAGTTAACACCTAAAACTGGAACTTTTTCTCGAGCTGCTAAATGAGCAATACTAAGAAAAGTTCCATCTCCTCCAAGAACAATTATTAAATCAACCTTATCTGCAATTTTTTCCCTTAGAACAAAATTCTTTTCCCCTATTTTTTCAGCAGCAGGTTTTTCCAAAATGCATTTTACATGCCTTTTTTTTAACCATTCTATTAGCTCTTTAATAATTCTAGTTATATCAGGGGCATGAGGTTTTATAACGATTCCAACTTTTTTTATTTTATCCATTATTTATTTCCTTTTTGATAATTTCCTTAATCTTTTTTTTAGAATAAGAACTTGGACAGAAATTCCAATGAATAAAATATTCAATATTTCCTTTCTGTCCAAGAATAGGAGACTTTATTATACCGTGAAAATAAAAACCAAAAGATTCCGCGCCACTAATTATTTTGTCCAAAACTTCTGCATGAGCTTTTTTATCCTTTACAACACCTCCTTTACTTACTTTGTCTTTTCCTGCCTCAAATTGGGGTTTTATTAAGGAAATCACATTTCCCTCATCTTTTATAATTTTTTTCACAGCAGGAAGAATTTTCAAAACTGAAATAAAAGAAACATCTATGGTAACTAAATCTATTTCATCTTCAAAATCAGATTTCTCAAGATAACGAGCATTTTTCTCTATGAGTATTACACGAGAGTCTTGGCGTAATTTCCAATCAAGCTGTCTTGTATCAACATCAATTGCATATACTTTTCTTGCTCCCCTCTGTAATAGACAGTCTGTAAAACCTCCTGTTGAAACACCCAGGTCAGCTACAATTTTATCTCTGGGAGAGATGTTGAAATATTCAAGAGCTTTTGCAAGTTTAAAGCCACCCCGGCTTACATAGGGTAATTTATTTTTAATTACAATATGCATACTCGTATCTATTTTCTGCCCGGGTTTTTCTATTCTTTTACCATTAGCAAAAACTTCTCCAGCTAAGATGAGTCTTTTCGCTTTTTCTCTACTCTGAATAAGGCCAAGTTTTAAAAGAAGCAAATCAGCTCTTTCCTTTACCATAATTTTTTTTATAAAAATTTAAAATTTGAGTATAAAGACTATTTTCATCCAGATTAAGAATTTTCAAAATTTCTTCTCTTTTCCCATGAGAATAAATTTTATCAGGAATTCCAAAACTCTTGAATTTTATATTATTAATTCCTGCTCTGTCTAAACATTCTCTTATGCCACTTCCAAGTCCTCCACATAGGATTCCTTCCTCAACACTAATTATTAATGCCCCAGGCTTTGCGTATTTCAAAATTAATTCTTCATCAATTGGTTTAGCAAAACGAGCATTAGCAATAGCCAAATTTATTCCTTTTTTTTCTAATTTTTTTGCAATTCTTAAACATGGATAGACCATGCTTCCAAGAGCAAAAATTAATCCTTCCCCTTCTTTGAGTAGTTCTGCTTTACCGATTGGAATTTTTTCCCATTTTGAAGAGATATTTATCCCATAACCTGATGCTTTTGGATATCTTATTGCTACTGGTTGAGATAAGTGAATAGCTGTATATAACATTTGTCTCAATTCATTTTCATCCTTTGGTGCCATAATTACCATATTGGGCATTGATCTTAAATAAGAAATATCATTTATACCTTGATGAGTGGGACCGTCATGGGGGACAACTCCTGCTCTATCTATAGCAAAGACAATGGGAAGATTCATGAGACATACGTCATGATAAATTTGGTCATAGGCTCTTTGAAGAAAAGTTGAATAAATAGCAACCACAGGTTTTAGACCTTCCAGAACCAAGCCACATGCAAAATCCACAGCATGTTGCTCTGCAATTCCTACATCAAAAAATCTGTCGGGATATTTTTGAGCAAAATAATTCAATCCAGTTCCAGTTGGCATAGCAGCTGTAATTGCAACAATTCTTTCGTCTTTCTCTGCCAATTCTACCAAAGTTTTTCCAAAAATCTCTGAATAAGAAGGAGTCTCCTTTTTTGCAATAATTTCACCTGTTTTTATGTTAAAAGGAGAAGCACTATGAAATTTTTCCGGATTTTTAAGGGCTGGTGTATAACCTTTTCCCTTCCTGGTAATACAATGAATCAGAATAGGTCTATCATATTTCTTAGCTTCTTCAAAAACTTCTATTAGAGAACCGAGACTATGACCTTCTACTGGACCTTTGTATCTAATTCCCAATTCCTCAAAAAGCAAGCCAGGAAAAATTGTTTTTTTTACTGCTTCTTCAACTCCAGCAGCAATTTTTATCATTGGTTTTCCAAAAGCAGGAATTGTTTTTAAAATTGATCTTACTGTATCCTTTACTCTCAAATAATATTGTCCAGACACAATATATGAGAGATATTTAGCTATTGCCCCAACATTTGGAGAAATTGACATTTCATTGTCATTAAGAATTATTATTATCTTCTTTTTTAAATGACCTATTTGATTTAAGGCTTCCAAGGCTACACCACCAGTTAAGGAACCATCTCCTATTACAGCTACAATATGATAATCTTCTCCTTTCAGATCCCTTGCCACTGCTAGCCCGAGAGCCGCTGATAAAGCAGTGGATGCATGTCCAGTATTAAAAATATCATACTCGCTTTCCTCTCTATTGGGAAATCCAGATATACCTTTTAATTGTCTTAAAGTATAGAATTTATCTTTTCTACCCGTTAAAATTTTATGAGTGTAACATTGATGACCAACATCCCAAATAATTTTATCCTTGGGAGCGTCAAAAACATAATGTAAAGCAATTGTTAATTCAACTACCCCCAGATTTGATGCTAAATGACCTCCATTTTTTGAGACTACTTCAATAATCAATTTTCTTATTTCTCTTGCCAATTTGGAAAGCTGATATAGAGAAAGATTTTTAAGATCTTTTGGAGAATTTATTTTTTTTAATAACCTGCTCATTTCATTCTTTTCTGTGAATCGCCTTATGCAATAAATATTCTAAACACTGAGATTCTATTCCAGCCTTCTCGAGAGCAAAAAGAGCTTTTTTCTCTAATTCAAAGGCTCTTTCTTCTGCTTTTTCTTTTCCTAAAAGAAGGGCATAATTTAACCGATTCTCTTTTTTTTCTTCTGCCATATCTAAAATATCATCAACTATCTGGTAAGCTATACCAAGATTTCTTCCATAAATCTCCAGAGCTTCTATTTTCTCTTTATCTGTTTGAGCAACAATACCTCCTGTTTTAACTGCTGCAATTATTAAACAAGCGGTTTTTCTTAGACTAAGCTCTATAAAATCATTCTCGTCTGCCTCCAAATTATTTAAATTTAAATCCATTGCTTGACCATTAATCATTCCCTTAATTCCAGCTGCTTTTGAAATTATATTTATCACTTTTAAGGTAAATGGATCAGTTAAAGAAGAAAGAACTTGAAAAGAAAGGGTAAGAAGCCCATCACCTGTGAGGACTGCTATTCCTTCACCATAAACTTTATGTAAAGTAGGCTTTCCTCTCCGAAAATCGTCATTATCCATGGAAGGGAGATCATCATGAATTAATGAATAATTATGAATTAGCTCAATAGCACATGCATATGGAAGTAATTTTTCCTCCTTTGCACCCAAACTTTCTCCACTGCATAATGTAAGTAATGCTCGAAATCTTTTTCCTCCAGAAAAAACAGCATATTTCATAGGTTCATATAAAAGAGAACCCTTTGCTTTTTCCAAGATTCTTTTAAGCTCTAAATCAATCTTCTGTTTTTTTTCTAAAATAAATTTATCTAAATTTATCATTATTTATTATTTTCTTCTCCTTTAATCTGAAAAGGTTCCTTTTTAAATCCTCCTTCCTCTTTTTTCAATAATATTTCTATTTTCCTTTCAGCCTTATCCAATTCCTCCCTTAGAAATCTTGAAAGAGAAACTCCTTCTTCGAAAAGTTTCAGGGATTCTGTTAAAGATAAATTCCCACTTTCTAATTCCTCAACGATTTTTTCCAATCTTTGAAGAGCTTCCTCAAATTTTTTTTCTTTCATTTTTATTAAATCCTAATGAAGAAATAATTTTACTTTTTTTATCAATTTTTTTTACTTTACACATTATTTCCCCTCTATAAAAGGTAACTTTCACATTTTCTGCAATTCTGACTTGATCAGCATTTTTAATTAGGATTTGGCCCTTCTCTTTCCAGCATAGAGAATAACCTCTTTTAAGTATACTTAAAGGACTCAAATTATTCAACTGTTCTCCAAGATTTCTCCATTGAACTTCTTTTTTATCTAAAATATTTTTTATTCCATTGATTAATCTTTGATTAAGGAGAGAAAAAAATATCTTTTTTTCCATAAATTTTTCATGAATTTCTCTAATTGCCTTATAAGCCCTCAATTCTAATTCATCAATTCTCTGAAAAAAATTGTTTATAAGAGAAGGGAAATTAATCATTCTTTCACTCTGAGTTAAAGAAAGAACTGAATTCTTTTTTTGTTCAAATATAAATTTAATTGCATTATTCATTCTCAAATTGAGATTAGAAATTTTTTCTCTAAAGGCCTCTTCTTTCTCAATAACTAGCTCAGCAGCTGCTGATGGAGTAGATGCTCTGACATCAGCAACAAAATCCGCAATTGTGAAATCTATTTCATGTCCCACTGCTGAAATAATAGGAATTTTAGAATTAAAAATAGCTCGAGCTACTATTTCATTATTAAAAGCCCATAAATCCTCAATAGGACCTCCCCCTCTACTGATTATTATTACATCTACATCTAAAGAAGTGTTAAAATATTTTATTCCTTCAATGATTTCCTCCGCTGCTCCTTCTCCCTGGACTCTGACAGGATAGATTGTTATTTGTAAGCGAGCAAATCTTCTCTCTAATATTTTTAGAATATCTATTATTGCAGCTCCTTCTGGGGAAGTAATTAACCCTATTTTTTTTGGAAGAAGAGGAAGAGGTTTTTTATATTTTGAATCAAATAAACCTTCTTTTGCTAATTTTTCTTTTAATTGTTCAAAAGCTAATTGAAAAGCTCCTTTTCCCTTTGGTTCTAAAACTTCAACTATAATTTGGTATTCTCCTTTTGGAGGATAGACAGTAATTCTTCCCCTACATATTACCTGCAATCCATTCTTTAATTGAAATGGGAGTTGATGGGTCTGAGAACGAAACATAACAGCCTTTAATTGGCTGTATTCATCTTTTAATGTAAAATAAAGATGACCTGAACTATGAAAATGATAGTTTGAGACCTCTCCTTCTACCCAAACCAAAGGAAAAGAAGATTCGAGTTCTAATCTAATTAATTGAGTTATTTCACTAACCGTATAAACCCTATCTGGATAAATTAAGGCCTGATTATTCATTCTCTTCCTCTATACGTGTAATTCTTTTTATATTTAAAGCCTCCCCACTTTTAGAATCTATTTCAATATAAACCCCTGATAAAATTTTTCTTCCTTTTCCAACCTCAAACTTACAGGGAATAGCAGTTATTAATCTCCTTAAAGCTAACTCCTTTTTTATACCTATAACTGTATCAAGTCCTCCAACCATTCCTACATCGGTCAAATAAGCTGTTCCTTGAGGTAATATTCTCTCATCAGCAGTTGGAACATGAGTATGTGTTCCTATTACAGCAGAAACTTTGCCATCGAGATACCAGCCAAGAGCTTGTTTTTCCGAAGTTGCTTCAGCATGAAAATCAACAATAATTATTGGAGTTATTCTTTTTAATTTCTCTATTTCCTGATCAGCAATTCTAAAAGGACAATCAATTGGCTCCATAAATATTCTTCCCTGCAGATTCAAAATAGCTATTTTATATCCTTTTCTATTTACAAAAATTGTGGAACCTCGCCCAGGATTTCCAGGAGGAAAATTGGCAGGCCTAATTATTCTATCATTTTTGTCAAGGAGAGAAAAAGCTTCCTTTTTCTGCCAAATATGATTACCAGAAGTAAGAATATCTATGAGACCAAGAAGCTCTAATCCAACTTTTTCTGTTAGTCCCAAACCTCCAGCAGCATTTTCACAATTGGCAATAGTAATATCAACTTCATAAGAGGATTTTAATTCAGGTAGGAATTTATACAGAATTTTGCGCCCAGGGCGACCTACTATGTCACCGATGAATAATATTCTAACATTATCTTGCATATTCTATTGTTCTTTTCTCTCTAATCACAGTAACTTTAATCTGTCCAGGATAATCAAGCTCCCTTTCTATTTTTCGAGCAATCTCTCTTGCAATAATATTACATTCTTCGTCCGAGACTTTTTGACTTTCAACAATAATTCTCACTTCTCTTCCTGCCTGAAGAGCATATGATTTTGCCACTCCATCAAAAGAATTAGCAATTTCTTCAAGTTTCTCAATTCGTTTAATATAGGTCTCTAATAATTCTCTTCTTGCTCCTGGTCGAGCTGCTGAAATTGTGTCTGCTGCCTGAACAAGAACCGCTTCTATTGATGGAAAATCTACATCTCTATGATGAGAGGCTATAGCCTGTATTACTTCTTCGCTTTCACCATATTTTTTTGCAAGCTTTACACTGAGCTCTGTGTGTGTCCCTTCTATTTCTCTATCAATTGCTTTTCCTATATCATGAAGCAGACCTGCTCGAAGAGCAATTTCACGGTTTGCTCCGATTTCCACAGCCATGAGAGCACTTATATAAGCAACCTCTTTCGAGTGTTGAAGGACATTCTGACCATAACTTGTTCTATATTTTAGTTTTCCAAGTAATTTAACCAATTCTGGATGAATATCTCTAACACCAAACTCAATGACAATCTCCTCACCTTCCTTTCTAATTTTCTCATTTAATTCAGCTTTTACAGCTTCCACTACCTCCTCGATACGGGCAGGATGAATTCTTCCATCCATAACCAGTTTTTCTATAGCCATTTTTGCCAGTTCTCTTCTGATTGGATCAAAACTTGAAAGCAAAACAGCTTCAGGAGTATCATCAACAATAATGTCAACACCTGTTGCCATTTCAAGAGCTCTTATGTTTCTTCCCTCCCTTCCAATAATTCTTCCTTTCATATCATCAGAGGGAAGATCCACTACTGAAACTGTTGTTTCTACAACATGCTCAGCTGCACTTCTCTGTATTGCTTGACTTATTACATTTTTAGCTATGATTTGACTTTTCTCTCTAATTTCATCTTCCAATCTTTTTAAAACTTGTGCAACTTCTAATCTTGCCTCATCTTCAACCCGTTTTAAAAGTAAATTCTTTGCCTCCTCCTGGGAAATTCCTGAAATTTTTTCCAATCTTTCATTTTCTTCTTTAATAAGTTCTTTATACTCCTTCTCCAACTCTTCCAATTTCGACTCTTTCTGGTATAGTTCCTTATCCCGTGAATATAACTCTCTTTCCTTCTTTTCAAGTATTTGTGCCTTTCTTTCCAATTTCTCTTCTTTTTGAACCAATCTCCTTTCCATCTCATTAACTTTTCTAATTTGATCTCGCATTTGCCTTTCGAGCTCGGACTTCAAATTCAAATATTTTTCGCGAGCTTCAAGCGCTGCTTCTCTTTTAATCCTCTCAACATCTGCTTTTGCCTTTTCCAGAACTTCTTTGGCTTCCTTTTTTGCTTCTTTAAGAGATCGAGCAATTGAAGTTCTTCTAAAGAAAAAATAAAGAATGAACCCTATAATGAATATTCCTATTTCTATTAAAATTAAATTTAATATGTTCAGCGAAATCACCTCCTTTTTAACAAAAAGGTCAAAGGAGATGAAAGTTAGGAGGGTTTAAGAATAATTTGAATTTTATTTTATTCCGGGGAAAGTACTCCAGAAATTTTACATTTATTAAAAAATTTTTATTAATTTTCAATTTATTTAGAAAATAATTACCTTCCCCGGTAAAACTCAAATTTTTATGTAACATTGTTCACAGAATTCAGATTATCCTCATTTCCAAGAAGAGAAATCTCCAAACTTTCCACACAGTCTTCTACTTTTCTTAAAGCCTTATCCACATGGTTTAACCGTTTTTCACACGAAAATTTTTCATCCGCAATGCTTAAAGCAGTAAGGACAGCCACTTTCAAAGGATCAGATATACTAAGCTCTTTCGCAATTTCTTTCATTTTCTGATCTACGTAAGAGGAAAGATGAAAAATGTAACTTTCTTCTTCCTCAGCTTTCAATTTGTACTTTTCACCAAAAATTTCTACCTCAAAGATCTTTTCCACTTCTACACTCCAATTAGATCTATTTGCTTTATTAGAGCCTCTATTCTTTCTTTTACTTCCTCTCTTTCTCCCCTTAATCTCTCTAACTCATCTTTCATTGAATTCCACTTTTCCTTTTCTTCTCTGTATCTTTTTCTCTCCTCCTCCAAATTTTTTATTATCTCCTTTAACCTTTTATTTTCTTCTTTAATTTTGTTTGCAAACTTAATTAAATTTAAAATTTTTTTCTCTAATATTCTAATTCTTTCTATTTCAGTTGTCAATTAATTCCCCTTTTATTATTCTCTCAGTTTGATATTAAATTTGCTCCCCAAATCCTCTAAAATTCTATTATGAACAACTTGAACTTCTTCAGCAGATAAAGTTTTACCTGCATGAGAATAAATAAAACGTATTGTCATACTCACCTTGTCAGGAGGAATTGAAGAACCCTTGTAATAGTCATAAAGTTCGAATTTCTTTAAAATTGGTGGAGCAATTTTTTCTATTTCCTTTTCTATTTCCTTATAAGGTATTTTTTTGTCAATCGTAAAAGACAAATCTCTTATAATTGAAGGAAATTTACTGAAGGCTTTAAATTTTACAGGAGGTAATGATTTATTTAATAGAGACTCAAGATTAATTTCTGCTGCATATACCTCCTCTTCTATTTCAAAAGTCTCTCTAATATTCCCTTTAATCAATCCTATATAACCAATTTTCTCTCCTTTCACATTTATACTAAGTGAGAGTTCATCCTCAAAATAGTCGCAATTTTCTTTTTCAAATGAAAAAGGCAGAAATTTAAGTTTCTCAAGCAAAGCCTCTACTGTTCCTTTTAAAATAAAAAAATCAGTTTGCTTCTCTCCTTCTTTCCAGTGTCTTCCTCTAAATATTCCAGTGCCAGCAATAGCCAAGGATAATTGTTCCTTTGGTTCTTCATTCATCCATTCATAAACTTTTCCTATTTCAAAAATATTAATTCCTTCTGCTCCTCTGTTAAAGTTCCAGATTATATTTTGAAGCAATCCTCCAAGAAGACTTGTCCTCATTTGAGATGATAAAACAGTAATCGGATTCCGCAGTCTAACAGGATTTTTTTCATTCTTAAAAAGATTATCCTTTTCAGGATCTGTGAAACTATAATTAATAACTTCATCAAAACCAAAAGATGTAAGAAGTCTACGAATCTGATCTATTCTCTCTCTTTTTGCATTAAAAGGATTCTCTGTAATTTTTAAAAGGGGTAATTGCGAAGGAATCTTTTCATATCCATAAAATCGAGCAATTTCTTCAATCAAATCTATTTCTCTTTCCAAATCTATTCGATGAGAAGGAATTTGAATTTGCCATACATTTGGATTTGTTTTATTAATTTCACAACCAAGATAATTAAAAATTTCTTCAATAAAATTTTTTTCAAGGGATATGCCTATTATATTCTCTGCTCTTTTGATACGAAAAACAATGGATTTCTGTTTTCGCGGATTGGGATATTCATCAATCATTCCTTTAGCCACTTTCCCTCCTAAGGATGACAAAAGAGAGACTGCAATATGGGCAGCACGAGGTGGAGATTCAATATCTGCTCCTCTTTCGAAACGATAGGATGCTTCTGTTATTAAACCAAGTTTTTTAGATGTTTTACGAATCGAAATTGGATCAAAATATGCACTTTCAATTAGAATATTCTTTGTCTCATTCTTTATTCCTGATTCTTCTCCACCAATTACACCAGCAATTGCTATTGGCTTCTTTGAATCAGCAATTACCAGCATTTCTGGTGAAAGAGCTTCAATTTTCTCCTCCAAAGTTAATATTTTCTCACCAGGAAGAGCTTTTCTAATAAATACTTTTCTCCCTTCTATTCTTTCCAAATCAAAAGCATGGATGGGATGACCAGTTAACAATAAAACATAATTTGTAATATCAACAACATTATTTATTGGACGGAAGCCGAGATGCTCGAGTCTCTTCCTAAGCCAATCAGGTGATTCTCCAATTTTTATATTCCTTACAACCATTCCAACATATCGAGGACATAACTCTTCGTCCTTAATCGTTATTTCCACAAAATTCTCCACAGGCTCATTAATCCAGTTAATTGGAAAATCCAACTCTTTAAGAGGCTTTTTAAAACATACGGAAAGTTCTCTTGCAATACCTATGTGTCCTAATGTATCAGGACGATTTGGATAAGTCTCAATATCAAGAATTAGGTCATTCTCCTCTTTGGTTATATCTTCTACCATTAGTCCTACATTATTCAATTTTTCAATTATTTCTTCATTAGTACAGTCCAATTCTACTAATTCTCTTAGCCAATTAATACTTACTTTCATTTTCCTTATGAAAATTGTCTTATAAATCTGAGATCATTTTCATAAAATAAACGCATGTCAGGTATTTGATATTTAATCATTGCAATTCGCTCAATGCCCAAACCAAAGGCAAAACCCGAATATTTCTCTGGATCAATATTTACAGTTTTAAATACTTGAGGATGTACCATTCCAGAACCAAGGATTTCAATCCATCCTGTCCCCTTGCATATTCCACAGTCTGCTTTCTCACCCTCACACACTGGACAACTTATATCAACCTCAGCAGATGGTTCTGTAAAAGGAAAATAACTTGGACGGAATCTTGTTTTTATTTTTCCCAAGAAAAGGGTCTTAAGAAAATAGTCGAGAGTTCCTTTAAGATGGCTGAAATTTATTCCTTCATCAACTACCAGCCCTTCTACTTGATAAAACATTGGCAGATGTGTAGGATCTGGCTCGTCTCTTCTAAATACTCTTCCTGGTACTATAATTTTAATTGGTGGTTTCCTTTTTTCCATTACTCTCACCTGCACAGGTGAAGTATGAGTTCGAAGTAAAATATCATCACTAATATAAAGGGTGTCCCACATATCCCGAGCTGGATGTTCTTCAGGGAAATTTAGTGCACTGAAATTATAATAATCCGTCTCAATTTCTGGTCCTTCTTCAATTGAATAACCCATTCTAAGAAATATCTCTTCAATTTCCTTCTGTATAATATTAATTGGATGGATAGCCCCTATATATCTTTTTTCCCCAGGTAAAAACAAGTCAATTTTCTCTTCCTCTTCTTCTTTTAAACTTATGTTCTTTTCAATCTGAGCTAATTTAGAAATAATATACTCTTTAAATTCATTAGCTAATTGACCTGCACGAGGTCTCTCAGAGGAAGGGAGATTTTTAATTTGAGAAAAAATATCTTTAATATAACCTTTTTTTCGGCTTAAAAAGAGATTCCGAAGTTCCTGATAGGATTGTTTATCTACAACTGACTTACTTTTTTGTTCAAAAAGAAGCTTAAGTCTGCTAAGAGTTTTTTCGAATTTTTCCATTTTCTCTTAAACAACTTCTTTAACCCTCTGAACTAATTGATCAAAGGATTGAGGATTATTCATTGCCATATCAGCTAACATTTTTCTATTTATTTCAATATTTAATTTCTTTAACCCATACATGAATTTACTGTAAGAAAGTCCATACTTCGATGCTGCTGCATTAATTCTCACAATCCATAATCTTCTAAAATCTCTCTTTCTATTTCTTCTATCTCTATAAGAATAAAGGAGAGCCCTTTCTACTGCTTCCTTAGCTGTGCGATATAGTCTATGTTTTGCACCCCAGTAACCCTTAGCCTGTTTTAAAATTTTCTTCCTTCTACGAGCTTTTCTTGATCCTCTTTTTACCCTTGGCACTTTCTTTCTCCTTTCATTCTATAATTAGTAAGGTAACATTTGTTTTATTCGAACTCTATCAGATTGAGCAACTTGAACTTTTTTCTCTAATCTTCTTTTCCTTTTACTCGATTTTTTTGCTAAAAGATGGCTTCTATAAGCATGAAGACGCAATATCTTCTTTGTCCCTGTAATTCTAAATCTTTTCTTAGCTCCTTTGTGTGTCTTTAACTTGGGCATTTTTTCCTCCTGTTTTTAATGGACTAAGGACTGTAGATATAAAGAAACTCTGACCTTTTGGAGGTCCCTCTTCCATTGCAAGATCCTTTGTATCTTCTAATACCCTTTTAATGAAATCATGAGCAAGTTCAGGCTTTGCTCTTTCTCTTCCTTTAAGTATCACTGTGACCTTTACCTTATTTCCTTCTTCTAAAAACTCTCTAATATGGCGAAGTTTAAAATTATAATCATGCTGGCTTATTTTTGGTCTGAATTTTATTTCTTTTACTTGAATCTGTTTCTGATGTTTTTTAGCTTCCTGTGCCTTTTTTTGAAGTTCGTATAAATATTTACCATAATCCATTAATCTGCACACTGGCGGATTTGCATTTGCAGCAACCTCAACTAAATCTAATCCCTTTTCCTCTGCAAGTGACATTGCTTTTTCAATAGGTACTATTCCTATTTGTTTTTTATTCTCATCAATTAGTCTCACTTCCCTAGCCCTTATTTCTTCATTTATTCTATGAGGTCTGTTTCTTCTAATAAAAAGTTTTCTTCTAATTCTTTTTCCTCCTCCTTAAATAATATATTTTAATGATTTATCTTTATCCAATTTTAATACCATTTCAATAAATTTCTCAAGCTCCATTTTACCTCTGTCTCCTATAGTATGGATACGTAATGAAATATTATTTTCTTTTTTTTCTTTATTCCCAATAATAATCATATAAGGAATCTTGTTCTTTTCAGCCTCTCTTATTTTATAACTAATTTTTTCATTTCTCAAGTCTGTTTCACATCTAATTCCATTTTCCTTTAAAATTTCTTTGATTTTTAATGCATAATTATTTACTTTATCTGTTATTGGAAGGACAATTGCTTGAACTGGTGATAACCATATAGGAAAATTTCCTTTATAATGTTCAATCAAAATACCAAAAAACCTTTCAAGAGACCCTAAAATAGCCCTATGAATCATAATAGGTCTATGCAAAGCTCCGTCTTTACCAGTAAATGTAAGATTGAATCGAGAAGGCAAATTAAAATCAAGTTGAATTGTTGTACATTGCCAAGCTCTTCCCAAAGCATCTTTAATTTTTATATCAATTTTAGGACCATAAAAAACTCCCTCCCCAAGATCAATTTTGTATTCAAGATTCATTGCTTTTAAGGAATTTTCAAGAGCTTTAGTAGCTTCTTCCCAATCCTTTAAATTACCTACAAATTTTTCAGGTCTTGTTGAAAGAAAAACTTCATATTTTTCAAAACCAAAAGTTTTCAAAATTTTTAGAGTAAGATGAATTACATTTCTAATTTCTGCTTCTAATTGTTCAGAACTACAAAAAATATGAGCATCATCTTGGGTGAATCCCCTAACTCTTAAAAGACCATGAAGAACACCACTTCTTTCAAATCGATAAACTGTTCCGAGTTCTGCCCATCTTAAGGGTAAATCACGATAACTTCTTTGTCTCGACTTGTAAATCATTATATGAAAAGGGCAATTCATTGGCTTAATTTCATATTCTACTTGGTCAATTTTCATTGGAGGATACATAGCTTCATAAAATTGGGTATGTCCACTCTGTTTCCATAAATCCAGACGAGCCAAATGAGGAGTATAAACCAAATCGTATCCATTTTTTAAATGCTCTTCCTTCCAGAAGTCCTCTATTAACTTCCGAATTATTGCTCCTTTTGGATGCCATAGAATTAATCCAGCTCCTATTTCTTCATTTATACTGAAAAGGTCAAGTTCTGGCCCCAATTTTCTATGATCTCTTTTTCTCGCTTCCTCCATAGCACGAAGATAATTTTCAAGGTCTTCTTTTCTGAAAAAGGCAGTTCCATAAATTCTCTGAAGCCTTATTCCTCCCTCATCTCCTTTCCAATAAGCTCCAGAAGAAGAAAGTATTTTGAAATATCTTATTTGAGAAGTGGAGGATAGATGAGGTCCAAGACAAAAATCAATAAAGTCTCCCTGTTGATAACAAGTAACTTCTTCTTCCCCTTTTTCTTTAATTAACTCCACTTTTAATTCCTGGCTTTTTTCCTGAAAAATTTTTATTGCTTCTTCTTTAGTTAAAATCAATTTTTTTATAGGTATATTTTTTTTCGCAAGCTCTCTCATTCTCTGTTCAATTTTTTCTAAATCTTCCGGAGTAAAGGGCTTATCTCTTTTAAAATCATAATAATATCCGCTTTCTATTGGAGGCCCAATACCTGTTTTAGTTCCAGGGAAAAGCTGGAGAACTGCCTGAGCCATTAAGTGAGCAGTGCTATGTCTGAGTATTTCTAACCCATCTTCTGAATCAGGAAACACCAAATTAATTTCAACACTTTCTTTTAATGTAAAATCCAAATCATATAATTGACCATTAATCTTTACTCCAAGAGGACTTCCATTTAAATTTAATTTAGATATAAGTTCAGATACTTTTGTTCCTTTTTTAACTGTAAAAAAAGAGCTATTAATTTTAATTTGGATTAAATTCTCCATAGGATTAGCTTGTAAACATGGAGGAATGTAATTTTAGAGGAATTAAATAGTTCCTTTTACCTTTATTATTAATCATTTTTTATTTTCATTCAATAAAAATATGGTAGGCGCGGCGGGCTTTGAACCCACGACCTCTTCCGCGTCAAGGAAGCGCTCTACCCCTGAGCTACGCGCCTTCCTTTCTTCAGAGGAATATATTAAATTAAAGTAAAAGACTTGTCAATAGAATAAGAGAATATTTGACTAAAAACTAAGAATAAGCTAAAATGAGCACAAAAATGAAAGGTGGATTTAATACCAATGTAGAACATAAAGGTGTAATTTTCCATGTTCAAACCCAAGATAAAGGCCTTGAATTTGGATATATTGAATCTTTAATTTATGCCTCGGGTCAGGTTCTTGTTTCTCGTAGAATCCCTTATAGTACTATTCTTGAAGATAGCAAAAGAGAAGAAGAAATTCTAAAAATAATGGAAGAGCAACATCAAAGTATAATCCAGGAAATTAAAGAAGGAAAATTTGACCATTATCTTAGTTTTGAAGAAGAATTGGAATTAACGAGCCAAAGAAAAACTGAAGTGCCAGAGAAAATGGAAATTAACTTCCTTGAATTTGAGTTCCCAGTCCCTTCCTCTCCATATTTTAATATTAAATTAGAAACTATTAATAGTAATTTGCAAACTCCTATCCCTTATGTTGATATAAATGCGAATTTAATAACAGAATTAGGTAGAAAGTTTCATTTATTCAAAGGTAAAACTGATGATCAGGGTAAAATTTCAATGAAATTATTTCTTCCTAATATAAAAGAGAAAAAATTTATGATTATTCTCACTGCTTCAAAAGAGGGCTTTGTAAAGGAAGAAATTAAAAAATTTTTCAGAAAAATTTATGAGTGAATGTCTACTAAAAAAATTTTCTTAGTAGATGGCAATTCGCTCGTCTATAGAGCTTATTTCGCACTCCCCAGATTAACAACAAGAAAAGGATTCCCCACAAATGCAGTTTATGGTTTTATAAATATGCTTAGGAAATTAATAAAAAACGAAAACCCCGAATATTTTGTTGTAGCCTTTGACGTAAAGGGTCCCACTTTAAGACATAAATTGTTTAAAGAATATAAAGCCCAGAGACCTCCAATGCCTAATGAACTTCAAATGCAAATTCCATATATAAAAGAAATTCTGAAAGCTTTAAATATCCCTATTTTTGAAGAACAGAATTACGAGGCTGACGATATATTGGGTTCTCTTGCAAAAAAAGCTTCTAACCAAAACTTTATCTCAATTTTAGTTACCGGGGATAAAGATTTTTTCCAATTAGTTAATGATAAAATAATTGTTTATAACCCAGTTAAAGAGAAATATTTTGACAGAAAAGAAATTGAAACTTCCTTTGGTGTTAAACCAGAACAAGTAATCGAGGTATTAGCTTTACAAGGAGATCAATCCGATAATATTCCAGGAATTCCTGGAATAGGTGAAAAAACTGCAAGAATGCTAATAAATGAGTTTGGTTCAGTGGATAATTTAATAAAAAATCTGGATAAAATAGAGAAAAATAAAATTAAAGAAAAAATTGAAGAAAATATAGAGCTTCTTAAAATTAGCAAGAATTTAGCATTAATTAGAACTGATCTTGAAATAGAATTTAATCCAGAAAAATTTAGATTAAAAAAACCAAATTATCCAAAACTTATAAATTTATTTCAAGAATTAGAATTTACTTCTTTATTAGAGGAATATTTAAAAGAAAAGGAAAAACCTGAGAAAAATTATAAAATCATTTATAAGGAAAATGAATTAAAAGATTTAATAGAAGAAATCGAGAAAAAGCGCTATGTTTCAATTGACACTGAAACAAATCATCCTTCACCAGTAAAAGCTGAGTTAATTGGCATTTCTTTTTCTCTTGAACCTAATAAAGGCTATTATCTTCCACTCGGACATAATTATCCAGATGCTCCCAAACAAATTAAAAAACAAAAAGCTCTTAGCCTTTTAAATAAAGTTATCTCATCCAAAAACATTAAAAAGATCGGCCAGAATTTGAAATATGATTACATTATTTTTAAAAATAATGGTATTGAAATGAGTGGAATTGATTTGGATACAATGCTTCTTTCCTATTTATTAGATCCAAATCGTAGAAATCATAATCTGGATGATTTAGCTCTTAATTATTTACAATATAGAAAACTATCTTATAAAGAAATTGTTGGCAAAGGTCACAAGCAATTAACACTGGATAAAATAGAAATAGATAGAGTTGCTTTTTATTCCTGCGAAGATGCTGATATTGCATTACAATTAAGCTCCATTTTATTTCCTGCTATGAAAGAAAAAGGAATGGAAAAACTCTATCGTGAAATAGAACTCCCTCTTATCAATGTTTTAGCAGATATGGAATTGACAGGAGTCAAAATAGATACAAAAGCATTGCTCGATTTTTCATATGAATTAGAACAAGAACTTGATTATTTAAAGAAAAAGATTTTTGAATTAAGCACATGCGAATTCAATGTTAATTCTCCCCAACAAGTTAGTGAAATTCTTTTTGAGAAATTACAATTACCAAAAATTAAAAAAATGAAAAAAACAAAGGCTCAATCAACTGATATTGAAGTGCTTACTGAACTTGCTTCTCTTCATCCAGTACCAAAATTGCTCTTAGAATACCGTCAATTAGCCAAACTGAAATCATCATATGTGGATACTATTCTGTCTCAAATTAATCCTGAAACAGGAAGAATTCATACTTCATATAATCAAACAGTAGCTGCAACAGGGAGACTCAGCAGTTCTGATCCTAATTTACAAAATATTCCAATTCGAACTGAATTAGGGAAGAAACTAAGAAAAGCTTTTATTCCAGAAGAAGGATACCTGTTCCTATCTGCTGATTATTCACAAATTGAGCTGAGAATTCTTGCACATCTTTCTGAAGATCTTGGTTTGATTAAAACTTTTTTAAATGACGAAGATGTGCATCATAGAACAGCTCAAGAAGTTTTTGGTGAGGAATCTTCCTTATTTCCTGGAGAACAGAGGAGAAGAGCAAAAATAATTAACTTTAGCATAATTTATGGTACTTCAGCATTTTCATTATCAAAAGAATTAAATACCACTCCTCAAGAGGCACAGAAATATATAAATAAATACTTTGAGAAATATCCAAAGGTCAAAGAATATCTGGATAAAACTGTTAAAGAAGCAATTAAAAAGGGATATGTAAAAACACTTTTTGGCAGAATTAGACCCATTCCAGAATTAAAAAGTAAGAATAAAAATGTTCAGGAAGCAGGAAGAAGAATGGCATTAAATACTCCTATCCAGGGTACAGCAGCTGATTTGATGAAAAAGGCAATGATTGATGTATGGAAGGAAATTAAAAAAAGAAAATTAAAAACAAGGATGATTCTTCAGGTTCATGATGAATTGGTTTTTGAAGCAAAACCTGAAGAAAAAAAAGAATTAGAGGCATTAATTAAAGAAAAAATGGAAAAGGTTTATCCTTTAAAAGTTCCTTTAAAAGTAAAATTATCATGGGGAATAAATTGGGCAGAGGTCTAAAATGATAGGAATAATGGCTGATTCTCACGATAATCTAACTAAAATTAAAAAAGCAGTTGAAATTTTCAATAATGAAAAATGTTCTCTTGTCATTCATGCAGGGGATTTTGTTGCTCCTTTTGCAGCAAAAGAACTCGATAAACTTAATTGTCAGGTCAAAGCAGTATATGGAAATTGTGATGGTGAAAAATTGGGATTAAAAAAGGCTTTTTCTACTCTTGGAGAGATTCAGGAATCTCCTCTTATTTTTGAATATAATAAAATTAAAATCTTGGTTCTCCATGTACCTGACCGACTTGATGAATATATGGTAGAAAAAAAGTTCAATATTATTGTTTATGGCCACCTTCATAAGCCAAAAGCAGAAAAAAAAGATAATGTCCTTATTATAAATCCAGGAGAAACCTGCGGTTGGATTTCAGGTAAAGGCACAATTGCAATAGTTGACCCTAAAACATTGTCATGGGAGTTCAGAGAACTATAAATTAAAATGCCAAGAAGAATAGACAGAAGACAGAAACCAGCCTGGCAGAAATTGAGAAAGCCTATTCCACCTCCAACTCGAATTCATAGAGTTAGAAAAGGAAAGAGAAGTTATAATCGAAAAGATAAAAGATGGAAAAAGGAAATTGAGGAAATAGAAGAATAAAAAATTCCCAAATAATAAATTTCAAATTCCAAAATGTTTATGATTTTGGTCAAAAGGATTTAGAATTTGTTTCAGTATTCGAATTTATAATTTTAAAGTAGGAGGTTCAAAATGAAAAGATTAAAAATTCTAATTCCTGTCTTTTTATTAATGATTTTATCTATTCCTCTTAAAGCAAAATTAATTAAAACTCCTGCTGAGCAATGCAATTATACAAAATACACTCAATATCCTGAACTTACATATTTCCTTGCTCAACTTGATTCTATCTCCAATCAATTACAAATTAATATTATTGGTCAAACTCTTACTGAGCCAAAATATGACCTCTATCTCTGTATATTAACTGAAGAAGGTGTGAATATTCCAGAAAAATTGAATAGGGAAAAGCCAACTTTGCTAATTACTGCTTCTCAGCATGGAAATGAGCAATCTGGAAAAGAAGCAGTTCTCCTGCTAATGAGAGACATTATTCAATGTAAATTAAAAAAATATTTAAAAAAGATAAATATATTAATTATTCCTCAATGTAATCCCTATGGGAATTTAAAAAATCGAAGAAGGAACGAACAAAATCTTGATTTGAATAGAGATCATGTTAAGCTGGAATCACCTGAAGTTGAAGCAATCCATCGCGTTTTTTATAGATGGAAACCCGAGGTTACATTTGATCTCCATGAAAAAGGTTATGGTTACTATATGGTTGAAATAGGTACGATTTCAAATATAAATATTGATCCTTGTCTCCAAGAATTTGCACGAAAAGAAATCCTTTCCTCAATTGAAAAGGGTCTTAAGAAAAAAGGCATTACCTTTCATGAATACTTAGTTACTCAACCAATGGGAATTGATTCCTCTGCTGGAGTAACCTATACCTATATGGAATTAAAGGAAAGGCCCTTAATGAAGCGCTATAGTACAACTGATATTAATGATTGCCGAAACGGACTTGGTATTTATAATACTCTTTCATTTATTCAGGAAGTTTCATCAAAACATAATCTTGAATCTTTAAAAGAGAGAACCAATTATCACTATTATGGAATAGTGGAGCTGATTAAAATAATATCCGAAAAGGGAAAAGATATAAATCAGCTTGTCCGAAATTGTCGAAAAGAATGGCCACTAAAAGCGCAAGTTTTCTCTCCCGAAAATAGGATCCATTTAAGGATGAAATATGCCAAAGACCCGAAATCAGCTAGTTTTAGAAATAAAGAAATTTGAAAGAAGTGAAGAAAGAATAATTGGAATTCTAAATAAAGACAAAAAAACTGGAGAACCTCTCACGCGCTCAGATTTAAAACCTTACTCTTATCCTTCTCATATTAAAGTAATCACAGAAGTCGTTAAAAACTGGTTTCCACTTGTTGAACCAACCCTTACTATTGTTAGTCCTTTAGGATATATCATCCCTCCTGAAAAGTGGGAAATTGTAGATGTTATGCTCAAACATGGTTTGAAAATAGAAATTTTTATTAAAGATTGCTCAGTTAAAGTTGAAGCCTATAAAATAACTGAAATTATTCCTTCAAAATATGATTATTTAGCTCCTCAGAAAATTGAAGTTGAAACTTTACATCAGCCTGTTATTGTGAAAAAAGGTTCTTTTTATGTATCAGTAGCTCAATTTGCTGGTTATTTAATCCCAATTCTTCTCGAACCTCAGTCTCAGTATGGATTCATCCGGTATTGGAAATTTAATTTAGTCCCATCTATTGGAGATATTTATCCTATTTATCGAGTAATCGAGAAGCAAAAACTTCCTTTAATTGATTATAAAAAGTGGGAAAAATTTTAATTCATTAAAGGAGTAAAACATGAAAATGATTTTTAAAAAAGAGTTAAGTATATTATCTTTATTATTTATTATTTTCCTTATTCCAGAAATCAATTTATTCAGTAAGGAAAATAAACCTTTATCAAAAAATCCATCTTTTAAAATAAAAAAATTATGGCCTTATCCAATTCCTTGCAGAATAAAAGATGGAGAAAATAAAGATTTATTTATAATGACTCTTGGAGATATAGAAACTCCTTTAGCTGATGGAATATTTTATCCTGTGCAGGATAAAGTAATTCTAAAAGATGGAAAGGAAATAAATAATTATTTCAAAAATGTTCTTAAAATAAAGTATTTTAAACCTATAGATAAATCTGCATTTCCCCTTCCACCTTCTGGGTGGTGTTCCTGGTATTATTATTATCAAGAAATAAGCGAAAATGAAGTTATTAAAAATGCTAAATGGCTTTCAGAAAATCTAAAAGACTATGGTGCTGCATATTGTCAAATAGATGATGGATGGCAGGGCAGAGGTCATGGACTCGGAGACAATCGGGACTGGACAACTATAGATAAAAGATTTCCCAGTGGAATGGATGGGCTGGCTAAAATAATAAAAAAATTAGGACTTAAACCAGGCATATGGCTTGCTCCCCATGGTCAAAGTAATGAAGATGTTGTGAGAAAATCAGGAGCATTTATGCTCACCAAGAATGGAAAATCTGCATCTTCAACTTGGGTAGGAGATTATCTATTAGACCCGACAAAGAAAAAGGCAATTAAATATCTTGAAAACCTATTTACCACTTTAGCCTCAAAATGGGGATATGAATATTTTAAAATTGATGGTCAGCCCATAGTTATAAATGAGTATAAAACAAAAACGGCATTTATGGAAAATCCTAAAGGTAATCCAGAAGAATTTTATCGAAAAACTTTATTTACCATAAGAAATACCATAGGTCCAAATCGTTATCTTTTGGGGTGCTGGGGAATTCCTCTGCTCGGTGTAGGAATAATGAATGGTTCAAGAACTGGAGGAGATGTTAGGGCAAGCTGGGAAGGCTTTATTGTTGCTTTAGATGCAACAATGAAATATTATTTTCTACATAACATTGTCTGGTATTGTGACCCAGATGTAATGCTTGTTCGAGCTCCTTTAACTTTAGATATGGCAAGAGTTTGGGCTACTCTCCAGGGTTTAACTGGTCAAGCCTTAATGGCAAGTGACAGACTTTATGACCTTCCTGAAGAGAGGGTAGAAATTTTAAAAAGAGTTTTTCCAGCAGTGGATATTAGACCTTTAGATCTTTTCCCTTCCAATAGATATAAAAAAATCTGGGATTTAAAAATAAATCGTCTTGGAAGAAAATATGATGTAGTTGGTTTATTTAACTTTGATGAGGAGAAATCTAAAGGGATTTTTCTTAAATGGAGTGATCTTGGACTACCGAATAATAGCCTGATTCATGTTTTTGATTTCTGGAATAAGGAATATCTTGGATGCTGGGAAAAAGGAATATATCTGCTTCTTTCCCCAGCAAGTTGTAAAGTTCTTACTTTGATGGAAGCGAAGAATAAACCACAAATAATTTCTACGAGTAGACACATAACACAAGGATGGTTGGATTTAAAGGAAATAAGTTTTAATGAGAAGAAAATGATGTTTAAAGGTAAAAGCATTCTTGTTAAAAATGACCCTTATGAAATCCGTTTTGCTTTTCCGAGAACAAAAGAGACTTATAGAATTAAAGAGGCAAAAGTTAATGGAGAAAAAGTCCAATTTTTCAATTACCAAGGATGGGCAAAAATATGTTTTTCAAGCTTGCAAAATGAAGAAGTTAGCTGGGAAGTCTATTTTGAGCCAACTGAAATTTATACTTATCCAGTCAATTCTCCGAGAGGAATTGAGGTGGAATTCATAAATTTTGATGGAGTAAAAATTTGTTGGACACCATTATACGCATTGAATGCAGGATATATGGTTTATCTTGATAACGAACTTCTTGGTTATACACCAATTAATCAATTTGAAATTTATGGACTTAATCTTGAAAAAGAATATAAGATCGAAGTTTATGGTGTTTGGTTTGATGGGACAATGAGTAAAAAATCTGCGGAAGTTAAATTTAAATTAAAAAATCTTCTACCAGATGAAATTTTCCTCTCCGATGTTGAACCCATTTCAATGAGCGCGGGCTGGAGAACACCAAAAATGAATAAAGCTATATCTGGACTTCCTCTTAAAATTGGAAATACTATTTATAAGAGAGGAATAGGGACTCATGCTCCTTCTGAAATTATTTACAATATTAACGGACAATATAATAAATTTATTGCTATTATTGGAGTAGATAGTCATATTCAAAAAGATAAGGGAAGTGTTGAATTCAAAATTTATGGTGATGGAAAACTTCTTTGGGAAAGTGGTTTAATGAGGAAAAAGGATTTAGCAAAAAAAATTGAACTTGATATCACTGGAATAAAAACACTTTGTCTTGAAGTTGAGGATGGAGGGGATGGAAAAGATTGGGATCATGCTAATTGGGCAGAAGCTAAAATTAGAAAATAATAAAAATGCATAAATCCTAAAAATTCTAATTATTCAGGACTCAGAGTTATCATTATAGATTCTGGTTCTTCCTCATAAAGAATTTCGTTTTTCCTATAAAAGAAATGATTTTGATAGATTATAGCGAGGACTTCTAAATATACTATTTATTCCGTCATCTCGAATTCTCATTACTTCTTCCAATATTACTGTTCTCCTGCTCTATTACTTTTTGGCTTTTTTGGATTATTAATAATAATTTGACCGAATCCATTACTAATTAAAATTGTCAAACAAAGAAATAGAAAAATAATAAGTTCTTTTGATAAACTAATAAAATTTGTCCTTTTAAATTGATTCATCATAACTCTCCTTATCTAATATTCAAATGTTTTTCTCATATAAAAAGATAAAGGGGTCAGAAATAATGAGCAACTTAGAGAAGATATTAAATCAATAATGTCTAAAGTCAAAATCTGACCTCTTAGCCATCACTCTCGTTAGCTCTTGCTAGACATTTTCTTACCTTTATAATCAATTTCCACTTCAACTGTAAAAAATTTATAATTGTCATATACAAAAGTTGTTTCAGACAATATAATTCTTTTTCTCTGCTTAGTAAGATAAGCTTCTTTAAAATGAACTTTACTCGGGAATCTAATTCCATTCTTTTCTATCTCAAAATAGTGAGTGTCAGTTAGCCGGGGTTTAAGTAAATATCTTCTTGCCATTTTCTTTAACTCTCTAAACTTATAGAGGGATTCCTGAAAGAATTCTATTTTTAATATACTGAAATCTTCCTTATCCACCCAGATTTTTCCATAATTAGGCTTTTCTTTTATTAAAGATTTTGGTCTTGCCTCAATAACAACTGTTTCTTTTCCATCTAAGTTTTCCTCCTCGATTATTTTATAATTATAAAAATTTTGCCAATATTTACTGAGAAGTCCGATAGGCGCACATACTGGTCTTTTAGTAAAAAATCTTTTAGTTTTTAAAGGGGCATTCTCTTCATATTTTTTCTCACCATTTTCCTCTAACAATATTCTGCGTTCTTTTATTAAATCTCCTTTTTTGATTAATTGATAATCATAAGTAAATGTATTTATCTCTTTATCAGATATAATTGGAGGTATAATTGCATATATAATTGCATATTTTCCCTGGGGATCACCATATAGTAGTTGATATTGATTTATTATTTCTGTTATTTTTTCCCGACAAACAAAATTAAGAGTAACATTTGCTAATCTTTCACAATATTCTGCGCTTTTCTTAAGAATCTGAGCTAACTTCTCTTTATCATTTTCTATAGACCTAGAATCCAATCGAGCATGGAGATTTTCAGAAGAATTTATAAAGCTCATTGTTAAAAGTAAAGGAAAAATTATTTTCTTTTTCATTTTCTTTTTAAGTTTAATTTCCAGATGAGTGATTGCTTCATTAAAAATTGAGTAACTCTTTTCAGAACTATGTATAGAGAATTCTCAAACAACCTGCTGACTCTTTATATTATTGAGTTGGAGTGTATTTGTATACTAACATATTTACTACCTGGCTTAAGAAATAGAAATTATTTGATGTATCAATATATATTTTCCCACAAGGTATTGGTAAAGCAGCTTTTTCCAATAGGTTGCCCGAGGGATCGAATCTATAAAGAGTACAAATCTCGTCCTTTTTATGGTCCGAGGCAACTAAAAGATAGATTATTCCTAAGCCATCAACTGCTATGTCATAACAAATTGGATATGTTTTACCCCTGACCATCCCCGTTGCAAAAAATCTCCCTCTTTTCTCAATTTTTTTTGTGATTATTTTTAAAGGAGGTTGTTGATTTTTAATGGATGGCTTATATTCAAATTCCATTAAAAGCTCTCCTTCTGGAGAATACTTTTTCACTTTTGGTAAAAACCTATAAGCAAGATATAAGTTGCCACTCGAATCAAAACAAAGGTTTACCCGATTATGAAAATCTATTCCTTTTGATATTTTACTAAAACCTGAAATAAACTTTCCATTTTTTGAATATTTATAGATAAGATGTTTTCCTTCAAGAACAACAGATAAATAGATAAAAGTTTTATCAACAACAATTTGATCCGGATAAAAAGAAACTTTAAATGAATTTAAAATTTTTCCCTCATTTGATAATATCTGAATTCTTCTATTATCATAGTTTACAACATAGATATTATCCTCATCATCAAGTATAAGATCACGCGGAAAGGAAAATTTTACATCCCCTCCACGACCTATAGTTCTAATATATTTTCCAGAGTTTGAGAATACTTGTATTCTGTGATTTCCTTTATCTACTATGTATATATTTCCTTTTTTATCCACACCTACAGCAGAAGGGGAATTAAATGTATTATTCTTATCTTCTCCTGTTCCTAAAATTAAAGTGTTGGATAAGGTGAAATTTTTAAATTTAATCTCATTTAATCCCTTCCTTATTTGAGATGATGAAATTTTTATAAATAATAATCCTCCTAAAATTAAAAGTACAAAAATAATTTTTCTTCTTTTCTTTAACATATTTGCTCCTTTTCTAAAAAAATACTATAAAACTATAATTTATCAAATACCTGAATATATCTGTTTATATCTACCTTCCTTGGTTATTAATTCTGTATGCGAGCCTCTTTGAACAATTCTTCCATTATCCAATATATATATTTTATCAACATTAATTATTGTAGACAATCTATGAGCAACAATAATGCAAGTTTTATTAGCGAAATTTTCATTTATCATTCTCTGAATTCTTCTTTCTGATTCATTATCTAAATGAGAAGTTGCCTCATCAAAAATAATAATATCAGAGTCTTTTAGAATAGCTCGAGCTATTGATATTCTTTGTTTTTCTCCTCCTGATAATTTCTTTCCCATTTCACCTACTATTGTTTCAAAGCCGTTTTCTAAATTCATTATAAAATCATAAGCATCTGCATATTTTGTTGTTTTTATAATCTCTTCTTCTTTTGCATTAGGTTTACTATAAAGTATATTATTTTTAACTGTGTCATTAAAAAGAAATGTGTTCTGGGAAACAATGCTTATTTTTTCTCTTAGATTTGACAGTAATAATTTGTTTATATCTTGATTATCTATTAATATCTTACCTCTTTCTATTGGGTACAATCCTAAAATTAGTTTAAGTATAGTGCTTTTTCCTGAACCACTTGGACCAACAAATGCAACTTTTTCTCCTGGTTCTATCTTGAAATTAATATCTTGGAGAACATCTTCTTTTTTGTGGTTATAAGAAAAATAGACATTTTTAAATTCTATTTTTCCATTTATTCTAAGTAGTTTTACAGTTCTTTTCTTATCTTCATCTTCTGTGGTTAAATCAAAAAGTTCAGATACTCTACTCAGAGCAGTTGCTGCTGGTTGTAATGTTAAACCCATAGAGGCTAATATTTGTATTGGTCCATAGAGTTTACCTAAGTAGGCAGCAAATGCAATGTAACTTCCTATTGTAAAATTCCCTCTGATTATCTCACTTCCTCCATACCAGAGAACTATAAATCTTCCTAATGCTCCTAATAAAGCTAATACTTCACTTGAAATTGAACGAATTATATTGCTGGTTATGCTACTTTGCATAAAATTAGTTAAGTTGTGGTGAATCTTTCGAGTTTCTCTTTCCTCAGCAGTAAAGACTTTAACTACATCCACTCCTGAGAGTGATTCTTAAAATTGTTTTGATATTAATGCACCTTTTTCCATTAGATCCCTACATGCTTTTCCAATTCCTTTAGAGTAATATTTTGTAGTTAAGTAAAAAGAGGCAAAATGAAAATAGAAACTATGGTTAGTTTCCAATGCATATAAAACAAGATAAAAAGACAAAATCCGAATTCCAAAATAGCAATGAGAATCCGGGTAACTGAATTAGAAAAGAAAAATCCTAAATTATTCACTTCCCCAATCCGAGATATAAGATAGCCTGTTTGATTGTTATCAAAAAAGAAAGGAGAAGCCTCAATATTTTCTTAAAAAGATCTTTTTTAATGGTTAGGAGAACTTCTTGATTTAAAATATTAAAGAAATAGTTTGTAAGAAAAGAAAATATTAGCTTTGAAATTTGAATTTATTAATAATAAAATTATGATATTTAATGATCGAGAATTCTTTGCTATTATCACATCATCAATTATATATTTTATTAAATAGGGAGTAGGTAAAGCCAATAAAGAAACAATAACCATGAAGAAAAAGGCAATAATAACTTTTTCCAGTGTTTTTCTCACATAGGGTAACAAGCGTTTTAAACTGGAGAATTTAAATTTTTGCTTTTCGAGCTCTTTACTCTTGATAAGTCTAAAAGCAGATTTAATATCTTTTAGAATACGATTCATAGGATTTTATATTTTTCAAGTCTGAGACCTTTTTCAGGACTATAAAAAAGAATATAAATATTATCTTTCTTTATTCTTATTTTATGATGTATTCTTCCATCTTCTGTCTTAATTATAGCTTTATTTAAGTATTTTCCTTCTTGTGAGAATATATGAAAATGAATTTCTCTTTTATTTTCACCTTCATAAGTCTCAACCCAAATATTATTTTTATCATCAGTATTAAGTGATTTAAAAAAAGGTTTGTAATTAGGAAATTGAGTTATAGTAGAGTTCTTAAATTTTTCTAATAAAAATTTCTTATCCTCTTTTTTCACTTTTATTCTCTTGAATTTTCTCTTTATGGTTAATAATTTTTTACCATTAGATGAGTACTTTATTATTTCATATGAATTATAAGGATACCCAATATAAATATTATTATTTTTATCTAAGGTAAACAAAATATGAGAACCAAATAAAGGTACAAGTGCAATTCCAGTAAAAATGCCTCCCTTTGTTTGTCTCCGCTTTTCTTTAGTTGCTAAAAAAGGAAAAGGAATTTTGTCACTTATATTTATTTTAAAATTACCTTTTGGATCATATTTTGATAATATAGAATAACCTGTATCGCCTTCATATTTTGATTTCATACAATAAATATTTTCTTGATTGTCAAATTCGATCAAATCAAAAAATTCTTCCACACGAAAAGAATCTATTAATTTGCCATCAAGATTAAATTTTATTATTCTTCTGATTCTTAAGTCATAAACGAAAATCTTATTATTAAGTATTTTAATACTTATTGGAAAGAATAATTCTTCCGGACCTTCTCCTTTCTGACTTATAGTTTTTATATATTTTCCATTTTTATTGTATTTTTGAATTCGTCCATTTCCAGCATCTAAAATATATATATTTTCTTTCTCATCAATCGCAAAGCCAGTTACTCTATAAAAAATATAGTTTTCATCTTCTTCATTTTCAAGAATGGATAATATTTTCTTAGTTTTTATTTCTTGTGAAGAGAGATTAATAATAGCAACTAATAATATTATTAAAAAAATCAGGATTATTTTGGATAAATTTCCTCTCATCAACTCCTCTTTTACATTACTTTTATGTTATCAAAAACTTTAAAAGCATTTATATTTTTTTCTCTAATTTCACAATAATCCATGAGATTTTTTTCAATATTATATAATTTATTGACACACAACTTATTTTTTCTTTGTTCATCAAAATTTTCTCCTTTCCGAATACTATTAAAGCATTTATTGCATAGTCTTAAAGCCCAACAGTATTTACAGTCCTTGAAAAATTCTACATATTTTTCAAAAAAATTATAAATTCTTTTATAATTAAATCCATTATCTATATTTCCAATCTCATAGTTACTCCCAACTCTTTCACACATAAAAAATTTTCCACTCACATTAACAAATAATCTTCTTTTTCCAGGAAAACAAGTATCTTGCGGAGGATATTTCTTGGGTAATAACTCCATTCCCCGATAATCTATGTTATAGAAAATATTATTAAATAACTTTTTTTCAATAGTCAAATTTTCATAATTTCCCTCAATTAAAGCATTTTTATATTGTCTTCTTAATTTAATTATTTCCTTATACTTATTTTTTTCATCATTTTCTAAATTAAAATCCTTGAAGAAAGTGGTTTCATAAGCATCTACAAAGGTGAAATTGAACTTTTCACCGATTCCTTCAAACAATGGATTTCTGTAAAAGAAGGTAATAATACTTTCAAAATCATAGGGAGGAGCTAATACTACATTAAATGAAATATTATTCTCAAAATATTCAGAACTATATTTTTTTATCTTCTTAAGATTTTTCATAATAACATTAAATGTTCTCCTTCCATTAGAAAAAACTCGATACCTATTATGGATATTTTTGGGTCCATCTAAGCTGATTGTAATGGATACATTATTTTTAACAAAATATTCAGTTACTTCCTTAAATAATAGTGTTCCATTCGTGGTAAGAGAATATCTATACTTCTTAGGTGTTTTAATACTCTTTATGTAATCAATAATCTGTCTTAATAAATCAAATTTTAATAAAGGCTCTCCTCCATAAAAACCAATACTTGGATTTTTCCTTTGTTCCTCCAATTCTGAAGAATTTTCCACTTTCTAAAAATAATAATAGTTTTGCCTGATTTTGAGGGTTTAAATCAGCAATCTCATCTAAAAGCAATGTTCCTCCATTAGCTAATTCTATTTTCCCAATTTTTCTCTTTTCTGCTCCTGTAAATGAACCTTTCTCATGTCCAAAAAGTTCACTTTCAAAAAGTGTCTCTTGAATATTACTGCAATTTTGATGAAGAAAAGGACCTCCTTTTCTCTTACTATGCAAATGAATTAAATGAGCAATAAGTGTCTTTCCTACTCCTGTTTCTCCTAAAAGAAGTACATGATATTCTACACTCGATGCCTTCTTAATGAATTTTCTAATCTCTCCAATAATTCCACTTTTGCCTACGAGTTCTTTTAATCCTGACATCACCCTCTACCTAAACTAAAATTCGAAATCCTAATATCGAAATTCCTGCTTGTTCGGCAGACAGGCGAAACAAATTCTAAATCCTAATGACCAAAAACCTAAACAGTTTGGAATTTAGAAAATTCGAATTTTGATATTGTTTAGTATTTCGGATTTCGGGCTTCGAATTTTGAATCTTCATCAATATAATATCATTTAAAATCATTTGAAATCTTCATTCCTTAAGTTAGACATAATTATACCTCTATATTTTCCACTCCCTCGATATTCCCCTGTCTCCCTTTCTCTTTTTTTATAACAAATAAAAATCCTTAAGTCAATATCTTGTAAGCGTCCATAACATATTGGACTGCTGAGAGTCTTTTATAAAGCAGTCTATATAATATCTTAAAGGCGCTAATTTGTTAAGACTTTTATGAGGTCTCTTAGTGTTATACCAGATGAGCCATTTC